>Ga0183100_1000017_pt1 | contig 329314 bp, 273 predicted proteins | sample Biomet2_FD_127789 | JGI IMG/M metagenome (GOLD analysis project Ga0183100, IMG submission 127789) | Microbial communities from bioreactor (seeded with anoxic lake sediment) at LBNL, California, USA - Biofuel metagenome 2 | ecosystem: Engineered > Bioreactor > Anaerobic > Unclassified ...
ACCTCCATCAGTTGTCTTTTTTATAATTCCGTTTGTACCCACTACCCAACCCGTATTTTCATTATTAAATCTAATACAGTTATAATCTTCACCGCCGTTTTGCATAGTCCATTGCGAAGACAATTCAATGCTAAGTAAGCATATAAGAATAGGTATAAATATTTTTTTCATAAAGTTCCTTGTTTAATAGTTTTATCTATTATATTTAGATAACCTCAATTTTTCCCATTTATAACTCTTATAATGTAACTAAAATATTTATAATTTACAGGATAAAAAAAGACGCCCAGATTAACTCATAAATAAGGTAACCTAGGAGAATAAAAAGCAAAATGCTGATCAAGTTAAAGGGTGACCAAAATAAGGGAAAGGGCAGAAAAACATGATCCGAAACCGGCTTATCCATAAAATTTAGTTTGTTTATTTGCAGAGTATTATAAACGGGCCATAAGTCCAAAACATTTTCACTGCAACTGAGACCTAACTAATAGTTACAATAACAAGCCCTATAGCCTAAGTGCGGGGGAAACTTTTGTGTGCAATACAGTCTTAATTTTAGAAATAGTAACCGGATTTATTCTTAACAATCTTACCCTCCCAATAGTAGTACCTTTAATAATGGGACCACTGTCTTCTATATACCAGAAAATTATTCTGCCTGTTTAACATCCATTGAGAGATATTAATCTATCGGGCCCAATTGTGTTATTGGCTGGGACAGATATCCTAATAGTTTTGTTTCAATGAGTCTTGTCTTTTATTCTCTTGACATGGAATTGGGTATTACGTTTACAGATGAAAGTTATTTCCAAGAAAGGGAAAATATAGTTATCGGAAATGATGCATGGACAGGTTTGAACTTTAATAATTCAAAAGCTTAATGGATTAAAATGATGGGATCTCGAAATAGATAAATTAATGAAAAATTTGTTTTCTCTTTCACTCTATATCAAATTTTGATGGAATAAAAAATTTACACAATGAGAAATAATTAGCAAAGTATAAGGAAAACCTCTAAGTTCATCAACTGCGGCAACATAGATTTTGATGCCATCCGGTCCCTTAGTCCAGTATAACAGACAGCCTAAAGGTTGCTCCTTTGACTTCTCTAACCCAAAGTTCAGGAACACCTTTTCCTCCCTCAAGATGGATTCCAAGAAAGCGTAAATAATAAACAATATTAATTACTGAAATTTTTAATATACTTAGATATATGACATTTATAAAGAGTTATTACACAAATTAAAAGCCGGTGAATCCGGCTTTTTTATTATCATTTAATTTACTTATTTTTACTTATTATAAATCAGTTTTTTAGCAAATGGCATATACCCTTTTTACAATATTATTTTTATTATTATTATATCTTCCGATTCATTCGTACATAGTTTATCCAATTTCCATTCATTTTATTTCTAAAGTTTTTAAAAATAAAACCGGAAACAACTATGAACCTGAATTAAGCATAATTATTTCTGCATATAATGAGGAAAAAGTTATTGAGGAAAGAATAAGTAATATTAACAATCTTGACTATGATAAAAGCAAAATTGAAGTTTTGGTAGGAACGGATTGCTGCTCAGATAACACACTTACTATTCTAGATTCACTCAAGGTAAAATTTCCCTGGCTAAAGGTTTACGAATTCAAAAACAGAAGCGGTAAAGCCGGTGTAATTAACGAATTGGTTAAAATGTCTACTAAGAGCATTTTATTATTTACTGATGCAAATACCCATTTTAATCAGGATGCTGTAAAAAAAGTTGTTGGTAATTTTATAAATAACGATATAGGTGGTGTTTCCGGCAGACTAATCTTAAAGAAACCAGAAGATAAATTTGAGAAAAGTAATGAAGAAAGCTTTTATTGGAATTATGAAACATTTATTAAAATTTCTGAAGGAAGGTGCGGGGTTTTAATTGGAGCAAATGGAGGTATATTTGCTATAAGAAAAGAACTAATTAAACCCATACCAACAAAAGAGGCCGTTACTGATGATTTATTTGTCTCTCTTGCCGTCTTACAAAGAAATAGGAAATTCATTTATGAAAAAGAAGCTATTGCAACTGAAGAAATTTCGAAAGAAGTAAGCTCTGAATTTAAAAGAAAAATCAGATTCTCAGCAACAAATTATCAGACTATGCATTTTTTCCCCGATTTAATCTTTAATAAAAATATTTTACTGTCTTATGCCTATATTTCACACAAAATAATACGCTGGCTTCTCCCTATTATTTTTCTGCTTATAATAGCCATAAATATTCCCTTAGCAAATTTTAATCTTGTGTTTAAAATTAGTTTTTGGGGACAATTAGCATTTTATAGTCTTGGTCTCATAGGCTTTTTCCTATCAAAGACTAACATCAGATTTCCATTCTTGTCTTTACCGTATTTCTTCATATTGACAAATTACGCACTGCTTCTTGGATTAATTAAATATTTAAAAAAAGAACATACCATTATTTGGGAGTCAACTCCAAGATAAAATACTTTAATTTTATTTCTTGTTCAGTGCGATGTTTATTACACCGTTTATATGCTTATTTATGTCTATTATCTTTCCGTTTTCGTCAACTACAGTTGAGTGGCACGCAACGCACTGATTGACCGGCACTTGGATATGCCCGACCGGCGGCAGTCCGTGGCAACTTCCACAAAAGACCTCTGAACCGTCAACCTTATTCCATTTTACTGTTACATTATTACCGACCATCTTATCCGCCGTAAAAGCATACTGGTTTTCAGGGGCAGCATCGGATTTTTTAAATTCAAAATTACCATGACAATAAGTCCCTGAACATGTACCTGCAGCTAAATTAAATTGTGCATTTGCTCCATTTAATACAGCTAATCCTGTAAGATTAACCTCCGCAGTACCGTTAATATTGTGCCCGGAATAACTGGTAGGGACTATATGGCAAGTTTCGCATGATACTTTTTTACCAAGTTTATTGTCATATAAGTGATTCCAATGCGCGCCTACTCCAATGGCAGTAGTTGAAGTGTTGCCATCTATATCTCTTGGGGGAGCTATCCTGCCTGGATCAGCAAAACTGCCGTGGCAAGTATTACATGCCGTGGGACCGCCCGGATTTGTATGGCAGCTATTACATGTAGGGCCATTCGGTCCTCCCGCAAAATTACTCCCATGGCAATTTTGACAATTGTTCGTTTTCCAGCTATTAGCCTTAATAAGTTTACCATGGAAATCAGGTGAATTAGGATCTGTTATTCCTGCTGCATGCCCGCCCGCATCTGCGTGGCAACTGTAACAAGAAGGCGCATCGTTTGTCCCTTTTAAATCAATACCATGGCAGGATCTGCAGTCAACTAATTTCCAGACCCCAGCTTCAATAAGCTTACCATGGAAATTAGGTGAATTAGGATCAGAAACTCCTGATTCATGGCCCCCAACACTTTCATGGCAGGTAGTACAAGAAGGAGCGTTAGCCCCGCCTTTCAAATCGGCACCATGGCATGTTTTACATTGGGAGAATGTCCAGGTTCCTGCCGAAATAAGAGTTCCATGAAAGTCTGCCGATGATGGATCTACAATTCCCGTTTTATGACCGCCGGCATTTTTATGGCAGCTTCTACATGATGGCGCTTTAGGACCTCCGGCAAGATTGGCACCATGACATTGCTGGCAATCTAAATATTTCCAGCTTCCTGTTTTTAACAAGGTACCATGAAAATCTGGCGATGAGACATCAATAATCCCTGCTTTATGCAGACCTAAAGAATTAGGATTTGTTGCAATATTTTCATTTAGTTTACTGCAGCCGCCTGCAACAAATAATAGTGCAAGGACGCAAGAGCAATAAACTGAGTATATAATTATGTTATTTCTCATCTTTGACTCCCATGACAATATCCGCAAAATCCCTGACTGGCTATTCCATTTGGAGAACCGCTGTGGCAATTATAACAAACAGAGCCCTGCGATGTATGCCAATCACCGTGAATATCTTTCATAAATCCGCTTGGGTGCGTTTTCGGGTTGGTGCCTTTTATTCCATCATTATCCAGATGACAGGTAATGCAAGTAGGGTCTGCTCCCTGGACATCGTGGCAAGACTGGCAGCTTTCAATATCTCTTCTGGCTAACTGTGCATGCAATCCGCCCCCTGTACCCACCCCATAGGTAAAGAAATTTTGTTGCAAGTGGGATGCAGGAACTATTCCTCCGCCTACCCCCCGGGAATTTTCATTCTTATGGCAGGTAACGCAGAATGTCGCTACTTCATGGCATGACTGGCAATCCAAACGATGAGACTGGAAATCAATGCCATGGTTGAATTTATAATTCAAATCATGTACTCTAACCAAACTCTGCTGTCTTGCCCCGTTCTTAAAATTTCCCGGTGCATATATCTTTGCAAAATTGTTATTACCGATAACTGAACTGACTTTATCCGCATTATGGCAGTTTTCACATGAATTATTCCCATTGTCATGGCACATAATGCAGTTTGCATTTATATCTTCGGCTGCAAATTTATGCGACTTCTGGAAATTGCTGTTCTTATGACTTTGCGGCAAAAGCCCTGCTGTATTAGTATGACATGCTTCGCAGGCATTTGTAGCAATTTTGCTTTGATTATGGCAGCTGTAGCAATCTTCCATTTTAGGGAAGGGCTGAGCTGCGTCTTCTGCATATTCTACATCAGAAACTCCCTTGTGGCAGGTTTCGCACTTAACACCCTGCTTTTCTAAATGGAATTTATGATTAAATACCAACTCAGTTTTATCCTGCTTTAATGCTTCATAATTATCATTGATATGGCATTTGCTGCAATCTTCCTGCTTTTCAACATCGTGGCAGCTTTTACAGTTTTCATGATTAGGCATTAGTCGGTTATTTAATGAAGTGCTTTGTGCAGCCTCTGTATGGCAAGTAGAGCACTCCGCTAAATCCTTATGCAGAACATGGGAGAACTTGATAATATTTTTATTACCCACAGGCCTGATTTCAACTTTCTTAGAAGGAGAAAAAGCCATCAGAGCAAAAACAAATATTGCAGTAAATGATATGTATATGGTTATATATTTTAATTTCATGTTATAATAGATTTAGATTAGTATTAAACCAATAATTCAATTTCAAGAAAAAACGGAAATCGTTTTTGTATATTTTATTATTCATATATTGTCCCTGGGCATCAAACGATAAAGTGTTATATGGCCTTACGTTTACTCCAAACAACAAAGAAGTTAAATTATCTTTTGTTGAAAACTCGGAAAGCTTATATGATGTATATGATATACCGGCAGATGGAGTTAATAGCCCTTCAAACAAAGCATAAGCCGCGTATAGGGAGAGTGCATCAAGCTCACCTGCAGACCCTAACGTCTTTCTATATGTAACATTTCCGTAATTTGAGTTAATCCCTAAAGTAATTCTTTTTGAGTCTTCTGTTTTAAACTGTACAAAACCGAACTTACCAATTGCCGTAAAAAGGGAATTGATTTTATAATCTACTCCTGCTTCAATTTCCTGAGAATTCCCATAATCAAATACCGAAAAAATAGAGTTGTAGTTAATTCTCGGCTCACGGTAATTGTAATAGACATCAATACCAATATCAGTAATCTGACTGTAACGCCCTTCGAACTCAAATTTTGATGTCTTCTCAAAATTCAAATCATAGTCATATCTAACATTTGCGTTAAAGTACTTTGGCATTGTATAGCTTACCTGAGCCGATGCAAATTGAAAATGAGTTGAATTATTCTGGATAAGTACAGTAATGGGGTTTAAGTTTTGGTCAAATCGGGTAGCATAATAATCTTCAGGTTTAACATTCTTTTGTGCATAGCTTAAATCCACCTGAAAATTTTCAAAAGGTTGTCCGGATAATTTACCTCCGGCCAAATAGTTGTCTTTCCAGTTTTTAGAAGTTTCAAACTTCTGATAAGCAGGCACATTACCGCCGTAATAAGCAGTAAGTTTATAGTCCGGAATTCTTAAATCAATTGTAGCTCCATCAAAAATGCCGCCGCCAATACTGTTAAAAACCGGTTGTCTGCCTAATTTTACATTGGCAACTTTGAATAGATCTTTCCCCTCCAAATAAAAGTTGTAAAATCTTACAAGAGGTGAATTATCAATTTTTTTGGAGAGATCGGATTCCAGATTTATGCTTGTACGTAAAGAGAATTGACTGTAATTTACATTTAAATTAAGCATCTCATATGCACGCACGAAATTATCAGATGAATTAACAGCATCAAACTGCTTAAACATATATACCGAAGAAGAGAACCTTCCGTTAATATTCTGTGGGAACTGTAATATGCTAAGGCTAAAAATGATTCCTGCAATTAGTAAAAATTTCTTCATAGTTATAATTTATTTATAAATTTTATTTTTCATTTCCCGGTTTATAATGTTTAATTTTTGCCCATTGATCAGCAAAATTAAAACTAATAAAAGTCGGACTTTCTGTGTTATGGCATCCTTTGCAAAAAGCTTCCCTGTCAGCAGGAACAATTAAGCCGTTGGCAACAGCTTTTTCCTTATCTTTCATAATTGAAGGGGATTTGTAATCATTGCCGGCTCCGTGGCAGGTCTCGCATTGCACTCCGTCCTCCATTTTGAATTTCGCTTTTACAAGTTCTTTATCAATATTATATCCTGAGACGTGGCATTTCAGGCAGGCCTCTGTTTCTGCGGCTTTTGTAGTAAAACCTTTAGTCAACGCAATACTGTCAGCCTTAGGGGTCTGCAATGCCAAATATGCAAGCGCGTGAGCAGATTTTTTCCAAATATTTAATTGTTCCCCCTGCTGTGCACTTTTATGGCACATACCACAAGTTTCAACTCCTACGTACGCATGTTTAACATCATCGGGTAAGGTAATGTTTTGTTTATTAGATAATACATTGCCTGAATAAAGCATTAATGGAAGTAAAAACAGAACTGCTAAAGTTGGATACTTTTGCATAGTTTAACCTCTTATGTTTTGTTGCGAAAATAAGAGAATTTGTCCTATAGGCCATTTCTTGTCAGCATCAATTATTGATACTTTGCAGGAAACATTGCCGGTTGGCGGATTTTTCCTTTTATTTTGAGGATACCTTCACCACCGGCACTAAAAATCAACAGAAATAGCCTTTAGGAACAAACTCCCTACACTTAACTATTTCATCAATATCATCTTCTTAACCATATTGAAACTGCCTGCTTCTATACGGTAGAAGTAAATACCTGAAGAATACTTTCCCGCGTTCCACTCTACACTATAATTACCCTGGTGATAGCTGCTATTAACCAATACAGCTACTTCTTTACCCAATGCATCATAAACAACAATCCGCACGTTACCCTGAGTTGGTACAGAAAATCTTATAGTTGTAGTCGGGTTAAATGGATTAGGATAATTCTGGCTTATTGAATAAGCGGTAGGAACTCCTTCTTCTCTCTCTACACCTGTTGGATTGTAACCGGCAATTGCATCCATTAATAGTTTTTTAACCAAACGGGTATTATGGATACCATGCGACCCCTCGCCTTGTGCAGAGAGCAAATTATAATTTGCTTCTTTAAATGCAAGCGTTAGAGAATCCTGATGAGTTGAGTGAGTTAATTTATACTCAAGTTTTGTCATTAAGCTGTCAATTGTTGTCTGAACACCTCTATAATCAAATCTCTTATCATGATTTGAAGTATCCACAGCGGTATAATAATCTGCATGGCAGGTTCTGCAAGCCTCAACTCTGGGCTCAAAGGTGTGACCCGTACTTGCCAGTACTCCTGCACTTGCAGGATTTGAATGTACATGGCAGTCAACACATCTATGCTGAGCTGCATAAGTATGCGCTGAATTTATATAAGTTTGTCCCGGGTATCTAAATCCAAACAAAGGTGAACCGCTTAATAATTCTGAAGTAGAATGATGAGGTGCCTGGTTGACATCAACAGAATCAATTTCGCCGGTATGACATTCATCGCATATAGTTCTTGAGCTAAGTAATGGAAATCTTAATTGGGCAGTATTAGTTTTGCTATGTGGATTATGGCATGCTACACATGATAAGGGAACAATGTCTGAACCGGTGGCCAAAATTGTATCTCTGTATGCTGCCGGATTTTCAGAATACATAATAAAATTCTGGGCAACATGGCACCTGACGCATGCTTTATTATTAATTATAAAGCCGGTTTGAGTACTTCTTGAATGTGCAGACTGTAACCATTCTCCATAATAAGGATTATGCTCACCTTGATGGCATTTAGCGCATACAGTAGCTGATAAGCTGGGCTGATAATCCACCCAATGGTTTGAACCGATTTGCCTGTCCGAAGTACCTGCGGCACCATGGCAAGCTTCGCAGCCTACATTTTTAACTCTGTTAAAGTTAGTAGTATTTGTAATTATATAATTCGGATGGTGAGATGTATCTTTAACAACATATTCATCAGCCCCATAATTTGGAGTTCCGGCTTCCCATCCAGTGTTGTGACAAGGAAGACAATCATAACCAAAATAGCTAATGGAAGCCAGTGAATCAAAAGCAACAGCGTGTTTAGTATTTTTCCATTCATCATAAATTGGCTGGCCAATATTACCGGTGGTATGGCAGGATGCACAAGAAGTGCCCTGCTGGTCAGAACTTGTACCTGTTCCCAAGTAATAAACTTGTGTTTGACCATAGACAAAGGAACCGGTAATCAGCAGTAATACTATCGCAAATAGTAAATTTTTCATCATAAGTTTACCTATTTTATATCAAATTATAAAAATCCTTACTTACATATAAGGATGCGCAATTTTATAATACTCCTGATTGCAAGATACAATGCGGTAAGTAATTAGTCAATTTAATGGTCTCAATCTGCATCACACTTACTCCGCTTAATATCTTCAATCAATTTTTCAGAACTCGTGATGGATAATACTTTCTGTAATTTTAAGTGTCTTTTGAACCACGATTTAAGTCGTTTTCAAGGATTTTTATTTCCATCATTACTAATATAATATAATTATTCAACAACACACAAGTTATTTTTATGTATTTTTTATCAATTTTTATAATTTATGCTCGGATAACTGTTTAATATCACAACACTTTACCTATTTTATCCCAATTTTTACACTACAAATTTTAAGATACTTTAACAAGATAAACATTACAAGATTATTTCATAAAAAATATGACCAACAAGAACACAAACAAACCCATCTTAATTACAGGCGGTGCCGGTTTTATAGGAATCAATTTAGCAGATAAACTGCTCTCCAATAATTTTACCGTTAGAATTTTTGATGACCTTTCCAGAAATGGCGTTGAGCAAAATCTTAACTGGCTATGTGAAAAGTATAAAGAAAGAGTTCAAATCCAGCTTGGCAGCATTAAGCAATATGATTCTGTTTATAAAGCAGTTAAGAACTGTGAGTCAATTTACCACTTCGCGGCCCAAGTTTCTCTTTCTGCAAGTTTAGTGAATCCTCTTGAGGATTTTGAAACTAATGTAAAAGGAACATTGCATTTATTGGAAGCGGTCAAAAACAGCACCCCTATTTCTTCGTTTGTTTTTACTTCTTCAGGAAAAGTTTACGGGAGCTTACACAACATTGAACTTACTGAAAACCACACTCGCTATTTATTAAAAGAACCTTCAGTTTATAATCATGGGTTTAACGAAAGCATGCCTGTAAGATTCAATACTCCTTACGGGTGTTCAAAAGGCTCAGCCGATCAATATGTGCTTGATTATTTTTCCAGTTTCAACATCCCCTCAGTTGTACTTAGATTAGGGAGCATATATGGACCGCATCAGCATGGCAGTGAGGAGCAAGGATGGCTAACTCACTTTCTGCTCCAGACAATAAACCTTAACGGATTTACAATTTTTGGAGATGGCAGACAGGTCAGAGATGTTTTATATATTGATGATTTGGTTGAAGCCTTGGATTTAGTAAGGAAAAACATAAAAAAAACTGCCGGACATATTTTTAATATCGGCGGCGGAATAAACAATTCAATTAGTTTATTGGAACTTATGGATACAATTTTTTCAATAAGCGGATTAAAACCAAAAATTCTTTTTGATGACTGGCGCACCGGCGACCAGAAATATTACGTCTCCGATACTGCGAAAATTAAGAAAATGCTTAATTGGAGCCCTTCAATTACCGTACAAAATGGAATAAAAAAATTATACAAATGGCTTCTTGAGAATAAACTGACAAAAGCCCAGCTCAGAAACATTCCAATTAAGGAAGGGATTAAACAGACTAAAATAAAAACACTGGCTTCGTAAATACATTCAATAAAACGAGTACGGCTGGACCAAAGCTTTTGCCTCTCGCTTTTAGCTTACGTCACTCGTACTTTTTCAATTTCTTCCAAAGGAACTTGAGTCTATCTTTCAGATTCTTTTCCTGCCCGTTTTCTGTTGGGAAATAATATTGTTTCCCTTTCATTTCAACAGGGAAATAATTTTCTTCTACAAAATGGTTTTGAAATTCGTGCGCGTATTTATACTCTTTGCCATAACTCAGGTCTTTCATTAATTTTGTAGGTGCATTTCTTAAATGGAGGGGTACGGGGTAGAGTTCGTTATTCCTTACATCCTGAAAGGCTTTTTCTATACCCATATAAGCAGCATTACTTTTAGGACATGAAGCCAAATAAGTTGCACACTGAGCCAAGACTATCCTGGCTTCGGGCATCCCTATTTTATCAACAGCAGAAAATGCAGCTTCTGCAAGGACTAAGCCGTTTACCGAGGCATTACCTATATCTTCAGCGGCAAGCACAATCATCCTTCTTGCAATAAATAATGGATCCTCCCCGCCATCCAGCATTCTCGCCATCCAATATAAAGCCGCATCAGGGTCACTCCCTCTTATGCTTTTTATAAATGCAGATATTATATTGTAATGCTCTTCACCAGCTTTATCATAAATAATATTTTTCTTTTGAACAGCATTCTCAAGAACTTCTTTTGTTATTTTTATCTCTTCATTACCAATTTCCTGAATAACGCTTGCCTCAAATATATTTAGTAAAGAACGTGCGTCACCCCCTGATAAGTATATTAAAAAGTCATAATCAATTTCTTTTATACTTAACCGGGAAAGCAATTCATCATTCTTTAGAGCATACTCCAGAATTGCAGTTAAATCCTCTTTCCCTAAATCATTAAGAACAAATATCCTTACTCTTGAGCGCAAAGCGGGAATAACCTCAAATGATGGATTCTCTGTAGTTGCGCCAATTAGTATAATCAATCCAGACTCAACCGAATTGAGTAACGCATCCTGCTGTGCTTTATTAAAGCGATGGATCTCATCAATAAAAAGTATCGTCCTTTTATTTGCCAGGTTGTTTTCCTTGGCAATCTCAAATATAGCCCGTATGTCTCTAACCCCTGAAGAAACGGCATTTATTTGATGGAAATCTGCATTTGAATACTCCGATATTAATTTTGCAATTGTGGTTTTTCCTGTTCCCGGAGGACCCCAAAGAATAAAAGAACTAAGAGTGTCAGTCTCAATCATCTGCCTGATTGGCCTTCCTTTGCCTAAGATTTTGTCCTGTCCTTTTATATCATCTAATACCTTAGGGCGAATTCTCTCTGCTAAAGGAATTGTGGGTAAATTAAATTTTTGCATTATTTATCTTTAACCTGAATTTCAAAAACTTTTTCGTTTGATTTCAGCATCTTATACTTTTCGCGTGCAACCTGTTCAACTTTAGAAGGGACATTTCTCTTTAGCGAATCAATTTCCCCTACCAGCTTTTTATTGATCTCTTCCTTTGCCTTTATTTGTTCTTTTAACTCCGTCACTTCACTTTTCAGTTTCAACAGTTTTAGCAAACCATTTTCATTAAAACAGATATAAAGAATCCCTGCAATAATCATGACTAAGCCGGCTAAGTACAGTATTTTTTTTGGTGCATTTCCTTTCATTACAAGCTCAAATCAATTATCCGTTCAATTAAAGCCTCAAAAGAAATCCCGGCAGCTTTTGCCATTTTAGGGACCAAACTCGTAGAGGTCATACCGGGAAGTGTATTAACTTCAAGGCAGTATGGCTGATATTCTTTTGATACCCTAAAATCAACTCTGCCATAACCTGTACAGCCCAAAGCATTAAAAGCTAATAAAGCCTGCTCCTGCAGGAGCAGTGAGGTTTCTTCTGATATTTCTGCCGGTACAATATAATTACTCATGCCGGTAGTGTACTTACATTCATAATCATATAAGGCATGCTTAGGTTTAATCTCAAGGACGGGCAACGTTTGCGTTTCTACAACTGCCACAGTCATTTCATATCCATCTATATATTCTTCAACAAGTACTTTGTCCGCAAACTTAAAAGCCAGGTTAAATGCATCTATTACTTCCCCTCTTTCATTACATATTGATAGGCCGACTGTTGAACCCTGGTCAGCCGGTTTAATCACACAGGGATATTTTACAATTTCATCAATTTGAGTTTCAGCCTCTTGGATATTGAACGAACTATTGTTTATAGAAAACCATTTAGGAGTTTGTATATTATAATGCCCGAATAATATCTTTGACATTATTTTATCCATGGAAATTGAGCTGGATAATACTTTTGAGCCTGTATATTTAATTCCTCTCAACTCCAACAACGCCTGTACTGTTCCATCTTCTCCATGCTTTCCATGTAAAGCTAAAAACGCAAGGTCGATATTATCAAAGAGACTGCTATTTATAGCCTCAATATAATTTCTGTCTGTACATTCGGTATAATCATCTTCTTTAAAAAAATCTCTCTCATCCTTAGGCTGATTTGCACCATATGCAGGATCAATTAATGTAACATTATGTCCTAAATCTTTTAGTACCGGATAAATTGAAGCAGCTGAAGCCTTGGAAACCGAACGCTCAGGAGAAGTCCCTCCTAATAATAATGCTATGTTTAATTTTTTATTTGTCATATCTTAATTCTATTTAAATATATTTTTATTTATGTCAATACCATATACTTCTTTTGCATAACTGATTAGCTTTTGAATTTCATCTTCTGGTATTTTTTGTGCACCACCTAACGACAAGGCCATCAACTGAATCTTAGCAGTATGCTCAAGTTTTTCCATCCTATAATAAGCTTGCTTTAAAGATTCGCCAATTGTTAAGGCCCCATGGTTTTTTAGAATAAAGGCATTGCTTTCCCCGACAAAAGGTTTTATTGAAAGTGGGAGTTCGTCTATTCCGGGAGAACCGTACTCACATAGGGATATCTTCCCCAAACTTAATATTACCTCGGGCAATATGTAATGGTCAATTGGTTTTCCCGCAACCGCAAAAGCTGAAGTATATACCGGGTGGCAATGCACTACAGCTTTAACCTCTTTTCTGTTTGCATAAACAAACAGATGCAGTTTGTTCTCCGTTGTAACTTTACCTGTCCCGGAAATCAGCTTGCCTTCAAAATCTATCTCAAGTATATCTTTTTCTTCAACTTCTCCCTTACATACAGCGGATCTCGTAATGTAAATCGTTCCTCTGTCATTTACGGCTGAGATATTTCCATCGGTTGCTGCAACAAATCCTTTCTCATACACTCTATGGCAGATTGAAACTATTTCAGATTTGTCCATCTTCTTTCCAATTCTTCCATTAATCTAAGATTTATTAAACCATCATAACCTGTAATAGGCGGAGTTGTATTATTTAAGAAGGGAACTTGCAGTGCTTTAATTAAATGCACTAACTTGTTACCTCTTTTTTTGAAAACCTTCTTTCCCTCATTTTCATGCATCAGAGTAAGGAGTGCAGGCTGATGTTTGTTTGAGATAAGGTTCTCTATGCATATAGCTCCTGAATGTCCTAAAATCTCAATTCTGTTAAATGCCTTTTTTGTATTAAAGGAGACGGTAAAAACACCGTGGCCTCCGTTTTTAAAATTTACAATCCCGGCTGAATAATCATCAACTTCGTAATTAAAAATAACGTTATCGCAAACCCCCTGGATACTGTTTATCTCTCCCCCAAAAAATCTAAGCAGATCAATAATATGCGTACCGATATCTCTTAAAGCACCACCGCCGGATTCCTTTTTTGTAAACCGGAAATTATTATCAGGCGGGAAATATGAATTGAAGTTTGCACTAATAGATACAATTTTACCGATGAAACCGGCGTCTATCAACTCTTTCGCCTTAACCGTAACAGGATGAAATCTTTGCGTATAGTTTACAGCAAGCTGTACATTGTTTTTTTCACAAATTCGAATCATCTCTTCGGCTTCCGCAGAAGATAAAGCTAATGGCTTTTCACATAAGATATGCTTACCCGCTTCGGCCGCCTTGATAACATCCTCTATATGTTTATTATTTGCACTTCCGACATATACTGCCTGGATATCTGATTTAAGAAATTCACTATAGTTAGAAAAATTTTCGAGTACTGCATATTTTTCTGCAACTGCCTTAGCTCTTTCAGGTGTTCTGCTAAATACTGAGACAAGACTGCTTTTCCTGCATAATAGAAGTGCAGGTATAAATGTAAGATCAGAATATCTGCCTAACCCAGCGACACCCCATTTTAATTTTTTACGATCATTTTTTAATTTAGGTAAACTTATCTTTATATCAGGTATATTCATATTATTTTATTTAAATAGATTTAATTTTTCCATCAGTTTAACAACAGGTTTTGAGTTTTGCATAATATAGAAATGAACGCTGGGGACATTTCTATTCAGCAATTCTTCAACTTGCCTGGCAGCCCATTCAACACCTATTGCAAGAACATGCTCAGGTTTTGCTGCCATCACTTCATCCGTTAAATCCGACGGAATGTTTATATAAAAATTCTTTGGAATATTAACAAGATGAGATTTATTAGTAATGATCTTAAGGCCGGGGATAATTGGAACAGTAATCCCCTCCTGACGGCATAAATCCACATAATCAAAATAAACTTTATTATCAAAGAACATTTGGGTTACCACATAATCGGCCCCGGCTGTAATTTTTTCTTTTGTAAAATGAACATCCATTTTAAGATTGGGTGCTTCATAATGCTTTTCCGGATAGCCACCCACACCTACGCAAAAGTTTGAAGGCATTGCATCAAGCAGATTTTCCTCCAGATATTTCCCTTTGTTCATATCTGATATTTGTCTCACTAAATCTGCAGCATATTTATTTGCACTTTTCCCTGTAGGAATTGGTTTATCAAAACCATTTTCATCTCCGCGGATAGCAAGCAAATTTTCAATACCCAAATAACTCAGCTCTATCAAAAAATCCTCTGTCTCTTCGCGTGTGAACCCTTTGGTTAATATGTGGGGTACCGTATCAATATTATATTTATGCTGGATAAGAGAACAAATGCCTAACGTTCCCGGCCTTTTCCTTTTAATCCGTTTCTTTATTCCGGTATTTGTTTCTTCATAATAAACTTCAGCAGAATGGCTTGTAATATCGATAAACGGAGGATTGAACTTTGCTATATCATCAATAACACTAAGAAGACTTTTTAGATCTCCCCCTCTCTTTGGAGGTATCAATTCAAAACTGATTAATGGCTCGGTTGCTTTTTCTAAGTGCTCTATTACTTTCATAGTATTTTCTTAATCTAATATTATTTTTAACTTTGCTTTAGTATCGTTAAAACTTTGTTTCGTTTAATTGATTCTATATTTGTATTTATTTTTAGATATTTTCCTGTAAGCCACATTTCAAATTGATCTTTATAATGCGGACTTAATATGTTACCGGACTGCCCGGATGTTAATACCAGATAAAACTCATCCGGATTTGCAAAATCATAAACAAACCTCATCGAGGGTCCTAAATAACCTTCAAACGGCTCATGATCAAAAGCTGTACTGCCGGTTTTTTCTGTATTAAATGAATACTCGGTGTTAAAGATTGTTGTACCGTCACCACCCAGCTCAAAGGGGCCAATATTCACTTTTTTATCAACAAAAGAACTTGTACTTGCAAAAGTATGTTTAAATAATCCTTTATGCAAACTACCCCACTGCCAATAAGTAAGATTATCGCCCATTCTGTTTTCTAAAAAAGAGAGCGCATCTGCCATACTTTTCCGGATATTTGCTTTTTTATCTTCCCGTACCTGTGTCTTCTTGATATCAAACCAATCTGAGTTTGGATTTGCCATTAGCTTAACAATGCTGCGGTATGGCAAATTTGCAACAGTAACAAAATCATTATATAGAGATGACCCCATTTTATCGAGAAAAACGTTCTGGAAAAATTGAGTTAGAAAAACCTCATAAATAGCAGCCGATTGGCTGCCTTTATCAATATTACAGTCCCATTTAGCAAGTAAATCCAGAGTAAGTTTAAGATTGGGATCTTTTATACTGATACCTTCAAATGCGCTCAGTATTTCTTTTGTAATTTCTCTTGCATAAGGTGAAAACTGGTCCATCTGATAATTCATAAAATCATTTACTGAATGCTTATCCTTTGATCTTAGCAATTCCTTAATTCTCACTATTCGGGATGAAGGTTCCCATATATTTGAGATATGATATCTGAAATCAGCCACTGTTTTATTATTAGCAGTTGCTATGAAGTCTTCTCCCGGATTATAAAGTACCGGGACTTCATTAAAAGGCACAAACCCTTTCCAATCATTTTTAGAACTCGAACCGTCAAATATCATTGTTGGGCTGCTGTTATCTCTTAAAGGTAGTCTGGCGCCAAACACATAACCGATATTGCCCTGTTTATCTCCATAAACAAAATTTTGCCCCGGGACTGAGAAGTTTTGTACGGCCTGCTTAAATTCACCAAAGTTTTGGGCTTTGTTAATTCTAATAAGTGAATACAGTTCATCACTGAAGTCATTACCAGTCCATCTCATACTTACAAACTTTACTTTATTTTCATCTCCCTTATATACTATATTAAAAGGATGAACAGCATCAATAAGAGGTCCCCGGTGAGTCAGTTTAATTTCAATAGCAACATCTGATGAATCCTTAACTTTAATCACTTCCCTAATTTTTTTCAAGTCATGCCATTCGTTATCACAGAAATATTTCTGTTTCTTTGCATCCAAAGTTTCCTGATAAAAATCGGCATCGTCAGCCATTACATTAGTGAACACCCAGGATATATTATTGTTTTTACCTATAGCAATACAAGGAGTACCCGGCAATGTTACACCGGCAGCATCCCAATTAGGAGCTTTGATAACTGCAGCATACCAAAACCCGGGCATGTTAAAACCAAGATGAGGATCATTTGCAATAATAGGTTTCCCGCTAACCGACTTTTTCCCGTCCACTACCCAATTGTTACTTCCTATATGGGATCCGCTGGAGCCAATAAATTCCCTGAAATTTTTATCGACTTCTGCCATAGAGGTATTAATATCCTTTACTTCATTGGATGAAGGAACAATAAAAGGGGCATTTTCTGGATAATCCGGATAAATCTCTTTAACTTTTTCTTCGCCTAAAGATTTAACCAGTTTAATAAAAGCAAAATCAGTCCACCAGCTTAAATTTAAGTTCCAGGCCATCATCCTAATAATCATTAAACTATGCTCAGGCTTCCAATCATATGGCTCATAGCCAAGCACATCAAATTCAACAGGGTATTTCCCTTTTTGGCTATGAATATATTCATTAACACCATTTGAATATGCTTTAAGTATTTTTAATGCTTCAGGATTTAGTTTCGATATACTTTCTTGTGCAAATCGTTTTATCCCGACAGTAAGAAACATTTCATCAAAGGGCAAAGTTCGTGTGCCAAAGACTTCAGACAATCTGCCTTCTGCAGAGCGCCTTAACAAATCCATTTGGAATAATCTCTCCTGCGCGTGCAGATAACCAAGGCCAAAGGCAGCGTCTTCATCATTCTTAGCAACGATATATGGAATTGCAGCGCTATCCCTGTAAATATCAATATTATCCTTGATATTCTGAGCATAGACTTCCCCTTCATATTCGGGCAATGATTTCTTTAAAGCTCTGTTAAATACTGCTGATGCTATCAGGGCAATTATTAAAACTGTAACAGAAACCGTAAGTGCAATTCTGATTCTATTTTGCATTTATTTCTAGATTAGAATAAAATTTTAGATTGTAAATATATCAAATTAATATGGTTTACTTCTACTATAAAATTTTGGAACAACCCTTTCTCAATGAAGGATTGCTATCGTCTGAATGTGGATTTATATGATTTGATATGTGAGGTATCTTTAGCAAGCTCACAAATACTTCACCGACACTTGTATTTAAGCCCAAAGACCATTTGATTTTTCTTTGAGGCTAAAGCTCAGTACTAAAAGTTGTATCTTCGATCCAGGTAGCAAACCGGCCGTTTTTTTAAGGAAGACGCCTCCTCACAATTTACACAATCTAATATCTATACTATCTTTATTCCGGTTCGAATAATTTCGGAAATAAAAGGATCCTCTTCGGTAAAATTTTCAGTACTAAAAGGATGCACCTCTATATCTACAGATGACTTTATAACGTATTTACCCAATTCGACACTATCAAGAAATCTATTACCCTTAAAATTTTTAGAAACCAAGGCTAAATCGATATCACTATTATCATCTGCTTTCCCAGAAGCATATGAGCCGAATAAATATACTTTATCCAATGGATACTCATCGGAAATGAGCTTAACAAAATTATTTATTATTATACTTAAATCGTTTTGTGAATACATTGATAAAACTCTTTTATTTTTGATAAATACTCTTGTGCAAAGTCCATAGTGCATTCTTTGCTAAAATCCTGCTTATAGTCCGGATATCTGGTTTCTATTTGGAAACGGTTTACAGTATGGAGAAGTAAGAGTTGTTCCTCTGATAATTCTAATCCTGCTTCTTCGGAAAGCTTTAATAAGTTATGTGTCTTGGGCGGGAAGTTACTCTCATTAAATTTTACCCAGAATGCTTTTAGTAATTTTTCAATACACAAATGACCAATAAATAAAGCCCAGTCATATTTACCTGCCTGAAAATTACTCTCCATCGAGGAGAAATCATTGATAGAAGTATCAAGCCAGTATTGTATGTAATCTTGCTTATTCATAAACAGTAAAATAATTAAAAATCTTCAGCAAAGCAATATTAGTTAACAATGGCGGGTTTAACTGTATTAGCTATCGGATCTATAATTATTAGGCAGTATCAGACCTAAGTGAATTACTAATTCGTTGCTTGATTAAATTTTCCCATACTTTTTTCGATTATCTTAAAAGGAAAACAACATCATGATAAACCTAATAACCAAAAAACCAAATGCCTTTATCTTTCAAACTGCGAAAGGTAAAACAACTAAGGAAAACGAGCCTTTACCCGGCACAATAAAAGACTCGTCTGAAATTTCAAATACTTCGAAAGCTTTTGCCAGAATTGATGATTTCCTTAATTTGGGTAAATCTGACCGCCTGAATATAGATGACTTAAACGAAGGAGAGAAAAAGGAGTTCCTTAAAATGCTTTCTGAGCTAATTAAGAAAGGCATTGTAGGATATGAAGTTATTGAAGTTAACGGAAAACCTGAGAAACACTACATAGTAAATGAAATAGGCGATGAAAGGTTAAAAGGAGCTAAGCTTTATAAAAAGGACTACTACAAGTAAAATGAATAAGGCAGAAAAAAATTCCGCCTTATATCTCTTCATATATTTTACAATTTTATGTACAAATATTTTTTGTTTAACAAAATCGTACTTAAATAAAGTTAATGCAGCAGCAGCATTTTTTTTATCGATTTATAATTCTGCTTCCCGTCCAGCGAGTTAGCAATAATTTGATAGAAATAAACACCGCTTGAAAGGTTAACCGCATTAAAATTCACTTCATAATTACCTGCAGCCTGACTGATGTTTACAAGTTCCTTTACTTCCCGGCCAATACTATTATATACAATAATTCTTATATTACTCTCCACAGGTAAAGAATATTTTATTACAGTTACAGGATTAAAAGGGTTAGGATAGTTCTGGGCCAAGCTAAATTCAGCCGGGCTTTGTTTCACATTGACGGTTATAACTTTTGAAAATTCAAAGCGGCCATCTGTATCTATTTGTTTAAGACGATATTGATATTTCCCGTCAACTTTAAGATCTTTATCTATAAACAAATAGTTTTTAGGGGAATTACTATTTCCGTTTCCTTTCATAAAACCAATCTTTTCCCAGTTCTCGGCTGCAGGTTTATCATTTAATTTGATTGCCCGCTCTATATCAAATCCATAATTATTTTTTTCAGTAGAAGTTGACCAGTCCAATTGGATATTATTTCCGGACATCTTAGCAATAAACATATCAAGCTGTACCGGTAATGTGCCATTCTGATTATAAGAGACATCATCAAGATACATAGTCCAGTCACTTGAATTATTTGGAGCATAAAACATTATTGCATCAAGAGTGGTAGTAGGTCCGTCAATATTTCCATTTCCGCCAGCAAAGCTTGACCACCCAGATGATTTTAAATTCCATTCATATAAAGTCCATTCACCTGTATTGGTAACGTTCAATTTAGGCGACAGTTCAGTCCCGCCAGCGACATCATCCATCAATACGGCAATTTGGGCACCTGTGGGGGCTGAAGACGTCTTCAGCCACACTCCAATATACCCGGACGCTCCAAGTGTAGTATTATTTGCCGGCGCCCCTCCTCCTGATAGAAGACGTACTGTCCAATTATTAGACGAAGTGGAACTATCTTTTAAAACAATTTTTAATGATCCTGAACCATTATAAGCTTCCTGAACAGACCATGCTGCTGTTGAAGAAGCGTCTATTCCGCGAGTTGAACCGCTATAAGCCGGTGAATTATTAAATACTCCTGTTGATGATTCAAAACCTGCAATTTCTGTAAACGAAGGATCTGCTGTTGTTGAAAAAGCATTTTTTAACGCCCCCCACATAGCAGTTTTGCTTCCATCATAACTCAATGCCCACATACCTGTGCCTGCTAAATTTTTAGACTTTAAAGTATCATATTTCATACTAATACTTAAAGAGTCTTCATACCATACCTGATGCCAGTCTGTGCCATCATTATATCTGTACCATGGCACATTATAAGTCGCATCGAAAAACTTATCACTTACACTAATACTTGGAAGTGTTGTTGCTATTGAGCTATATGTACTTGAAGTTCCGTCTGTCCCGCTTTTTACTGTTTCCATTCTATTACTGCTTAGCACCTTCCAATCGTAGCCATAATATGCACATCCGGCTATCAACTTATTTGCCGGTACACCTGCAGAAATATAAGCATTTATGCTTCTTGAAAAATGACGAACAGTGGTACCTGTTGTAAGTGGTGACACCGGACCTGCAGTCGTACTTCCACTATAGTAATAATCATAAGCCATTAAGAAATAATAATCCACTACGCTATTATTTGCAGACGTAAAACTTGATGTAAAGACACCACTCCAATCCACAGCCGGTATGCATATAGCTAGCTCAAGACTATTTTCTTTTAATTTAGTACCTAATTCGTTTATGAATAGCTTAAAATTTTCTGCCTGCCCGGATGCTAGTGCTTCAAAATCAATATTAGCCCCATCAGCATTACGTGTCTGTATAAGAGAAACGATATTATTAACTAAATTTGTTCTGTAAGTTGAATTGCTCAATACACGGCTATGATTGCCAAACATGGTAATAGCTAAGTGGATTTTAACATTATGCGCTTTACAGTAATTAACAACTTGCGTTGTTGACCATGCATGACTTGTGGTAATACCCCCGGAAGTAGCAGTAGAAGAATCAACTTCGGCGGAAAAATATGCAATATGTGTCAATAGGCTGTAATAATAGTTGGCGGCAGTTGCATCAGTAATCCAATAGGGATGGAATCCATATATTTTATGAGATAAGGAAACCACTTTATTTAGTTGAAATGGCACCAAATGCTGATTTACATTTAAGTCATTAAACGATTCTATTCTTTTTTTGTCTTTTGCAAAATAATCATTTTCTTGCTGATGTATTGATTTAAACTCCTGCGGATAGATAAATTGCACAAGAAGAAACATTATAAGAGATAATTTGTAGAAGTTGTTCATTATTTGAATTCGCATTTCGTATATATTTAAAAAGAATACTTGGTTAAAAATAACAAATCAACAGCAAAATGCGAAAGAAATATTAAGGGGAAAAAACATTTAACAACAAAAAAAATTTCAAAACGAACTGATAATTAATAGAATCTTATCCCTTGCCTATTTTATCAGTTGATGTGTATAAAAATGATAATCAATTATTATAAATAATTACTCTATGGCAAATATTTAATAACTTTGTTTGTAATCGTCTTGGAGCTATTCGGGAGAAAATGAGTGATGAAAAATCTGCCATTAAAGAGGATAATATTTCTGGTCAGGATAATGCAAAAAAAAAGCAGCCCTTTTGGAGCTGCTTTTTAATTCTGACAATACTTTTAGTTTAATGCTAAAGAAGTGATTCTTCTTCCGCCCATAAACTTTGCCGAGTAATATTCATGGTCAATTGAAGTAACAATAACGCCATGCTTAGAACTTGCATGAACAAAGTGATGGTTGCCAATATACAAACCAACATGTCCAGGTTTTACTCGTCTGGTATTAAAAAATACCAAGTCTCCAGGCTGAAGATCATCAACATTTTTTATTACTATACCCTGCGTGAACTGGTCACGAGCTGAGCGAAGTAATGAAAACTGAAAAGCATTTCTAAAAACAGTTTGGGTAAATGCACTGCAGTCAATGCCTCTTTTTGAATTACCACCATATAAATATGGGGTATCAAGATATTCAATTATGGCCGCAAACATTCTATCCCGAGAATTATTATCTAAATACGAACCGTCTAACCCTTTTGCAAATACTTTTGAAAAATCTGCCTTTTCATCTTCAGGGAGGGTTTCATTATCATATTCATCTAAATTGTTATCTACATTTGTAGTATCTAAATGACTAAGAACACGAAAATCTCTGTCTGCAATGTAACGCGAATTTTCAAGAGAATTTGAATTTACTGTAGTCTCGGTTTCTTTGTTTTTATCTTCATTATTAGTAAAGCGAACAGTGCTTGCACACCCCCAAATTAAGAATGAAGATAAAACAAAAGAAGAAAGTACAAGTTTCTTGTAATTCATCTTACTTTTTATCCTAAATTATTTATAAAATATTTTTTTCTTGAAGCGGACTAGCATGTAAAATATAATATTAGAAAAATTACTGCTTACTTCACGCTCCCGGTTAACTATACCGTTTACAATCTCCTGATGTTGGTATTGTTATTGTAATACGCTGATTTCTCAGTCGCTTATTTATTTTAAGAACATTCCAGGCATTACTCTAATATTTATCGCCCGGGATTGGCTGTGATAATCGTCATAGGTGCATCAGTTATCATAACCCGATACAAAGTTACAAACTTTTGTTTTAAAACACAATAGTATATTAGGCATTAATTAATGAGCTGTTTTATACCTGCTTTTTCGGCAAAAATGAATTTCCTTTAAGTTTATTCATTTTTAGGCCAAAAAATTCGGCAACCGTCTTCCCTACATCAGAGAATGTTGCCCGTATACCCAAGTTCAATGGAGTCATTTTTTTGTTATAAAAAATGAGTGGAACATATTCCCTGCTATGATCTGTACTAACCATTGTCGGATCATTACCATGATCGGCCGTTATAACCAGATAGTCTGTTTCATCTAAAGAACTAAGTAAACCTGGGATAAAACCGTCAAACTCCCCCAAGGCATTTGCAAATCCCAAAGGATCATTCCTATGCCCATAATACACGTCAAAATCCACAAGGTTGCAAAATATAAGCGAGTTCTGATATTTAGAAGAACATTCTATTAGTTTATCAAAGCCCTCCTTGTTGCTTTTTGATTTCTCTTGGAATTTGATACCCCTATAATTAAACAAATCATTTATCTTGCCAATAGCAACTGTTGGGATGTTATTCTCATGTAGTAAATCAAGAACTGTTGGTTCAAATGGATCAAGCGAAAAATCTTTTCTATACACGGTCCTTTTATACTCATTACTCTTTCCCACGAACGGACGGGCGATCACTCTGCCAACAACTAAAGGCTCAACAAGCACCTGGTTCCTGGTAATTTCGCAAATTTCATACAACCTGTCTAAAGGAATTACATCTTCATGCGCTGCTATTTGGAATACGCTGTCCGCCGAGGTATATACTATTGGGTATCCCGTTTTTATATGTTCATCACCTAACAGTTTAATAATTTCCGTACCTGAAGCTGCCACATTACCAAGCACTCCCTTGCAGCCGGTAAGGTCTAAAAATTTATTTATTATTCCATCAGGAAATCCATCTGGAAAATATGAAAAATCCTTATCAACTTTTAGTCCTGCAATTTCCCAGTGTCCGGTAGTTGAGTCCTTCCCTTTTGATACTTCTTTCATTTTACCGTAACTGGCAGACGGTTTTTCAACAGGGGGCATTCCTTTTATCGGGATTATATTGCCAAGACCCATCTTCTGCAGATTTGGTAAATGCAATCCGCCCACCACCTCAGCTATATTCCCTAAAGTATTACTGCCCTCATCTTTGTACAAAGAAGCGTCCGGTAACTCACCTACTCCGTTGCCATCCAAAATTACTATAAAAAAATTATTCATCAATATTCTTAATTTATATTTCTAACTATGTTACCGCCCTTTTCCACTGCTTTTTTAAGTGCCAATTCGGCATTATGCAGCAGCTCATCCACATCTCCAACGCCCTGAGCAGAAGCAACACCAATTGAGATTGTGTACGTTGTCTGTTTAGAGATAACATCTATAGGTTTACGGGCAACTTTAACCCTTATTTTATCAGCCCATAGTGCTACATCCTTTGAGCTTGTATTAAAGAAGTAAACTCCAAAAACGCGCTCATCTAAACGCCCTATTATACTGCCTGGCTCAACTTCATTTGCAATGACTTCTGCAATAGTCTTAAGTACTGTGGGGAACGGATTCCCGTCAAAGAGCGATTCCTGCTCCAGGAAGTCATCTATTTTTATTAATGCCAATGCCGAATGCAGTTTAAGCTGGGAGGCTCTTAATAAATCGAGTTCAAGTCTGTCCCTAAATGTAACGTCATTTAATAAGCGTGTTTCTACATCTATTGCCATCAAATTTTTATATAATTTCTGCGTGGAGTACGAATAGACTATAAAACCAATCAGGAGAATGGCATTTTTTAGGAACTGTACATCGCTGTTGGAGTATGCATGCTTCTTCAAGCTTTCAAAGCACAACACTCCATAATTTTGGCCATTAAAAACAATAGGTATAGTTAAAAATGAACCATCAAAGGTAATATCTTCAACTTTTGCAAAACGGGTTAAAGGATTTGCTGATGTGTCATCAATCTTAATCGGCATTCCGGTCTTAATTGATTTTCCGGTTACACTTAGATCAAGATCAATTTCCAATGATTTGCCAACATACTTCAGGGAAGTTTTATTCTCTACATATTCAGTTTTAAATTTCTGAGACACAGGGTCGAAGTAAATAAAAGTGAAAACATCAAAAGGAATTAGTGAAGATACGGCATTCTTTATTGACATGGAAATATCTTCATCGGTATCATATTTCCTATCGGGTGTTACAATTTGCAATAAGCTATTCAATCTTTGCTGTGCAATTTTTTCAGAGTGCTTTTCTTCAAACAGTGAAATCATCATTGTTATTACTCTTACAAATCTGCCAAGAGAGTATATAGTTTCAATTCCGAAAGCATCGGACATTTTAGAATCAACCGCAAGTATTGCAATTAGAGCTTTACCATAAAAGAGCGGGACTCCTACAAAGCTTTTTATCCCTTGGTTTGAGCGATAGTATCTTATTACATCAATTTCTGCTACGCTGGTAATTTCACTTAATAGTTCAGGTTCAGCTTTCTGCACAATTTTACTTAAGATATCATCCTCAAGATCAAATTTACGTTTATCTATTTCATTAGAATTACTTGCAAAGGACTCAATTGATAATTTTTCTTTTTTTCTGTCATACCAAAAGAATATAGCTGTATTAGCGTCGTATGCCTCCTTGATGACAGACAATATTTTTTCAAGCACAAAGGAGAATTGCCCGCCTTGATCAATGTTCTCCGGAATCACCTCATTGGCGATCTCATCAAACCTCTCCTTAAGATCAGGGGGCTTTAGTGTTTGGCGTGCCCCTTGAACATGTTTCGTAATATCAAAGGTTTTAGGCTCTACCGCTTTATGTTGCGAAATGATTTCAAATGATTCGTCCATGTCCGGTTCAATTGTCGGATTAGGAGGAATATCTGCATACATTGTTTGATCAGGAATACTTTCAGATTCAAATTTAAAGTTCTCCCTTAAAAAGACAACAAACCCTACTAATATAAGTTGAAATATTGCTACTGTTATCTTCACGAACAAATCAATTCCGGGAATCACTAAAAAGATCGTAAAAATGAAGATCAAACTAAATATTGCAATTCTTTTTTTCTGTATTCTATCCATTATTTAAATTCTTGTTTTAATATACTGCAACAAAAGTATATATTTTGCAGTAAAGGAATATAATTCATTTTTTGCTAAATTTAAAATTTATCGAATCATTTTTTAATTTTTATCAGTACACTCTTAATAAAATGCCTTAAGTTAGATAAGCAATTTTAGATTTGGAATTTTGTTATGTGTTATTTAATCTGTAATCTCAGTTATTTGATTTTCACCGTGTTCTTGATATATTATTTTATATATTAATTACTGGTTTTAGATGCTCTATAACCGGAATAAAAGCTGACTGCTGTGTTTTAGCATGTCATCTTGCTATTTTCGGCCTATTATGCTGTCTTAGCTGTATAATCAGCTTAAAGACATGTACATTCAAAATATCTCAATAATTCTTTGGTCATAAAATCAGATAAGGCAATTTGATGATACTCAAATATGGAAATTACCAGCGAACCTTAATCTTTTTTTTACCTTATGAATACTTACGGACAATCTGTTATTATCAAGTTTTATAAAAACAGAACTCAAAGGAGAAAATATGTTTAATCCGCATATAAGGCTTACCGTTCTGATTATGCTATTACTATCCCCGTTTTCAGTTTCGCAATGGTTCTGGCAGAATCCGGTAACAACCGGAAATACGATGTACGGAATACATTTTTTTAATAAGGACAATGGCATTGTTGCAGGGTTATATGGTGAAATGTTACGTACGACCAACGGGGGAGAATCCTTTAGCCTTACACCCATTCCTAAGGAAAATTTTTTTAGAAGTATTTTCTTTGTAGACGAACATACAGGGTGGGCAACAGGTGATAGTTTATTGTTAAAGACTACAAATGGCGGGGCGAACTGGGTACCTAAAGAAATGAATGCTAATTTACATTATTGTATCCATTTCATCGATCAAAATACTGGCTGGATTTGCAGTAACAGAGGAGAAATATTAAAATCCACCGATGGCGGTGATAGCTGGATAACGCAGGATAGCGGTCATATTGGTGATTTAGCCAAAATTGCTTTCTTTAATGATTCTTTGGGCTTTGCAATAGGGATGTTAAACGTCATGGTAAAGACAACCGACGGAGGATTACACTGGAATAATGTTAATACCGGGGGAAATTATTATTTTACCAGTTTATACTTTGTATCTCATGACTCTATATTAGTTGGTCATAGCGGAGGACTATTACTTTCTACAGATTGCGGTACCACTTTCTTATCTCTCCAAGCAGGAAAAATGTTCTCAACTTTTAAATTCTTTTCAAAGAAAATTGGTTTTGCTGCTGCAAGTGATGGAATGTATGTCGGCCTGTATAAGACTACCGATTCTGGTTTCAATTGGACACATACCAATACCCCATATGGATTTTATCTTCACGAAGCACAATTTTTAGACTCCCTAAATATATTTATTCTTGGGCGGGAAATGTTAATTAAGACTACCGATGGTGGAGTTTCCTGGAGCAAACTATTATACAAATCTGCATTCGACGAGCTTAATATGTCGATATGTTTTACCGATGAGAATAATGGGTATATGGTTGGGGATTACGAAAGCATTGTATGGCGTTCCACCGATGGAGGTTACCACTGGACAAGCCGGAACTGCATTACATCTGAATACTTTACCAAAATCCGTTTCTTTTCTAAATTAACCGGAGTATGTGTAGCCCCGGCTGGGAAAATCGGGAGGACAACCGATGCCGGAGAAACGTGGACTGATGTATCAACGCAAGGGCACACCTATAGCTCAATTTCTTGTCCAGACAGCCTTACCGGTTATGCTGCCGGATATCTTAGCTCTACTGCTATAATTATGAAGACCACTGATGCCGGAGCCAGCTGGCAGGGACTTACTTATCCATACGGAGCTAATGATAAAATCTACGGAATACATTTCCGAGATAAAGACAAAGGCTGGGTTGTTTGCAAGGAAGGGAAAATTTCAAAGACAACTGATGGCGGTGCTACCTGGACAACCTCGATCCCTTATCCCCTCTTAACTTTATATGGCTGCAGCAGTATCGGTTCAGGGGATTCTGTTTGGGCTGCCGGCACATACGGTTCCATACTATTTTCTTCCGATGGCGGCGACCACTGGACTTTGCAATACTCAATAAATAATGTCAACTACTCAAATCTCTCCCTGCAAATGTTTCCTGACGGAACCGGCTTTGCCTCAGGGACTAAAGGATTTTTTATTACAACCACCAATTTTGGTGGCGAATGGAAAAGGGCTTATATCAGAAATGGGAATGGAATAGCCGATATGTTCTTCTTAAATAAAAATACAGCCTGGATTACGGGTGCGGAAGGATTTATTATGAAAACCACCAACGGAGGTGCAACTTTCATCGGGGATGATATGTTTACACAAATTCCTAACGGTATTATTATTTCTCAAAATTATCCTAATCCGTTTAATCCTCTTACTAATATCAATTTTTCTTTACCAAGTAATGGAATTGTAAATTTGAAAATTTATAATGTCTTGGGTAAGGAGATAAAGACTCTTATTAATGAAAGCAGGAATCGTGGAGATTACTCAGTTCAGTTTGACGCTTCAAACCTTGCAAGCGGAGTTTACTTCTATCGGTTAATAGTAAATTTTTCGGGTAAGGAAGGGAAGCAATCAATAGTTAAGAAAATGGTGTTAGTTAAATAGGGGGAATTGTAAGAAAAACATAAAGCGATAATTATTTGTAGAATAAAGAAGAGATTCTGCTTAAGACTTCTTTCTTACCGGTACCTTTAATTGAAGAGAACTGCATTAAATTATCACCGTAAGACAGCTCTGGAAAGAAATTAGTTATTTTCTTTTTTGCAAGTGCTATTTCAGACTGGCTGAGCTTATCTATCTTATTCAAAATTACGATATATGGTAAGTCTATCTCCCTTAACAGCATATTTAAGTGCAGATCAGATTCCAAGGGGTCATGTCTGCTGTCAATCAGGTGAAAAGCCAGAGATACATACCCAGACTGCTCAAGGAATTCATCAATTAGTTTTGCCCAATTGTCTCGCTCCGTTTTTGCAGTTTTTGCATAACCGAATCCGGGCAAATCTACCATATACAATTTATCATCGACATTATAATAATTCATTGACCGGGTTTTACCTGGGGTAGAACTTGTCTTAGCAAGATTTTTACGGTTAAAAATGCTGTTGATAAAAGATGACTTGCCTACATTTGAGCGGCCGCATAGTATTATTTCAGGTCGCCTGGGAGAAGGGATCTCTTTGAGACTGTATACGGGTTTTATGAATTCTAATTTATTAAACATAATAAAAAAAAAGAGTAACCTTAAAGTAAAGGTTACTCTAAATAATATAAAGTTTATTTATGAAAACTATTTTTCAGTTTCTTCAACAACTTTAGCTTCAGAAACTTTTTCTTCAGCTACAGCCTCTTTCTTCTGTTCAGCTTTCACTTCACGTTGATTTTTGCGTTCTTCAGCTTTTTTATTAGCGATATCGTTATAATCAACTAATTCTACAATAGCCATTTCCGCAGCATCACCTAATCTGTTTCCAAGTTTAATTACGCGTGTATATCCACCTGGTCTGTCGCCAATTTTTCCAATAATTTCGCTAAAAAGTTCTTTTGTAACTTCTTTTTCATAAAGTACACTCATAACTTGTCTTCTAGCATGAAGATCATTCTTTTTAGCAGTAGTAATTAATTGGTCAACATATCTTTTAACTTCTTTAGCCTTAGCCAAAGTAGTTTTAATTCTTTTATGCTTAAGCAAAGAAGTTGCTAACATTCTTAGTAAGGCAGCTCTATGGCTTGCAGTTCTCTGTAATTTTCTACCTTTATTTCCGTGTCTCATTTAATAACCTTCATCTAAAATTTTAAATATTATCGGAATCATCTTTAAGATAAGCATCAACATCCATTCCGAAGTCAAGGCCTAATGTTTCCACAATTTCCATTAATTCAGCTAAAGACTTTCTTCCGAAATTTCTGAAACGTAACATTTCAGATTCATCTTTTCTAACTAATTCTGCCAAATTTTTAATATTGGCTGCTTTAAGACAATTGTGAGATCTAACGCTCAATTCCAAATCATCAACGTTAGTAAGTAATATTTTTCTAATTCTTTCTCTTTCGCTGTCGCGTTGGCTGGAAGCTTGTTCTTCTTCCTGATCGATATCAAAATTGATGAACAACTGAATATGATCTCTTAATATTTTTGCCGCCTGTGTTAATGCATCATCAGGGGTTATTGATCCGTCGCTTGAAATATCCAGAGTTAATTTTTCATAGTCATTTTTATCTCCGATACGAACATTTTCGACATCATATTTTACATTCTTAATAGGAGTAAAAATAGAGTCAATAGGAATCATTCCAATACTGTGTTCAGGAGAAGCGTTTTCAGTAGAAGGGACATAACCTTTGCCTCTTCCAACTCTAATTTCAACGTCAAATTTAGCATTTTTATTAAGTGTTGCTATATGCAAATCAGGATTAAGGATTTCAATTTCCGAACTCTGTCTTTGAATATCAGCCGCGGTAAAAACACCTTCACCAGCAAAAGAAATATCAATTTTATTAGGCTTCTTAGTTAAGAACTTCATTCTAACTTGTTTAAGATTAAGAATGATTTCAGAAACATCTTCAACCACACCCTCAATAGTAGAGAACTCATGCAATACATTGGTAAATTTAACCGCAGTAATTGCAGCTCCTGAAAGTGAAGAAAGCAAAACTCGTCTTATAGAATTGCCTAAAGTAACACCGTAACCTCTTTCCAACGGCTGAAGATAAAACCTCCCAAAAGTATTAGTATAACTAGTCTCATCAAGAACAACTGCTTCTGGCATCTTTATATATGAAAGGCTCATTTATTAATCCTAAAATTAATCTAAAAAAATGAATTATTTTGAATAAAGCTCAACAACTAATTGCTCGTTAGCATTAAGCGGTATGTCAACACGCTCCGGTACCTGTAAGAATGTACCTGAGAGTGAAGCTTTATCCACAGATAACCATGAATAAGTATGGTCTTTAACTCTTTTTAATGAGTCATGAATTGCTTCAAGCTGTTTACTCTTATCTTTAATTTTAATTGAATCACCAGGTTTAAGAATATACGAAGGTATATCAACTAACTTATTGTTAACCAATATATGTCTGTGCCTGATAAGCTGACGAGCCTGCTTACGTGATGAAGCGAAGCCTAAACGATGTAAAACATTATCTAAGCGGCTTTCCAGTAATTTTATCAGGTTTTCACCGGTAATACCTTTTGCTTTATTAGCAATTGCGAAATAGATTCTGAACTGGGTTTCCAAAAGGCCATAAATTCTTTTGATCTTCTGTTTTTCTCTTAACTGAATTCCATATTCAGAAACTTTATTTTTTCTGGAATTGCCATGCTGTCCCGGAGGATATGCTCTAATTTCTACAGGACATTTCTCACTATAGCATTTTTGTCCTTTTAAAAATAATTTCTGTCTCTCTCTTCTGCATAGCTTGCAAACTGAATCTGTGTATCTTGCCATTTATTTTAATACTCCAATAATTATACTCTTCTCCTCTTTGGCGGTCTGCAACCGTTATGAGGAATCGGTGTAACGTCTTTAATAGAACTTATTTCTAATCCGGCAGTGTTCAATGCTCTAATAGCAGCCTCACGGCCTGAGCCAGGGCCTTTTACAAGCACTTCAACTTTCCTTAGCCCTAAATCAAAAGCCTCTTTTGCAGCAGCTTCAGCAGAAACCTGTGCAGCATAAGGGGTATTTTTACGGGAACCCTTAAAGCCGTTTTTACCGGCAGAAGACCAAGAGATAGTATTGCCATAAATATCGGTTATAGAAACTATAACATTGTTAAAGGTTGCCTTTACATGGGCAACGCCATTCGAATCTACGTGTGATTTCTTTTTTGTTTTTTTTGCAACTTTTGCCAAAACTTAAACCTCCGGTTAACAAACCATTATTTCTTAGATGGTGCTTTTTTCTTACCTGCTACAGTTTTACGTTTACCCTTACGTGTACGAGAATTTGTTCTTGTTCTCTGTCCACGTGCCGGTAAGCTGCGTCTGTGCCTAACACCGCGGTAAGTTCCAATATCCATCAACCTTTTTATATTTTGCTGTACTTCAGAACGTAAGGCACCTTCCACCTTATAATCTGAGGTCATGATAGCTCTTATCTGAGCAATTTCTTCATCATTTAAATCGGCAACTTTTTTATCCGGGCTAACTTCCGCTTTCTTTAATATTTCTGCAGAAACGCTAGGACCTACACCGAAAATGTATTGTAGCCCATAAAGGACTTTTTTGTTTTTTGGTAAATCTACACCAGCTATACGAGCCAATTAATATCTCCTTACTTTAAGATTAACCTTGACGCTGTTTGTGTTTGGGATTCTTACAAATAACCCTAACAACGCCTTTACGTTTAATTACTTTGCAATTTTCGCAAATCTTTTTTACAGATGATCTGACTTTCATTTAATCTCTCCGTTATTTGTATCTATAGGTAATTCTACCTTTTGTTAGGTCATAGGGTGAAAGTTCTATGGATACCCTGTCTCCTACCAATATTTTAATAAAGTGCATTCTCATTTTACCTGATATATGCGCTAATATTTCATGTCCATTATCCAATTTCACTTTAAAATGTGCATTGGGTAATGTATCTGTAATTATTCCGTCAACTTTTATTGGACCTTGTTTAGCCATTAACAAACCGTTAGTATTTCAGGTGTATTGTTGTTTATCACAATAGAATGTTCAAAATGCGCCGAGGCTTCACCATCGGCAGTTAATATAGTCCATCCATCTCTTGCTTGGAATACATCATATGTACCAACGTTTATCATCGGTTCTATTGCTATTGTCATTCCATTCTTTAGCTTTGCTCCGGTACCTTTTCTTCCATAATTTGGAACGGACGGATCTTCGTGCAAATGCTTTCCAACTCCATGTCCGACTAATGCTCTTACAACTGAAAATCCATTACTCTCAACATATTCTTGAACAGCTGCTGATATATCATGCACACGGTTATTGGCTTTTGCTTCTTCTATTCCTTTATATAAAGACTGTTCGGTTACTTCCATCAGTCTTTTTTTGGTATCGGATATTTCACCGACTGCAACAGTAATAGCAGCATCACCATAATAACCGTTCTTTTTTACTCCCATATCTATGGAAATAATCTCACCATTTTTAAGAACTCTTAAGCCGGGGATTCCATGCACAACCTGATCATCAACAGATGCGCAAATTGTTCCGGGAAAATCTATTGAAGATCCGCCCTGCGAATATCCTTTAAATGCCGGCGTTGCATTATTACTAAGTACAAAATCTTCAGCTATTTTGTCTAATTCTTCTGTACTAATTCCTTCTTTAACGTAACCCTTTAAGAGCTGCAGAGTTTTTGCGACAATCACACAACTCTCACGAATTAAATCGATTTCTCTTTTTGTTTTTATTAAGATCACTTAATCTTATCTTCGTCCTCTTAATTTACCGGATTTCATAAATCCGTCATAATGTCTCATCAATAAATGAGATTCAATCTGTTGGAGTGTATCTAAAGCTACACCAACCATAATTAGTAAACTCGTTCCACCGAAAAACTGTGCAAACTGACCAGAAACACCCCAAGCAGAAACAAATGCTGGTAATATAGCAATAATTGCTAAGAAAAATGATCCTGGTAATGTAATCTTTGTCAAAATGTTATCAATAAAATCTGATGTCTGTTTTCCCGGCCTTATGCCTGGAATAAATCCGCCCTGCTTTTTCATATTGTCTGCTACATCTTTTGGATTAAAAGCAATCGCAGTATAAAAATATGTAAAGAAGACAATCATCAGAGCATATATTGTAGAATAAACCGGTGACTGGTAATGGAATAACGTTGCAACTTTCTGCAAGAATTCATTATTCGGGAAAAATGCCAGAACAGTATTAGGAATAAACATAATTGACTGAGCAAAAATAATAGGCATTACTCCGGCAGTATTAACTCTCAACGGAATATACTGTGTAACTCCACCATATACTTTTCTGCCAACAACTCTTTTTGCATACTGAACAGGTATTCTTCTTGTACCTTGAGTAACCAGAACTACTCCTGCAATAATTAAAACCATAAGAATTAATATTATAATTTCAATTATTATACTGCGTGTACCGGCAGAAATCATTCTATATTCGTCCAATAATGCAAATGGGAACCTATTGATAATTCCAATAAAGATAATAAGTGAAATACCGTTTCCGATACCTTTATCAGTAATCTGTTCACCAAGCCACATCATAAAGATTGTACCGGCAGTTAATATTACTATGGTAGACATAACCCATCCAAATCCGTAAACTTGAGCCGGGATAATAGGAGCACCACTTACATTTAGATTATTTAATCTAACAGTAACACCCCATGCCTGCATAGCAGCAATCACAACAGTACCGTAACGGGTTAACTGTGTAATTTTCTTACGTCCATCTTCGCCTTCTTGCTGCAATTTCTGGAAGTAAGGAACAACTGCACCCATAAGCTGTAAGATAATGGAGGCCGAAATATAAGGCATAATACCTAATGCAAATATTGCTGCATTGGAAAACGCCCCTCCGACAAACAAATCATATAAACCAAACAAGCTGTCTGAATTTTGCTGGTTCATGCTTTGGGCTAATAGAGCAGAGTCAATTCCGGGAATCGTAATATGAGCACCAACTCTAACAATAATAAGCAATGCCAAAGTATATATAATTCTCTGGCGGAGCTCATGAATTTTGAAAATGTTACGAAAAGTTTCTGTAAAAGTTGCCATTTATATTCGCTTAAATCTGTTTAATTGATCCGCCAGCTGCTTCAATTTTTTCTTGAGCTGACTTGCTGAACGCGTTTGCTTCTACATTTAATTTAGCTGTAATTTTACCACTTCCTAAAACCTTAACAGGTTTTTTGAAACTGGAAATCAAGCCGTTATCTCTAAGGTCCTTCAATGTTACATTACCGTCTTTAAATTTTGGTGCAAATGTTTCCAAAGAATGTAAATTTACAACTTGGTAATATACTTTAAAAATGTTTGTAAAGCCAAATTTTGGAATTCTTCTTGAAAGCGGCATCTGACCACCTTCAAACCAAGCTCTATGTTTTGAGCCTGAACGTGACATCTGGCCATTCATACCTCTAGTTGCGGTACCGCCATGACCGGATCCTTCTCCACGGCCTACTCTTTTATTTTTTTTAACAGAACCCTTAGCGTATTTAAGATTGCTTAAAATATCCATTGTATAAAACCTTAATCTTTAATTTCTTCAACTTTAACTAAATGAATAACTTTTTTAATCATTCCTCTAATTTGAGGAGTATCAATATGAATTCTTTCCCAATTAGGTCTTCCCAATCCCAAAGCTGCAATTGTAGCTTTTTGGTCTTTAGGTCTATCTATAACACTTTTTGTTTGAGTCAATTTAATTTTAGCCATGCAATCCTCACTTAGGCATTAAACAATTCGTTAATAGTCATACTTCTTTTGGCAGCCATTTTCTTAGCGTCTATAATTCTCAATAAACCATTAAGAGTAGCTTTAACTTGATTATGCGGATTTGAAGATCCTAAAGATTTTGTAAGGATATTTTCAACCCCGGCAGCTTCTAACACTGCACGTACACCACCGCCGGCAATAAGCCCGGTACCAGGTGAAGCTGGTTTAAGAAGAACGCGTCCTGCACCAAATTTACCAATAATTTCATGAGCGACGGTACCCTTTATAATAGAAACCGTTACCAAGTTTTTCTTGGCATCATCAATTCCTTTAGAAATAGCATCTGTTACTTCATTAGCTTTACCTAAACCTACACCAACGGTACCTGCGCCATTTCCAACTACAACAATAGCATTAAAGCTGAAACGGCGTCCGCCTTTTACAACTTTTGCTACTCTATTTATATGAACAACTTTTTCTTTAAAATTGTCTGAATCTGCTTGTTTTACAGTTTTCAATTAATACTCCGATTATGCTCTTAGAAATTAATTTAACTTAATTTATTTTTATTGCTGCCGGAAGAGGATTCGAACCTCTACAGACGCCTCCAAAGGGCGTAGTCCTACCATTAGACGATCCGGCAAATCACCTAAAATTTCAATCCGCCTTCTCGTGCGCCGTCTGCTATTGCCTGGATTCTCCCATGGTATCTATAACCATTTCTATCAAAGACAGCATCAGTAATTTTAAGCTCTACAGCTTTTTTAGCTACCAATGAACCGACTAATTTGCTTTTAGCAACTTTACCTTTAGCGGTTTTAATTTCTTCCTGAATCTCTTTTGATAAAGTAGACGCAGAAGCTAATGTTTTGCCTGATAAATCATCAATTAACTGGGCATAAACATTAGTCAGACTACGGTAAACAGTTAATCTTGGTTTAACGGCGTTACCGGAAATTTTTTTTCTAATTTTGATTTTAGAACGAACTCTACTATTTTTCTTGTTAATCATCTCAACAAATCTCCAAATTATTTTATTTACCGGCCGTTTTACCAGCTTTACGTACAATTACTTCATCAGAATATTTAATACCCTTACCTTTATATGGTTCAGGTGGTCTGATGGATCTAATTTTTGCAGCTACCAAGCCAACAAGTTGTTTATCTATACCTGAGATAACAATTTGAGTTGGAGTAGGGGCACTAAATGTAATACCTTCTGCAGGCATAAAATAAATCGGATGTGAATAACCGATATTGATTAATAAGTTAGTACCTTTAAGTTCCACTCTGTAACCGACACCAACGATGTCTAATGTTTTTTTGTACTCTTCGTGGACTCCTGTAACCATGTTCTGCAATAATGCTCTGGTAAGTCCATGCAAAGATCTATTTTCTTTTACATCATCGGGTCTCTTTACGTTAATTTCACTCTCAGCAATTTCAACCACCATATTTGGATGGCAGACTTGAGAAAGCTCACCTTTAGGGCCTTTAATGGTTACCGTATTATTATCGCTTAATTTAGCGGTTACACCCTGAGGCAGAACTATTGTTTTTTTACCAATTCTTGACACTTTCAAACTCCTAGTATAATGTTACCAGATATAACAAACGACTTCACCACCGAGCGACTTACTTTTGGCTTCTTTATCAGTCATTAATCCTTTAGAAGTAGAAATAACTGCAATACCTAAGCCGTTATAAACTTTAGGTAAAGTATCAAAACTCTTATAAACTCTTAATCCGGGGGTGCTAATTCTTTTTAAACCAGATACGGCAGAAACACCATTAACGTATTTTAATTTTACTTTTAATATATTCTGTTTAGTATCTTCTATAACAGTATAATCTTCAACGAAGTTATACTTCTTTAATATTTCAGCTAAACTGATCTTTAACTTAGAACAAGGTATTTCTACATTTACTTTTTTTGCTTTAGCAGCATTTCTAATTCTTGTTAAGAAATCAGCAATTGAATCTGTAACAGGCATCTACTTTTCCTCCTCTACCAACTAGATTTTTTAAGACCAGGAATTTCGCCTCTTAAACCCATTTCTCTAAGAACTAAGCGGGAAATACCAAATTTTCTATAATAACTACGCGATCTACCGGTAAACATACAACGGTTATGCAGTCTTGTAGGCGCAGAATCGCGCGGTAATTTTTGCAAAGCGATGTAGTCTCCTTTAGCTTTCAATTCTTCTCTTATCTTAGAATACTTCGCAACAATTTCCTTGCGTCTATTTTCTCTAGCAATTAAGCTTTTTCTTGCCATTAATAAATACTCCTGTTAAGCGGTTTTAATTTCTTTTTTCCTGAAAGGTACACCAAAAGCTTGAAGCAGTTCAAAGGCTTCATTATCACTCTGTGCTGTAGTAACAAATGTTATATCCATACCAACAACTTTGGTAATTCTATCAGCATCAATTTCAGGGAAGATGATTTGCTCTCTAATACCAATTGTGTAGTTACCTCTGCCGTCAAAAGATTTATCGGAAACACCCTTAAAATCTCTTACACGAGGTAAAGCAACGTTAATTAGTCTGTCTAAAAACTCATACATTTTTACTCGGCGTAAGGTAACCATTGCACCAATTGCCAAACCTTCTCTTAATTTAAAATTAGAGATAGCTTTTTTAGCTTTACGTACACTTGCCTTTTGTCCGGTTATTGTTTCAAGTTCTTTTACTGCTTCTTCTAAAATTTTTGGATCTGAAACGGCAGCACCCAAGCCCATATTTACAACAATTTTGTGTAAACGAGGCACCTGCATAATGCTCTTATAATTAAATTTCTTATTTAATGCCGGAACAATTTCAGCTTTGTAAGTATCAGCTAATCTTGTAGCAATTTTAATTTCAGGGGTAGAAGCTGCTCCTTTGGAATCCTTTTTAGCTGCTTTAGCTACTTTTCCGGGAGCTTTCTTTGTCTGTTCTGTATTTTCTTGTTTAGATTTTTTATCTGCCATTTTTTAGTGCAACCTTAGAAAAAATTTTTAAATCATTTCACCGCTGTTAATACTAACTCTGGCTCTCTTCTTTTTACCGGTCTTATCATCAAGGATAATCTGAGAACCAAGTCTTGTAGGAACATTTGTTTTAGGATCAATTACCATAACATTAGAGACATTTATCGGCGCTTCTTTTTCAAAGATGCCGCCCTGCGGGTTACGCTGGGTAGGTTTTGTATGTCTTTTCCTAATGTTGATACCCTCAACAATAATTCTGTCTTCTTTAGGGAAAACTTTAAGAACTTTACCGGTTTTACTTTTATCGTTACCGGCTATAACCATTACTTTATCATTTTTGCGGATTTTCATTTAAGTCTCAACTCTTTATAAAACTTCTGGTGCTAAAGAAACAATTTTCATAAATTGTTTATCTCTTAATTCTCTTGCAACTGGGCCAAAAATACGAGTACCTTTAGGTTCATTTTGCGCATTTAACAACACAGCAGCGTTTTCATCAAACCGAATATAAGAGCCATCGGTTCTACGAACTTCTTTTTTGGTACGAACAATTACAGCTCTGGAAACTTCGCCTTTTTTGACAGTACCATTTGGTATAGCAGACTTTACAGCTACTACAATAAGGTCTCCTAAGCTGGCATACTGCCTGCCGCTACCGCCAAGTACGCGAATACATCTTACTTTTTTAGCGCCGGAATTATCGGCAACTATTAAATTAGTTTCTTCTTGAATCATTTAACTACAACTCCTTACTTTACTACTTGGCTTTTTCAACAATTTCAACTAAGCGCCATCTTTTATGTGCGCTAAGAGGTCTAGTTTCGGTTATTTTTACTTTATCGCCTAAGACACATTCATTTTTTTCGTCATGTGCCATAAACTTAGTAGTTTTCTTAAAATACTTTTTATAAATAGGATGTGGAACTTTTCTTTCAATTGCAACAGTAATTGTTTTGTCCATTTTGTTACTAACAACAATACCAACTCTGGTTTTTCTTAAGCCGCGTGTCTCCATTAAGCTTTAGCTCCTTTACTATTTTTTTCTGCCGATAATCTTTGTGTAAGAATAGTTTTCATCTTAGCAATATCTTTTTGTACAAGCTTAAGTTTGGCAGTATTTGTAAGCTGTTTAAGCTGATGCGTAAACCTCAAATCTACAAGGTTTTTTTCTTCTTCATCGATGCGCTTCAGCAGCTCATCATTATTCATTTGTTTTATTTCATAAATTTTCATATAAACCCTGTAATTTTTATTCGTAATCAGGTCTTGTTACAACTTTTGTTTTAATAGGAAGTTTATAGGAGCAAGACCTTAAAGCTTCATTGGCTATTTCCTTGGAAACACCGCTAACCTCGAATAATACTCTACCAGGTTTAACTACAGCTACCCAAAATTCAGGTGCTCCCTTTCCTTTACCCATTCTTGTTTCCAAAGGTTTTTTAGAAACTGGTTTATCAGGAAATATTCTAATCCAAACTTTGCCATCTCTTTTCATTTTTCTAGACAAAGCAATACGGCAGGCTTCAATTTGTCTTGAAGTAATCCAATGCGGTTCTAAAGCTTTTAACCCGAAATCTCCAAAATCAACTGAGAAACCGCGCTTAGCCTTGCCCTTCATTCTTCCGCGTTGTGCTTTTCTAAACTTAACTCTTTTAGGCATTAACATAATAAAAAACTCCGAAATTTAATCAGATAAACGTTTACCGAGAATTTCGCCGCGGCAGATCCAAACTTTAATACCGATGGCGCCATATATTGTTTTAGCTCTACCCTGAGCATAATCTATATCAGCTCTTATTGTATGCAATGGTATTCTACCATCTTTATACTGTTCAGTTCGTGCCATTTCTGCACCGCCCAAACGTCCAGAGCACATAATCCTGATACCTTCGGCACCCATTCTCATTGCGCTGGTAATTGCCATTTTCATAGCTCTACGGAATGAGATTCTGCCTTCAAGCTGATTTGCAATATTTTCTGCAACTAAGTAAGCATCAAGCTCAGGTCTTTTTATTTCATTTATTTGAACTTTAACATCTTTTTGGGTGATATTTTTAAGCTCCTGCTCTAACTGGGTAATTTCTTTACCACTCTTACCAATTACCACACCCGGGCGTGAAGTATATAAAGCTAAAATAATATTTTTAGATGTCCTATCAATTATAATCCTTGCAATACCTGCTTTTTTAAGACGCTTTCTAATATAACCGCGAAGTTTAGCATCTTCTTGAAGCTTTACTGCATAACTTTTATTTTCATACCAATTAGAGTCCCAACCTCTAATAATTCCGACTCTTAGACCAATGGGGTTAGTTTTTTGTCCCAAAAAAATATCCTCCTGAAATTATGCTTTACTTGCGACAACAATTGTCAAATGACAAGATCTTTTGCGGATCCTGTACGCTCTGCCCATAGGAGCAGGCGAAATTCTTTTTAATGTGGGCCCTTGATTTACGTAGGCCTCTTTTACAAATAAGTCAGCCGGTTCCAGGCGTGTAGAATCTTTCTGATTTAGCAAATTTGCAACTGCAGACCTCAATACTTTTTCAGCATCTTTTGAGGCATGCTTAGTATGAAAGTGTAAAATTTCAATTGCTTTATCTACCGATGCACCTCTGATAAGATCTATAATTAATCTCATCTTTCTAGGTGATGAACCAATATATCTATGTATAGCTCTAGCTTCCATTTTTTCCAAATCCTTACAAATTATTTTGCTTTAGATGCTTTTTCAGCCTTAGTACCCGGATGACCTCTAAATATTCTGGTCGGGGAAAATTCGCCTAATTTATGCCCTACCATATTTTCGGTAACATATACCGGAATCATTTTGTTGCCATTATGAACAGCAATTGTATGACCTACAAACTCTGGTAAAATAGTAGAAGCTCTTGACCAAGTTTTAATGATCTTCTTTTGACCCGATTTATTTAAATCGTCAATTTTATCTAGCAAATTATGTTCAACAAATGGACCTTTTTTAACCGATCTTGGCATATTACTCTCTACTTATTACGTCTTTTAATAATAAATTTATTAGATTGATTTTTGCGTTTCCTGGTCTTTAAACCCTTAGCTTTTTGACCCCAAGGGGAAACAGGATGACCACCGCCAGAAGTTTTACCTTCACCACCACCCATTGGGTGATCAACAGGGTTCATTGCAACGCCACGAACATGCGGGCGTTTTCCTAACCATCTGGAACGACCGGCTTTGCCTAATGAGATATTCTCTTTTTCTGCATTGCCAACACTTCCATAGGTTGCTAAACATTCTAATCTTACTAATCTTACTTCTCCGGATGGCATCTTTAGCTGAGCATATACGCCCTCTTTTGCCATTAACTGGATAGAAGAACCGGCGCTGCGGCCAATCTGTCCACCTTTACCCGGTTTTAGTTCTACGTTATGAATAAAACTGCCTAACGGCATTTCTTTCAATGGTAATGCATTTCCGATATTGATTTCACTGCCTGAGCCTGAAGTAACAGTATCGCCAACCTTTAAACCATTTGGAGCAAGAATGTATCTTTTTTCACCGTCTGCATAATGCAATAAAGCAATACGTGACGTTCTGTTTGGATCATATTCTATAGAGAAAACTTTAGCCGGAACACCGAACTTGTTTCTTTTAAAATCTATTATACGATATCTTCTTTTGTGACCACCGCCCATAAAACGGCAGGTAATTCTACCTAAATTATTTCTTCCACCGCTGCCCCGCAGAGCTACAGTTAAAGATTTTTCCGGTGTTGTTTTGGTAATTTCTTCAAAAGTAGAATTAGACCTAAAACGAGTTCCGGGAGTTACAGGTTTTAATTTATTTATGCCCATTATGAAATCCTATATTCCAACTATACTTGCTCAAATAAATCTATTTTATCACCCTTTTTAAGGGTAACAATAGCTTTTTTAAATTGTGATGTTCTTCCTGTAAATCTTCCGCCTTTTCTAAACTGGGTTTTAACTTTCCCAGGATGTCTGACTGTATTTACAGATGCAACCTTCACATTAAATCTCTTTTCAATAGCTTTTGCAATATCAATTTTATTAGAATCAACATTAACAATAAAGCCGTATTTAACTTCACCTGCTTCCGTAGCAGCAGTGATGTTATTCATTTTCTCAGTTATTAAGGGTTTAATTAAAATATTATTCATATTAGCTTAGCTCCTCTTTCATAGCACCGAAAGTCTTCTGGATATCTTCAACAGCACTTTTCTGCATTACAAGTACCTGATTATTTAGTATCTCATAAGTAGAGGCTTTTGCAGCTTCAAGAATATTTACTTTAGCTATATTTCTACCGGATACAAAAACATTTGTACCTTTATTACCGGTAAGCAATAATACCTTTTTACCGTTTATTTTCAAATTTTTCAATATTTCTGCAAATTCTTTTGTCTTAGGCTGTTCGAAGCTGAAATCATCTACAACCAACAATTGAGAATCTTTAACTTTATAAGAAAAAGCAGATTTACGGGCAAGACGTTTAATCTTTTTAGGAAGATCTTGTCTGTAATCTCTCGGGCGAGGACCGAATATTGTACCTCCACCTACCCACAATGGTGAGCGAGATGTACCGGCACGTGAGCCTCCGCGTCCTTTTTGTTTCCAAGGCTTTTTACCGCCTCCTCTAACTTCGCCTCTTTCTTTAGCTTTACTTGTACCTTGTCTCTGGTTCGCTAAATAAGATTTAACTGCTAAATAAATTGCATGATCATTCGGTTCGATATTAAATATATCTTCCGCAAGATCTATTTGCTCTCCAGATGCAGTTCCATCAATTTTTAAAATATCTAATTTCATTATTTTTCCAGCTTACTTCTTAATCAACTCAACTATGGAATTAATCGAACCGGGAACAGCTCCTTTAACAAGGATTATATTTTCATCCGGTAAAATTTTAACAATTTTTAAATTCTGAACAGTTATAGCTTCAAAGCCTGTTCTGCCGCCCATTTTCATACCTTTAAAAACTCTTGAAGGATATGAACTGGAGCCTATTGAACCCGGGGCTCTTAATCTATCGCTTTGGCCGTGGGTAGTTCCACCAACGCCGCCAAAACCGTGTCTTTTCATAACACCCTGAAAACCTTTACCCTTGCTTTTACCTTTTACTCTGATTTTTTCACCTTCGGTAAATAAATCAACTTTTATTTCGTCTCCAATTTTATAAGCATCGGTTTCAGTGTATCTGTACTCTTTTAATATAGCCGAGGGTGTATCAATACCGCTTTTTGTGTATTGCCCTATCACCGGCTTACTTACATTTTTGCTTTTCTTTTTACCAAATCCCAGTTGAAGGGCTGTATAGCCATCTTTTTCAACTGTACGGATATTAACAATTTTACATGGGCCTGCTTGTATAACAGTAACCGGAATCATCTCTCCGTCATTACCGAAAATACTTGACATTCCTAATTTTTTACCGATAAGACCAACCATCTTTACTCCAAATTCTTAAAGCTTTATCTCTATATCTACTCCCGCAGGAATATCTAATTTACTTAGAGAATCTACGGTTTTGTTATTGGAATTATGAATATCAATAATTCTTTTATGTGCTCTGGTTTCAAATTGTTCTCTGGACTTTTTATCAACGTGAGGAGACCTCAAAACCGTATAAAGAGTTCTTTTAGTTGGCAAAGGAATCGGTCCGGATACAACTGCACCCGTACTTCTTACAGTCTTAATTATCTTTTCTGTAGATTTATCAATCAAAATATGATCGTACGATTTCAATTTTATTCTAATCTTTTGACCAGGCACTTAAAAACTCCTTTTAATTATTAGACCAAGATAGGGAGCAGTCACTTGAACTCCCTATCCTTAGTTTTAAAAATTACTTTATAATTTTTGTTACAACACCGGAACCAACTGTTCTGCCGCCTTCACGGATAGCAAAGCGTAAGCCTTCTTCCATAGCGATAGAATTAATAAGTTCAATTTTTAAGACAACGTTATCACCAGGCATAACCATTTCAGTACCTTCAGGTAATGTAGCAACACCTGTAACGTCAGTTGTTCTAAAATAGAATTGTGGGCGATATCCATTAAAGAATGGAGTATGACGGCCACCTTCTTCTTTTGTCAAAATATAAACTTGACCTTCAAAATTCAAATGAGGTGTAATTGAACCGGTTTTAGCTAAAACCATTCCTCTTTCGATTTCTTTTTTATCAACGCCTCTTAATAAGATACCAGCATTATCACCGGCCATAGCAGCGTCTAATTCTTTTCTAAACATTTCAACACCGGTTACAACGGTTTTCTTATGAACGCCTAAACCGATTAATTCAACTTCTTCCTGAATCTTTACCTGACCTCTTTCAACTCTACCGGTAGCAACTGTTCCACGGCCGGTAATAGAGAAAACATCTTCCACAGGCATCAAGAATGGCTTGTCTGTCTGTCTTTCAGGAACTGGAATGTATGAATCTACTGCTTCCATAAGCTCCCAAATGCAATTATATCTAGGATCATCTGTAGGTGCATCTGAAGCGCCTGCTTCTAATGCCTGTAATGCAGAACCCTTAATAATTGGAATTTCGTCACCAGGGAATTCGTATTCATTTAATAAATCTCTTAATTCTGCTTCAACAAGTTCAATAAGTTCAGGGTCATCAACCATGTCAACTTTGTTCATGAACACTACCATTTTAGGAACGCCAACCTGACGAGCAAGAAGGATGTGTTCTCTTGTTTGAGGCATAGGGCCATCTGTAGCTGCAACAACTAATATAGCACCGTCCATCTGAGCAGCACCAGTGATCATGTTTTTAACATAATCGGCGTGACCAGGACAATCTACGTGTGCATAGTGTCTGTTAGCAGTTGAATATTCTACGTGAGCGGTAGCAATTGTAATACCTCTTTCACGTTCTTCAGGAGCATTATCAATACTATCAAAGGTTCTAATAGCAGACCAACCTTTTTTAGCAAGTGCCATTGTGATAGCAGCAGTTAAAGTAGTTTTACCATGATCTACGTGTCCGATAGTGCCTATGTTAACGTGAGGTTTACTCCTGTCAAATTTATCTTTGGCCATTTAAATCTCCTTTAATTTTTCTTTTTATTTAATTTTAATATTTTCGTTTACTTATGCAGAAGCATTTGATTTTTTACCAACAGTTTTTTCAGCAATTTCTTCAGCAACACTCTTTGGAACTTCCATATATTTCGAGAACTGCATTGTATAAATTGCGCGTCCTTGTGTCATTGATCTTAAAATTGTTGCATATCCGAACATTTCAGATAGAGGCACAGTTGCCTTAATAACCTGAGCATCTTTTCTTGCTGTAAAACCTTCAATTTTTCCTCTTCTGGAGTTAAGATCACCCATAACATCACCAAGATATTCTTCAGGGGTAACAACTTCAACGTCCATAATAGGCTCTAACAAAATTGGTTTGGCTTTTTTTGCACCTTCTTTGAAAGCTATAGAACCGGCTACTTTAAATGATATTTCATCTGAATCTACATCATGGTAAGAACCATCATAAATTTTAGCTTTAATATCTACTACCGGGAACCCGGCAACAACACCGTTTCTTAATGCTTCTTGAATACCTGCTGATACTGCAGGAATGTATTCTTTAGGAACAACACCGCCAACAATTGCATTTTCAAATTCATAACCTTTACCGACTTCATTAGGCGAAAGCTCAATCCAAACATGACCAAATTTACCACGTCCACCGGATTGTTTAACAAATTTGCCTTCACTCTGTACGGTTTTAGTAATAGTTTCTCTATATGCTACCTGAGGCTTACCGATATTTGCTTCAACTTTGAATTCACGTTTCATTCTATCAACAAGAATTTCTAAGTGAAGTTCGCCCATACCACTAATAAGTGTTTGGCCTGTTTCTTCATCCACTTTTATCTTAAAAGTTGGATCTTCATCAGAAAGTTTTTGTAATGCCTCGGATAATTTATCCTGGTCAGCCTTTGTCTTAGGTTCAATAGCAATCTGAATAACTGGTTCAGGAAAAATAATTTTTTCAAGAACAACTGCATCTTCCTCAGTACAAAGAGTATCACCGGTTTTAGTATATTTTAAGCCAACAGCAGCAGCAATATCTCCTGCTCTTACTTCCGGAATTTCTTCTCTGTGGTTAGCATGCATCTGAAGCAGACGGCTAATTCTTTCTTTTTTACCTGAAACGGCATTATATACATAAGAACCGGCTTTCAGGGTGCCTGCGTAAACTCTAAAGAAAGTTAACTTACCCACGAATGGGTCATTCATGATTTTAAACGCTAAAGCAGTAAATTTCTCTTGTTCAGAGATCTTTCTCGTCACTTTGTCATTAATACCGATATGATGCGCTTCAATATCGGCTGTATCAATTGGTGACGGTAGGAAATCGACCACAGAATCTAATAATTTTTGAACACCTTTATTTTTGAAAGCTGAGCCGCACAGAACAGGAATAATTTTCAGTTCTATTGTGGCTTTTCTTAATACAGTTTTAATTTCATCTTCGGTAATCTCTTTTCCGTCAAGATACTTTTCTAACAAAGTATCATTAACGTCAGAGACAGCTTCCAACATTTCAGTTCTGTATTTTTTAGCTTTTTCTTTTAATCCTTGCGGAATTTCAATTTCATCATAAGTTGCACCAAGAGTTTCATCATGGTACATTAACGCCTTGTTTTTAATAAGATCAATCACGCCGGTAAACATATCTCCTTCACCAATAGGCAAATTAAGAGGTATTGCATTAGCGCCAAGACGATCTTTTATCATCTGCAGGGCATTATAAAAATCAGCACCTGTTCTATCCATTTTGTTAATGAACGCAATGCGCGGGACCATATACTTGTCAGCTTGTCTCCAAACTGTTTCAGACTGGGGTTCAACCCCGCCTACCGCACAAAACAGAGCAACAGCTCCATCTAAAACTCTTAAAGATCTTTCAACTTCAACTGTAAAATCAACGTGTCCGGGTGTATCAATAATGTTAATCATATGATCTGACCAGAAACAAGTTGTAGCAGCAGAAGTAATGGTAATACCCCGTTCCTTTTCCTGCTCCATCCAGTCCATAGTTGCGGCACCTTCGTGCACTTCACCAAGACGATGCGTTTTACCTGTATAGAACAAAATACGCTCAGTAGTTGTAGTTTTACCAGCGTCTATATGAGCCATGATCCCAATATTACGAACTTTATCTATAGTAATTTTACCAGCCATTTGCTTTTCGTTATCTCTTTCTCTCTACCAACTCAATATGTAACAAATTACAGACTACCACTTAAAATGAGCAAATGCTTTATTTGCCTCAGCCATTTTGTGAGTATCTTCTTTTTTCTTAACTGCACTGCCTTCATTATTAGATGCAGCAATTAATTCTGCAGCCAATTTTGCGGGCATCGATTTATCGCCTCGAGCACGGGCATAATTTTTAATCCATCTCATTGCAAGCGCATTTCTTCTATCCGGACGAACTTCAGAAGGAACTTGATATGTAGCACCACCGACTCTGCGGCTTCTTACTTCTATCACAGGCTGAACATTACTCATTGCTTTTTTGAATACTTCCAGGCCTGGCTTCTTGGTTCTTTCTTCAATTATATCAAAGGCCGTATAAACTACTTCTCTTGCCTTGGATTTTTTTCCATCATACATAATTGCATTTACAAACTTTGCAACAACCACATCATTAAATTTAGGATCCGGTTTTAAGTATTTCTTCTCTGCTCTTTTCTTTCTCATAATTTATTTCGCCTTCGGTTTTTTTGCACCATATTTAGAGCGGCTTTTTTTTCTGTCTTCTACACCGCTAGTATCTAAAGTACCACGAATAATATGATACCTAACACCAGGTAAATCTTTAACTCTACCGCCTCTAATCAATACAATTGAGTGCTCTTGCAAATTGTGCCCTTCACCGGGTATATAAGCAGTAACTTCAATACTATTAGTAAGTCTTACACGAGCAACTTTTCTTAAAGCCGAATTAGGCTTTTTAGGGGTTGTTGTATATACTCTTGTACAAACGCCTCTTTTTTGAGGACATGCATCAAGTGCTGGAGCTTTGTTTTTAGCAAGCATCTGCACTCTGCCTTTTCTTACCAACTGATTTATCGTGGGCACTAATCTTCTCCTAAAAAAAACTTTTTATTGTCAAAAAAAATTCAGATTTCAAATATACCCCTTATGACAAAAAAAGTCAAGAATTCCATGGGGAATATTTAAATTTATTATAAAATAATTCCGGTTTTTTCAGTTTTGTCTAAAAAAACCGGATAAATCTATTGTTCTTGGGTTTGAACTTCTTCTTGTTGCGGGGTTTCCGGCACTATTTCTTCAGATTTTAGTAATATCTTCTCATATTTCTTTAAACCTGTTCCTGCCGGAATCAAATGACCCATTACAACGTTTTCTTTTAAGCCATTTAAATGATCTACTTTAGCTTCAATTGCTGCATTTGCAAGCACCTTGGTCGTCTCTTGGAAAGACGCTGCAGATATAAAACTCTCTGTAGACAATGCTGCATTGGTTATGCCCAACAGGACATGTTCAAATGTAGCCGGCTCTGCTTCTCTTGTTATTATAGTTTTCTTAGATTTTTTCTTTAAGTCTAAGTTAACTTCTCTTAATCTACTTTTAGTGATTAGGGTGTTATCTTTAAATTTAGAGTCTCCCTTGTCTTCTATCACTACCATATTAAGAATTTTATTATTCTCTTCTATGAATTCGATTCTGTCAACAATATCCTCTTCCAGGAATCTTGTATCACCAGGGAAAACTACTTTAATTTTTTGTAACATTTGGCGTACAATTACTTCAATATGTTTATCATTAATCTTTACACCCTGAAGTCTGTATACGTCCTGAATTTCATTTACTAAATATTCCTGTACTGCACTGGTACCTTTAATCTTCAAAATATCATGAGGATTTACAGGTCCGTCTGTTATCTTTTCACCTTCAGGTATTTCATCACCTTCTTGTACAAGTATATGTTTACCTAATGGTACATTATATTTCTTTTCATCAGATCCATCAGGAGCAGTAACAAAAATTTCTCTAGAACCTTTTTTTCTGGTACCAAATTTAACGATTCCTTCAATCTCAGATACAATGGAAGACTCCTGAGGAGATCTTGCCTCAAATAATTCTGTTACTCTTGGCAAACCACCTGTAATATCTCTACTTTTTGTCGTCTGTTTTGAGATTTTTGCTAAAACTGTTCCGGCTGTTATTATTTCGCCTTCTTCAACTGACAAGTATGATCTGTTAGGAATATTGAATGTCTTTTTAACTTCGCCATCAACTTCAATAGCCACACTTGGAGTCAGGTTTTTATCCTTAGACTCAATAACAATCTTCTGAACGTGACCGGTTTGCTCATCTGTAATCTGCTGTAAAGTCAAATTCTCAATCAAATCCACATATTTAACTTTACCCTGTATATCAGTTAAAATTACTGCGTTATAAGGATCGTGGTTGTAAAGAGCTTGTTTCTTACCGATCAGATCACCTTCTCTAACAAGCAGTTCAGCACCATAAGGAATATCATATTTTTTCAACTGACGGTTATTTTCATCTGTAATGGAAATAACACCTCTTCTACCGGTAACAACTATTTTCTTACCGAAGATATCAGCTTTTTCTACATAATTTACTTTTTCATATTGAACAAGACCTTCAACAGAAGAAATTACCTGAGATTGACTTGCAATTCTTGAAGATGTACCACCTAAGTGGAAGGTTCTCAAAGTAAGCTGCGTACCAGGCTCACCGATGGACTGTGCGGCAACAATACCCACTGCCTCACCTATTTCTACCAGTTTACCATTTGTAAGGTTCCTGCCATAACATTTAGCGCATACACCGCGTTTAGATTCGCAGGTTAGCACTGTTCTGATGTAAACTCTATCAATGTTAAGATCTTCAATCTTTTCAGCTAAACTTTCAGTAATCATTTCCCCTGAAGGAACTATCACTTCACCGGTTTTTGGATCAAGAACATCTTCCTGAGCTACACGGCCGGTTATACGTTCGCCTAATGGTTCTCTTTCTTCTTCAACATCTTTAAGAGCTGTTACTTCAATACCTAAAATGGTACCGCAGTCAATTTCAGAGATAATTACATCCTGAGAAACGTCAACTAATCTTCTTGTCAGGTAACCGGCATCTGCTGTTTTAAGAGCAGTATCAGCCAAACCTTTACGGGCACCGTGTGTTGAAATAAAATACTCCAATACCGACAGACCCTCTTTGAAGTTAGCTACAATTGGATTCTCAATAATTTCACCGGCTTGTCCAGATAAAGTTTTTTGAGGTTTCATCATAAGACCTCTCATACCAGCCAACTGACGAACCTGTTCCTGAGAACCTCTCGCACCAGAGTCAACCATCATATGTAAAGAGTTGAAACCCTGGTTGTGAACTTTAATTTTTTCCATCAAAGCACGGGCTACGTCATTTGTTGTATGCGTCCAAACGTCAATAATTTTATTGTAACGTTCTGCATCAGTAATAACGCCCATTTCATGCTCATTCAAAATAGCTTCAACTTTTTCATTTGCTTTGGCTATCAAACTAACTTTTAATTCAGGTATAATCATATCTGAATAACTTACTGATAAACCGCCTGCAGTTGAATATCTGAATCCTAATTCTTTAAGATCATCCAAGAATTTAGCAGTAACTTTATTACCTAACTTCATAAACATTTTGCCGATAAATCCGCCGAATGTCTTTTTAATAAGAAGCTGGTTAAAGAAGCCCATTTCTTTAGGAACGATCTGGTTGAAAATAACTCTACCAACGGTAGTTTCAACCATTTTTCCATCAATTCTTACTTTAATTTTTGCGTGCAATCCTGCTGCTTTAGAGTTATAAGCAATAAGAACTTCTTCATCTGATCCGAAGCAAAGGTTCTCGCCTATTTCTCCTTCTTTCATTTTTGTCAAATAATAGCAGCCCAAAACGATATCCTGAGTTGGAACAATAATAGGACTTCCGTTTTGAGGAGAAAGAATGTTGTGACTACTAAGCATTAATAAAGAAGCTTCCAATTGTGCTTCATATGAAAGCGGAACGTGAACTGCCATCTGGTCACCGTCAAAATCCGCATTGAATGCCGTACACACCATAGGATGAAGCTGTATAGCTCTTCCATCAATTAGGATCGGCTGAAATGCCTGAATACCTAACCTATGCAGTGTAGGAGCACGGTTAAGCATAACCGGATGTCCTTCAATTATCTTTGCTAAAATATCCCAAATGATAGGATCTTTTTTATCAACAACTTTTCTTGCACTTTTAACTGTTTTATTGTGTCCTCTTTCAATTAATTTTCTAATTATAAAGGGTTTAAACAATTCAACAGCCATATCTTTTGGTAAACCGCACTGATGTAATTTCAATTCAGGACCAACAACAATTACAGAACGGCCCGAATAATCAACACGTTTGCCTAATAAATTTTGACGGAAACGGCCTTGCTTTCCTTTGAGGTTATCACTAAGAGACTTTAATGGTCTGTTACTGTCAGAGCGTACTGCACTGCCTCTTCTGGAATTATCAAACAAAGCGTCAACTGCTTCTTGAAGCATTCTTTTTTCATTACGAAGAATTACTTCAGGAGCTTTAATATCCATCATTCTTTTCAGACGGTTGTTTCTGATAATAACACGTCTGTACAAATCATTAAGATCAGAAGTTGCAAATCTTCCGCCTTCAAGAGGAACTAAAGGCCTTAATTCCGGAGGAATAACGGGAATGTAACTAAGTACCATCCACTCAGGTTTATTCGGAATTTTTCCTTCTTCTTCTTTGAAAGCTTCAATTACTCTTAATCTTTTAAGTAAATCAGCTTTTTTCTGCTGAGAAGTTTCAACTTTCAACTGATCGCGTAACTGCTTTGAAAGGTTCTCAATATTGATGTTTTTAAGAATTTCCTTAACAGCCTCGCCGCCAATTTTGGCAACAAACTTTTTAGGATCTTCATCAGCTAATTTTTCATTTCCCTGAGGTAATGAATTGAGAACTTCAAAGTACTGATCTTCTGAAATTAAATCTTTTTTGCTCAAACCCGTTGGACCCGGATTTATAACAACATAAGATTCATAATATATAATTTTTTCTAATTCTTTAAGACTAACGCCAATAATATTGCCAATTTTTGATGGCTGAGATCTAAAAAACCAGATATGAACAATTGGAACTGCCAAGGCAATATGTCCCATACGTTCGCGGCGTACACCTTTTTGGGTTACTTCAACACCGCAGCGGTCGCAAATAATACCTTTATATCTAATTCTTTTATATTTTCCGCAAAAGCACTCCCAATCACGGGTAGGGCCAAATATTTTCTCACAAAACAAACCATCTTTTTCTGGTCTGAACGATCTATAATTGATCGTTTCAGGTTTAGTAACTTCACCATGAGACTTAGACAAAATATCATCGGGGCTAGCCAATCCAATGGTAATACTTGTAATATCACGCATTGCATTTTCTTGAATTCTATAAGCCATAATTTAATCTCCTAATTTCTTAGTGCAAAATAATTCAACTTTATTAACTAATTTTAATATTAAGGCCTAAACCTTGAAGTTCTTTAATTAACACGTTGAATGCTTCAGGGACATTTGGTTCCTGCAGATTATCACCTTTAACAATAGCCTCGTACATCTTAGCTCTGCCTGCCATATCATCACTTTTCACGGTTAAGATCTCTTGCAGAATATGAGAAGCGCCGTAACCTTCAAGCGCCCACACTTCCATTTCTCCAAAACGCTGACCGCCGAACTGAGCTTTACCACCCAATGGCTGCTGCGTAATAAGAGAGTATGGTCCAATTGATCTTGCGTGAATCTTATCATCTACCAAGTGGCTTAACTTAAGCATATAAATGTAGCCACATGTAACCTTTTGATGGAATCTCTCACCACTTCTTCCGTCGATAAGAGTTGTTTTACTTCCTCTTTCAAGACCGGCTTTTTCCAGCCAATCATCAACGTCTTCCATTTTAGCACCATCAAAAATAGGAGTTGCAAATTTTAATCCTAATATTTTACCTGCCCAGCCTAATGCTGTTTCATATAACTGGCCAAGGTTCATTCTTGAAGGCACACCAAGAGGATTTAATACTATATCCACAGGAGTACCGTCAGGTAAATAAGGCATATCTTCTCTTGGGACAATTTTAGCAACGACACCTTTATTTCCGTGTCGTCCAGCCATTTTGTCACCAACACTTAACTTACGTTTTTTAGCAACATAAACTTTTGCAAGCTGTACTATTCCAGGAGGAAGGTCATCACCTGCGTTTAATTTGCTCTTTTCACGTTTGTAAGTTTCTTCAACTTCTGCTAATGCTATCTGATAATTCCCATAAAGTACTTTAACCTGATGGTTTACCTTCTTTGATTCAAACCAATCTACGTTGGCATCAAATCTGGCTATATCATCAATTTTAGCATAGGTATCATCTTTAATTTTAACGCCGCTTCTTACGATAGTAGTACCATCCTGGTCTTTAATACCGGTAGTAGTCTGGTCTATTGTAAGTTTTGTTAATTTTTCTTGTAACTTACTGTATAAAGCATTTTTTGCTTTAGCATATTCGTTTTCAATAGCATCCATCAATTTCTTTTCAGATTTTTTGGTATCGCTATCTTTCTTTTTACGGCTGAATAATCTTGTTTTGATTACGGTGCCTTTTAATCCCGGAGGTGCTTTCAAAGATGCATCTTTAACATCACCGGCTTTGTCTCCGAAAATTGCTCTTAAAAGTTTTTCTTCCGGAGTTGGATCTGTCTCACCTTTTGGTGTAATCTTACCGATAAGAATATCACCGTCTTTAACTTCCGCACCTTCACGAACAATACCGTTTTCATCAAGATTTCTAACGGTTTCTTCGCTTACGTTAGGAATTTCACGTGTAAGTTCTTCTTCACCACGCTTAGTTTCTCTAACTTGTAATTCAAATTCTTCTATATGTATTGAGGTGTAAACGTCTTCACTAACAACACGTTCACTGATAATAATAGCATCCTCAAAATTGTAACCTCTCCAAGGCATAAATGCAACCAATACGTTTCTACCTAAGGCCAATTCACCTTGATCTGTAGAAGTACCGTCAGAAAGGACATCGCCCTTTTTAACAATTTGCCCTGTTTTTACTACAGGTCTTTGGTTTACACATGTCTCTTGGTTTGTACCGCTAAACTTAGTTAATTTATAAGTAACAAGTTTAACGTCATTAAAGCTTGTTAATGATTCCGCAGTATCAGGTAAGACCTTATATCTTACAATTACTTTGGTAGCATCTGCATATTCAATTACACCGTCTTCTTCAGCAATATTTATTGCACGGGAGTCTCTTGCTAATTTCTTTTCCATTCCTGTACCAACAAGTGGAGCTTCAGGACGCAAAAGTGGTACTGCCTGACGTTGCATGTTAGAGCCCATCAAAGCACGGTTAGCATCATCATGTTCCAAAAATGGAATTAAAGCAGCAGCAGCACTTACAATTTGTGCCGGTGCCACATCCATATATTGGATATGATCCGGAGTAATAATAGGGAATTCACCCTTATTACGAGATTTTACTCTTTCGTTAACAAATTTACCGTTTTCTTCAAGCGGAGCGTTTGCCTGAGCAATTGTGAACATATCTTCTTGCTCTGCAGTTAAATATGCTACTTCATCAATAACTCTACCGCGTTCAACCTTGCGGTAAGGAGTTTCTAAGAACCCGTATTTATTAACGCGGGCAAAAATTGTTAATGATGAGATAAGGCCGATGTTTGGACCTTCAGGGGTTTCAATAGGGCACAAACGGCCATAATGAGTATAATGAACGTCACGAACTTCAAAACCGGCTCTTTCTCTTGTTAAACCGCCAGGTCCTAAAGCCGACATTCTGCGTTTGTGGGTCATTTCTGCCAATGGATTTGTTTGATCCATAAACTGAGACAACTGATTTGTTCCAAAGAAAGCATTAATAACACTGCTTATAGTTCTTGCATTGACAAGATCCTGAGGAGTGAAATTTTCATCGCGCTGGTTCATTCTTTCTTTAATCGTACGAGACATTCTGGCAACACCGACGTTAAACTGCTGAGCTAATTGTTCGCCAACAGTTCTAACTCTTCTGTTACCTAAATGGTCTATATCATCTATTCCTACTTCACCTTGTCTTAGCTTAATGATATATTTCATTATAGCTATAATATCTTTTATATCTAATACTGTTTTAGTATCTTCAACGTCAACTTCAAGTTTATGATTCATTCTATGACGGCCTACTTCGCCTAAATCATAGCGTTTATCATTAAAGAATAATTTGTCAATTAATTGCTGAGCAGAATCCACATCTGGGGCTTCACCTGATCTTAATTGACGATAAATAGAAAATAATGCTTCTTCTTTTGTATGAGAAGTATCTTTTCTTAAAGTGTTAAGAATTAAATCCTGATCTGATGAAGTGCTTGAACTGATAAGGTTGATAGTATCAACTTCAGCATCTTTTAATCTCTCAACATCGTCTTCGGTAAGAATTGAATCTTTTGTTAAAAAGATTTCACCGGTCGACATATCAAAGATATCACTTGCTATAACGCGCCCTGCTAATTTAGTAAGGTCGGCATCTTTAACAGTAATTTCTTCAACAAGATTAAATAAATTTAGAATATCTTCATCAGTAGTGTAATCTAATGCACGTAATAAAGTTGTAGCAGGAAATTTCTTTCTGCGATCAATATATACATACATTACATAGTTAATATCTGTTGCAAATTCAACCCAAGATCCTCTTAGCGGGATAATTCTGGCTGAATAGATAGGAGTTCCGTTTGGATGCACTGTCTGTGAAAAAGCAACACCTGGAGATCTGTGAAGCTGGGAGACCACAACACGTTCAGCGCCATTAATTACGAAAGTTCCTTTTTGGGTCATGTAAGGTAAGTTGCCTAAGTAAACCTCTTGTTCAACAGCATTTACCCAGTCACCTGTATCAACATCTTTAGTAGAAAGGCGTAATTTGCCTTTAAGTGGAGCAGAATAAGTAAGACCTCTTTCAAGGCATTCAACAATAGAGAAACGTGGTCGCTCTACATAGTATTCAATAAAATCTAATCTATAGTTTTCTTTATTATCTAAAATAGGGAAATTTGTTAAAAAAACTGCCTGCAGACCTTTGTTTTCTCTTTTAGACGGTTCAACATTAAGCTGAACAAACTCTTCAAACGAGCCAGTTTGAATTGCCAAAAGGTCAGGCGCTTCAATAACAGAGGGTATCTTTGCGAAGGAAATTCTAGTATTTTCCAATTGTAAAACCTCCATTTGTTATCAAAATCGTTACCAGACTAATATATATACACCGAAACAAGAACATAATATCCATTCGTACATCATAACATAAAAAAAAGGAGATAAGGCATAGCACACCATGCCTTATCACCTACGTGTAAACTATATGGAATAAAACCAAATAATTAAATTACTTAATCTGAACAGTAGCGCCTGCTTCTTCAAATTCTTTCTTTAATTTTTCAGCTTCATCTTTAGAAATACCTTCTTTAACTGCTTTAGGAGCTGTATCAACTAGATCTTTAGCTTCTTTCAAACCTAAACCTGTATGAGCTCTTACAACTTTAATAACATTGATTTTTTTGTCGCCAGCGCCAGTTAAGATAACATCAAACTCTGTTTGTTCTTCAACAGGAGCAGCTGCAGCAGCCGGACCGGCAGCCATAGCAACAGGAGCAGCAGCGGTAACGCCAAATTCTGCTTCCAATGCTTTCTTTAATTCTGATGCTTCTAAAAGTGATAAACCTTTTATCTTTTCAACGATTTCAGCAATTTTCTCTGACATTTTATTCTTATCTCCTAAATAATTTTTTTCAATATTTTAATTATGCTGCCTTAGACTTAGCAATTTCATCTATAACACTTACTAAATCTCTAATTACAGCATTAAGAGCGCCAACTATACCAGAAGCCGGTGAGTTTAAGCTGCCCAAAATACCTGCAATGATTTCTGCTTTTGTTGGAAGTGTTGCAAGTTCTGCTAACTGATTTCCGTCAAAATACTGATCTTCTATATAACAGGCTTTTAATGCTAATTTTTGGCTAGCATCAAAATATTTTTTTATAATTTTTGCAGGGGCAACCGGGTTGTCATATGCAAAAGCATAGCCGGTCATTCCTTCTAAATTTTCTGCTAATTTAGCATATTTACCAGTCTCATTTACCGCACGTATAAAAAATGTATTCTTAAATACTTTATACTGTACGCCTTCTTTGCGGAACTCATTTCTGATATTACTTATATCAGCAACGTTAATTCGTGCATAGTCTGTTAAATATACAGCAGAGGATTTATTGATTATCTCCTTAATCTCGGAAATAACCTCTGACTTTTCATTCTTGTTCATTTATCTCCCATACGTGATTTATTTAATCAAGTCGGTTAGAAGCATTTATATAATAATTAACTGAGCGCGTAAACTTTTTTATAGAGCCGGAATCTCATCCCGGGTAATTTTCAAACCAGGACCCATAGTGCTAGAAAGGAACAAACTTTTAACATATTGTCCTTTTGCAGAAGTTGGTCTTAATTTAACAATAGTATTCAAAAAAGCTTTGGTGTTTTCTACTAACTGATTAGGTTCAAAGTTTAATTTACCTAATGAAGTATGAACGATACCTGCTTTTTCAACTCTAAATTCAATTTTTCCTGCTTTAACCTCTTTAACTGCTTTAGCAACGTCCATCGTTACAGTACCGCTTTTAGGATTAGGCATAAGGCCCTTAGGACCTAATATTTTACCCATTTTACCAAGGTCAGCCATTGTATCCGGAGTAGCAATAATAACATCAATATCAGACCAGCCGCCTTTAATTTTTTCAAGGTAATCTTCAAATCCGGCAAAGTCAGCCCCGGCCTCTAAAGCTTCCTCAGCTTTTGCACCTTTGGCAATAACTAAAACCTTAACTGTTTTACCAGTGCCGTGAGGCAGGGAAACAGTACTTCTAATCATCTGGTCTGCATGGCGTGGGTCAACGCCTAATCTTATTGCACAGTCCAGAGACTCTACGAATTTTAGAGATGTGCTATCTCTTAAGACATTTATAGCCTCTAAGAGAGTATATTCCTTAGCGGTATCTACGGATTTCCCGATAGATTTCATTCTTTTAGACATTTTCATTTCAATACCAATCTTATCTATATGGTAAAAAATTAATCTTCAACAGTAAAGCCCATACTTCTTGCTGTACCGGCAACCATACTGGCTGCATGTTCAATATCAAAAGCATTAAGATCAGGCATTTTTAGTTGAGCAATTTCTTTTACTTGTTCTTTAGTAACCTTAGCAACTTTATTTCTATTTGGTTCGGCAGAACCATGTTCTACTTTTGCAGCTTTTTTTAATAAAACTGCAGCTGGAGGTGTTTTAGTAATAAAGGTAAAAGACTTATCAGAGAAAACAGTTATTACAACTGGAATTATAAGTCCGTCTTTATCTGCTGTGCGAGCATTAAACTGTTTACAAAACTCCATTATGTTTACACCTTTTTGACCCAAAGCTGGACCAACTGGAGGTGATGGATTTGCCTTACCGGCAGGGATCTGCAATTTTACATATCCGGTTATCTTCTTAGCCATTAGAATACCTATTTACATTTTTATTTTTCTAATTCTGCTTGAGTAAAGTCTATTTCAACAGGGGTCTTTCTCCCAAATATCGAAACCATGACTTTTATCTTCATTTTTTCTTCGTTTACTTCTTGGACCGTTCCGGTAAAATTATTGAAAGGACCATCTATTATTTTAACAGTATCGCCACTCCTAAAAATTGTTTCCAATCTTTCGGTGTCTTCGTCTTGCGTAATGCGTCCAACAATTCTCTTTACTTCATCCGGGTGAAGCGGGTTAGGATTTTGTCCTGTACCCAAAAAACTTAAAACAGACTGGCAATTAAGAATAAACTCCCTCACTTGTACATCAAGATCAGCTTGGACCAAGATGTAACCCGGGAAGAAATTTTTTGTTTTAGTTCTTTTTTTGCCATCTTTAACTTCAAAAACTTTTTCCATAGGAACCAGGATCTGATGAATCTTAGCCTGTAATCTTTCGCTTTCTTTTAAATCAGCTTCTAAAAGAGTTTTGGCTTTGTTTTCATGACCCGAAATTGTTCTAACGACGTACCATTTAGCTTCGTTCACAAGGTTCCTTTAAAATATACCCTGAAAAATTTTCACAACTGCAAAGTCAATTACATAAGTAAATGCAGCCAAGATAAGACAAACCACAATTACAATAGTTGTAGATTCTTGTAGTTCGCTTTTAGACGGCCAAGTTACTTTTTTCATTTCCTTGGCAACATCTTTAAAAAAGTTTAAGATTTTATCTTTCATATATCAATCTGTTTATTTCGCACGGCAGGAGAGACTCGAACTCCCAACCTGCGGTTTTGGAGACCGCTGCTCTACCAATTGAGCCACTGCCGTAGAAAAATTACTTTGTTTCTTTATGAATAGTATGTTTTTTATCCCAACGGCAATATTTTTTCTGTTCAACACGCCCTGGGTGTAATCTTTTATTTTTTGTAGTAGTGTAATTTCTTCTTTTACACTCTGTACATTCTAAAGTTATTGTATCTCTCATAATCTTATTTTAACTTTATAAATTTTTGAAAGAGCTGACGACCGGGATTGAACCGGTGACCTCATCCTTACCAAGGATGTGCTCTACCAACTGAGCTACGTCAGCTTGTTTCTTTATGGCAGAGCGGGAGACGGGACTCGAACCCGCGACCAACAGCTTGGAAGGCTGTGACTCTACCAACTGAGTTACTCCCGCAACTTTTTTTATTTAAAACAATAAAAAAAATAAGGGAATAACGCTTTTAACCAATTCCCTTATTTAAGGACGTGGGCGGCGAGGGATTCGAACCCCCAAAGGCGTCAGCCAACGGATTTACAGTCCGCCCCGGCTCTCCAACTCCGGCGTCCGCCCATTTTTATAAATGAGCCCCAAATATATTTGGTTTTTTCCTAAAATGCAAATTAATTAGCCGGTATTTTTTGTAATTTTGTACTTTTCCCCTCTTAATTGTCATTTTTTGCCCCTCATTCCTTTACTAGAGGCTTTGTCTTACATTTTTACTGCAAATTTCTTTGTTTAAATTTATTTTTTTGGCTTCCATTATATATATACTTTCTTGTCAAAACGCTAGTCACTTTACAGTGATGATCTTTCATTTACAAACTCCAAATAGTTTTCCGGATTTATTATATTTGTGTATGTGTTTGGATATGATTTTAAAAACGTACTTGGAATCCTTGCTTTTACTAATTTACTCCATTTTATCTCAAAAGCTTTTAGTTTAGTGAAATCATCCTCTATATAGTCTATTTCTTGCTGTTGTGTGGTACGCCAGAAATAACTTTTTACATCTCTCCGATAATAACTATTGTGCTTCAGCCTCTCACTTATTAAAAAATTTTCCCATAATGCGCCGGTATCCCTTCTGTAATTTAGCTCGCTGAATTGTCTTAGTAATGCATTCCTGATACCGGTATCATAAAAATAAATTTTACGCTTTTTTGTCACTTCAATCCTTACATTTTTGCTGAAAGGCTTTAAGCTAAAAATAACAAAAGCTTTCTCCAACAAATTAATATACTTTACGATTGTTGAGTTATCAAGTTGTAAAGAGTTTGCAAGTTTATTATATGATACTTCCTGCCCTATTTGGGCGGCAAGCATCATTAATAAATTTTCTATCTGTTCAGGCTTCCTAACATCCTGATATGCAAGAACATCTTTAAATAAATAGTCGGAAGCTAACGATTTTAGGATTTCCTGTTTCTCACCTGGTCTATTCAAAACATCAGGGTACATTCCATATATAATTCTTTCTTCCAGCAATCTGTTAAATTCAATGGCATTAGAGTTATTTACCAGTTCCATAATTGAAAATGGGAACAAATGGAATTCATATTTCCTCCCGGTTAAAGGTTCTGTAATTATATTTGAAAGTTCTAAAGAGGACGACCCGGTAGCAATTACTTGTTTATCACTCAACTCATCGGCAAATAATTTTAAAGTGAGCCCTATGTTTTTTACTCTTTGAGCCTCATCAATTAAAACCATATCAAAGCCCGAAGTTAGATTTTTTAATCCTGTTGCAGTTGTATCAGTTAATTGTGTCCTAATATCGGAATTATCGCAATTTAGATATAAAACCTTTCTCCCGGAATCATCTGCAATTTTTTTAATAATAGTTGTCTTGCCGACTTGGCGGGCGCCATAAATTAAGATAATTTTTCCATTAAAAAGCTTATCTTTAATTTTTAATTCTAATATCCTGTTTATCATAGACTTATAAGTTTTGTTTCCTCAATTTATAATATTTTTCGGTTATAATCAAGATTTATTATGATATTATTGGGTTATAACCTAAAAATATTATGATATTTTTAGGATTAGGCACCACTAATCACATTTTTTTTAGCATTAGGGTACATCAACATTTATAATTGCGATTTCTAATTTACGTGCCGAAACCTCATCTTTTGATTTAGAAATCTTCAGCAGCTATACACTTATCCAAATGAAGACATTCCGCCGATTTTGGTAGTCCACAACTCTAAAGAATTATTCAATTACAAATTCAGGACTTATTTATACTTTATGGCAACACATGTCATTACTAATGAATAATATTGAGTGGCATCGTTATCATCGGGGTTAGTTATTAAAGAAAGTAGAGTACCGCTTTCTCTTATGGTATTTGTAGTTTTAATATTTATTAGAGCATCTGCGCCCAGTTCCTGTCCTTTGAGCTTTAACTGATGAAGCAGGGAAGACAGCCCGTCTTCTTGATTGCCTTTTGCTTCCAATACTGCAACCTGTGTATATTTTTTGTCAGGCTGATTAGTACCGTCCCAATATAATTCGATATCCTCTATGCTATCGGTAGGTTCATAAATTTTCGAATCAAGACGTGCATAATCTATTTCAGTATTAGTACCGTAATAGCACCCTGAAAATTGAAGAAGTATAAATAAAAGCAGATATTTACGCATGGCTTACCTCTTTAAATAATTATTTTTATTAAAGAGGTTGCATTTTCTGTACCAAAGACAAAATGAGTAATTTAGTTATTCTAGAAGAGATTTATTATTAAATCGTATTATATTAGATACAATCGCTGTACATAAACCCATACAATTCTTAATCTTATATGTATGTGCCTCTTGTTTTAATTATACCAATCAGGTTACAATCCGATATTATGCACCTTAACCGGCTGAAAACGTTCCGCCGATTTCTTTAATCCCCAATTCTAAGGAAAAATTGGATACCGACTCCCGGACTATTTTTAGGGGTTCTCCAACCGGCTCAACCCCTTGTTTAAAAGTGCCGCAATGTATCGGGATAAAAACTTTTGCTCCAATTGACCGTGCCATTTTTAGTGCTTCTTCAGGATTGCAGTGGTTAAACCTCCACGGGTTATACGCCCCGATCGGCATTATTGCAATATCCACGTTGGTTTTTACGTCCCTGGCAAAGTAGTTTTGCAGAGCGGTATCACCACCAAAGAGAATCCGTTTTCCATTCCTCTCAATAACATAAGCATTAAAACTCCGGCCGTCCTTCATAAATCCTTTTGAGCGGTCCTTCTCCCATGGGTATCTCCAGCCGAAATGTTTTACCTGCAAAGCTTTAAATGAAAGCCCCGGCAAACTGTACTCATCATTCCAATCCATTTCCTTTATTGACTTCCACTGGAGATCATCAGTTACATCAGAAGTGTTATAGGCAGTGATGCAGTCAATCTGCTTTGGATATTTATCAGTTAAAAACTTAAGAGATTTATAGTCGGTATGATCCATATGTGCATGGGAGAGCAGAACTATATCCGGCTTTGGAATTTCATCTGCCTCTAAAGCAGGTGGAGAGTACCGGCTTTGACCGAAAGTAGTTCCCCAGATATAGATTCCTACTTTTTCAAATAATATGGGATCTGTTAAAATCATCTTGCCGAAAAAATTTATCAGTACGGTTGAATGGCCTACCCACGCAAGTGTAACAGCTTCAGGTGACCAATTCCCCGGCGTAGGTTTTAGAACTTTTACATTTGAACTTTTCTCTTCCTTTGAGCCAAATACTAATTTGGGAAACAGCAGAGACAAACCCGTGGCTATGACCGTTTTTTTTATAAAATTTCTTCTGAGCATCCGATACCAATAATTTTTAGAAATAAATATAAAACAAAGATTAGCTAAAATATATGAAATAAAATAACCGTCATTCAATTTTCTATTATGGCAATTTAGTATCTAAGATTATTTATATTTACCTGGATAATAATTCTTTATTATTTTACAGTCTATTAATCTGAATAACGATATTCCAAAATGAAAAAAATTACTTTGTTATTTCTTTTCTTTGCCGGAGTTATCTTCGGCCAGGACAGCTTATATTTTCTAATACGGGTTGACGATATACAATCCCGCAACACCGTTATGCTTCCTAAAAGCATAACCCAATTTCAGAATGCCGTAAACTCGCGCGGAGGAAAAGTTACATGGTTAGTAATTCCTCACAGACTGATTGAAGACCAGAATCTTGATGGCGTGCTTAGCAAAGAGCTGAAAGCTTCCGCATTGTTGGGTAATGAAATTGCACAGCATGGGTATAATCATATTTGTCCCGTTTGCAGTAATACGGGGCATGAAATGTTTTGCGCCGCCAACTCTCAGCATGTATCTTACCAGACACAGATAAACTTGATTAGCCAAGGATTAAAAATTCTAAGCGATTCATTGAACATCACCCCAAAATTATTTGTTCCTCCCGGACATGCCTGCGATACTGTAACCTATCAGGCATTACTTGATAAAGGAATACCGTTTTTATCCTCTACCGGGAATACAAAAGCGTTTATCTACAAAAATCTTTTTAATGTTATGCAGAACACGGAATTCACCTGGCAGTTGACTTCAGCAGGTTATAACAATGAACTGCATCTGGCTTTGCAGGATATCAGATTAAACGGAGCCATAAACGGGTACTACTGTTTATTGCTGCACGACCCATTTATAAGGCAAGGTTATGAAAACGGCATTGTTGTAAAATGGATTGGCGAACTGCTTGACTCCCTTAACATTGAATACGCCGGAAGAATAAAGTACAAGACACTTAGTCAGGCTGCTTCAATTTACAGAAGCAATATTACCGATGTTGTTGAAAACGGAACGACCTCACCATTAAATTTTAGCTTAAGTCAGAACTATCCGAACCCCTTTAATCCTACAACCACAATAGGGTTTTCTCTTTCTTCTGCAGGATATACAACTGTAAAGATATATGACATTCTTGGGAAAGAAACAGCAGAACTGGTTAACGGGTATCTTACCGCAGGAAGCCACTATGTTACCTGGGATGCAAAGAATCGCAGCGGATTTAAAGCATCAAACGGAATTTATTTTGCAAAACTAAGCAGCGGTTCAAATGTTAAAGTAATTAAGATGGTATTGCTAAAGTAATAGCACAGCCCAATATCATTGGTTTACAACTGTTTACTTTAATGATGATTTAAAAAGGAACTGCCCCGAGGGAACGGGGCAGTTTAATGAGCGGGTGCTATGCTTATAACTATTTTTCTGTCTCGTATAATATTATACAACTTCTGTGCCTAAAAATACATTAGCTTTTTTACAGTTTTTTAAAGTCCCATTGTAAAAATTATATGTAAATATTACAATTAAGTGTAGATATTACCTGCCATAAATGTATTCCCTTTTAAAATCCGGTATGAGTTTGTTCTTTATCTCTACTTCTTTTTTTGCTATTTTTAAGTAGTTATTATTTACGTACAATATTAGCATAGAAACAAATGAATACCGTAATTGAAAATAAAGTGAACTACTCTGAAGAAATATTAAAACTAAAAGAACAGTTGAATGCTGTTATCCTGGCACATTACTATCAGGAGTCTGAAATTCAGGACTTAGCGGACTTTGTAGGTGACAGTTTAGATCTTTCCCGTCGCGCAAAAGAAACAAATGCGGACGTAATTGTTTTTGCAGGAGTTCATTTTATGGCAGAAACTGCAAAAATACTTAATCCAAATAAACTTGTTTTACTGCCTGATCTTGAAGCAGGCTGCTCATTGGCCGATAGCTGTCCCGCTCCGATGTTCAAAGCTTTCAGGGAACTTCACCCTGACCACATAGCAATAACTTACATTAACTGCTCAGCAGCAGTAAAAGGTCTTAGTGATATTATATGTACATCCAGCAACGCGGAAAAACTTGTGAACCAGATTCCAAAGGACCAAAAGATTATTTTTGCTCCCGACAGAAACCTTGGTAAATACTTAATAAAAAAAACAGGGCGCGATATGCTTTTGTGGGATGGCTCCTGCATAGTACACGAAACATTCAGCCAAAAGAAAATAATTAAGCTTATGCTTGAGTATCCAGACGCATTATTAATTGCTCACCCCGAGTGTGAGGAAATTATACTAAGCAAGGCGGCATTTATTGGTTCAACATCAATGCTGTTAAAATTTGTTAAAGAGAATCCTGCCAAAAGTTTTATAGTAGCAACGGAACCGGGCATATTACATCAGATGGAAAAGACTGCACCTGATAAGATATTAATACCTGCACCTCCTGAAAAGAACTGCAACTGTAATGAATGCCCGTACATGAAACTAAATACTATGGAAAAACTTTATTTATGCATGAAGAATAAGACTCCGCAAATAAATTTAGATTCGGAGCTAATCAAAAAAGCGTTAACGCCAATAGAGAAAATGCTTGAGATGAGTTAAGTTGCAGTAAAAAATTTTATAAAATATTTTATATTATCCTTTGTCCGGTTTTAATGATTTCCATTACGAAAGGATCATCTGCTGTAAAATCTTCGGTCTTAAAAGGATGAACTTCAATATCAGTGGATGATTGCATTAGATATTTATTTAGCTTTTTTTTATCGAAAAAACGGCTGCCCTCAAATTTGTCAGATACTACTGCTAAATCTATGTCGCTATATTCTCCGGCATTTCCCTTAGCATATGAGCCAAAGAGATATACAGATTTCAGTGGGAACTTCTCAGGGACTAAATCTATAAATTTCTTTATTACTATATTTAAATCTGACTGACTTTACACTTATGGAACTCCTTAAGTCCTTTAATGTAATCTCACTTATCGATGCATCAGATTTATCTAAATACTATAAATTATCATCTCGAGATTTGGATAAAATTGTCTCGATTTATATTATTGTTCTACAATTTTTTCATAGGGGAAAGCCTGACACTGTTATATCATTGCTGTAACAAATGGTCTACCTGTATTTCCATCTTAAGATTGGGATAATAATTCAATTAAACTAAATTATCAAATGATCTGTTATCACTTTGCAATATAGGATATAGCTCTAAAGAATACTTCAGTATCCTTTTAACACAAAACTTCACCCTTCTATTCTGAATAATTTACGGTCCTGTGACAATTTTACAACGAAATAACTATCGTCATTTAGTTCAGAAGGCAATTTATCTCTCAATATAGATGCCACGAATTGTATATTATATCGATTTACAATTTCTCCTATTTTCACCAATTGGTTATCGTGCATAAGTTCTTTCTTATCATTCAATAAAAAGTGCAGACAAGGAATATTTTCTTGATCTGCAAAAAGAATATAGGCTATATCAAAACAAGATATCTCTCCTTGTTTCTTGCCCGAACTCAAATTTACATCAAGTGTATCAAATTTGTAAATCCTCTTATTATTTTTATTTGTTACAATATTATACGTAAGCGCATATTTTTCGCCATAAAGTTCGTCCGATATTGAAGAAAAATATTTATTAAACTTGGAAAGTTGTTCTTTTACAAGATTTGTGTACTTCTCGGAGAATAACTCCGCTTCAATTCCTTCTAGTTGTTTGTTAAGTCGCAAGATATTAGAATCCGCCTCTCTTAATTGCTTAATAATGGCTTGGTATGCCCCCTTTTGCTTGAATTTCTCATTAAGTTGTTCAATTATCTTTCCCAAATCTTCAAAAGAATCACTTTTTGTTATCTTTGAGGTTAATTCTTCTTCTTCTTGCAATAGTTGTTTTAATCTTTGACGACTAATTGATATATCCTTTATGATTTGGGGCAATTCTCTTGCAATGAACTTAGTTTTTTCTTCTATCATTTTATTATGAAAGCTAACTAATTCACTAAATGTTTTCTGGATCCCACTGATTTGCTGTGTCGCTTGCCCATAAATCATTTCCAGTTGTTTTATATCGAAATCGAATTTACTATTATTTATTGCCTGCTCAGCTTCAATAATCAGGTCATGTTTTATATTCAGTTGTCCAATATGACTACTTATTCTATTAATATTAAGCTTTAATGTATTTAGGCTTTCAAGATCCTTTTCAAAATCTTTATTTAGGTTTAGGTTTAATTTCTTTTCATTTAATTCTTCAATTTCATTTTCAATAATAGAAAGGGCAGTTTCATATGCCGTTTTAGGCCCATCCTTTTCAAGCCTCCGTTTGTAAGTATTTTCTTGATTAAGCTCTATGAAGATTTCTTGTTTCCTCTCATGGCCCTTTGTCTCACACCCAAAAAGGAATAAATATAACGCCTCATAATCCACATCAGTCGAAAATGCATCCAGAGTTTTTAGAGTATTATTAATACTCAAATCTTTATAGCGAATATTATGTGAAATAATTTGCCGAAATGTTGGTCTCCCATCTTTATGTTGTGGAAATAATAGGCTTAATAGCTTAGCCGAAAACTCATCTTCATTAAAGCTCTCACCATTTATCCTAAGAATTTTATCCTTGCGTGCTAAGAAATTTCTCTCAATTTTAATACTTTCTTGGCATTCCTTATCCATTTCCTTTATTAGCACTAAGGTAATTAATATCTTATTTTCTATTAAATAATTCTTAACAGTTAAATCCATAGCTTTCTTTGATTCAGGGCTTACGTATATTTCTTTTGGGCTGCCCCCTAAACAAAAATCGATCAACTTCAAGACTGTGGTTTTACCAACATTATTTCCAGTAATTTGTTTTTCGCTTTCATCAATGATTAAGTTGAGACCTTTGTGAAATTCAATATTACGGATTATCTTTTCATCTCTTGAGATAGTCAGTGAATTTAAATACATAGCGTTACGTCTCCATTTCCCTTCAAATCAATTACATTTATTAGGTAAAGCCAGTCAAGGCATAATAAAAAGACAGGGAAGCTCATATTTTTTTTTAACTTCACATTTTGATATAGGTCTAACATAGTTAATGTTTTCCCTTCTTGTAGCACTTGTAAGACGAAGGCTCCATTATAGTATATACTATTTTCAGGTAATATATTCTTAGGCAATAACATTTAAACCTCTACTAGGATTATCAAATATTTCACAACGAGTAAACGCGTCAACCACAATTATCTTCACGCATAATTCTATTTCATCTATTGTCATTTCCTTATTACAATTAGCGCTTTCTAATACAATATCAACGACACCCTCAACAACATTTAAAAAAATATTATCAGCACTTTGGCCTTTTTTTCTTGTTACTTCCTTTAAATAAATACCCTTGATACTGTGCAGGACTGACAAACTTTTATTTGCACCTTGTCTATCAAATTCATTATATTTTTCGTTTAGTACTTTATAGTGTTTTGAGTATTCCATAATTATAGATTTGCAAGTATATAATTCATTAAAATCAATCTTTTGTTCTATACTAAAGTCAATTATATTTTTATTTGCATTAGTAAAATTTAGATCTACCTTTGATAAAATATATATTATTGCAGTAATATTAGAATCCAAATGTTTACCATCATCATTATGGCCCAACTCATCTTTAATAAATGTATATATTTCCTTTTGCTCTGCAATGTTAAGTGCCGATATATTCTTGAGTATAGATGACATATCATAAATATCATCCGAGGGAACAAATCTTAAATGGGAGGGTATTGAATAGCTATCTTGCCTTAATTTACCTGCATCCCCTGCTATTGAAATAAATTTGTAGTTGTATCCACTGTATTTTTTTTGAATATTTTTATTTAATGAGTTCTGAACTTTTACTTTAGAATTAGTTGCTGACACTTGAATAATAATTTTATTAGAACTATCTATTAAATCAATTGCTTCCACGTTTTGAATTTTTTCATTAAGATTTTTAAGATCCCAATTGTATAATTTATTGAAAAGATGTAAGAAAAAATTCTCAGAATGGATATTCAAATCTAAAATATTTAATTTCCCTCTAGCGCTTATCCTATATGCAAGTTCATTGAGCTTAGACTCGATATAGTTAAAATATTTCATGCGATTCATTTTTGTTCGCCGCTTAATTATGAATTGATTTAGTTCTTTATATTAAAGTTAATCATTTGAAAGCTTAACATATGATTCTAATAAACTTTAGGATGAACAATTTCATTACTGAGGATATTCTTTCAAATAGCCATATTCATTATCCTACATAATCCATATTCTATTACAAATCGTGACCATATATTTGCATAAACAGCATGAGGAAAATATTATTTATCCATATAAATATTCTCCTTATCAAATATATCAAATTATTAAATTAAATCAAATTTTTTCGAGTATACATAGAGTAATCAAAGTTTGGAAATATATTGGCATTAAATGCTCGAAATAGTTGGCTTTATTTAGATATTAAACTTTTACATCGATACTATTTTATTATTATTCCCGTGGATAATTACGCATTCAAATTCAACCATTACGAAACTTTATTATTGCTGAGAATAAAGCTTTTATCTTCACTCTATCTTATCCAAAATAATTTTGAATGTAGTTCCTTCGCCGGGAGCGGAGGCTTTAACAAAAATCTTTCCTTTATGATAAACTTCTATAATTCGTTTGGACAAAGAGAGACCCAATCCCCAGCCTCTTCTTTTTGTACTGTAGCCGGGACGGAAAATATCTTTGCGCCTTTTCATCTCTATGCCTTTTCCGCTGTCTGCTACTTCTATTTCAATTTTACCATGTACATTTTTCACCTGATAGTGAATAGATCCGCTTTTCCCTTCAATGGCGTCCAGTGCATTTTTTGTTAAGTTTTCAATAACCCACTCAAACAGCTCCGTATTAAGGTTTGAGCAGACATTCTTATCCCCTTCAATTGAAAGCTCAACAATCTTCCCTGTCTGAGGCACACGCCTCTGAAAGTACTCAACTACTTTATTCACTGCATCATATACGTTTTTAGGTTTAAGCTCAGGTATTGCTCCTATTTTGGAGAATCTGTAAGTAATCTTATTCAGCTTCTCAACATCATTTTCTATTTCAGAAGATATATCCAATACTTTATCAGGATCTGAGTAACTGATTTTAAGCATTTCAAGCCACCCCATCAGGCTGGAGATAGGTGTGCCGAACTGGTGTGCAGTTTCTTTTGCCATCCCTACCCAAATATTACTCTGCTCACTTTTCTTGATGGTACTAAACCCGATATAACCCAGAATAATAAATAACGCAGCAACACAAATCTGCAAGACGGGATAGAATCGTAACTGGCTTACAAGCGGGGAGTCACCATAATGTATTCTTTGCAAAACGATTGTATCATTATATTTAACATCAATCGGCGGATGGACAGCATCCATCTCTAAAAGTTTTTTGCCGATGAATTTTCTTTGTTTATCGATGCTAAGAGTAGTATCAATCTTAACATTTTTAATATCGGTTTTGCTTTCAACATTAACCACATTATTGGCATCAGAAAGCACCAATGGAAAATCAATTGGCTTAATAATGTTATCAAAAAGAAAAGTAATATCTTCCGTATTTGTTGAGCTTGCAGCCTGCCTTATACCGGCAGCAAACAGCTCTACAATTTGTTTTTCGCGTTCCTGCAGCTTATGCACGATGCTCTGTGTGTAGAATAGAGTACCTGCTGCAATAGCCATTGCAGCCGCAAAGAGGAAAATTTTTATATTTAACGAAGCAGGACCGCCTGACATTTTCATATTACTTACTCTTACAAAATAAATCAAAGTGATTAATAAAACGCATCTTTCATGTGGATAATTTCTGGCTCTTCACCATCTCTAAATAAAACGGCAATAACATCATAACGGATAAGAGTATCCTTTATCCCCTTAATGCTCACGTACAACCCGGCCATTCTCTTAATTTGAGTCCTTTTAAGCAGAGTAACAGCTTCTTCCGGGTAACCCATTTCTAAATTTTGCCTGCTTTTAACCTCAATTATGGCTATGGTATTTGCAGCTACATCCAAAGCAACAATATCAAGCTCACCTTTATTGCTGCAATGGTAATTTTGATCCAATATCTTATAACCATTCCGGGTTAGGAATTCGCAGGCAAGTTCTTCACTTATTTTGCCTTTTTCTCTTCTATTATCCATTGACCAAAAAAATTAAAGAAACAATTATGTAATTGAAATATAATCTGAAACAAATTCAAGTTCAATCTCCTGCTAATCCCACTCTACGGAATAAATATCTCCTTCTAACTTTATGGGGCGATAATATTTTTCAAAAAAGATTTCCTATGCAGACAGCACGCACCATATTGTTTAATAAGGGTAATATGCTCCCTCGTTCCATAGCCTTTGTTTTTCTCCCAGTTATACTCAGGGAATCTGACAGACAGCCTCTTCATAATTCTGTCCCTTGTAACTTTTGCAAGGATGGATGCAGCAGCAATTGAAAAAGACTTAGCATCTCCGCCTATGATTGTTTTAACAGGTATTAAGGAGTCACAAGCTTTATTACCGTCTATCAAAACAAGATCGGGCGGAATATTTAATCTGACTATGCAAGTTTTCATTGCAAGTAAAGTAGCCTGCAAAATATTTATTCTGTCAATCTCCCAATTAGTAACAGCCGTAATTGAATATGCCTTTGCTTTTGAGATAATAAGCGGATAAAGTTCTTCCCTTTTAGTTTCCTTTATTTTCTTTGAATCATTTATCCCTTCAATGAACGTTTCAGAATCAAATATTACTGCAGCAGCTACAACCGGGCCGGATAAAGGGCCGCGCCCTGCTTCATCAACTCCTGCAATTAGTTTTATTCTATCGGTAAGAAATGAGTTATCAAAATTTTTCATTGTCCTGCTATTATTGCAATCAGCCCGATCAACATATCCAGTTTCAGGATGCTGCTTACTTTTTTTAATGTGTCAATGTTGTAACTATCATATAATAATTTTATTGAATATGCCAGTAAAGGATTCAAAATTAAGTTTATGATTACAGTATATTCAATTCCATATATTTTAAATACAAATGGAATATTTACACTTAGGATAAGCACAAATATCAATAGGAAGATTAAATTTCTTGTAAATTTCTCCCCATATCCGGAAGGAATTGTAATCACTCCGGTTTTTTTATCCCCCGGGACATCAATATTATCTTTTACAATCTCCCTTATCAGGTTTATTAAAAATGCAAACCCGGCCGGAATAATAACGGGGTATATATTATTTACTGCCGCTCCGCCAAAGATAAACGCCAGCCCTGTCATAAGTGCAACTGTTATATTACTAATCGCAATTATTTTTTTAAGTATGTATGAATACAAATACAGTAATACTATGGTTACGCATAATATGATAATTGCAGTATTAGTTAATATAACTGAAAGAATTAACGCCGCTGCATTAAGAGCCAAATAGAGCACATAAGCGTTTTTAATATCAATTTTACCGGATGGGAGAGGCTTATCAGACCTGTTTATTTTGTCGGCTTCTACATCAAAAATATCATTTATTACGTTACCTCCCGCCGCAGTAAGAGCCCCTATCAGAGCAGCGGCCAGGGCAATAATCAAATTAGCATTACTTTTTGCTGCTATCAGATATGCAGCAAATATTGTTACCGCTGTAATAAAAGCGTTTAATGGCCTGCAGAGCGAAATATAATATTTTAATTGTTTAAGCATAATTAAAATTCATTGATAATTCCGAAATGAATTTTCCCGGTTGAGAAAGTATCTCCTTTGCCTAAAGCATAACTTACTGCCAATATCCCGAGTTTAGTTTCCAGACTCAAACCCAGCCCATATCCCATCCTGAATCCTTCAGTCTTTTGAATGTTTCTTGACGCATCTTCTTTTCTCAGGAAATAACCTGTATCATAAAAACCGAAGAAATAGCTTCTCTTAGTAAGCAGCAGCCTATACTCCAGGTTAGACCAGAATATTCTGGAGCCGAGAAATTGATTTTCCGTGTAACCGCGTAAAGTTGAAGTACCGCCCAGTTTATACAAGTCGCTTATCTCAAAGAAATCTCCTTTTAATTCTCTTGCGTGCGTGCCAATGGCAAGAACCTGCGTAGTAAATGGATTCCAGAAGAAAGAGAAATCCAGTGTAATCCGCTGCAGACTGCTTTTCAGATCCATCCCCGGCGTAAGGAAATATGCCGGTCCGTTTATTTTTTTGCTGGAATAAGAGTATGCATTTGCAAACAGCAGCCCTGAAGTAGGAGCATAAGGATCGTCGCGGGTATCAATGCTTAGCGATACCCCGGTAACAATGGAATTGCTGCTATATACCGTAAATCTTGTACTGTCTTCCGTGTTTGGATAAATATCTTCAGATGAAATAGTGAATGCAGCCGTCATAATATCTGAAGCAAGATACTCTACAGTACCGTCAAATCTTCTCTGCACATAACTTGAATCCTGCTTCTTTTGAAATAATCCCACTGTAATGTTAAACGGATATGAGAAGAGCCAAGGCTCCAAATACTTAAGCTCAAGCTCCTGTGAAGATTTATTTAATTGCTGCCACCTAAAAGCGAACGCTCTCCCAGTGCCAAATAAATTTCTCAAATTAACGTTTACAAGGCCTGTTACATATCCCTTAACCCCTGGTGAAGTTCCGGGGATGTACCCAATAATTCCGTCGAAATTGTTAGTAACTTTTTCTTTTACTTCAACCTGAAGAACTCCTCTTCCCTTTTGATCGATATAATAACCGGGCACTGCCACGGGGTCAAAAAAACGGAGTTTGTTAAGTTTGCGCGGCAGATCATCTATCCTTTTTTGTATATATTTTTCACCACTGTTAAGCCGCAGTTCCCTTAAAATTACAAAATCTTTAGTCTTAGTGTTCCCCTTAATCTCCACTCTGTCAATATTGTTAGGCGTCCCTTTGTCTAAGTTTAAGAGTGCTTCAATGCTTGTTTCATTTTTTACCGAATCCCTGACAAGGTTTAACGATACAATTATTATTTTGGCAAATGGGTACCCGTTATTCTCATAGAAAGTAAGGCTTTGGGAAATGTTATCTTCCAGCTCATACTTATTAAAGCTTCTGTTCACAAGAAATTCAAATTTGGGAATAATGCTTATGCTGTCAACCTTTTCAGCATTCAAATATTTAATCTGTTTAAGGTTGGCTCTTTCCCCTTCATTAATTGAAATTATAAGCTCCGCCGAAGTTGTGTCTGTTATTATTAAACGTGAACTATCCAGCCTGGCATCAAAGAATCCATATTTTTGTATCTCGGAATAAATATTTTTTTTAACTGCATCCAGTACGGCAGGCGTAATTTTGCTCCCCTGTGGAACACGTGCAAAATCCGTTATTTCCGAATTAGAGAAATATTTATTACCGGTTATTTTTACATTTTTAATAACCTGCGGGAAAGAAAAAGTAGAGGACCAAAATAAAATAATAAAAAATATTTTATTGGGGGCGGTCATCTATTAATTTCATTTTTTTACCTGATGATACAACACTAATTTGTTCTTTTAGAGCTTCCATGGAGTCCATATTAACTTTGCATGTCTCCAGTGAAGCAGCATTAAGCGCGCCTGCAGCAGTTGACATTTTAACTGTTTCCATAAAAGTAAGGTCTTTATGCCAGCCATACGCTAAACCGGCTGTAAACGCATCCCCGCTGCCCGTAGAATCCTTAGTCTCTACCTTCAACGGAGTAATCTCATAATGGAAATCGAAGTTGGATGCATAAATTTTTTCTTTGCCATCTGTAAGATATGCCTGCTTTACTCCCTTTTTATAAAAGAAGTCCAGCAATTCATATTTATCACTTTCACTTTCTACCGGCATACTTAATGATGAAGCAATTTCATCCAGATTATTGTGCAGAATTGTTGGTGTGTTTTCAATACAGGCTGCCAGGTGTTTTCCGTACGTATCGCAGATTGACACCTTATCATATTTATTTGCCATACTAATTCCATAAGGAAAAATATCATCAGTATTGCTGCAAAGTGAACTTCCGGAAAACACTACTATCTCGCAATTCTGAATCATCTTGTCCAGTTTTTCTTTGAACAAATCAGATTCCTCTTGCGATATTATAGGGCTTTCTTCAAAATAAGTTGTAACCGTATTATTTCCCTGGTCAATAATTACGGACGCATATCTGGTCTGCTCTTTAGTGCTAATAGATGTAAAATCAATATGTTCACCATAAAGCAGTTCTTTATAAATTTTTCCGTTAAGACCGCCAAGCATTGTAAAAGCAAAGTTCTTTTGTCCAAGTGCAGAGAGCTGCCGGCTTACGTTTATCCCTTTGCCGCCTGCTCTTAATTCAGGTCTGCCTCCCCTGTTATTGGCTCCAACTTGTGTACTGTTAAAAGTTAATCTTCTTTCCAAAAGGGGACTAATAGTTACTGTTAAAATCATTTATTTCCTATTTTCTATATCTAAAATCATCACCTGTCATGGGAGTAATCAACCTGTAATCTCCGAAACCGGTCTCATCCATAAAGACAAATTGCCTGTTTATATTATAATACTCCCAAATCTCGTAAGGTTTGGAGTCGTATTCAAATGGATGTCTGTCTATGTTGTTAGGCAGTCCCATGATTATTGAGACCATGCCTCTATCGCTTCTCCAGCCTTCCATATAAGTTGTAAAATGCTCATTGGCATAGTTGATTCTACGGTAGTACTCATCAAAAACTTCATTTTCTTCAGTTGAGGGGACAGGGTCCTTTTTCTTCCAAAACTCCAAATAAAGTTTTAGCTTTTCATCTTTGTTAGCGGCATCCTTAAATGCTTTCATCTCCTTGTCAGTTGCTATATAAACAAGCTGAGCAATGGCTTTATCTAAATCTTTAATATTCTCCGGAACACCTGACCATCTTGAGAAAAACATTTTAACAGTTGAGGCTAAAACCTTTTTGTCCTTGTCCATTACTTCTACTTGAATTAAGTATTTGCCTAAACTAAAAGAAGAATCTTTTATTGAATAGAAAATCTGTGTCTTCCCTGAATCCAATTTCTTTGTAGTATTCTCTATGTAAAATATCTTATTACTTTCATCCGCAACCTTATAAACTATTGAAACGGTAGTATCCTTTTTTGAATAGACCTCAAAGAAAAGTGGAGTACCTTTTTTTTGGGAATAAACATTTCTTGTAATATTGGGGACAATTCTATTGGTTCCGCCCACATTAGACATGCTTGAAATAAGCATGATATCACTACAGATTATTTCACCATTCATGTCCCTGACCGTAAACTGACTTTCAGAAGAGATTGGATTTTTAGTTTCTCTGTCTTCTACTTCGGTACGTATCGTATATTTACCAGGAGCAACATAAAAAGAACGAAGGCTGATGTTACTGTTATTTCTGGACAAAGTATTGTCAAAACCCGGTGCATTTACTTTTTCATTCCATGTTTTTTCGGAAATTAATTTATCTTTATTCTCGTCAAATATTGAAACACTGATGGAGTAATTAGATACCAGTCCTTCGTTAGAAACGACAAACTGCATCTCTTTATAAGGGACAGAAACAAAGACGTCCAGCCTTGTCTGCCCTTTTTGGTCAGAGGCAAAGTTCAGGAAATCCTGGTAGTATCTGGCGCGTTGAATAGAGCTAATCTCTCCATTAGTTTTTTCTTTTTGGGCAAATACCAGTCCGCAAAATAGAACTACAGAACATAATATAATCCGGTACATCTTTTACCTCCTTAAGAATCCGTATAAGTCATACTCGTCATAATCATTTATAATAACATTATAAAAATTACCGGGTTTCAGAACTCCGCCGTCCACAGGGATAAGTATCTCCCCGTCAACTTCGGGCGCATCTCTATATGATCTTCCTACGTAAAATTCTCCTTCTTTTCGTTCAATTAGTACACTAAGTTCTTGATTAATTAAATTTTTGTTCTTTTCTAAAGATATATCTTTTTGAATTTCCATCAAGATATTTTTTCTGTCTTCTTTTTCTTCTTCAGGAATGGGATCTCCTAAAATGAAGCTGCTTGTACTCTCTTCCTGTGAGAAAGTGAAAACTCCGGCCCGTTCAAATTTTTCTTCTTCAATGAATTTACAAAGCTCTTCAAAATCTGCCTTAGTCTCGTTAGGGTAACCGGTTATGAAAGTAGTTCTGATTACTACGTTTTCTATCTTATTTCTTAACTTTTCTATAAGCTTTCTGGTTGCCTTAGCAGTTACGCCTCTTCTCATGGATTTAAGTACGTGGTCTGAAATATGCTGTAAAGGTATATCTATATAATTTAACACTTTGGGATTTGCAGCAATGATGTCAATTACATCATCAGGAAAATTACTTGGATAAGCATACATTAGCCTAATCCATTCAATTCCTTTTATTTCGCTTAAATTATTAATTAATTCAGACAGATTTCTTTTTCCATATAAATCTATTCCGTATGACGTAGTATCCTGAGCTATCAGAATTAGCTCTTTAGTTTTATTAGCAGCCAAAAACTCTGCTTCTTTAATAAGCTGATCCATCGGCCTGGTAACATGCTTCCCTCTTATTAAGGGGATAGCACAAAAAGAACACGGATGGTCACAGCCTTCTGAAATTTTCAAATAAGCAGAATGGGCTTTTGTGGTTATAACCCTTTCACCAAGAAGTTCCTTTTTAAGTTCCCCTCCGCTAATTCTAACAATTTCTTCATATTTTTCAGTACCTAAAAAAGCATCAGCCTCCGGAATTTCCTTTTTAAGCTCTTCAAGATATCTTTCAGACAAGCATCCTGCTACTATAACCTTTTTAATTTTTCCACTCTTTTTTAATTCAATTGCATTAAGAATTGTATTTATTGATTCTTCTTTTGCCTGCTGAATAAAGCCGCAAGTATTAATAACTACAATGTCTGCATCAAAAGTATCTTCTTTAATCTTAAAGTCATTGGCTGATAGCTGCTTTAACAATCGTTCGCTATCAACTGTATTTTTAGAGCAACCTAATGTAATTACACTTATCTCATCTCTTTTTCTCTTAGTCACACTATTCCTAAATCATTTTTTCAAAAAATTGTAAATATAAATACACAAGAGGGGCTGAAAACAATATCGAGTCAAATCTGTCAAATATTCCGCCATGTCCGGGAATCATATGCGATGAATCTTTTACTTTAGCATCCCTTTTAAATAGTGATTCTATAAGATCCCCTACCTGTCCAAAAATTCCTGTAATCAGACCTATTATTATAACGCTTGCCCAGCTTATATCAAGAACTATGGTTTTAGCTACAATCATCATTACTATGGCAAAGATAAACCCTGCAATAGACCCCTCCCAGCTCTTGTTAGGGCTTACTCTTGGAAAAAGCTTATGCTTACCGAATGCTGAACCGAAGTAATATGCGGCTGAGTCACATGCCCATATTGAAGCAAACATTGATATAATTAATAACCCGCCTTTTGAATAATCGCTTTCAAAGGCTGTATTCTGTCTTATGGCAACAAGCGCAGCAGTAAAAAGGCCGATATATAGCGAACTTAAAAGTGTAGCTCCTATATTATTTATTGCGCTGCCTTTGTGTCTGAATAATTCAAAAATGGAAAGGAACACCACATACGCTGCAAATACAGCAAACATATTTTCAATAAAATTGAAATAACTATTTAACATTATCAAAATCACAAAAATATGCCCGAGGAAAAAATTTACTTCCGCAGGCTTATGTTTTACCATTTTGCCAAATTCATTAAAAGCAGCTAATGCAACCAATCCAGAAAAAACCAAAAAATAAATCTTTCCGAAATAACAGGCCGCCAATATAAGCGGAATAGCAATAACAGATACAGTTATACGGGCGGCATTATTTTTAAACTTCATTATTCCGTTTCACCTTCATTATTTTCTGTAGTTTCATTTTTCTGGATTTTATCTATAAACTGAATTGCTTCTTCCAGATCTTCTTTATGTACCATAATTTTAATTTGAGAGAAATCCCCCGGAGCGGGAAAATTTCTATCTTTTTGTGATAAAATCATTGCTGTAATCCCTGCACTTTCAAGGTTATCTTTAAGCATATCTGCTTCATATTCTTGCTGTGCAATATAAGCGACTACCCAATTTTCTTCATTCCATTCTTCTGAAGTAACATACTCTTCCTTGGATAGAAGTTGAGTTCCGCAGTCCGGGCATATTGCTACACCCTCTTTATATTCATAGTCACAGTTTGGGCAAAAAGGCATCTCGCACCTCCAATAATTTATGAATGTTGTGTACTGGCTCTTTCAGTGTATTTCTTTTGGAAATACATTACAAAAATGAATAAACTTAAAAGAATAACAAAGCTCAAAACACTGAACCACAGGTCCTGATCACTAATTTTTATTTTTTTGGACAGATCATCTGTGCCTGCAAACATATATAGCAACACCGCAGTAAAGTTATTCAAAAAATGCATGACCATTGAGGGCAAAATTGAGTTAGTTTTATAAGCCGCAAAACCGAAATAAAACCCCAAACCAATTAACGGAAGCAACCCGTAAGGGCTAAAATGGTATAGACCAAAAAATGTTGATGTAATTAAAATGGCCCATAGCGGTTTTATTGCAAACTCAAAGCTATGTTGAATAAATCCTCTGAACATCACCTCTTCACAAATGGCGGGAGTTATACCTACAAGCAGTACAACCACAATAAACTCAAGCGGTGAATGCATTCCCAACAGTTCCCCATATGTTTTACTTAAAGAATTGTCAAGAGTATCAAACATATCTTTTACATTCTTGAATGCCGGAGAAACAGCCGCAAATTTATCAACAAAGTATTGCTGTATTATTAAATAATTATTTAATAAAGGAATAAGAATAAAAAGACCTACTACAAAAATAAGCATCAGTCTGAGATCAGGCATATAAGCCCTTAAGACATACGTAACATCTTTATAGAACCATTTGGCAAATAGAAGCCCGGGTAACAGGATAAACAACATTTGGCTTGCAATACTAAGCCAACGGAAAGGATTGGTAGGAATGTTTTGAATATTAAACCCGAATATGGCAATCAGCAATAATCCGCCGATAAACTGATAAAGAATAAATGCACCCGCTAAGCCGATAAATCCGGCTGCAACAGGAGATATTGCCGGTTTAATATGAGGTGGCAATTTACTGCTGTGTAAGTCCTTACTTAACGGGATATTGCTAAAATCATCATCGCTGTTCTCAGGTTTTTGCTCTTCTTCTGGATTCATTTAAACATCATTTTTATAATATAATATATACCCCTAAATAAGAAAAAATGTTGAAAAAACAAAATAAAAAAAGAGTTCCACTAAATCACTATTCTTAATAATTTAGCAGAAATGGATGGTAAATAATAGTAGCTTTGATTACGCAACTCGAAAATACTAAGTCCTTTAATAATCCGCAGATATTTTTGAAATGATTTTCCCCTGCTCCTGTAAATAAAAAACGGGTGAGGTTCTGTGCTCCTCACCCGCAAAAATCTACCCTAAACTGCCCGAAAGCATTTATCTTTTAGAGGTTAACTTACCGGCAAGACCTTCATAACCGGTCAGTTCAGCATCAATAGAGCCGATAACAACTTTTGTTTTGACTTTAACAGGAATCCTTAAATCATCATTCGTAAGCCAAATTACAATGTTGCCTTCATTTTTAAATAAGCCGCCCTCTTTTACTAAAGGCTCTACTATAATACACTCAAATTTACCTGCTGCGACAGAAACAACTTCCTTGCCTTCATACCGTACATCCAAATCGTATGTTTTGTCTTTATAGAAATTTTTAAGATGGATTAAGTCCCCTTTTCTAAGCTTTGAATAATCAATTGTTCTGGCATAATAAAAAGCTGATACAATATCATTTACGTATTTAGGGATGTTATGATCTCCCTCAGAAGTTTTAGCCTTACCTTTCCTTTGATCAAAGAAAGCTGAAAAATCTCTTGAATATTTACCTTCACGAATATGCTGCTCAAATCTCCAGGGGAAAATGCCTTCAACATCTATATATGTCTCATATCTGTCTCTAACTTTATACATCCAGTCAAAGCTCTGAACATTATTCACTTCAAAAGTAACATAATATGCATCACGTCCGGAAATCTTTTTAATTTTAGGAATTTGAAAACTGGCAACCCCTGCTGTTACAAACCCGTATTTAACATCGAAGTACAGCTTTTCACCAACCTTAAAGGCTTTGTTATTTACTTTCCTGAACTCATCACCTGTGTTTCCGGCAAAGGTACTGCCAAACGCGCACAAGCTTATTACTGCCAATAATACTATCTTTTTAAACATCTTTTTCTCCATTTTGAAAAGAATTTAATATTTTTTCTATATAAGAAATTATTTTTTCAGAGTTTATACTACTCATACAATTTAGTTTACCGCACTGTTCCCTGGTGCAGTCTTTACAATCAATTTCGGGTTGAAATACTTTTGCCTTATTAGAATATGGTCCCCATCTTTCAGGTGAACATTCTTTAAGTTTAGGGTAAAAACCTACTACATTTATTCCCAAAGCAGCCGCAATATGAATCGGGCCGGTGGAATTTGCAATAAATATACTTGCTAAACTAATCAAAGACATTAACTCAGGCAAAGCATATTTACCTGCAAGATTTATTACTTCAGAAGATGTCTTTATAGACTCGCACAACTGCTTTTCTTGCAAGGAACCCGTTATGCAGATTGCATAACCTTTCCCGGACAGACCTCTTATTACTTCCTTAAATTTGGACAGAGGTAAATCAATTGCACTTCCGCCACTGCCGGGATGAATAATTACTAATCCCTTTTCAAGATTTATACCAGATTTTTTTAGTTCATTTTTCACCCTTTCACGCATTTCTTTATCCGGTTTGAGGTTAAAGTGTATATTTTTGCGTGAAGCAGTGTACTTAATTCCTAACGGTTTTAATAAATTTACATTATATTCAAGCTCATGCCTCTTAGCATCTCTCCGGTGCTCATAGACTTTATTATTAAAAAGGAAAGAATACCACCTGTACCCTGTGCCTATACGCAGATTGACACCGCATAAAAGTAATAAAAGCGCAGTTTTAAATCTTGGGTTTACGGTTATGCAGGCATCAAATTTTTTCTCTTTAATCAGGTGATAGTTCCCGTCGAAAAGGATTTTGCCCTTTCTTTCTTTGGCAACCAGAACCTCATCAACCGAAGGGTAATAATCAATAAGGGGTTTTGTATATTCCCTAACCATAAAAGTAACTTTACTACCGGGGAAATATTTTTTAATTATATCTGCCATTGGCAGGCTTAAAACAACATCCCCGATCCTGTCAGTTCTTACAATTAAAATATTACGAGGTTGAATCATTTCTTGGATATATATTTATTATCTTTAATATAAAAACGCCAAGGCAAATCTTTTGATTTTGAAATTCCGACACGCTTAACGGTTACAATTTCACTTTTTTTTATTTTATCGGCATTCAAAATATAAATGGTATTTCCCGTTAAATCAATTCCGTTCAATCGTTTGTCTATATTAAAACCTCTGCATATCTTCCCGGGTCCATTAAGGAGCATAATAATTTCTTTTTCACTTAAGTCATTTCTGTTAAAACGGTTTTTGGAAAAGATATCAATTCCTTCCAGCGGTTCCATTCCCCTTATCAGGCACGCATCACCAATTCCTTCTTTACCGGTAACAACATTACAGCAAAAATGTACTCCGTAAATAAAATACACATATAAAAATCCGCCTGTTCTGAACATTACCTCGTTACGTTCAGAGACACCGCTGAATGAATGTGCAGCTTCATCTACACTTCCTTTGTAAGCCTCAACTTCTACAATTCTTGCCGCCAATACCTGGCCGGGAGTATTATATACAAAAATTTTACCAAGTAAATCCTTAGCAACAGTAACAGCATCCCTCACATAGAATTGCCGGTCAAGCTTTTTATTATTTAATATATCATTTATCAATATTTGCAAAATGGAAATTTAAAAGACAAAAATACCTAATTTTAGAAAATTTGTAGTACTTATTCATTTTTCATTGAAAGGAGGGTTCTTTTTGCCTCTACTTGATGACCGGAACACTTACATCCGTCAATTATTCCCCTTAGTATATTTTGCACTTTATTAGTCGGAAATGCCTGAAATGACCTTATGATTTTCCAGATGATTAATTCATCAGCTTTATATTTGTTATACGCCTCAATGATAGCTGAATCTTCTTTGTAATGGTTATAGTAAGCAATAAATCCGTATGCATCCAGGGCTTCAAGTACTGACTCCCTTTCTCCCGATAATATTTCTTTCTCCAAATATTTAAGAGCCGGAGTTCCTACCTTGGTAATAGTTCTGGCAGCAATGTCTCTTGGTAAAGGGTAACTCTTCTTCTTGGACTCCCCCTCAGGTACAAACTTATGCTGATTGTTCCCTATTTTACCCAATAATGCAATAAGATATGGTACGGCGGGCTCACCAATTTTTCCCAGCGCTTCACTTATTGCAATCTTTGAATATAGAGATTTCTCTAAGGTAAGCTGTTTACACAAAGGGCCAACTGCAAGGATACACTTACGATTCCCGAGAAGAACAGCGGCAGCAGTTCTTTCATTGGCGGAATCGCCTGAAAGCATCTTAATTAAATCACTATCAGCTTTATCAATGAATATTTCAATAAACTGCCCAGTTACCTGCCCTCTTTTCGCCCTGCCTTCTCGTTTTTCCATTTACATTATTATTATGGTATTATTGTAAGAATATATTTATTTTATCAAATATACGTAAATGCAATTACTGGATGTTTAAATTTTCTTTTTGAGAACTTTGATAGTATCAAGATAATAGGTTTTTTTTTCGGACTCCCTCTCAGCAAGTATTTCATAAACCTTGATTGCTTCCAGAACTTCCCCCTGAGCAAGATATATTTTTGCAAGTGTTTCAGATGCAAGCTTTCCCGGCCGAAAAGGTGAAACATCTTCAATGGACTTAGTCTCTTTTAATATATCCTTCGATTCTTCAACCGGCAGATTACTTATATAATCATCGTGGGGATTTTGTTGTTTGAAAAAGTTTAGTTCCGAGAGGTAATATTCATATGTTTTTTTTGACCGGATTAAATTGCTTCCTGCTTTTATCTGTTCAAGAGCTTCTTTGTATTTCCCGGAAATCATATAAGCTCTTGCCAATAAAAAACGAACAGCCGGATAAGCGGGGTATTCCGCTAAACCGGCTGTTAAAATATCTATCGCACTTTGTATGTTTTTATTCTCTAATTCTAAAAAAGCTTTCCGTAAAAACAATGGCGACTTTGAATCGCATTCATATATTAAGTTTACTTTGCTGTCAAAATTGTTTTGTGTCTCCAAAACAAATTACTTCTTTGCGTATTGATGTTTCAATGAAGCAAATGACATAAAAGAGAAACCAATAAAGAATAATATTTGGAACGGCAAATTAGATAATTCCAGGAAGTATAAAGATGCTACAATTCCGATAAAACAGTATACCGCTAAAATAAGCTCAACTATGGTTGAATTATCTATCTTTTTCTGCAAATACTTTTTAGTAGATTTTTCCTTACCTGCTTTTGGAGTTCTTACAAATTCACTTTTCCTATTCATCAGACCTTCAAAAACCGCTCTCGAATTATTTACAGCCAATCCCATACTGCCTGCCATGAATAATGGGAAAAGCAATATTCTTTTTCTCCAATCGGTTCTTATATCTTTCTGAGAATAGAAATAGAATAAGAATGAGCTTATAAATGCAAGTACAAATACAGACATAACACCGAAGTACAATTCATGCGATCCGCTGTTTTTAATAAATGTTAAAGGAACATTTAATATGGCAACTAATAAAATAAATGGGAAAGCAAAATTGTTTGTTAAGTGAAATGTTGCCTGCAGTTTAATCCTTAATGGAACTTTTGAGCTCCAGATTAATGGTAAAATCTTCTTTGAGGTTTCAATTGCACCTTTTGTCCAACGGAACTGCTGAGCTTTAAGAGCATTTATTTCAGCAGGTAACTCTGCAGGGGAAGTAATATCTTTAAGAAAAACAAATCTCCATCCGTTAAGTTGTGCCCTGTAGCTTAAGTCCATATCTTCTGTTAGAGTATCCGAATGCCAATTGCCGGCATCTTCAATACAATGTTTTCTCCAAACGCCACCGGTGCCGTTAAATTGGATAAAGAAGCCTGCTTTATTACGAACTGTCTGTTCAATAACAAAGTGGCCATCCAATGCTAATGCCTGAGCTTTAGTGATAATTGAATAATCACCATTTAAATGCTCCCAGCGGGTTTGAACCATACCGACTTTATCATCACTGAAAAATTTTAATGTTTTCTTTAAGAAATCTTCGTGAGGTACAAAATCAGCATCGAAAATTGCAACAAATTCTCCTTTTGCAATTGCCAGACCTTCCTTTAAAGCGCCTGCTTTATATCCCTGTCTGTTTTCTCTTCTGATATGTTTTATATCGAAACCTTCTTTTAGCTTTAGCGCTACCATATTAGCAGCAATATTAACAGTTTCATCAGTAGAGTCATCAAGAACCTGAATTTCCAATTTATCTTTTGGATAATCTATCTTACAAACAGCATTTATCAATCTTTCAACAACATACAACTCATTAAACAACGGTAGCTGAATAGTAACCTGTTTATCCATTTTAAAGTTTTTATCCTCTTTAGGGCTCACTCCTTTATACTTATGATGATAAAACATCATTATAAAGCCGTGGCATCCAAATACAAATAGAATAAAAAGAGAAAAAAAGTAACCGATTAGAACTATGTCTTCCATAAACATCCTTTAAAAATTTTTACCAACCCGAAACAGTATCCAACAAGATATCCTGCGTAATTGTATCAATAGCTTTAGCAATAGCAACTTTTCTTTCAGCAATATTATCGACATTTTCCTGCGGATAATAAGCATATTGAGAAAATGTTCTCTCATAAACAGTTTTTCTTTTTACTAAGTCTTTATAAACAACAATAATAGAAATAGTAAGTTTACGCTGACTAACAGTTTCACCGGCTGAGACTACGCCCGGTACATCACTTATGGATGTAATAGTACATTCCAAAACAGAATTTGCATTTGTACGGTCAGTAACGCGTAATGTATTATCATCAACAAACTTACGATTTAACTCGTTAGTAACCTGTTCTCTTAAGCCCGGTTCTCCAAAGCCACTGCGGTCATCAACAACTGGAATTGCAATGGTTTTAATATGTTCGGGCGCATTAGATCCCGTAAAGGAATATGCACAGCAACCATTAATAATAAGAACGAAGAAAAATAAAATCACAATTAGTAAATTTACATATATTTTTTTCAATAAGAAACTATATTTTTGTGCTCTCATTAATCCTATCCGTGGAAAATTAATCTTCAAACTCTTTCAGTTTCCTGTAAAAAGTCCGTTCAGAAATACCCAGAAGCTTGGCGGCTTCACGTTTATTACCCCTGGTCTTTTCAATTGCATTTTTAATTGCGTCTCTTTCAATATCTGCTAAAGATAAAATTTCTTCATCCTTTTTATCGTTTGAGGAGTCATTAAGTTCCCTCTGTCTCTCATATAAAAGATCTTTTAGCTCTAAAAGGTCCTTTTTAATTTCAAATAATGCCCTGTAAAGGATTTCCCTGTCTGCTTCTTCCGGTGTTTTTTTTAGATATACCGGTAAATTTCTATTTTCAGCATGCTGATAATTCACATTAATTAAGTTTTCAAAAGAAGAAACGTCTAAGACACTAAATCTTGTTAATGCAATTGCAGACTCAATGGCATTTTTAAGCTCTCTGATATTTCCGGGCCAGTGGTACTGCTGTAAAAATAAAATAGCATCATTTGTAATAGTAATGTCTTTTTTGCCATTTTCGTATTTCGATATAAAATATTTAGCAAGTTCCTCAATATCGCCTAACCTTTTCCTTAACGGCGGTATGTTGAGAGCTACGGCTTTCAGGCGGAAATATAAATCTTCTCTGAATCTTTTTGCTTCTACTTCCTTTTGAAGGTCCTTATTTGTAGCCGCAATTACTCTTATATCTACTCTGGTAATATGGTCATCACCAATCCTCATGAACTCCTTAGTTTCCAAAGCACGCAAGAACCTCACCTGAGTTGTATATGGCATCTCTGCTATTTCATCAAGGAATAACGTTCCGCCGTCAGCTATCTCAAAGTAACCTTTTCTGGTCTCAATTGCGCCAGTAAAAGATCCTTTTCTATGCCCGAACAACTCGCTTTCAAGCAGCCCTTCCGGTATTGCCCCGCAGTTAACACTTACTAATTGTTTATTTGACCTGTTACTATACTGGTGGATGGCATTTGCAAACACTTCTTTCCCGGTGCCGCTTTCGCCGTATAAAAGGACCGAGATATCGGATTTAGCAATTTGCATTGCAATATCGGCAAGATCATTAATCTCTTTGGTCCGGCCGATAATCCCATATTCTTTTTTAAATTGATCTACTGTCATTAATACCAAAAAATCTTATTAATAAGAGGTATAATATAATAAAAAAAGTAATATTGCAACCACCTTTCTTACTACTCAATTCCAATTTCATCGTATCGCATCAGGTTATTATTATCACCTAACAGATTACATGTCGCTCCTACCGTGGCTGTTGCACACAGGGGAGAAAGCGGATAAGTACACTAAAAGAGGAAATTGCATTATGGGCGATCAGTCAAAAGGAGATTGAGCCCGGTACGGGCGGCATATTAGTAGCTATTGAAAGCGCAAGGAAGATCAGAGAGCTCCGTAGGTGCGATATGTTGCACTAATATTTTATTCGTATACCTATGATAAATACCCGGATCCGTTCTTTCCTTTTATACCGCTCCTATGGAGCTCATTTATAATATATAATATCATTTCTACTAACATGTCGCTCCCATGGAGCTTTTTTACACACTTATTTTTTGTTACTGGCATAAAACATCCAATTACATAGCCTTCTCTTATTCTCTATATGATCCGTATTCCAGTACATCGTTAACTACGAAAAATTAGAAATAAAAGCATAAACAAAATTTCTATGCAACAGCCACTAGAAGGGGGCGGCATAATGTTTTTCAAATTTCACAAACAAAAAAAAGCTGCCTCAATTATTATCAAGACAGCTTCTTTAAGAAATTTATTGCTTAGAAATCTTATTTCATTTTTGTAAGTTTGTCTAAAACTTTATAGGTTAAATCAAAAGCAGGATCAGCATAAGGTAATACTAAGTCCCCGCTCTTATCAAATACAAACTGAACACCTTCATCTTTAGAAACTAATTTAATAGCTTCAGCAATTTTATTTCTGATAGGTTTCAATAGTTCTTCTTGTTTTTTATAATATTCTCCGGTACCCTGAGCAAATTTTTCTTGCTGGAATGCTTTTAGAGAATTGTCTTTATCTACAAAAGTTTTCTGCTGTTCTTTTAATTCTTTTTCTTGTTTATCTTTCTGGGCTTTGCTTAAAGTTGGAGCTTTTTCCTGATAAGCCTGAACCTTTTTCTGGAAGTCAGCATATTCTTGTTGTAGTTCAGTATTCATACTGTCTAACTCAGCCTGCCACTTGTTGCCAATTGCTTCAAGATCTGCTTTAGCTTTAATTGCTACAGGCAATTGTTCTGATATTTTACTCATATCAACATAAGCTAATTTTTGGGGTGTCTGAGCAAACATCGCACTAACACCAAAAAAAACTAAAACTGCTACTAGATACTTTTTCACTAATATTACCTCTATGTTATAATTTATTAATAATTTATTTAAAAACCTTTGCCAAATTGAAAATGGAACAACCATCCCGGCGCCTTATTATCGGTAGCCATGCGGTCGAATCCATAACCTAAATCAAATCCTATCAATCCAATCGGGTTAATAAGAATACGCGCTCCTATACCGGCTGATCTTCTCAATGTAAACAAATCTGTTGAGCTCATATCTTTAAATACATTGCCGGCTTCTGCAAACGCTAAAAGATAAACAGGGATTGGATCCTGCGTAACAGAAAATCTTAATTCAGTAGTCAACTTAGCCATTACCCTGCCGCCGATAACATCATTATTAAAATTCCTTGGGCCCACTGTCCTGTCATCATATCCTCTTAAAGGTGTGGTAGCAACAACCAATCCGTTTCCACCCATATAATAATATTCAAAAGGATTAATTTTTTCACCGCTTTTCAATTCATCCAGAAAGCCAAAATCTCCTGATGTATAAAAGACCAATCTATTTGTATTAAAAAGTCTCTTATACCACTCTGCTTTGAAATCAATTTTGTAATAATCAACATTACCCGGCAAGAAAGGTCCGCCGGAAAGCTGAGCATCCAAAGAAACGTTAGAACCCTGTGAAGGGAAAATTGGATTATCAATATCTTTTCTTGATATGGTTGCCCCTAAAGTATATTGATGTGAAACGCCTTCAACGTAATAGCCGCCGCCATTTAATACATTATTATACTGATATCTTAAAAATCCCTGAAGATAAAAATAATCATCCGGGAATTTAAGTCTGCGTCCGGCTCTTAATGTAGCTCCTGACTGACGAAGGTCATATATATATTGCTGTCTTGTATCAAAAACTTCAACACCAACCATAGTAGGTGTATTATATAACCAAGGTTCAGTAAAGCCAAGTGTAAATGTTCTGTACAATGTACTTACACCAAACTGCCAGCTAAAACTAAGGATTTGTCCACCGCCTATTGTGAAAGGATGGTCAATTGCAAAATTGTTTAAAGTAACGCCGACCGAACCGCTTACTCCATAACTGCCGCTGTATCCTACTGATGCATTAAGATAATCACTTGATTTTTCTTCAACCCTAAATGCAACTGAAACAGTAGAGTCATTAGCCAATTGATAATCTATCCCTTGCGGGCCATATAACTTTTCTACATTAAAATACTGCAAATTGGCCAACTGCTGTACACTTCTAAACAACAAGGCTCTGTTAAAAAAGTCTCCCGGAATTGTATATAACTCTCTTCGTATAACTTTGTCTTTAGTCTTATCATTCCCGAGGATATTTACATCACCAATTTTAAATTGGTTTTTTTCCTCAAGCTTAATGTTTACATCTACAGAATCGCCTTCAACTCTTTGCTCGTCTGTATGCAGTTGAAATGTTAAATAACCGTTATCTAAGAAAAGAGCAGAAACATCAGACTGTTTTTCATTTCCTCTCAGATTTTGTTCAAATTTTTCGTAGTTATAAATATCACCCTTCTTGAATTCCAGTCTTTCATTTAATATAGCTACCGGATAAATTGTATTCCCTTCCCAAGTGATATTTCTTAAACGATACTGGTTTCCTTCAACAACATTTATATATATTGTTACATCTTTTTTATTATTTGAATAGACTAAAGAATCGGAAAGGATATCAGCATCTCTGTAGCCATTGCGGAAGTAATATTTTACTATGCTTTTTTTATCTTCTTCATATTTCTTTTTATCTAACCTTGCAGATGCCCAAAACTTCCACCACTTTGCTTCTTCAGTATCATTCATGGATCCTTTAAGGTCTGATGAAGTTATCTTTTTGTTGCCGGTAAATACTATTTTTCTAACTGTTACTTTATCATTTTCTTTAATATCAAATTTAAGGACAACTCTATTCTGAAGTTTGTTCAATAAGTTAGGACTTTCGTCTTTTTTGTAAGTTACTTCATACTCATCAGAATAATTTTTTTGATTTCTCCAATAAACAGATATTTCATTTTTATTAGTATCAGCTCTCCCGAATTCATAATATTTAATGTCAATGGAGGCATTTAAATAACCGTCTTCTTCATAAAGTTTAAGGAGACGTTGTCTTACCTTATATGCATCCTGCGGTTTTAATATTTGGCCACGTATAAAACTAATTTTTTCTTCTATCTTTGAATTGCTGATTCCATCATTACCCTCATGAATAGCTTTTTCAATACGCGGGAATTCTGTAACAACAATTTTAAGGTATGCTCCGTCGGCAATTTCTTTTTCTGTTATCAGTTCAATATTAGAAAAGATGTTCAAAGAATATAATCTCTTAATTGCATCTAATGTTTTATCGCCGGGTATCTGAATTTCGTCGCCTATTTTAAGCCCAAAATTTGCTATCACAGTACCGCTTTCAATTGATTTATTTCCTTCAACCGAAACTCCAAGTACCTTAAGATATTTAGCGTTCTGCGCAAAAGAAAAAGAAGAAGCAATACTGATTATGAATAAAATATTAAATACTTTCTTAAAAAGAGGATGAAGCATTATTTAAACCTTTTTCGTTTTTAATTGTTCACTAACTTTACCGAATCTGCGTTCTCTATTTTGGAAGCTTTTTATTGCTTCATATAAATGATCCCGTCTGAAATCAGGCCAGTAGTCATTAGTTATATAAAATTCCGTATAAGCAATTTGCCAAAGTAAAAAATTACTTACCCTAAACTCACCGCTGGTTCTAATCAACAAATCGGGGTCGGGCATATCTTTTGTCGTAAGTAAACCGCTTATAGTTTTTTCGTCTATGTCACAAGGGTTAAGCAAATTATTTTTAGCCATTTCAGCAGCTTTTTTAAATGCTTCCTGAAGTTCCCACCTTCCGCTATAGCTCAAGGCAAGGCTTAGCACCATTTTTGTGTTATTCTTGGTTTTATTTATAGATTCCAGCAAGCTTTTCTGTACTGCTTCCGGCATGCTCTCTATATTACCAATAGTAGATAACCTGACATTATTTTCATTTAGCTCATCTGTCTCTTTCCTTAGAGATCTTACAAGAAGCCTCATTAAAGTTGATACTTCTTCACGCGGTCTATTCCAATTTTCTGTGGAAAACGTATAAAGAGTAAGATATTTTACTCCCAATTGGGAGCATGCCTTGACAATATCTTTAACAGACTCCACACCTTTTTTATGGCCTGCCGCCCGAGGTAACCCTTTTCGTTTAGCCCATCGGCCATTTCCATCCATAATTATAGCTATATGGGCAGGAATCTGGCCGGATTGTTTCACAGCCTCTTGTTTTATTTGATCAGCTTCAGATTGGTTTTTTGCCAACTTTTTTCCTAATTTGATTTAATTCTTTATTATAATTGCATTTATGTCCACAAATCACCGTCAAAACCAAAATATAATAAAGCAAGTTAAATTAAGAAGTTTATTTATTTTTTGAAAGTTAAAAATAAAGGATTATTTAGGCATAATTAAAGGGAGAATTTAATACAGTCACTTAAATAATCTGTAATGGTATTAAATATCTATACTTAAAATCCCCTTTGCATTAATATTTTCTCCTCTATTGAGCCAGGACCCCTTCACATCTCTGAAAGATTACTAATTTTCCACTTCATCCGGTAAATTGCAATAATTGCTCCGATTTACACATGTTACATAAATCAATTTTATTTGAATTAAAAAGTGTTTATTTCAATATGATTAATAGAAAAGAATATGTATAAAATACTAAATCTTAAGATATTTGTGTTAATTTTCCTATTTGTACTTTCGGGATGCGGAAAAGATCCCGTAAGATACGTTGACAACAGTATTAATTTAGTCTCCAATTCATCTTTTGAAGAGAATGGTACTGGGTCATTAAAGTATTGGACGCTATCCCCACTGGATGCAAGTAACTATTCATTTGTAAACGATGTCCCTAAAAACGGGGGGTCTTATTCTCTGGCTATTAAAGAATCCTGGGGAATACCAAATAAAGTCTATACAACAGTTGTTTTGCCCACAGATAAATCTCAATTTAGGTTCAGCATTTGGTCAAAAGTAGAACTGAAAAGCTGCAAAATTTGGATTGGCATTCAGAAATCTGATACACTAATTCAGCAGGTGCAGTTCATTGTAAACCAAACTGCATGGACTAATTATATTAGCGATTTTAATTATTCGCCGTCCGCAGGAGACACGCTAAAGGTTTTCCTTGAGGGTTCTTCTTCTTCTCTGCAAGCCAGCAGATCTTTTTTTGATTTATGCAAAATAGAAGTTATTAATTAGGCGATAATGTTAAAGTTTATCTTTTAACCTGGCCCAACTGATAATAAAGATTACAAATGAAATAAATGATATTGCAATTATCTTCCAAAAGGAAAACGGGTCCTCGTTGGAGAGCCCAAAGGGTAACTTTACATTCATTGAAAATATTGACACCACTAAAGTCGGTATCATTAAGCTCAGAGTAATAACTCCCAATGTTTTCATGTAGACATTAAGATTATTGCCGACAATAGAGGCTCTTGCGTCCATCAGGCCCTCAATTACATTAGAGAGGATTTCCGCTTCTTTATAGCACTGATTGTTATCAATTTGTATATCCTCTAAAAGTTCCTGCTCATCATTACTAAATCTGATTTTAGATGCATTAAGTTTTAATTTTTCCAGCAAAACGCCATTAGCGTTTATATAATTTAGATAATAGACCAAACTTTTACCTAAAGTAAATAAATTCAATAAGTATTTATTCTCCATTGCAGCACTAATTTTGCCTTCAAGCTCATCAGATATTTTACTAATTATTCTAAGGTGCTCCATAAAATGCTGAATCGTTCCGGCAAGTATCTTTAATACCAATTCTCTTATAGAATGGACCCTGTTAAATATTTTATTTTCAGAGAAGCTAAATTCACGGTTAACAATTACAATAAGTTTATTTTGAAACAGGAACAACCCTGCGGAGTCTACTTTGAATTCCAGTTTCCCTTCATTCAAAAAATTACACGGTCTTTTAAACACTAAGGCGCAATGATCCGGTTCAAATTCTAATCGCGAAATCTCATCAATATCTAACGAGGAGTTTAACGTGTGCTCATCAAGATTAAACGTATTAATCAGATATTTCTTTTCTTCGTCGCTGGGTTGAGTTACCATAAATATATCCGATTGCTCTGCTTTGTCACTCAGAACAACCTTAGAATTTTCGATATTAAAATATTTAATCATATATATTCATAAAAGGGTTAGTAATTCTATTTGTTTTTTTTCTCGTCTTTAACAAGTACTGCTTCCAGGTTAAATATCTCCACTAATCCATTCTTGGTACCGACCGCCAAATTCTTTCCGTCTACCGAGAATGTAACTTCGTTTACGATATCGTTTATACCAATAATCTTTTTTACAGGAAGAAAAGAATTTATATCCCAAATTACTACTGAACTATCCTTACTGCCGCTTGCAAGGTATTTACCGTCAGTACTTAAAGCAAGCGAAGTAACCCAGGCAGTATGTGCTTTTAGCTTCTTTTCTACATCATACGTCTTTACATTTTTAACAATTATTTCTTCCTTAGAAGTTGCATAAATAATATATTTGCCGTCAGGAGTATATTTAACTGCCGTAACCAGTTTTTTAGGTTCTGTAAAAGTCCCTGCAATTTTGCCGGAATCAATTTGCCATATATGTAGAGTATTATCTCCACTTGCAGAGGCTAAATGCCTTCCGTCCGGAGAAAATGCTACTGAATATATCCAATTTGAATGCCCGCTAAAGGTCTTGGTATTTTTTCCGGAACCTGGGTCCCAAAGCTTCACATCCTCCCAGGAAGAGCTTGCAAGTGTTTTTCCATCAGGAGAAAATTGCAAATCCACAATACCATTTTTATGTCCCGTCAATTTCTTACTTTCGGTCCATGTTTTAATATCCCAAAATTTGATAGTTTTGTCCCAGCTGCCGCTTACCAAGTACTTGCCGTCCGGTGAATAGACAACTGCGTTGATAACCCAGGAATGTGCTTTAAAACTTTTCACTTCTTTACCGGATTTTACATCCCACACCTTAATCAATTCATCAGAGCTCCCTGAAACAATATTCTTGCCGTCAGGAGAAAAAGTTAGTGCAGTTATTTCATTTAAGTGACTTTGTATAATTAGCGGCTCATATTGAGCATATAAGTTGCCAATACTTAAGAACAGGAAAAGAGTTACATAATAATGTGTTTTATTTTTGAATATAGATTTCATTTGCAGATACTATTTTAATGAATTAGAAAAATAAAATTAAACTCGTAAACACTTAAAATCAATGAAAATTAAATGAGTAGTGTTTCAGGTATGGGATCTCTGTTTGGCTTATTCTTCTTGATAAGCCGGCATAGTTTCATTCCGGGAGAAAATGTAGAGTATATGTCTGTGTTTTGCTCTATGCGATTTTGATCTTTCTTTCACAAGTTGAGAAATCAGCAATACTTTTGGCCTTTTGTTTCATATTCAATTGTCTTTAAAATAAGAAAGCCGGGCTTTATTCAAACCCGGCTTAGTAAAGACAATTAGTTCTAAGATATTACTTTACGAACATCATTTTCTTTGATAAGGAGAAATCACCCGCTTTAATATTATAGAAGTAAACACCTGATGTTAAATTCTTAGCATCAAATGTAACCTTATAGCTATTAGCTGCTAAATTTTCATTAACTAATGTAGCAACTTCCTGGCCCAACAAGTTGTAAACTTTCAAAGTGACTAAACCTGACTTAGGTACTGAGAAAGAAATAACTGTTGAAGGGTTGAAAGGATTTGGATAGTTCTGGCTTAACGTATAAGCAGAAGGGGTTGTACCATTTTCTATTTGTACACTCAATGCACTACTTTCCCACTCTTTAGGGCCATCAGTAAATTTATCTGTAGGAGCAGTGTATGGCTGTACAAATACTCTTGCATTTGTTTGTTTAATATATCTGGCTCTAAATGCATTTGTTCCATCGGTTTTTTCTTTGATAAAACCATTGGTAGCAGGATGTTTAAATCCATAAATATATAACATGCCATTAATTGCCGGGGCCTTAACTGTTACTGTCCCTTTATAAATTGTACCAGATTCAAGTGTCATTGGGTAAACCTGCGAAGTATCGGTATCAGGTAAGCCCTGAGAAAAGACCCAAGACGGCTGTCTGGGGATCCAATAAACCTGATCAGTAGCAGGGTTGAATGGAGTTGGGAATAAAGTTGAGTTCATTGCATCTACCATGTCAACTTTGAATGTAATGTCTTTGTTGCCGGAAGCTGTTGTAATAACATTTTCAGGTTTTCCATCATCAAAATAGATAGTACCTGCATCCTGAGAAGGATCGCCTAAGAATGTTAACGGACGGTTGCCACCACCTGAGCTTAATGGTCTTTCCCATCCATCTGTCCAATGGTTTGAACGAGCCGTATCTCCTAATGCAATATAGAATTTAAATGGCTCAGCAGAATTTAATGGTTCATTTGTGAAAGGGACATTTAATGACCACAGGGCATTATTTACACCATTTTTGTTCATATGTGAACGAGGTCTGTCATCGCCATTCCAGCCATTAAAGATACCGCGCACTTGCAATGAATCAATATTTGATTTGTAAATGCCAATTTCTTTTTGTGCTGAAAGATCTACCTTAAAGTTAATGTTACCGTTCATAGGAGGGGCATAAACAGAATCATCATTCCACCAGGTTTTAACAGTAATACCGCCTGCGGGTACAATGACTCTTCTGTTAGGATCTTTTTCCCATGTACTGCCATTGATCACAAATTTGTAAAAAAGTGTATCATTTACATGGAAAGTATCAATAGCCAAAGTATAAATTGAGTCATTAGCACCTTTAGTTAACGGATTCAAAGTGCCGCTCCAGCCATTAAAGTTACCGGCAACAGTTAGAATATCAGTTGCAGGATTAAACCCAAGCTGTTTTATTTTTACTGTCATATCACATTTGAAATTAACAGATATATTCTGTCCAAATGTAATGGCAGTACTAACTAAGAGCACCCAAACGAGAAGTAACATACTTCTTTTCATAGTTTTTCCTTTTTTATGATTAATAAATTAATTAATTTACATACCCTTTAAGCAGTCTCAAAACTTAATATTTACACCAAAGCTATGAGTATTGCCTAAATATTTATACTGCTGGTAGGCATAATCAAATCCAACAGCAATAAAATTTAATGAATAATGAACACCAACGCCTAACGTTAAACCTTCTTGATTGTCTTTCATAAACAATTGCTTATATCCGCCGCGCAGGCAGAACAAATCATTGAATAAAGATAATTCACCGCCCAAATTAACATATTGGCTGTTATCATTTGGGTGAGCTGCATCAACAGCAATTGTTAATTTATGGTCATCAAAAAGGCTTATTTCTTTTGAAATACCAATTTGTAATCTTAACGGCAATTCAAATTCGTCCGTAGCATAATTTACATCAACAGTTGCATTATTCCCTGCTCTTGTTGGGTCAGGATCATGTCTGGTTAATAAATCTTCACCGGACATTTGCAGTTTAGAACCATAGTTTGCGATATTACTGGAAAAATTTATTCCCCAGAATGGAGTATGGAAGATTGTACCAATATCAAATGCAAATCCATTTGCGCTTGAATTATAAATGTTTTCTGTAACATATTTGATGTTCATACCTACCGAGAAGTCCTCAGTAATCTTTTTAGCAAAGCTTAACCCGAAAGCATAACTGTTTGCTGAAAATGTTTCCCCGGTTCCTTCAGGATAATTTTCAGTTGTTACAAACATATCACCCATGGTTAATGCAGTTACACTGGCTCCAAACGTACCAATATCACCGGCAGGTATAGCTACGCCAAAATAAGTCAATTTAATGTCTGCAAATAACTGGTTCGAACTGAACATTGCTTCGTTCCTTTGCAGAAAAGAAAGTCCTGCGGGGTTCCAATACATTGCAGATGCATCATTTGACAGGGAGGTGTAAGCACCCCCCATTCCAATGGCACGAGGTCCTACGCCGATACTCAAAAACTTACCGGCAGTCGTCCCTGTCTTGTCAACTTCCTTACTAAAAACATTAATAGAACATAATGTTATTATTAGAAGGAAACTCATAATTATTTTTTTATTAAACACTTTTTTCTCCTTGAAAATTTTCATCAAGATTTAACATTATTTAATAATTGCAAATTTGCCGATCTTTTCACCAATGCCGGGAGCATCAACATGGAATACATATACTCCATAAGAAACAGCTAATTTATCTTTAGTTAATAAATCCCAATATTCTGTTCCATCATTATTTGGCGCATTATGTTCTAAAGTAGAAACAAGCTCACCACTTACCGTAAATATACGTATGGTACATTTTGGAGGTAAATGTGTAAAATGAATGGAACGAGGGCCGCGGCCTGATGCATATGGATTTTTTGCTTCCCACAATGCCGTAGCCACGTAAGGATTTGGAACAACTTTGATGTTCTCCAGATCTTTTTTAGCTTTTTCAGGATCAATTGAATTACTCTTTGCAACAAATCTAAATTTATCAGCGCTTAAGAAAGGTTTCCTGAGCATTATCTTTATTGTATCGCCCATACCTGGAAAACGTGTCAATCTTGAAGAATCGGTAGCAAGGTAAAATGACCAGGTATTGATTAAAGAATCCTTAGCATTTTTTTCTAAGAAAAATATTCTATCCGGATATTCAATGTTAGAAGTCAATTTACCTTCCCCATTTTGTGTATCCATTTCAACAAATCCGAATTTTATAAATCTTTTTTCCGATAAATTATATACTCTAAAATTAACCGGTTTAGAAGGGAAATCGGTATCTTCATAATTAACGGTAACCGATGTATCAATCATATTATCGCTGAACATGATCATGTAATCGCTCGGTCTTTCAGTGCCCAACTTACCGTTTGATTCATTGTATTTTTCAAATACATAATCTTTTATCGCCATAGTATCGGCCGGATTTTTTATCCAATGCGAACGTGACCTATCCAGCTCAACACGGCTTTCATTTGTGAATTTTAATCTAAAACCATCAATTAGTGGTTGTTCACTTGCAGCAGCTAAATTTGTATTCTTATTAATTAGAGTCTCATTTGTTGTAGAATCCGTCAACGTATAGTTTTTCGTTGTTAAAGTATCTGGCCTATGCAATGCCATATTTCCTTTTTTCAAAGTATCTTCAAAAGTCAAGAAATATACATGCCCGTCTTTTATTTTATTTATATCAACTATATCGTAAGAAACAACTCCTGTAGTAGAACCTTGCACTAACGTTAAATTCACTAAATTTGCCGGTACATAACCGCCGGCAGGAGCTTCAGGAATAACCTTAGCTACATTTGAGCCGTATTTAACCGAGCCGTCACTCTGAACAGATATTCTTATGGGGCACTCTGATGGAAGAATGTTGAATGTCGGGACACCTTTACTGTAAGAAGTTATGGCATAGTAATAAGTGAATCCATTTTTAACTGTTGTGTCAATAAATGAATGCAGCAACCCGGAATCATCGCCAAGCCAGAAATGTACACCGTCAATACCGGTTGAATCCCATCCTTTCACACCATCAACCAAGTCATATTGCTTCATAGGCAGTTTGAACTGAAGTGTACCATTTCCATTTGTGATCAACAATGGATCAGTAAAGGCAGGATCAGAAGATCTGTAAATTCTGTATCCCTCAAAGCTGTGGGGATCCGCACCAATTTTTTCTAAATATTTATCATAAGATGTTTCTGCAATGTCGTCCCAATGCAATGTAACTCTATTATCGCCTGGTATGGCGGTAAGTGTTGGAGGAAGAGGAGCATTTGCAAATCTATAGTCATTATTATATGTTTCCTGAGCTCTCGTCCTTTTCTTTATTACTTCATTTCTTCTTGTATCCCAGTTAGGGTCATTAAATGGGCCATTAGCCAATATAATTGCCAACGATATTGGTTCTACTGAGCCAGAGTTAATTGGGAAGAAACTGGATGAAATAAATAAATCATAATCACCTGAACGTATAGTAGCCGGATCATAGAATTTTCCCGGTCTCATAAATCTGAACCATAATTCTACGTCACTTGTAGTTTGAACATTTACTTCATTTGACGCTACATATTGTGCATTGGTAATGCCGATTCTGTCTGTTTCATGAACGTCTGTCAGATCGATATTCGGCTCACCCGGGAATGAAGTATACGCCCCGGAAGTTGGTTTCCCATCTCCTTCGCCTACATCTCCCGTGTTAGCTACGCCGTCTAAACCGACATCATCTGTAATCGGGTTCCAATCATGGTCATCATCAATCCCGTTTACCCTTGACTCATCAATCATTTCATCAATGTAATCATTGATGCCTTCATCAACACTCTGGTAAACGGTATCACCATTAACAATCAAAGGATTGTTGTCTTTACCGTCAGCATATTTATGTCCTAAAGTATTTTGGACAACGTTATACAGAATAACACCTGTTCCAGGGACAACCCATCTTTTATAAGGATCAGAAGCAGCCTGATCTATCATTGCCTGAGTAACAACAGGACTGTTTGGCTCTCCGTGATCGCCATGATCAATATTGTCTCTGAAAGCATGGTCAATATCATTAGCTTCAACCATTATAAGATTAACTTTTCCTTTTTGGATTGGATCATTCTCAGGATTAGGGGGCCACCTTTTCCATTTATCTCCAGCAGCCTGGTTAACCATTTCCTGAGTAACTTTTGGGGCATCAGTTGGTGTAGGACCGGTTCCAATGCCTCCTGCTCCCATTCCCTGATCATTATTGTCAATCCCGTCTGCATATGTAGTACCAACTTGCGTACCGAACGGAATATGGGTCTGGTTTTCATCAATCAGACCATTCCCGTTGTCATCAATTACATTTTCAGGATCCTCGCCTACAATCATTTCTGCTGTAACTTTTGGACCATTCGATTCGCCATCGCCATCATCATCAATTCTATTAACTGCATTGCCAGGAGTCTCTAAGAATGCACAGGCAATTGCACCAACGGGGTCATTGCCAAAATCAGTGGTTTTATTTGTTGCCAAACTGAAATGGCTCCAGCCAAATGCTCTCAAAATATCAAATTCTGATATGTTTGTAGCTGCACCGCTGTTGCCTCCGACAAAGTCGGCATACCAAATGGTAACAGCAACTTTCTTTATATCTTTTGTTCCATCATTTTTAATGGTATGGATAAGGTATAAAACGTCTTCAACTAAAACCTGAGACCATGCCATGGCCCTTACTTCAAAAGTAAGCCCCAGGCCTCCTCTTGATCTATCAGTTGTATCGGGTATATAGTTATACTTATTATATTTGTCGTCAGAAGCTTTATAGAACATTTCCTGGTCAGCATTTTTTACATCTTTACCAAAAAAGCCATTCCACTTACCTGCCCATCCCGGATCTTTAGTATCGGTCTGTTTGTCAGGCCATGAAGCCGGCCATGTATCCTGATCACTGCTTGTGGCTACTTCTTGCCTTTTTGAGCTATAGTAACCGGGTATAGGCTCGATATTCCAGGATTTTCCCTGGGGAGAAGTTCTAAAAGAGAAAACGTCAATCATTTTAATGGTTGAGTCATTTTCAGCTTTTACTTCACCACCTGCCCAAAGCCCTTCCATCGCTAAATAATATTTTCCGGTATTCTTAGGCCATTCATAAGGTGTTTGCTCACTAGGCGGTACGCCACCTGTTCTGCCAGATAAACCGAAGTTTTGTATGGTAGTTCTAATCTGGTTACCTTCCATTTGACCTTTAGCGCGGTACTTTGGATCGCCACGTTCTTTTCCGGGTTTATACTGAGCATAAGCTCCGGAAGAGAGCAGATAGATTAGAATAAAAAACAATGTTATTTTCAAAAATTTATTCATTAACTTTTAACCTCCATAGTTAATAGTATTCTATGTTAAAACTGAATTTCTACGCCAAGTTGAACATTTCTTGGCTCGCCATAATTTCCAGGGTATTTAATATATTCTGCCACAGTATTAGGTCTGTTAGGGTCTTCACCAATATTTTGTGTTGTTGTTGTATAATCAGCCTTTCCTGTATCACCCCAAACATTAACAACAGTATGGTTATCCAATAAATTAAACACCTGAACAAATGCATTAACACCTAAACCGGCGACTTTAAACATTTTATTTAATTTTAAGTCAATAGTAAATTGTGCTGGTCTTCTGCGGCTATTACGTGTTAATCCGGAGGTTAATCCTCTTTCTGAAGTAAACTGGGTAATAGTAGGGGTATATGGTAAACCTGTACCATAACGTGCAATTAAACTTGCACCCCATGAATCTTCACCTACAAATAAATTTGCATTAAGCAAATGTCTTTGATCCCAATCCATTGGCAACAGATATAATGTAGGTTCGCTATTTCCGGTTTGTGCATAAAACTCATCTTCCGGTGATGAATTACTTCCTTCAGCAACTTGGTAAGTATAAGAAACATTAAATGACCATAAATCACTATAACGTTTATCCAGAGTTAAAGTTATACCTTTTACATTTGAATAATCTTTATTTATGTACATTGAATAAGTAACCAGGTTTCTTGTAACATTCAATGGACCGGCAGTTATCCAGTTTCTAACATCTCTGTAAAAACCGGTTACGTCCATAGAGAAGATATCCATGAATTCTTGTCTGAAACCGAGCTCATACATAATTGTTTTCTGCGGCTGCAAATCAGGGTTTCCATAAACTCCATAATTGCTTCCGCTTTCAGGAACAAGAAATTTTCCATTATTATATAAATACTGGAAAGAAGGGATCTGCAAGAATGAGCCATAAGAAAAGTGCAGTACACCTTTGTCGCTTAATGGATATGCTATACCAAAACGTGGTGATAATGCCCATTTTGCATCAACATCTTTATAGTAATAAGGTAATCGCTGATCAAAAGTAAGAGCAGCAAGTTCAGGCCTCAAGGCGATATATGGATTCGGATCTGATGGATCTGCTACTGTTTGAGCCTTTGCATTGAAATAATCTAATCTAAGTCCTAAGTTGATAATAACATTTTGATATTCAATTTTATCCTGGAGATATGTTGCGAATTCAATCGGTTTATTATCATATTTTGTTCTATTCGGGGTATTTGCGTCCGGAATAGCGGGTTTAAAAGGAACTATCTGCTGATTATTTGCATCTACAGCAGGTTGTAAATTATAATCATCTAGCTGTAGGCGATGCAACTTGCCTTCTAAACCAAATTTAATAAGATGGTTCTGGAAAAGCTGACTTGTCAAATCAAGTTTACCTACAAATGTATTAGTCTCTCTAAAGTAATGATGAAGATTTGTTCCTGTCTTATGAAAAGCATACTGAATAGTTGCTAATGAATCAGGATGCAGATATCTTGAATCATAAGGATCGGCATACAAATGCTCATTAAAATCTTTGAAGAAATATGAACCTTTTACTGTATAAAAAGTAGAAGAGGAAAGCATATGAGTCATTGTTAAAGTTGTATTGTAACTTCTGGAAAACTTAAATACATTTCCATCAGGCTCTAAGCGGAAGGAATGGTCATAATCCTGCCAGTCATCTTTACCGCCTAAAAATTCCAAATTAAACTTTAGTGACTGCAACGGAGCAAAACTAATGTTTGCCTGCCCCATATATCGTTTACTCCAGTTCATTGCAACAGTTTCACCGGTAGATTTTTGACCGGTTGTAGTAAACCTTTTTTCACCATATAAGTAACCGTCATCATAAATATAACGGCCGCTAACAAAAAAAGTAAGCATATTGTTTTTGGCAATTATGGGTCCGCTTAAGCTTGCCTGCATATTATATGTTGATAAAGGATTGTAGTCATTGATGTGCGGGAAATAAGAAGTAAAGTCACTTAGATGATCGCTGGCATAAAGCTTAATATTACCATGATATTCCAGTCCGCCTTCTTTGGTAACTGTATTAACAATACCTGACATTGCATTGCCATATTCAGCATTAAAAGTACCTGAAATGACCTGTAATTCCTGAACAGAGCTATTATCAATATCAATACCTCTGCTGTTATCAAAAGCATCGGTTACAGAAACGCCATTAACCCAATAAGCAATCTCAGAAGAACGGCCGCCTCTAATATGAAAACTACCGTCTGCGCCACGCGTAACACCTGCCTGAAGCTGTAAGATATCGTTCATTTCAGCAACAGGTAATGCAGAGATTTGATCTGCTGATATTGTTGATTGGCTTGATGTAACGTCTTTTTTTATAACTTCGAGTTTACCCTGAACTACAATAGTCTCCATTTGGACTGCTGATTCAAATATTTCGAAGTCTCTTGTTGTAGTCAAGTCAACTGAAATAGGAACTTTTTCCATCTCGAGCGTCTGATATCCAACATACTGAATCCTGACTTTATAATTCCCGGGAGGGATATTCAGGATTACGTAGTTACCGTTCACATCGGTAGCAGCACCTAAGTTTGTTCCTACTATAATAACATTTACAAAAGGAAGTGGCTCTTTTGTTTTACCATCTATTATCTTGCCGGTTAGCTTACCCGTTGTTCCTGCAAACATAAAACTTGAGGATACGAATAACATCACCGACATTAATAGTAGCATTTTTTTCATACATTGCTCCTTATGTCTAACTTATTTAATTAAACTTTGTTATTTAACCGGGGTAAAAGCACCCAATAATTCTTTATTAATAGTAACAGGAACTGTCTCTTTTAACTTACTTGAATAATTTTCTACTAAAAGGTAACCCTTTTTTATTCGTAAAAACTTATCAACGTCTGGTTTAGCCGTGTCAAATGGAACCGGTTCTCCTGCCTGTTTACCCAAAATCTTGAAAATACCAAATTTATCTTCTATCTTTAACGGACCAAGAATCTGATTAATGTCTGATTGCCAGAAAAGGTTGGCATACATGCCAAATTTATCTTTGTCATCAAACCCGATAATCCCTTTTTTCTCAGCAGATTGTCTCCTGATGGAAAATTTAGAAGCCAATTCTCCAATATCCGATCCTTTATCAATAAGGAGTTTCAGGCTGTCGGCTAATGGTCTGCTGTCAATAATTATTTCCTGTACATTTATTTGGTCAGGGGCGCGAAACAAGACATCTCTGTTCTCATTATAAAAATCTTTGATGTCCTCATCGCTGACTACTGCATTCCGTGCAATAATTTCTTTTTTCGTTTCAAGGAAAACGCCTTTAACCATTTTATTGTACATAATTGCTACATCAGGGGTGTTAAAATAACCTTTCGAATCGGCCATTTTTACCAATTTATCTTGTAATAATAGCCCACCGACTGCATATTTCAGGTCAGTAACACTTTGAATGCCTGTTAGTAATTTTCTTGGAACTTCTTTTAATTTATTTTCAATATCAGATTGTGTGTAAGTTGTATTTTCGTATGTAAGTGCTTTAAGTTTGGAAGGTTTTTTATTGAACGGCATTTCGGAATTGTTTGGATCAATTAAGCTAAAATGCTCAAAAATGTCGTCCATAACTTTTTCATTAAATTTTATTTTATTAAAATCAAATATGCTATTGATAAAAGCGATTTCAGTAGGCTTCTTTTTGGATATTTTTATAGCCCGCATCAACATGCCGCGCTTATTTTCAAATTCTGATTGCAGTAAAATTGGGTTCTCAAATTTATCTTCAACCTTGATGATACTGTACCCATAGGCGGTTTTAACAGGCTCTGAAATCTGCCCCGGCTTCAGAGAGAATGCTGCATCTTCAAAAGCAGGATCCATATCACCCCATGTAAAATAGCCAAGATATCCTCCATTATTTCTTAAAGTCGTATCCTGGAAAATTTGACGGGCAAGAGAATTAAAATCTGCTCCATTTTTTAATAATTTATAGATATATTGGGCTTCTTGTTCTGTCTGTGCGTATAGATGGCGGGCGGCTACTTTTTGGTTTAATCGGACAAAGGCTTTCTGGAGTTCTTCTTCACTGCAAGTTATTTTAGCATATACTTCGCGGTCTTTCAAATAGTCTAAAAGAACCTGCTTTCTTGTCCACTCTATATTTCGTTTATATTCTTCATCATTGATAATCTTTTTATTATCGTCACACCAAAACAAAAGGTTTTCCATAATTATATTATTAAGGAAACCTTCCCTGGTCATCATATTATCGGTAACCCCTGCCGAAAGGATATAATCTGTATATCTGTTAGCAAATTCAGAGTACAATATTTTGTGCTCTCCCACCGATGCTATTACAGAATCTTCGGGAGCATTTATTCCTTTGCTATGAATATTTGCTGCAAGTAAAACTAAAAAGAATAACAAATACTTATATTGCATACTCTATATTATTAGTAAAATCTTTTTTTATTATAAGTAAACCCGTAAAAAGGCACTTCTACTTATAATATATTATTTTGTAGATACAAAAATATTATATCAAAAATCAAAAGCAATAGTCAAACCGACTTTGGCTCTTAAGTAAACGATAACTATTTAAATATTTTTTATTAATTTTCAAAAACTCTTCAAAACGTTCCTTCCTTTTAGGTAAAATCTCCTTTCTTTTCACTTTACAGAGCTTTTTTTATTCGCTCAACTGACATAATTAGTACTATTCTATTTACAAATTTCTTTCACTTATAATAGTCCAACTGCAGATAATTTCACTATCAGAATTTCTTTTATAGTTACTCCTATTCTTTGTTAAAAGTTCCTATATGCCCTCAATCACTTTATACAGGTCATCAATAATTGCTAATATTAAGGATTCTTTCATTTGAAGTAACTATATTAATTACTGTAATTATATATTTTTGTAAAATAACACATATTTTCTTTTAGTAATATGATAAAACAGACAAATAGGGATTTGGGAAAAGCAACCCGGAGGCAATATTATTATAACGATGCCGTTATTTTGAACTATGAAATTATCGGTTCCGGCAATTGTAATATTCTTTTTATCCATGGATTTGCAGCTTCCCTTGATTCTTGGAACAACATAAGAGATTGTTTTACTGAAAGTTACAGGTTAATTCTTGTAGATTTAAAAGGCTATGGCAATTCCTCCAAACCTGATGATAAGGCTTATTCAGCTCAAGACCAGGCGGTAATCTTATCTGAATTTATTAAATATCTGAAACTTGAGAACTTAACTTTAATTGGACATTCTTTTGGAGGTGCAGTCTCAATCCTTACCTTCTTTGCTCTTAAAGACAATAAATTAATAAATAAGTTAGTACTGATTGACCCTACAATCTACCTCGAAAAGCTCAATATCTCAGCTAAATTATTAAAAGCACCACTTTTAAAGCATATAATAATGTATTTAATCCCCGACAGATTAAAAGCCAGTTTTACCCTAAGATTTATTTTCAACAAACGAAAAGATACAATAAAAGAAAAATCTATAAAATTTGCAGAATACTTAAAACAGCCCGGAGCTTATAAAGCAATGTTAAGATCGGCAGAATTAATGGTTCCCTTTATCTATAATATATTAATGCCTCTATTAAACAAAATAGATATACCGGTTTTTATTATTTGGGGCGAAAAGGATAAGGTACTACCTGTTGAGATGGGAATCCGCTTAAATAAAGAAATTAAAAACTCAGAACTGGCTGTTATTCCTGAATGCGGCCATGTACCTCAAAACGAGGCCCCCGAAGAAACAGCAAGACTTATAAAAAACTTTCTTACTTAATTAAGCCTATGTTTTCAACTTTTTCTTTGTGGCAGCAGGGAATAGCACATTATTCAATATCAGTCTGTATCCGGGCGAATTTTTATGGAGGCTAAGCTCTGAAGGCGGATTGCCGACAGCATGCTGATAATCTTCAGGATCATGCCCCCCATAAAATGTAAAAGTACCTCTTCCGAAATTACCATGAAGATACTTTACCTGATCCATGCCCGGCCGCTCCCCTAAAATTATTACAGATTTCTTAATAAGATTTTTCCTGAACATTGTTGTCTGCCCCATAAATCCCTTAACTACATTAACATGGTTCTGAGTTAGCATAGTTGGGACAGGGTCATACTTTGCAGAGAAATCAAACAAAGTGAAATAATCATTTTCCTGACTGCCAACCTCAGCCGGTTGAATATCAATATCACTGTATTCATAAACGTAAGGGTTTGTCTCCAGTTTAAAATTCTCAAACGCCAGACTTTTAGAGAAATCAAGTTTTTTCTGTGCATCGGGGTCTGCTGGGTCGCCGTCATACATTTCAGCGCAAATATCAACGCCCTCGGCTGCCAATGAAATATCATAAGAATCTGTAGCAGAGCACATTGCGAATAGAAATCCGCCGGAAGCAACAAAGCCTTTAATATTTTTGCTTACCGTAAGCATCATTTCAGAAACTTTTCTAAAGCCGTTTTTCTTTGCACTGTTTTCATAAGAAAGCTGCTGGTCAATATACCATTGAGCATTAGAAAAACCAGCGTAGAATTTTCCATATTGCCCGGTAAAATCTTCGTGATGCAGATGCAGCCAGTCGTATTTGGATAAATCTCCTCTAAGGACTTCATCATTCCATATTTTATCATAAGGGACTTTGGCATAATCAAGAGCCAGAGTCACAGCATCATCCCAGGGCTTAAAACCCGGCGGGACATAAACAGCAATTTTAGGAGCTTTTTCCAACCTGACAACATCCATATTATTGTTTTCGGCCTGAACCTCAGAATATATTGAAGATGCGTCACCGGCACTTAACAAATCAAAAGCTACTCCTTCAATACGACATTCGACGGCCACCTTTTCAGAATAATCAATCATAAACGAACCGCCCCTGTAATTGAGCAGCCAGTCCGCCTTTAAACCTTTTGACAAAGCATTAAAAGTTATGCCATAAGCCTTAAGATGGTCAGTCTGATTCAGGTCCATGTATATAAAAATTTTGGACTGCGGCAAGACTAAGGAAGACAGAAATATAACCAATAATAAGAATTTTTTCATAAAGGAATATACAAATAAAAAAAAGCTGCCTCAAGAGAAAACAACTTTCTAATTTTTAAAAAGACCTTTATTAAGCCCTAACTCCGTCAGAAATAGTATGCTATTTAATAGATGTTGACGCTTCAGCAATCAATTTACGTTGCCACCTATCACTTCTGAATTGGTCATAATATTCTTTATTCAGCGTTTTCTTTAGGAATTCTGGATATCTTATTTTGGTTACTTACATTGAGATTACTCTAAGCCTATCTTATATGTTTTTAAGATAGCCCGAAACGATTATAGGGAAAGGGTGCCCAGATAGAACCCTGGAAGGGTGGAATTATAGTAGAAGAATGAGACAATAAAGAGAACAAAACCCGGGACGCTTGTGGCTACGCCGGGTGACACTATTGCATTCAAAAATTACAAAAAATCATAATGTCACCCTTTCAGGGTTTATCGACTATTCGATGTATCATTCTACAATCATATCACCCTTCCAGGGTTTCATAATTCCGAAAATGAAGCGAGGAATCGCTATGTCTTTTGTCATGATGCAGAACTCTTCTTTTATGTTTTGCAAACAATGAGATTTCTCTTTGGCTGTCTCTTATACTTTTGAGCCAGTCTCAAAAAAAAAATCTTGTCTCCGTTTTCTCAGAATATTCATTACATTTTTTTAAAATATTTTATATATACTGCGCCAGAGCTATAGCAATTTATCAAATTATTGAGTTTTTAAGGATCGACTAAATTAACATTGTGGAGTTGATGCAAATTATTAGTGGTGGGATTCGTCATTTCATTTAGCAAAAAAAAAGACTGCCCGTCAATTGACAGACAGTCTGTAGTAAAATTACATAGATTACTTATGCCGATTTTCTGTCAGCTTCTAAATAAATAGGCTCTGCACCCAGTTCAACAACATCCCTGGTGATTATGCATTTATCTACATTTTCTTTATTAGGCAGTTCAAACATAATATCAAGCATAAATTCTTCTACTATGGAGCGTAAAGCACGGGCGCCGGTTTTACGGTCAACTGCCTTTTGAACAATTGCATCCATTGCAAATGGATCAAACTCAAGCTCAATACCGTCAATTAAGAATAATTTTTTGTACTGTTTAACAAGAGCATTTTTAGGTTCAGTAAGAATTTGCTTAAGCGCTTCTTCACTTAACGGCTGTAAAGGAGCTGCCACAGGAATTCTTCCTATAAGTTCAGGAATTAACCCATATCTTAAAAGATCTTCAGGCAGCACATATTGGAGCAAATCTGCATCCAATGTTTTATCTTCTTCGGCATATGAAGAAAATCCCATTTTATTCTTGTTAATTCTCGCGGCTATAATTTTATCTATTCCGTCAAAAGCTCCGCCTACAATAAATAAAATGTTCTTGGTATTAACATTTATCAAGCTCTGTTCAGGGTGCTTTCTTCCGCCCTTTGGGGGAACCCCTGCTATTGTGCCTTCTAATATTTTCAATAGTGCCTGCTGCACACCTTCACCTGATACATCTCTTGTTATTGATGTACTCTCGCTTTTGCGGGCAATTTTATCAATTTCGTCTATATAGACAATCCCTTTTTGAGCTCGTTCTAAATTATAATCCGCAGCTTGTAATAAATGGACAAGGACAGTCTCAACATCATCACCGACATAACCGGCTTCAGTAAGTGTTGTAGCATCTGCAATAGCAAATGGAACATCCAATACTTTTGCTAAAGTTTGAGCTAAAAGAGTCTTTCCAACACCTGTAGGTCCAATCAACAAAATATTACTTTTTTCAATTTCTACATCATCTAACTCAAAGAAAGAATTTTTAGAATTTATTCTTTTATAGTGATTATAAACCGCAACTGCTAAATTCTTTTTTGCCCTGTCCTGCCCAACCACATACTCATCTAATGTCTTTTTTATTGAATGCGGGGTTTGCAAAATTTCTTTTTTAGGTACATTATTATTAAAAGCAGCGATATTACTTTTTAATATATCAACGCTGCTGCCTATGCAATAATCACAGATATAAACATCCGGCCCGGCAATCATACTGCCGACTTCACTACTGTCTCTCCCGCAAAAAGAACACTTAACTACTTTCTGATTCTGTTTTTTAGCCATTTACTTTCTCTAACTTAATTTACTTCTCAAATTTAATATTTCTGAACGTGCACTATCAAGGTATATAGAATTAGGGTATTTTGCAAGAAAATTTTCATAAATTTCCGCCGCTTTTTTATAATCTTTTATGCTGTACTGATAAACCTGCCCAAGCAGGAACAAAGCTTTATCGCCGTATATACCAGGAGCCTCTTTAAGCGCAATACTTTCTAAGATCTTAATCGAATTCTCATAGTTATCTAGCGCCAAATTCATTTCGGCCATTCTTAAAACCGCAAGATCATTAATAATAAGATTATTTTGGTTTTTGGAGGATTTTTCATATTCCTCCAGTGCTTCTCTAAATTTACACTGCTCTGTTAAAAATTCTCCTTTTGCAAACCGGACAAGACTTATTGAGTCCGTTATCTGTGTATTTACGATTAAAGAAAGTTCAATTGCATCATTTGCTGCATTATCCCCAGTAATTGAAGTCACAATTGCCAGCATATCTTTACATTTTGGAAATTCACCTTTATAGAAATATATTTTAGCAAGCTTATATTGAGAGGCATTCCTTTTATTTACAGAAATTGCTCCATTATCTGCATTCTTAGAAAAATAAGAAAGTGCTTTATCCAAATTACCGTTTTTAAGTGCAATATCCCCCAATTCTTCAATTCCTGCCGCCCTTACTTCCTTGTCATTTGATTGTGCAGTTACAGTAAGGTACTGTTCAGCATCGCTCAAATCATCAATGTCCTGACACAGCAGCCCTGCACGGTAATATGAATCATATGCAAATATGGTCCCTTCATTACCTTTTGCTATCTGGATGTACATTCCGACTAAATCTTTTACCTTCTGTTTATTGCCGAATGCTTCTTTATAATAAGGTTTATATACCTGCGGACTTCCTATCAGATCGTTACGTAATTGATCTTCCAGTGCCCTTGTATATGTATATTTTGCCTTTAGAACAGTTTTCTGATCCTTAGAGTTTTCTACTATATAAGTCAATGTTGAAAGTGCAATAGGAAACTCCTTTGAGTTGTATGCAGACTCTGCAAAACCGAGCAACCGGCCGCCGTTTGAATTAGTAATAGTATCAAGCTTTTTAACTATTTCATATGCTTTTGTCCACTGTTTGTCTTCCTGGTATAACCAAGCCAGAATTTCCAGTACCTGATTAGTTCTTGATTCGTTTTCAAAGACACTAATTACCTGCTTTAATGCCAGCGGCTTATTTATAAATGTTACAAGTCTGCTTTGTATCATCTGCACCTGTTCAGGTATTTTTTTCAGAATGGATGCAAGCTCTTCAGCCGCTTCTTTGAATTGCATGGTTATTGCATATAAATTAGCCAGCTCAAAGGAAAAGTTAATAGGATCTGCCGATTTTGACTGTCCCTTTTTAAGAATATCTGCCGCTTTATTAAACGCCCGCCTGTCGATAGCATAATTGGCAATTATCCTATAAGCATAGTCATCTCCGGCATATTTTAGCCCTTCGTCCCAGACGGAAAACGCCTTGTTTTCATTTCCCATCATATAGAATGACTTGCCTAATAGTCCGTACAAGTTTATATCTCCTGGGTTTTGCTTAATTCTTTGATCCAGCAATAAGTTAACCTCATTATACCGTTTAAGCTGAAGTTCCACTCTTATTAATGCGTCAAAAAACTGTGCATTATTAGGCATGGCTTTATAAACCTCTTCATAAAGCTGTCTTGCTTTTTCAAACTGACTTGCCTGCTCATAACTGTTCCCTAACAGAAACCTGTTATAGACTTCGTCGGTTTGGGCATATGAACAGAAAAAAGCAATCCCTATTAATACAAAAAATATTTTACTCATCTTATTAATATTAGAATATTAAAGGAATAATTAAAGAGCAAAAACACGGCTGAAAGAAAACCAGTGAGGAAATGTTGATAGCGGAGACATCTCTATCTGCTACAGATTCTGCTTTATATTTCACTTTGTTCACACCTCCATGTTTGTTTGTATTTTTAACGCCAATTGTTATTCGGACATTCTTATCTTTTCGTCCAAGGTAGCGGTCTGTTTCAGAAATGTATAAGGAAATTTTACCAAACGGGCATTAGCTTTGATTTTTTTCGTATTTGACAAACTCTTTCAAATTATGTAATTTATGTTATAATTAGTTGTTCTTTAATCAGTTAGCCATGTAAACATCTGATTGCCCTTAAACTCTCAGGTAGTATTTTAGAGATAGATATTTAGTACTTATTTTTAAGGAATACAAAATGAAATTTATACTTTCGCTCTTTTGTTTTGCGTTATTCGCGTCTTCTGTAAGCTATTCGCAAGATACCTGCACATTAAATGTTAACAGAATATCGTTTCCTTTAAATAATAGTGGCAATTTAGCATGGAAATCCCCTGATGGATACAAGGGAGCACTTTATGATACCTCTGAGTTCCTGTATTCTGCAGGATTTGCATTTTCAGGGTTAGAGGGTGGTACTTTTTTTGTTAATTCTGTAATGCCTTCTTCAAGAATATTTGACTACCTACCTGGCAGAGTTGGCGACACATTAAATCCCAAGAATGTATTATACTCAGTTTCTACATCAGATTCAGCATTTGGCTCTGCTTGGCAAAAATGGAAAGATGCAGTTCAGCTTGGTGCCGATTTCTATGACGGAAACCATGACGGTATTTATAATCCGGTTGACCTGAATGGGAACGGACAATGGGACTCCGGGGAAGATAAGCCTTTAATATTAGGCGATAAAACTATATGGTGCGTTTATAATGACGGCGCCAAGAGTACACAAAGACAATTTACGGATATGGCCCCCAAAGGTGTTGAAATCAGACAAACAGCATTTGCCTTTAATAATGCCAACAACTGTGCCGATAATACTATCTTTATTAAATATAACATAACAAACACTTCAAATAATGATTGGGACTCATGTTATTTTAGTAAATTTGCTGATATAGATTTGATATCTCTTCATGATTTTGCAGGTACCTGTACTAATTATAAGTCTATATATGCTTTCAATAAAACTTCAGGTTATCCAAGTTGTTTCGTAACAAACTTACAGTCTCCTATTCAATATATTCCGGGAATAACTTTTACCGACGTCAACTCCAATGGCATTTATGACTCTGGAATTGATATCCCTTTGGATACTGCTTTTGATTATAGAGGTGTAAATGGCGTTCAGTCCTTTATAGGCGCAGAAAATATCAACAGCTATAATACCTTCTATTATACATCGGGAAGTGCAATCATAGGGGATCCGGCTTATAGTACTGATTTAAGAAATTATCAAATGGCCAAACTTAAATCAGGACTCAGTATTGACCCCTGTAACTTTTACAATGGCGTTGTGAATGGAGGGGTTCAGTGCAATACTGTGAATCCTGCATACATTTTTTCAGGAGATCCAATTTCCGATTCCGGCTGGTTGCAGAAAAATCCCGATGAGATCTATCAGCTCCTTAATATTGGCCCCTTTAAGTTAAAAGCACATGAATCAAATAATTTAATTTTTGCCTATGTCCTTGGTAAAGCCGAGAGCTGGCAAATGAGTTTATTGACTGCTCAGGATAACACAAGACTTATAAGAAATGCTTTCAAGAATAATTTTACAAATTTCTTTACCAATGTAAATGCAGATCAGTTTGTTGTTTCTGATTACAGGTTAGATCAAAATTATCCTAATCCCTTTAATCCGTCAACTACAATTAATTATCAATTGCCAAAGGATGGGCATGTATCATTAAAGATATATGATATTTTAGGTAATGAAGTCGCATCTCTGGTCAATGAATATAAGGATCACGGAAATTATTCTGTAAATTATAATGCTTCAAGATTAAGCAGTGGGGTTTACATATATAGGATAATGACCGGTGATTTTATTTCAAGCAAAAAGATGGTTTTAATTAAATAATCATTCAGTGCATTGTTACCAGTCCAGACTATAGTTTGCAGCTCGTAATTAAAGTGAGGAAAATATTTGTCATTTTTATGCCGGTATTAACATTTCTGTTATACCGGCATTTTTCATTTCTTGAAATTTATAATTCCATAATTGTGAGCAGTACAGTAATGAAGTATAAAGTCTGTGTCTAATTATAACTATGTCTCCGCGCTTTTACGCATTACAGCATTATTTCCAAACTTTTCGTAATTTTAACCCATAAATTTTAAAAATTATTATGGAAAACAAAATGTCGCGTAAAAAAGTTATAGCCGGAAACTGGAAAATGAATAATGATTTAACTGAATCCGTTAAATTAGTCAACGAATTAAAAGAAAAATTGGCTGCAGAATCAGTTAACTGTGATGTAATCATCTGTCCTCCTTTTACAAGCTTGTATGAAATAAACAAAATTGTAGAAGGCACAGATATTAAATTAGGCGCCCAGAATATGTATTTTGAAGAAAATGGGGCTTTCACAGGCCAGATTTCTGCCTCCATGCTTAAAAGTGTTGGATGCCAATATGTTATTTTAGGTCACTCCGAACCACGATCCATCTTTGGCGAAACAGACGAACTTATAAATAAAAAAATTAAAAAAGCTTTATCAGCAGGTTTACTTCCTGTTTTCTGTGTAGGCGAAACTTTGGAAGAAAGAGGAAAAAACATTACCAATGATGTAATTAAACGCCAGATTATTGAAGGATTAAAGAATGTATCTGAAGAAGAACTTGAAAAAATCATAATTGCGTATGAACCTGTCTGGGCTATAGGCACCGGCAAAGTTGCATCTCCACAGCAGGCTGAAGACGTTCATGCTTTTATTAGAAATTTAATTAAAGAAAAATTCTCAACTGCTGCTGCTGACAGAATTATTATTCAGTATGGCGGTAGTGTTAAACCGGAAAATGCAAAAGAATTATTAGGACAAAAAGATATTGACGGCGCTTTGGTTGGCGGAGCCTGCCTTAAAGCTGATTCCTTTATTGGAATTATGAAAGGCTGCTGAGTTCAGTTTTACTTATCAATAATGGACAATAACTAATTTGTTCAAAAGAAAGTAATTTACAATTAACTTAGGCAATGACAGGCCTACCTGTCATTGCCTTTTTATTTAATAGATTAATAGAAGAAATGCATTTGCAGAACGAATGCATTGTTTTTTGCAGTCGGATGTTCCGTCTGCACTCTAAACTGCGGCCGCACTTCGATAAATGAATATGGGAAAAACTCAAAGCCAATAATAACTCTGGAAAATTCGTCTTTACTAATCTTTGTAACCGGATCAAACCTGTCAAATCTCACCACCGCCTCCACTCCATGAACAATTCTATAAGAAGCTTCTAACATTAAAGCAGTTGAAAGTGAATCTTTGCCTGCATAGTTCTTTGCAAAATCGATTTCACCCAAAAGACTAAAATCTCCAATAGAGAAGCCCGCAAATCCTCCATACATATAGACATTTTGCATTACTGCATTAAAATTGGCATCTCTTTGTGAATCTTTAAAATTTGCACCGGAGGCTCCTAACATTAAGTGAATGCTCTCTCCTATTTGGGGCAAAAAACTTATTGAGATAAAATATGAAGGATCTGCTATAAATATCTGCGGAGATCTGCTGTTCCCCACACTTGCCGTAACAGAGAATACCTCTGCAATGTTATAACCGACTTCCCCACCCGACATTGTATAGCGAGGATCAAAAATCAGCCCTTGTTTTTTATTTCCCACTGAAGTTATTACTCCCAAATCGCCTCCTCTTGTATATGCGGTATGATCATCAATCTTTATCCCGTAATTTGGGACAAAGGACCCTCCTTTAATATACCCCCCACCCGGAAGGACATATGCTGTTGCAAAAGCTTCCCAAATTCCCCAGACGAAATCATATCGGGAAGTCACTCTGATATTCTCCGCAATATCTACATTGCCGTAAACAGAGCCTTCCATCTTTAGGAAATCAGATTTAGTTCCCTTGGATGTCTTTGCTGCCAGAAATTGTCCGCGGAAATCAAAACCAAACATAATATTTGGGCCTAGTTTATTGGTCATTTCGAAATCCTCATGAGGAGAAACTAAACTCATTTTACGGCTCATATTAAACCCCCGGACATCCCGCATTTCCCCTCCCGCCGGATTTATGTGACAATCACTGCATTTTGCGCCGGTTCTTAACGCAAACCTTGGAAGTGCCAATGTAACAGAAGATACTATTGCTACAATAAGTAGCCCGAAAACTGTGGCTTTTATTTTCATTTTATTTCCTGTTTTTAATGTTTTAATATTATGATATATAGAGAAAGTTGAAATGAAGCTTGACACAAGTACTGTTAATGTATAAAGATATAGAAGGACACGGAATGAAAGTGAAAAAATAACTATTATATGGATCAGTACGAATTTAAAATGATCAAAATATTGCAGATATATCCGATTTTATTAAAATTTATGATTTGATTCTATATCATTTTTTTTAGAACTTTACATGACAATCATAATTCTTTATTAAAACAGATTAGGAGTAAAATGAAAAACTTTTATACAGTATTATTATTAACAATACTATACTGTCTCCCCCATTTCCCGCAGGTAAAAAATCAAGAATGGCGGGCTGATTGGGTAATTACTTGGGAATATATAAACGGATCAAGCACTGTTGATGCAAATAAAGCCAGGATAAGAACTATTTTGGATAATATGAAAGCTGCAAACAAGAACGCAGTTTTATGGCAGGTAAGGCAGGGCGGAACCGCATATTATCAATCTTCATACGAACCTTGGGGCCCGTATGCAGGCGGAACCTATCCGGGTTTTGACCCTTTGAAATATGCAATTGACGAAGCTCATAAAAGAGGAATGGAGCTGCACGTTTGGTTTAACTGCTTTGCTGTTGGTACCGCACAAGGTTCCCCCGGGCAGGTACACCCTGAATGGATATGCAGAGATCAGAACGGTAACCCTATGACTGCAAACATTGCTTTATCTCCCGGTATGGATGCAGTTAGGAATTACACTCTGAAGGTTGCAATGGAAGTTGTAAGAAACTATGATATCGATGGCTTCCATTTTGACTATGTTAGGTGGAATGAATACTCCAGCACAAAGTCTTCCCAAAAATTCGCAAAAGAACAAGAGAATAGAGCCTTTGACGGCGATATTCCTGATGCTCAGATTAAAGATATAAAAGAAAATCTGGCATCAAGATATCTATACGATGCAGATCATCCATATTCTGCCGGAATTCCAACCGGATATACTACATGGGATCAATGGTGGAGAGCTTCGGTTACAGACATTGTAAGGAGAATGCATGACTCAATTCAAACAGTAAAACCCTGGATAAGACTTTCAGGAGCAGTTTTAGGACGTTACAATTGGGGAGACTGGAATGGCTACTATGACGTTTATCAGGACGCCGCTCTTTGGTTTAACAATGGATATATGGATCAGCTCACCCCTATGAGCTATCATTGGCAGGACGGCACAGGCTTCTACAATATGTTAGTTGGCGGCGGAACACAGAGCTGGGGTAATTATATTCAGCCTGGAATTACAGCAGGAAGAATGTTTACAACCGGTCCGGGAAGTTATCTTATTACTAATTTTAGTAAACATGCAGAAATTGTAAATGCCTGCCGCACTGTTGCCTGGAATGACGGTTTCCAGTTTTTTAGCTACGGTACCTGGCTGGATAAAGATTATTTTAATACTGCCGGAACTACTTTCTTTGCTAAAAATACAAAACCGAGAAGTGTAAAATTCGTCAGCACTCCAACATCACCGGTTGTGGCACTGGCAAAAGTTGATTCACTGCATTATAATCTAACGGTTACCCCTCAGGGTATGCCAATTAGTAAAAACTGGTTTGTAGTTTACAGATCAACTAACACAAATTTTGACAAAGACACTTCAGAAATCTATAAAATTGTCTATGCGGATTCTGCTTTTGTGTTAAATCTTGCTTTTACCGGGTTACAAGACTATAATGGCCAATATCGTTATTCCGTAGCTATGGCTAACAGATACTGGAATGAGTCTGCTTTTTCAAATATCGTAACAACAGACAATATTCCTTCATTTGCTCCGGTTGTGGCTTCTTCTACGCCTAAACAAAATGATACAGTTGACGTTACTAACAAATTAGTATTTAATTTTTCAAAAACACTTGATTTAACCTCTAACTTTGCAGGAGCTATAAGTATTGTTCCGGCTACAGAAGTATCAGGTGCCACTATATCAAACGGCGGTAAAACCCTTACATATACAACCCTTACCAATCTCAATTATGATACTCATTATACTGTTACTTTAAGCAATGCAATAAAGGATGTAAACGGCAAGCAAATTGACGGCAATGGTGATGGTGTCCCGGGAGATCCATTTGTATTAAACTTTAGGACAGTTGCACATGACGTTTTTCCTCCATACGTTGCAGCATCGAATCCGACTACTAATCAGCAGGATGTTGATGTTGAATCTCCAATTAACTTAAGTATGAGTGAAATAGTAGATTCTTCAACTGTGACTGCATCCAACGTTATTCTTAAGAAAAATGGCGGCGTAGTTGCAGCGGTAGTCTTACATACAAAGATAAATGGTAAATCTATTATAACTGTAAAAACAGCTGCTTCTCTTGCATGTAATACAGATTACAGCATTACGTTGAAAAAGGAGATAAAAGATTTATCAGGCAATTTGATGTTTGCAGATACCACTATTAACTTTAAGACAAAAAGTTATCAGTACACTACAAAAACAATGATTGATGACTTCAATAATGTAACAGGTTGGGAACAGCCTACTTTCAGTGGATCCACAGTCGGGGTTATACCGGTTGACTGCAATTTTACCTATACAACAGCTAATTATTTACCCGGTACCTCTCCGGCCAAATCTGCTTATATAAATTATGCCTGGGACATGACGGCTACAACTCACTTTATTAGAGAATACCTTTCAACAGGTACCCCACGCAACATTACTTTTGATACAAGCTATGTCCTTCAAGTATATGTTTACGGCGACAGCAGTTTGAATCAATTCCGGTTTGCACTAGATGAATCTGTTGGAACCACATGGCCTAATCACGAAGTCTCTAAATGGTATCCTATTGACTGGTACGGTTGGAAACTTATTGAATGGCCTCTTAGCGATACTACTTATACCGGCACCTGGATTGGCAATGGCCGTCTTGACGGAACATCATATAGGATTGATAGTTTCCAGTTAACTGATCAACCCGGCTCTGATTCTACAGGACGTATTTATGTAGATAACTTACGCGCAGTTAAAAAGGAATATACTACCGGTGTATTTTATCAGAATAAAATTGTCCAGAACTATAAATTATATCCTAATTATCCTAATCCATTCAACCCCTCAACTACAATCAGCTTTGATTTAGCAAAAAGTGGGTCGGTAAAATTAGAAATATTTGATATTCTTGGCAGACACGTCAAAACACTTGTAAACAAAGAAATGAAAACAGGTTCTTATCAGGTAGTTTTTGATGCTTCAAATCTATCATCAGGTAAATATATCTATAGATTATCAACACCTGACTACCAGGCATCTCAGATAATGATACTTATTAAATAAGATATCTTTTTAGTAAAAAGCCCGAAGTTTTCGCTTCGGGTTTTTTTATATCTATTTATAAGCCGAATATTCCCTCACTTTTCCGTAGAGAAAGATGCGGAGAGTTCGTACGCATCTACGGCACAGTACTTCCCGTCCATGGCTACAGAGTCGTTTTCTAATATAATCCAAACAGACTATTTCTATTTCATCATTATCATTTTTATCGAGCTTGAGAAATTGGCTGAATTCACTTTACAGACATAAACACCGCTTGCCAACCTGCCGCCGTCAAATGTGACTTCATAACTTCCGGCTTTTTGATTCTCATTTACTAATGATGCTACTTCCCTGCCTAATATGTCAAAGACCTTTAAAGTTACTAATCCATTTGCAGGAAGGTTGTATGCAATTTTGGTTGAGGGGTTAAATGGATTTGGATAATTCTGCTTGAGTGAATATTTTGCAGGGATGCCAAGTTCAACTTCTATTATACTGCTGTATTCATATTTTCCGTCTGCATCAATCTGTTTTAGGCGGTAGCTTATTTTTGTACTTTGCGTCGGTGAATCGATGTATGAATATTCCTTTGGACTATTGCTGTTTCCGTTTCCCTTCATAAATCCAATCTTTTTCCAGATGCCATTCGACCCGCTTACCTTGGATTCAATGTCAAATCCATAATTGCTGACTTCCGTCGCTGTACTCCAACGTAGGATTACCTTGCTCCCGTTTACTCTGGAAGTAAAACTTACAAGCTCTACGGGTAAAGGATTTAGACCGTTAACATTGCCAAAAGCAATTTTGCTGATAGTAGAAAGTACTTTTGTAGGCGTTGAAGCGTCTGCCATTAAAAAATTTATATTTGTAGCAGTAAATGTAATTTTAGTAATTGTGGTAATATCTGAGCTATTGCTAGCAGCAGCATTATTATAGAGTACATTCAAATATGTTTGCGAAAATATCTGAACTGATAAAAAAATCAAAAGAAAAATTATTTTTTTCATATTGCACTTATTTTACTAGCATGTGAATTTTAATAAACTTTGTCCTTATTATATTGTAATCAACTATCGAAGAAAAACAAAAGTCCTCAGTTCCTTTTAATGATAACCAATTATTCCTATTGCCTAATCCTTCAGACACCGGACACTACTCCCAGATCTCTTAGTCCAGTCGAACATTAAGATATTGTCATCACTGAACAGCTTCATATAGAATGCATAACTATTATCACTGTACTCTGTAGTGCTCCAATAGTAAGTGTAGGAGCCCATGCCCCCGAAGGTTCCATCGTATAAGATATAACCAGACAACAGGGCAGAAAAGCCGCTTGTATTGGCTCCCGCACCGGCTCCACTTCCCTGCCCATTTGCCTTTAATGCTTTGCCGCCAGAATAAATAGTACCACCATTTGTAGTAGTCCCAACGACCGAAGCTAATGTTAAAAATTCTGTTTGAGTGGGGATATGCCAACCAGTTGGGCAGATGCCTTGAACATTACCGGAAAATGCAGGATTTGGAGAAGTAGTATTTGACGCTCCGTTTTGATATTGTACAGCTTCTGCCCATTGGTATAATCCGCCATAGGTCGTGCAATTGGCTGTATCATTATTATAACAATACTTTTCAATTATACTATTACTCGTTTGGACCGTAGGACGTGTTATCATTGTTCCCACATTAAGGTTTTCCTTTAACCAACATTGGCTGCCAACTTGAACAGTATTGTAGACTTTACTATCACGTATATCTGTTACTGTTGGCATTCCGGGGCAAGGGCTATAGAAGGATAATTCAACTGCCGGGGTTATAGCTATTTCTTGATAGGTCCCATCCGATTTTTTTACAACCATAGTTTGTGCAAAAATTGTTGTGCTACATATTACCAGCATACTTGTAAATATTAGTATTTTCCCCACAAGGCGGAATTTCATCTCACTAAACATTTTATACCCTTTTTATTTTAATTATTACTTAATTTAAGGAGAAATCGAAAAAGGAGTAGAAATTGGAAATAGCTGAGAGTTTATTCCTTTCTAATCTACTGATCAGAGTTCTTTCACTACGTTAAGACCATTTACTTGCTAAGGAATCTATTTAGCTCTTCTATATTTATGGATTTATTAATTATTTTTTTATTGCTGTCTATTACAAACATTGTAGGAGTTGCATAAATAAAGTAATCAATGGCAGCCTTACTGTCCCAGCCTTTAAGATCGGAAACGTTTAAAAAACTTAATGAGTTACTTTTTATAAAATTAATCCAATCTTCTCTTTTTGTATCCATTGAAACAGCTACGACTTTAATATCCTTAATTTTATTAATCACCGGAAGCAGTTCTTTACAGTGGGGGCACCAGCTTGCGTAAAATACCAGCAAAATTTTTTGATTATTGGAATTATCATATAGCTCAAACTTGTTGCCTGAAGTATCTGCCGAAAGAATATTTGGGACAAAGGCTCCCACTTTTAGTATTTTAGCCTGGTCAATACGTTTTTTAATTAAGCCTTCCGTTTTTATATCAAGGCAGAGTTCATCTTTTATAACATAGTTTTCTACGATATAGTCCAATATTTTATCGAATCCGAATTTCTTAAACCCGTCTATTAAATATTCCACAAAATGCTGATAAACAGCCTGGTTTACTTTTGCTTTATTAAAAAGAGTGTCGGCAGCTTTCATAAACTCCTGCTCAAGGAGTTCTTTCGGTAACTGCGGATTACGATAATAGGTTAAATATTCAATGGCTTTGTTGGAAAAAACATCTGAGTAGACTAATTCATAATCCTTAAAATTAACCTTGTCTAAAGAGTGCCCCTTTAAGTATTCAAGCTGCTTTTCCGGAGGAATGCCAATATCAACAACAGGAAGCTGTGCTGACCTGATGTATCTGGCAATAAAAGAGCTGCGGTCTTTTTGAGACGTATTATTTATGAAATTGGAATATTCCGACTGCATTGAAATTAGTTTATTTTCAGTAGCCGAATAGTAATCATCATCCTTTGGATAGCGGTATAATATCACCTGCAGCAATTCGGTTTTGGTTTTATAAAGTTTGTTAAGCTTCATAAAAGCATAAAAGAGACGGTTACTTTCTGATTTAATAACCTGCATGCTATCCAAGATAGTATTAGCATTTGTTTTTAGGCTTATATCTTTGCCATCATAAACAAAATCTATTACCTTTTTTGGCTCAAACGCAAGACGGTATAAGCCCTCATGCTTTTTGCTCTTTGCAAATGAAAAATCATAAACGCCTGTACTTGTTGGAGGAATTGAATCAAAGAGTATAGCTTTTTCTCCGCTGAGTTCATACAGAAATGCTTTGCCTGAAGCTCCTTTAATCTGCATATTCATTTCCTGCGAAAAAATCAGTCCGGCTGACAGGAGCAGAAGTACAAATATAGTCTTAAGTCTTGTTATCATATCCCTAATATACAGATTATGTTGTAAAATTCTTAATTTTTATTATACTTTTTATTTACATTAAAAATAGATATTATTATTGGGTATTCCAAATAACTACGCCTTTCCTGCTTATTTCAAATATTAATAGTAATAGTTTTTAAGAATCTTTTCCTGCTTTTGTTAATCATATGTCTATAAGGAAAATATAAATTTGGAGAAAAGTTGGAAAAGGAATTGTTTGATGTGATTGTAAACAAAGGGCTCTCTTACGAGCAGTATACAAAACTTACTACTGAACAGATAGAAGATTCTCAAAAGAAAGTCCTTTCAGAGGCAGAAAAAGGATTATTGGATTATGCTGTTTTAAACCAGCACAGAAGCAAGAGGCTTGATAAAACATATTCCGTATCAGACTCATTAAATAGTACTTTACATAAGGTAACCGTACCTCAGGTATGGATGGTAATAACAGAGAACTGGTGTGGAGATTCTGCCCAGAGTTTGCCGGTTTTAGCTAAAATTGCATCTGTCAATCCTCTAATACAATTAAAAATAGTTTTACGGGATGAAAATCCCGAAATTATGGATAAATATTTGACAAACGGGACAAAAAGTATTCCCGTAATGGTCGCTTTTTCCAATGACGGAGATGAGTTATTCAAGTGGGGGCCACGCCCCGAAGGCGCAGTTAAAGTAATTCAACAGGCTAAAGCAGAAGGTCTTGAAAAGGAAAAAATGTATGAAAGACTTCATGCGTGGTATGCTAAAGACAAAGGCAAAGAAATTGAGAGTGAATTTGGGATTTTGCTTGAACCATTTACAGTTGATAAATCACACAACAAATTGAACCCATAGCAAAACATATCTAAAGATAACACTATTTAAAATAACAAAGCCCCTTAACCGGGGCTTCGTTCAAACTTATAAATTTGTAGCGATTGATATCCTGTGAATGGTCCCGATAAGTCCCATAGAAGAAAAGCCATAATCAAAAGTATAATTAGAGACCTTAAGCCCCAGACCTCCGTTAAATCCGGATATGCCTGAAAACGTTCCTACTTTAAGATCTTTTCTTCTCTCATTATCGTAGCCGATACGCAGACTTAACGCTTTACTCAGAGTAAACTCTGCACCAAGGGTAAATGCTCTGAACTTATCAATAAAGTTATCTCTTTCTTTATTCAGTCTATGGAAATCCAAAGACAATCTTAACGGAAGGTGTGCCATTTTTTTAGAGACACCGACTGCAATATCTAATGGAAGATCTTCTTTAGTATCCATATAAGTAGATAATTGAGTACCAAGATTCAAAACGGAAAAACCGAGACTTAGCAATTCATCAGGGACATAATAGTTAAGTCCCAGATCGACTGCAATGGCGGTTGAAGATTTATCGGCAATTTTTGAATAGATAAATTTTGCATTACCTCCATAATAAAAATTCTGATCCAAAGTACTTCCGGCTCCAAGTATCAGGGCAAATTCATTTGCCGAGAAATCGCCCAACTTGTTGCCGTACTCGTCAGCTTCGGTCATTGTCCCATAGCCTGCGTATTTTATAGCAGCCCCATATTTAAAAAGATCTTTAATCTCAGATGTATATGCCAAGCTTGCCAGTTTAATACTTTCCAAATATCCCGTATAAGAGAAAGAAATAGAATTATTCTCAACCAGGTTTAGCCCGGCGGGATTATAAAAAATAACATTTGGGTCATCCGTGTTAGCTGTAAAAGTACCGGCTAATGCGCCAGCCCTTGCGCTATTATCAATTCGCATGAACTCAAAAGTATTCTGTGAGAAACTTACAGTGTAAAAAACAAATATTAAAGCTAATATTCTTCCGATTTTCATATAAATCCTAATAATTAGAATGTTATTTTAAAAATAATACTATAGAAATACAAGACCTAAAATTTACATAAAGCTAAAGAGTAAATTGATTCTTGAGAACTGGGGCAAAAAATCTTGTTATTATTTTAACACTTTTTTATACGCATGGAATTTGTGCATGTCAAATTTGGTCTTTTCACCCGGTATATTGACAAATGCATTTTCAAATGATGCGTTAAAGACAATCTCACTATACAAATAAGAAGACCTTGAGTGTACAGTCTGCGCAAAAGTATCGTCGAAAGCTTTCATTATAATCATTATTTCCGCCTGTGATTCTTCCAGGTCTTCAAGACTTATATCTTTTAATGGGCTATCCTCAGTAATTGGATGCACAATGGTCCAGCTAAGAGGGAAAAAACTCACTCCCTTTCTTTCAAGATCGAGGTTGTAATAATGTCTTGTTGTATGCCCGTCCAATATCTCCAGCCTTGAAAAAACCACCTGAATTTCCACGTCAATCAGTTGATGTTTCCGGGCATTAATAATTCTGAACATTAGTGCATTCATGCCTTTATAAGGTGAGATTAGCGCATTCCTGCTATATATAATTTTTGTGTCTGCTTTCGAAAACCTCCCGTATAATAATCCTGTTGCCAAGGCAAAGCCAAGCAAGCCCATCATGGATTCAACTGCAGCTATTATGCTGGCTTCAAAACCTATGGGAGATACTCTGCCAAAACCGACTGTGGTTAATGTTTGCCCGCTAAAAAAGAAGGCATCCCAGAACCCTGATATCCCCTGAGAAACATTTAATCCTGATAATTCATTAGTCCCGACCAGCATATACAAAGAAGCAAAAAACAGGTTCGCAATTATAAAAGATGTAACGACTAACAGGTTAAACTTCAGCCAAGACATGCTTATTAGTTCATGATATATGCTAAAGGATAAATGCCGGGGTATCCCAACCCGCCTGACATTAAATGTGCCGTCTCTATTTATAATACGCTGTTTCTGCTCAGAAAACTTTGTACCCAGCCCAAGGTCTTTATATTCGTCTTCCGGTTTGGCAAATTTTAATTTTCGAAGCATAGGATTTAATTTATATGTTATATTTTGATTTAAGTATCTCTACATGATGTTCAAAATGGCCTATTAATACTAAGATTAATGCCCGGACAGATACAACTTTTCCACCCGCATTACCTTTTCTTACAAGCTGCTCTTTGTTAAGTGATTTTATTAAATGAATAGTCGACTGCCTTACCGCCCTTAATTCTTCCACCAGACTTATTAAAGTCCTTTTGTTAAAATCCGCTTCCCTTACATATTCATTTTCATCAAATGAAGGGAACAGAGTTTTATCATTACGTGAAACACATAACAATCTATATTCAAAAATTCTTTCGCAGTCAACAATATGCCCTAAAACTTCTTTAATGGACCACTTTCCCTCGGCATATCTAAAAGAACCGCCCTTCTCATCAACAAGGAAAAACATATTTACTATCTCAGTTACTTGTTCTTCCAACAATTGATCAACATCCCCCGAAGTAACATAAGAAATATACTGCTCAAAATACGGAGCATATTCATCTTTGCCGGGTTTAATATCTTCAAACTGCATAGTTCCTCTATTATTTATTTACAAAGGATAACAAAATGGGAGCCGAAACTCCCATTTACAAAATACAATATAAGAAAAGAAGAATTAAGATCTTATGATTTTTAATAACTCTTCAGTTTTACTTTCCATTAGTTTAATATCATGCTTTGTCTCAACATTTAACCGTATTATCGGTTCTGTGTTGGACATCCTTACATTAAATCTCCAGTCATCATATTCAACGCTTATACCGTCAATGTGGTCAACTTTTCCGTCTGTGTACTTTTCCGTCAGTTCAGTTATTTTGGCAGCAGAATTTTCTAAGGTAGAATTTATTTCACCCGAACACGGATAATCAGCAATCATCTCCTCAACTAACTTAGACAACGGTTTGCCTTCTTCAGAAATTAATTGAAGCATAAGTACAAATGGTATCATACCGCTGTCTGAATAAGCATTGTCTCTAAAATAGTGATGGGCAGACATTTCCCCGCCATATATTGCATTTACTTCACGCATTTTTTCTTTTATATATGCATGCCCGCTTTTGGACATTACCGGCTTTCCGCCTGCTTTTGTAACAACCTCAACAGTATTCCAGATAAGGCGAGGATCGTGAACTATACTTTCTCCGGGATGAAGTTTAAGTATTGATTTTGCCAGAAGTCCAACTATGTAATATCCTTCAATAAAATTACCCTTTTCATCAAAGAAGAAACATCTGTCAAAGTCTCCATCCCAGGCAACGCCCAAATCTGCTTTACTTTCCAGCAAAGCTTTAGTTGTAGCTTCCCTATTCTCAATCAACAATGGATTCGGAACACCATTTGGGAAATCCGGATCAGGGTTATTAAATATTTTAATCAATTTTGCAGGAAGTTTATTTTCAATTGCATCTATGGCAAGTCCCGCACATCCGTTCCCGGCATTAACTACAACCTTTAATGGTTTTATTTTCTTTGGATCATAAAATTTACTTAGGTTAGCAATAAAATCGTCCATAACGTCTTTATTTGTAACTGTCCCTTTTGTTGGACTGACCTCACCTAAATTATTCTCAAGCACCATTTTCTCAATAACGTTTAAGCCGGAGTCATAGCCCATAGGCACTGAACCCTTTTTAACAAACTTCATTCCGTTATATTCAGGAGGATTGTGGCTTGCAGTAATCATGATACCGCCGTCGGCATTTAACGCCGGTACACTAAAATAAATCATTTCAGTACCGCATAAACCAATATTTATTACATCAGCGCCGCCTTCGTTTAGTCCTTTTATAAGAGCACCAGCCAGGGGATCAGATGATTTTCTTACATCTTTGCCCACAACAACGGTTTTTGCTTTTAGATAAGAAGCAAACGCACGGCCGATTTTATATGCCAAATCTTCATTTAGTTCTCCCGGTACTTTACCTCTGATATCGTATGCTTTAAATGAATTTAGTCTTTCCATATATCATATTCCTTAAATTTGGGTAATAAATAAATCATAGAATAAAAAATGAATTTTTATCAATATTTAAAATACTAAATTTACCGTAAAGATTTTATGGAATTTTGAACTTAAGATAAGAAGTTCTTATTTGATACGTTTTGCGTGAATGTTTCCTTTTAAAATTTATGTATAAAAATCGTATTTATGTTAAATGAATTTGAAATAAACTATGGAGGATTATTATCGTTTCCAATGATACAATAAAATGGCATTTTGCTTCGTGCAATAATTCAAAATGTAATGCAATTTTTCTGGTTCATCCGGATGAACAGCCGGGGGATCTGGGGTTTATATGCCCTTCTTGCAGTGCAAAATCAACTACTTCACACATTATTCAATGCTCAAGCTGTAAAACTATTTTAAATTTCGTTAGGGCTAACCCGAATGAAGAGAAATTAGTATTTTCAGTTGATAAATGTTCTCATTGCGTTGGAACTGTTGAAGATGAGTGGGAAATTGAACCTTTATATCAACCGGATTCTTATATTTAAACATCTCAAGGCCCTGTTTAAATATTCCTCAAAAAAAGGATAATTCTACCGATTATCCTTTTTAAGGGTAAAATATCATTAAATCTTTCCTTCCATCATTTTCCAGGTAAAATCTACAAAAAGTATATTTTTACATCTTTAACAAATCAAAATATTGTACTAACTTTGCTAATACCAAAAATTTCAATAATTAAAGGTTCTTATGAATAAATTTAAATCACTAATAATAGCTTTCTCGGTTGTATTTGTAATGTCAGCCGGGCTTAATTCAAGCTATATAACTGCTCAGGGCAACTCAGGGTCAAAAGACAAAAAAACGACCCAAAAATCAGAGAACGTCTGGTTCAATGCCGATACTGTTAAAGCAGGCGATTATGATACAGGTACAATGTGGACATTTGAATATGCTCCAAAGGACTACTTGTCAAAAAAATACAATTTTACGGCAACAGATGAGTGGCTTGAAAAAGTTAGAATGTCTGCATTAAGATTTGCAACTTACTGCACCGCATCTTTTGTTTCTGAAGATGGTTTGGTTATGACAAACGACCATTGCAGCCGCGATAACATAACTGCAGTTTCTAAACCGGGTGAAAACCTTCAGGAAAATTCTTTCTTTGCTAAATCATTAGAAGAAGAAAGAAAAGTTCCGGGACTTTTTGTAGATCAATTGGTTTATTTTGCAGATGTAACTAAAGAAATTCAGGACTCTTCAGCAAAAGTATCTGATGATCAAAAACCTGCTACTATCAAACGCGTAGCTGACTTGATTAAGAACAGAGAAAAAGCAGCCAACAAATTAGATAAGGTTCAGATTACCAGCTTATATAATGGCGGAAAGTACTCTCTTTACGGATACAAAACCTATAATGATGTTCGTTTAGTTTTTTCTCCTGAAACCGACATAGCTTTCTATGGCGGAGATCCTGATAACTTTACTTATCCACGTTATGATTTTGACTGTACATTTTACAGAGTATATGACAAAGACGGTAAACCGTTAAAAACTAAGAATTTTTACAAATGGAGCACTGATGGTGCTGCTGAAAATGAATTAGTATTTGTTGTAGGTAACCCGGGTTCTACAAGCAGACTTCAAACAACTGCACAACTTGCTTTTGTACGAGATGTTCAGTACCCAAGAACTTTAGAATTACTAAGTCAATTAATGTCTATGTATGACGGCTTGATTAAAGAAAATCCCGCAAACAAAGAAGAATTACAGAATACATATTTTGGATTGTCAAACTCATATAAAGCTATCTCAGGACAGTTAAAAGGTTTGAGAGACCCATATTTATTTGCAAGAAAAGTTGCCTGGGAAAACAAATTTAAAGCTGCCGTAAATAAAGATGCAAACCTTAGAGCTCTTTATGGTGATCTTTGGGATAAAATTGCAGCATCAAGAGAAGAATTAAAAGGTATTGCAGATGAATCTTATGCTATCGGTACCGGCAATAAATTTGTCTCCGGTGAATACTTTGCAATGGCTCAGCAATTAATTGATCTTGCAAAAGATTTACAGCTTCCTGAAGCTGACAGAAAACCAGGAAATAAGGGTGAAAATCTAAAGACTGCTGCTGAAACTATTTTCCCTGCTGATATGAATATGAAAATCGAAAAGCAAAAAGTAGCTATGCAGGTTGATAAGTTAAATAAATACTTAGATAAAAACTTAGGTTATGTTAAAGATTTTACCCAGGGCAAATCAGGGATTGATGCTGCTGAAAGTATTTTGAAAGCTTCAAAATTAAACAGCAAAGAGTCTATCCAGGAATTAATTAGCAAAGGCGCTGACGGCATATTAAAATCCGGCGATCCTTTCATTAATTTCCTTCTTTCCACTGAAGCAAGAAGAATGGAAATACAGAAAATGAGTAAAGATATAAATGGCAGAGAAGTTGTTTACAGCCAGGCAATAGGCAAAGCATTGTTTGAAGTTTATGGAACAAAGCTGCCTCCTGATGCTACTTTTACTTTAAGAATAAGCGATGGTATTGTAAAAGGATATGAATACAATGGAACAATTGCACCTCCTTTTACTACATTCTACGGATTGTATGAGAAATACAACTCATTTAACAAAGAATATCCATACAGTTTACCAAAGAACTGGCAAAATCCTCCTGCAGATTTTAACCTTGCCACAAAGTTCAACTATGTTACCACAAATGATATTATCGGTGGTAATTCAGGATCAGCTATGATCAACAAAAAAGGTGAAGTTGTAGGTTTAGTATTTGACGGTAACATCGAAAGTTTACCGGGCAGTTTTATCTATACACCTGATGCAAACAGAACAGTTGCAGTGCATTCAAATGGTTTGCTTGAAGCTATTAAACATATCTACAAAGCAACCCGTTTAAGTGATGAATTATCAGCAGGAAAGATTAAATAATTATAATTATTTAAGTACAAAAGCCGCCCCATATTTGAGGCGGCTTTTTTTATGCCGGTTGACATACTTGCTAAAAAGAATATTTTCCCTGCAAGAAAAGCGAAAAATACTTAACCGCAGTGCCCGTCATGGTAAGGTTATACTCTGCCCCTGCCGCCAGATCAAAATTTTCATAAATTGGTCTGGCAATAGCAAGAGAAAATACTACACCAAAATCCCAGTCGTTATGGTCACTAAAGACCCTCTCGTTTAGGGCAGAAAGCCCAAGTCCTTCTTCCAGATAAAAAGTTTCACTAAGAGAAGGATTAATAATTGCCTTTAGGGTTACACCTTTTACAAATGGAGCATAAGCCACTGTCTTGTTTGGTAAGAATGCTTCATAATCTGCATTATAAATAAAATTTAATCTGGCTGAATAGCTTTCTTTCAATTGAAAATCTAAAAATATCGAAGTATTTAGGCTGCCCTGACTAATCGGGCTGAGAGTAATGACCCCTCCACCTAAAGAAGCTCCAACATTAAATTGGCCAAAGCTCTCCTTATATGGACAGCTAATTATTAGGAAAGCAAAAAAGAGTAATTGTATCTTTATTTTCATATAGCACACATAACTTTTTATTATAATAATTTTATATATTGCAATTTACAAACAAAATATTTTAAAAGGATACTAAATGTCAAAAACATCTGAAATTCTGATCAAAGTTGAACTCGACGAAGAAAACCTTCCTACAAAAATCGAGTGGGATGCAACCGACTCAGGTAATGAAAAGTTCAAAGAAAGCCTTGCCTTTATGCTTTCATTCTGGGATAAAGAAGAAAAAGTATTATTAGGACTTGATTTATGGACTAAGGATATGATGGTTAATGACATGAACAATTTCTTTTATCAAAATTTTGTAAAGCTTGCTGATATGTATAAACGAGCCACTCACAATGAAAACGTTATTTTGAAAATCCAAAATTTTGCTGATGAATTTGGAAAAGCTGTCTTTGAATCGGAAGAGCTTAATTAGGTTTTTAAAAAATTCCCTTTGATAACGAAACTGTGTGAATACTCATCTTCGTTGCTAATATTCACACGGCCTAAAAAGAACTGACAATAAAAAACCCCGGGGTAAACTGACCGGGGTTAATTTTAAAAAACAATATGAGAAAGCACCTATCCTGCTATGACTCTGATTGACGGGTCTACATCTCTTTGAAGTAATCCTTCAATAGCTCTTAGAGTCCCATTTATTGCACTTGGACAACTTCCGCATGCACCCTGATAATGAATGGTAACAATCTTACCCGAGACGGAAACTAACCGTAAACCGCCGCCATCTCCCGCCAGAGCAGGTCTTACTTTTACATCCAACACTTCATTTATTTTCTGAACTAATTCACTTGTCTTTTCGTTTAATTCAGGTACATCCTTTTCTGCCGGAATACTGCTTATTTCAAAATTGTCCAGCAATGAGATAAGGGGTTTTTGGATATTGCCCCATCCGGTTTCTTTATCTTTCTCAACAGTGATGAAATTTTCCATATAGAAAACTGACTTCACACCCTCAATATCAAATATTCCGCTTGCCAGAGAATCTTCTATAGCTTCATCCTTATTTGTAAAATTTCTTGCTTCAAATTTCAATAACGTCTCATTCACTACAAATTTTAACGCCTGAGGATTAGGGGTTAAATCTACATCTTCAATCTTTAACATGGGTCTCCAATAATTTTATTTTATTTATTCAAATATAAGACACTTTAATAATCAATAAAAGTGAATTTTTACATGCGCAATCACAATAATAATAAAGAAGTGATAGACTAAGAAACGGGATGAAGAAAGCAAAAGAGAATGGAATTTTGCTAAAGGAAAGCAGCCGAATCTTCAATCAGAGGTAAATGAGATACAATTTGTTTTATTCCCCCTTCCTTAGTCCCGGTGAACCGGGAAGCATCAGGGAAGGGGGTTAATTATATTCCAAGAAAGGGCGAATTTGCTTACGCCATTATAACCTCTCTAACATTTCAACAGTCACCCTTTACTTCTTATCTATTCCTTTATTTTGCTCAACTTTACAACCTTCAACTTAATAACTTTCCACTTTTCAACTTTCCACTTTATAACTTTATAACTTTTCAACCTTATAACTTTCAACTTTGCAGCTACTTTGAAAGCACTACTTTTTTAACAGCCATATAGTTTGATGTGATCAACCTGATGAAATAAATGCCGGAGGCATTTTTAGAAGCATCCCACACAGTCGAATACGAACCTGCCTGGAGATTCTCATTAACAACTTCTGCAACAACCTGCCCAAGTAAGTTAACAGCAACTATCTTAACTGCTCCTGGCTGCGGAAGGTCAAAATCAATTCTTGTTGAAGGATTGAAAGGGTTTGGATATGCATTGTGGAGCAGATAATTTGATGGTATTTTGCTATTATTTAATTCAATACCCGTTACAATAGCATGATAGTGCCATATTGTTGAAAAGTTAGAGATCCCACCGGTTAAATTTTTAGCTCTGACTCTCCAAAAATAATAACCGAAATTAAGATTGCTTACTGAATATGCCGTATCGGATATAGTAGAATCTGAAGCAATGATATTATTAAAAAGAGAATCCGTGGCCAGTTGGAAATAATACTTTGCAGCTCTATCTGATTTTAGCCATTTGAATATTGTGCTATTTGTTATAAGCACAGGGACCTTATTGGGAGGATAATTTAATACCGGAACTGACGGTATTACCGGATTGGTAGTGATAACATTTGTATGTGTCCAGTTGTGATCGCTGCTTGAAACAGTCCAATTATAATCTAAAACGTGGAATCCCTCCCCGGGCCAGGGATTCATAACATACAACACGCTGGCAGATACGTTTATACCATGCCCAACAATAAAATGTCCGCCGCCGCCGGTCCAGCCCCACCTGATAACGAATGGACGGGAAGCGGAAACCTCTGTCTGGCACTCTGTTTTTGATAAATATGTAGCTACTCCATTGTTTTGAATTCCATCTACTTGTAAAATATCCTGAATACTGCCGGCAGTTCCCCAATTGTAGTTCCAATAATTACAACCCAAAGAAGGATTAACGCAACAATTTGTTGTCCCAAAGTTATGCCATGTTATTACTGTCCTTGCATATTCGGCAATTTGGCAGTCGGATTTATTTATACCATAATATCCTAAAATACTTGAGCTTACGCCAGCCCAGCACCACTGATCCTGCGACTGAAATACAAGAGGGACACTCAAGTATTGCGGGATAATATATACCTGCAGCAAAAAGATAATTAGTACTATTTTTTTCATTTTAAACTCCTTTACAATTTATTTATGGCTATTTAAATGGTGTCTTGTATATTTTCTTTAACACCGGAGCCAGAGAATTTAAGTCGGTTGTAGTATTTTGCTGCAAACTTAATTCTTCCCTAATCCTGTATGCGGAATTAAGCGGTAAAACAATAGCCGATGAAATACCTTTATCTTTTGGAACAATTAGCAATAAATCGGAAGCTATTTGATAAAGCCTGAATAAATAGATATCATTTTTTTCATTATAAAATTTTAACTGATCGAATATCTCAGAAGCTAAAACGGCTCCGCCAAGATCAACAGCCTTAAAGGAATTATTAAATTTTGTAACCTGCAAAAAAGACTTTGCAGAACCATTGACCACAACCGGAATCTTCCAGTCATTAGTAGGGAGAATAAAATCTGTAATTTTACTCAAATCAGAACTTAAAAAATCCAGAGATAACGTATATATCTGAATTGGAGCGGTTACCTGGGCATCCTTAAAGTCATCCCTACTGCTGAAGCCATAGAATGACTCATACCCATCAGGTATATAATTAAGGAATTTGCTTAGGTTCTCTTTAGCTTCAGTCAGTACTATCTCTGAAGTTTTAGTATAATTTGTATCGCCGGTACTGCCCAAATTTAGAGGGGCGGCAACGGCTTGTAGGTTAAATAATAGTAAAACGATAAAACATGAAAACAGTAAAAGCTTTTTAGAGTATTCCATAGATCTCACCTCGCTATTTTAATTTTTAATCGGAAACAAGTAATTGCTTTAAATAAATAAGAGATATTTTGAGCCAAAAAAAATAGTTGGATTTATCAATTTTATACTTCAACAAGATAAATACAATTATTATCTTTGATAAGATAGTTTAAAATAAAAATAAAATCAAATTCAGTATTTAGAGGCCTTGATGAAAAACATACTTATTGTATTTACCGGCGGTACTTTCTCCATGATGATAGATAAAACTACCGGCGGAGCGGTTCCTCATTTTTCCGGGACTGAATTAATTAAAATGATTCCTGGAGCCTCTCAAATTGCTGATGTCACCTGTTATGATTTCGGAATGTACCCCGGGCCCCACGTTACCCCTGACTTAATGCTTACTCTATCGGAGAAGATCAAAGAGCTAATAAGTAAAAGCAAAATCGACGGCGTGGTAGTAACACACGGAACTGATACACTGGAAGAGACAGCTTATTTTCTGGATCTTGCAATTGACACTGAAATTCCGATTGTTGTTACCGGCTCAATGAAAAATTCATCTGAGCCCGATTGGGACGGACCCAAAAACCTAATTGACTCAATTCAGATATGCTTATCACCCAACAGCAGAAACCTTGGGGTTTTAGTATGCCTGAACGGAGAAATAAATGCCGCAAGCGAAGTAACAAAAACTTTCACTGATGAAGTAGATACATTTGCCAGCCTTGATTTTGGATCATTAGGATTTGTCCAGAAAGGAAGAGTAATTTTTAACCGCCTTCCCAGAAAAATTGAACATATAATAACAGACAAACTTAACACTAACGTTGACCTTATTAAAGTTTATGCGGGGATGGATGATAAATTTTTTAAATTTTCTGCAGACAATGGAGCTGAAGGATTGGTTGTAGAAGCAATGGGCGTGGGGAATGTACCGCCAAAAGCATTCTCCGGAGTTGAGTATGCTATTAATAAAGGTATCCCCGTTGTACTTGTTTCAAGATGCCCGGCAGGCGAAACTTTGGATATTTACGGCTACCCGGGTGCCGGTAAATGGCTGCATAAAATTGGTGTTATATTCTCTGATTACCTTAATGGTCAGAAAGCACGAATAAAATTAATTATGGCTTTGGGTAAAACAAACAACCATAAAGAACTGAGGGAAATGTTTGAAGGGAAAAGGACAAAGGAATAATTCTAACGATTAGATAATAACATTTAATTCTCAGAGTCGGCAGGATCCTGACCGTACTAATTCTGCCGCAATTTTGGACCACAATATTTTTCCCCTTATCTGTAGCCCCACATAGTGGCAGGCCGAATGAAGTCGTAAGACGATTCGGGGCGAAATTTTATTTTCACAACCCCAAAGCCCTCAAACAGTTATCTTTGCCGGATTGTTACGTTTTTGCAGTCTGCCCCCATAATCGGCAAGATCTTGCCTTTATTATGGGTTGCGAATTAGCATTATGGCATTGTCTAAGCCTTAATTATGAAGAGTATCTGCAGGAACGAGATTGGTGGAATAACGATATAGAATAATTGAGGCTGCAAAATTCTTCATTTAGCAGCCTCTTTCAATTTTCAGATAAAAATTTTTAGAAAAATACTTTTGCAAATTTAAGGATTCCCTGCTTCCAGGGTACTCTATGTGAAACTCCCGAAAGATCTTTGAAATCGTTCAAATGTTCCAAATACCACTTGTAATTTCTTAATAAGGCATCTTTATTAGAAAACTTTGGCTTATACCCAAGTATCTTTTCGGCTTTTTCTATTGAGACGAAGGAATCTGTTGCCGCTGTTTCATATACCCACTGGTACAGTGGAGAAAGTTTTAATGCTTCTAATATCCTTAATGTCCAGATTATAGGGGCCGCAGGTGTACCGACAATTTTTTTACCCTTGCCTGCATAATCAAGCACAACCTGATAATCTTCTCTCATCGTTGTAAATTCTTTTGCGCCAATGTTAAAAGTATCATTAACAATTTTCTTATCCTGAGTTGCACATAAATAAATTGCCGAGCACAAATCCTCAACATCAAGAAGCTGGTATCTGTTTTTTCCGTTACCTATCATTGGGAAGCCGTGTCCGTCTTTTGCCCAGTCATAAAACAAAGCAAACACACCAAGCCTTTCAGGTCCGATAAATGATTTTGGCCTGATAACAGAAACACACATTCCCCTGTTTCTTAATTTGAAGCATTCCTCTTCAGCAGCAATTTTTGCTTTACCGTATGGACCTACTCCATCAAGTTTATCCGTTTCATAAAGCGGATGGTGGTCAGGTATTCCATAAACAGCGGTAGAAGAAATTTGTATAAATTTTTTAACGTTATGCTTTTCCGCAGTTTCAAGGACATTACGTGTTCCGTCAATATCAGTTGAAAAGATATCTTCCGGGGAATACAAAGGCAGTGCAGCAGCACAATGGACTACCATATCCACTCCCTGCATCGCTTTATTTACATCGTCTAAATTTCTAATATCACCGGTAATATCTGTAATCTTACCATTCATATCTTTATAATCAAAAGGCACCAGATCAAGATTAACTATCTCGTGTCCCCTTGAATATAAATATCTTATTAAGTTAATACCTAAAAATCCGGATCCTCCGGTTATAAGATATTTCATAGACATTTCCTTTTTTTCTTTAATTATATAAACAAAATTAAACATTTTTTCCATATAATTTGCAATAAAATTTTAGACCTTGCAAATACAAGCCGCAAAATAATAATGCCGCTATTTCTTGGCCTAATTCAGAAGCAATTGTATTTTTCACTTTACAGCTCGTATCCACCGCAGAAGTATCTTAACTGAATTCCCCTCATTTGTAATTTATTTATTTTTACTTATCTTGTAACATCAAATCTACATTCAAAAGAAAGGTGCATTTATGAGGTCATCTAAACTAATTTTCACTCTCCTTTTTATATTTATTATCATCTTTTCATTTTCTGATGTTTACAGTCAGACAAAGAAACAAAAAAATACCAATAATTCCGGAAGCAAGTTTTTCAAAAAGAAAGTTACTCTCATTTCATTGGGGGTTGCAGTATATGGCAAGGGGCAATTCCAAGAGAAATATGATGGACTAACCACAGAGGTTGAAACAGTTGAAAGAAGTGAATTTTTCAATGTTGACAACTCCGACCCGCGTCCGGATAGAGAAAAATACAACAAAATAATCTGGACGGGAAATTCTTTTGTTTATACCCAAGATACAAACCCGGATCAAAGCGGCAACAGCGGCCATCTGACTATAGCGGGGACCCTATCTGATGATGGGAAAATGCTCGAAAAATGCTCTGTTATTTTTAACGGCAAACCGGGCTCCGGTATTTATAAGAAGCCGGAATTTAGTTACAATTTTGAGGTGAGCAATATCCCTTTAGCAGATCAGGCAGTTTTTGGAGAAGGTGTCTATAGACTATGGAACAATGTTGGGGGAGAAAAATATGACATTTTTTCCTCTTTCTTTTATGTCGAAAAAGAATTCAAAAGCGAAGATACTTGGAGATATTGTAAAATGATTTCTTATGATAACTCTGTACAAGGTAACGGTTTTACTTTAGGTTTTGTTTTTAACTAATTGTTGGTAGTCCTGTATTTCTACAGGACTTTTTTATTCCATCAACTAATACAAGGAAGACTTGAACATGCGATCATCTAAATTAATTATTGGTGTTTTTTGTTTGTTTATTATTCTTTTTTCATCTCAGGAGATGTCTGCTCAGACAAAAAAGAATAAAGGGTCTAAAGAAAACGCCTCCAACTATTGCAAACCATTAAAGAAAAAAATCGCCGGCTTCTCTTTGAATTTTTTTGCTTTTGGGAAAGTCCATAAATACAACTCAAGTTTGCAGGAAAAAACTACCACTGACGGTTACGTCCGAAGCGGGAATGAAACTCTTGGTTTTGGTGTAGCAGAGCATAAAGATGTAAAAGTAAACTGCAAAGACAATTCTTTTTCTTTGTCCTATGTAGCGGCTACAGATGATTGGGGTAACAGTGGATTGTTGACTGTTTCAGGGACTTTTTCTTCTGATGGTAATAAAGTTGAGAAGTGTGAAGTCTCTTTTACCGGTTACCCGGGGAAAGGCCTGCATAAAAAGACTATATACAATTTCTCGTTTAGTGTTTCCAATATACCTTGTGAAAAAGTAAAACATGATTGGTATAAAGCCTTCGTAATTGATAATTACACAGAGAAGCATAATATCTTTAATTCTTTTTCTTATAATTTAACAGAATTTGATACGGAAAAAGATTACTTTACTTATGAACTGTCAGATGTTGACCAGGCTAATTCGGGAAATGGTTTCACTTTAACCTTTCACTTTGCAAAGGAACTTTAGTTATCTTTTCGACCGCCCGTTTCATTCAGGCGGATTTTCAATACGGAATTAGACATAACATTTTCGGCTGTTTTAGATATACGCTAAAACAGCTGGTACTTTTAATTATTTTTATGCTTTATTATCTAGATATAAATGAAAGGTAACCCTATGAGATTTGTCACCATACTTATATCTGCTTTTTTACTGTTAACACTCCCATGCAATTTACTTGGTCAGACTGACGTTAATCTTTCTAAGGACTTGCAATATTATTACACTTTCAACAAATCGCTAAAGGATGCCTCCGGAAAAACTGATGGAAGCACTAATAACGCCATGTATGCTCCTGACAGATTTGGAAATGAAAATTCAGCTTATTTTTGCAACGGCAGCAACCCTATTACAATAACACCTATTGACGTAAGCAAACTAGACCGGCTGACAATTTCTGTATGGGTGCGCCTGCAAAGGAATGACAGAGAAATGAATATCATTTCTTTCGGGTATGGCAATTCAGGCCGGGGTATCTCAGTTGTAAAAAGAAACGGAAATTATTACTTTGCAGCATCAGCCGGCAGCAATGGCATGCAGGCTTCTATAGTAAAAGCCATCAAAGACGCCTGGATTATGCTTGCTGTTGAATATGACAGGAGCACGAAAGACCTTTTATTCTATATTAAATCAGCCGGAGGAGCCTCTGTTATCGGGGGAAAAGCCGATTTCAATGAATTCGGCAACACTATTTATGTAGGCGGAAACGATACTTCAAAATCATTCGGATTTGACGGTTATTTGGATGACCTCAGAATTTATGCCCGCAGACTGACTGATAATGAAATATCCTGCCTGTACACCGGCTGCTCAAAGGGGGAGGGCAAAGAAATAAAAAAAGAAATCGGACAGCCCATACACGGAAACGGAAATAAACCTGTTAGCCATGATGAATGCGGTGCAAGCCGCCTTATCCTTGGAGATATTACCTGTACCGACTCGGATAAATTCTGTGTCGATCCAAAGAGCAATTACAACTTTAAGGTAGAACCGGTTGATTGTGCTGATTATTATGAGTGGTCACTTCCTGACGGTGCTTCCGGCAGCAGTTCCACAGCAACAATAAGTGTTTCCCTGAAAGACACTAACAATGCTGCCGAAATTAAAGTAAGAGCAGTTCACAAAGGGATAAAAGGTCCTTACAGTACAAGAACAATTGATATTGAAAAAAAGCCAGACTTCAAGGGTATAAAAATTGAGGGGCCTGAATACATTTGCAGCTATCTTGTAAATTATAAATACAAAGTCTCCAAACTACTTAAAGGGATGGAGTTGAAATGGCTTCTGCCCGATAATTGTACTATGGTAGAGCAAAAGGGAGACTATATCGTTTTGAAGTTTACAGACAAATACTATTCAGACTTTATTAAAGTTTTCGGTAAAAACAATTGCGGATCTTCTGACACAGTAAAACTTAAAGTTACTTATATAGGCCCGCGGCTTGTCAGCAACAAATTTCAGGGCCCTGCTACTGGTAAATCTCTGCAAAATGCCGTGTATTCTATCAAAGGATGCTTTGAGAATTCTGAGTCATACAGCATCAGCACAACTCCCGGCATAGCAATTACATCCAGTCCAATATCCGTAAGGCTTCCGCAAAATTACCGTGAAGAATTCAAAGTACGCTTTACTACTAAATTCAATAAAGATACAATTTTTGTAAAAGGATATAATGAAGATTGTAAAGAAGGGCCTCAGACATTATATATAGTTGTAACAAAAGAAGCGAGTAAAACACCAAAGAAAGAAGGAACAAAAGAAGCTCCTTCCGGGCCGTCATTCAGCAAAGCCCTCAATAAAAAGATTGCGGGTTTCGCCCTGAAATTCATGGCTTTTGGGAGAGTGGAAAAAGAAGGGCCAACTTACCAGAACAACGGATATGCTAAGATGGAAGAAGACGGATACGTCAGCAATGGAGAAGAATCAGCTAATTTCATTTCCGGCATTCACAAAGATGTAAAAGTCACTTTCCAGGGGAATGCCTTCACTTGTTCCTATACAGTCGGCACATCTTCTCCTGACGGCGACAGCGGTATATTGACAATATCCGGCCATGTCTCCGAAGATGGGAATATTATTGAAAATTGTAAAGTGGACTTTGTAGGGCATCCGGGTACAAGTAATTACAGGAAAGCCGATTACCATTACTCTTTTGAAGTTAAAAACATTCCGGCGGATAAGGACCAGAGCCAATGGAATAAACATTATGAATTAAATAATCTTAATCAGATTTCAACTATTTTTTCAAATATATCATATTTCAAGAAGCAATATGACGGCGAAAACTATTTAAGCGAAAAACTGCTTTCATACGATCCTAACAATAATGCAAATATGTTTTCGCTTTACTTCTATTATAGTACAAAATAAAGATACTCCACTAACAGCTGTCTCATTCAATATGAGGCAGCTGTTAATTTCTACCAATTCGCCCGCCATTCCGTATTCCGGTTTAAATTGCAACTATAAGAAACTTTTCCGCAGCATTCCCTGTATATAAGACATACATAAAACTGAAAGTCCATGGCTTGACCTCTGACGTACTTTTTAACTTTATATTAGATATTATTATTCATAAATTTGAGGCTCAGTTTAAATGAGTTTATGCGTTAAAATTACTAAAGAGATTGATATTGTTTACTTTTGATGAATAGTTTTTTAAAAAATAAATTTACAAAAAATGAAATTGCGGGATTTGGCTTTTCTTCATTAATCCATTTCCTTTTTTTTGTATTAATAATTTTGCTCAGCAAAGTTTATGATTACGAAATTGCAAAGGGCTCTCCTTTTGGCAAAGGTCCCGGCGGTGCCGGAAGAGGCGGGCTGATTGAAGCCAACTATGAGAGTGCGCCTCCGGCAGGTTCAAAGGATAAAACCCTGAAAGATGAAAGAGTTTTGCAGCAGCACTCTGTTCAACAACCGGCCGACGCTGACAAAATTTATACTAAGTCATCTTCTTCAGAAAGCTCAACTCCCCTAAAAGAGAAAAAATATACTGAAGCTAATCCAAATTTTGACGCCTCCGTTGCAGGCGATTTAGGTAAAGGTGTTGGCGGTAAATATGCCCAATATGGTGAAGGATATGGAGATACTTCAGGTCTTGGGAATCTCTATGCAGAAACTACTCTTAATGTAAAAATAAGGTACCCCCAGGGATGGCAATTCATTGATCAAAATGTTAAAAGCAAACTGGATGGCATCACCTTTTGGGCGGGCAACTATAACATCTATCCACCCCCATACATACATTTTGAAGTACAGGATAAAAACTTTTTTGACGACCGGAAATACAAATACAAGCTTTCAATGAATGATTTTATGCTCTATTATAACGACCCGCAGGAAATGCAGGGAGAGGTAAGGCAGGATGTGTATATCAGGACTGATGCAGATGAGGACTATTCAATTAAGCTGATTATTAAAGGAAGCGTTGAGTTTAAAGCTTTCCAGCCGGTCTTTTTTGGAATGATAGAGACTTTCCATTTCGGACACAAATGGTTTTAGTAAAATCAACATAATACGAAACTCTATTTCGCAAATTATTTCATCCTTTGGCTTCTCCACAAAAGTCTCTATTTGTTAATTTCCTCTTTCCATATCCGGCACCGAATTGATTATTCATTAAAAATTATCAATTATTCATTGAACCTTAGTTAGTATTTTCTTAATTTATATTTACAAGAAAATAGAATAGATTAAGGAATAAATATGAGAAAAATAATTCTGCCGGTAATGATGTTAATAGTCTTTTGTGCTTTTTTATTAAATGCACAAGAGCGTGAAAAGTTTGACCCGAAAAAAAATCCATCTAAAGATTTAAAAACGGCAGTTAAAATCGCCTCCAAAGAGAATAAAAACATTCTCCTGGATGTTGGGGGTGAATGGTGTATCTGGTGCCATAGACTGGATGAATTCATTCTTGGGGACAAAGAAATAAACAACTATATGCATTCCAATTTTGTAGTGGTAAAAGTTAATTGGAGTCCTGAAAACAAAAACGAAAAATTTTTGTCACAATACCCTAAAGTTCCCGGCTATCCTCACTTATTCGTTTTAGATAAGAAAGGGAAATTGATACATTCTCAGGATACAGGCGCGTTGGAACAGGAAAAATCTTACAGCAAGGATAAGCTTATGGCTTTCCTGCAAAAATATTCAATCAAAAAGAAATAGAATTTCTTCTTTTAATTGCAGCAATCGGTATAAGTATTTTCCCGCCGGTTGCTGCTTTTCATTTTAAATAGGAAAGAACCGCGGTCAGCTATAATTGCAGGTAACAATTCTGATAGAAGGACTAAAACAAATTGTTATTTCTGCAGGTATGAAATCCAGCTAAAAAAAATCTAATTACTCATTTGTTGTGTTTCCCCTCTACCATCATCGCTTAATTGGCTAATTGTTTATTGCAAATTGTCTTAATAGCTTTCTAATGAGCTTACATTTTTTTATTTTTACATTCTATATTTTAGGAGCTATAAAGAGAAAATGAATTTTAAAACCAGAACACATACTTGCGGCGAACTTCGCGAAGTGAATATTGGACAACATGTTGTTCTTAATGGATGGGTTGATACACGCAGAGATCTGGGTGGACTAATCTTTATTGATTTACGTGACCGCTACGGCATTACTCAAATTGTTTTTGAACCGGGCTTTAATGAGCAAGCTCATAATGCTGCTAAAGCATTACGTAATGAATTTGTAATTTCAGTTGAAGGGACTGTAAGACATCGCCCTGCTGAAACTGAAAACCCCGAATTGCCTACCGGCTTTGTTGATATAATGGCTGGTAATTTAATAGTACTTAATGAAGCAAAGACTCCTCCATTTTCAATAGAAGATAAGATTGATGCGCACGAGGATTTAAGATTAAAATATAGATATTTAGATTTAAGAAGACCTTCCATGCAGAAGAATCTTATTATGCGCCATAAAGTTTATCAGGCTGCAAGGAAATACTTTGATAATAATGATTTTATTGAAGTTGAAACTCCCGTTTTGATGAAAAGTACCCCTGAAGGCGCCCGTGATTATCTTGTACCAAGCAGACTTCACAAATCCAAGTTTTATGCTTTGCCTCAGTCACCTCAGCAATACAAACAGTTGCTTATGGTTTCAGGCATGGATAGGTATTTTCAAATAGTTAAATGCTTCAGAGATGAAGACCTTAGAGCAGACAGACAGCCTGAATTTACTCAAATTGATGTGGAAATGTCTTTTGTTGATCAGGAAAACATTTTTCAAATGGTTGAAGGACTAATGCAAATTCTTTACAAAGAAATTTGGCATAAAGAACTGTCTCTGCCGATCCCGCGCTTAACATTTGATGAAGCCATGGAAAAATATGGCAGCGATAAACCCGACTTAAGATTTGACCTGCAAATGACAACCCTGAATTCAGTTTTTGCGCTCTCTTCTTTTAAAGTATTTAGTGAATCCATTGCCAACAAAGGCATTGTTACAGGCTTGCTTGCACCGGGATGCGGTAATTTTACCCGTAATCAGCTGGATGTTTTAACAGATTTTGTCAAGAAGCTTGGGGCTTCAGGACTTATTTGGATGAGGGTAAAAGAAGACGGACTGGAAGCGCCTGTTGCAAAATTCTTTGAAGAAGAAGAAAAAACCGAGCTTGTCAGGGTAATGAATGCGAAACCTGGCGATCTTTTATTGATACTCAGCGGTAAAAAGATAAAGACTTTAAATCTAATGGGCGCTTTAAGGCTTGAAATGGCCAGACGCCTTGAATTAATTAAAAAAGATGCTGAACCCAAATTACTATGGGTTACCGACTTCCCATTATTTGAGTGGGATGAAGACACTAGAAGATTCTATGCAATGCACCATCCTTTTACATCGCCGAGAATTGAGGATGTACCTAAAATGGAATCCGATTTAGGCAGCGTTAAGGCACGCGCTTATGATTTAGTGTTAAACGGCAGTGAGATTGCAGGGGGCAGTATAAGAATTCATAATTCTGATTTACAGTCTAAAATGTTCAATGCCTTAGGAATATCAAAAGAAGAAGCCGAATTGAAATTTGGTTTCCTGATGAATGCATTTAAGTTTGGCGCTCCGCCTCACGGTGGAATTGCTTTCGGCCTGGACAGAATGGTTATGATTTTTGCCGGCGAAAGTTCAATTAGGGAAGTTATTGCCTTCCCTAAAACCGCAAGTGCCGTTTCTCTTATGGATGAAGCTCCTTCAGTTGTCTCGGATGATCAGCTAAAAGAACTACACATAAAAGTAAGATAAATTTTAGCAGACAAAGCTGAATTAAATTAAATAATAAAAAACCACCTGGGGATAACCTAAGGTGGTTTTTTAATGTGGAAATGTTGGCAAAACTCTTCTAATTACAACAAAAAAGAAATCTATATTGATAATTCGGGCATAAAAAAAAGCTGTCCGAAACCGGACAGCTTTTTTTTCAAACTCTTAGCTGTTACAATTTAAAGTTAACGCCAATATTGATTATTCCAAGGCCGTATCCAACTTCAGCAAAGGCACCGAATGTTGGAGAGAAAGCATATCTTGCTCCTGCATGGAAGCCATAGAATAAATCGCTGCCGCTTGCAGTTGCAGAATAACCGGAATAGCCATTATTTGCTTCCCAGGAAGAACTTACAATATTATAACCTAATGTTACGCCGGCATAGAGGTCTAACTTATCTGATGGTTCCATAAAATGATATTCGCCTCTTGCGCCAATAATTATATAGCTGTATTTATATTTGCCGTAGAACCATGATTCTGAAGATGTTGAATAACCAATGATACCACCAACAGAAATCTTCTCATGGATGCCAAACTGAAGACCAACACTGATTGGAGGGAAGTCCTGGCTGCCGTAACCGCCTACTACATCACCAAAGCCGATACCGATATTAAGATTGTTAACGCCCTTCTGATATCCCTGCCCGAAAGAAATTCCGGCAAAAATTGCAACAACGAACAAAATGGAAAATAATTTTTTCATAACATTATCCTTTATTTGATTGTGTAATAAATGAACTTAAATTGAATAATTTTCAATATTTAAATAAGTATACTTTTCAAATATTGCCAAATATTTTCAAATAATCAAATTTTTTTACACTTTTTTTTCATTCTAAACAGGGGCTTGTGAGTTCAAAGAAGACTTTGTCACTATCAGGATACCGGTTATTCCAAATATTAAATATTTGTTGAAAGTTTATACAATTAAAGTATTATTATTTCATTTTTCTGCGTAAGCAAGCATACCGCCATCCACATTTATTGCATTAAAACCATTCTCTTTTAATATTGCAACTGCGGCTCTTGACCTTACACCTGACCTGCAGATAACAGCAATTCTGTTGCCTTTAAAAGGGTCTAATTCATCCACCCTTAAGCTTAACTGCTGCACAGGGATATTTATAGCATTAGGAATTTTATTCAGATTCCCAACAAACTCTTCAGGCATTCTTACATCTAAAATTTTTAGATCTTTATCAGTTATTATTTCTTCTTTAAATTCTTTTATAGTCATTTTAATATTTTTAATAAATTATGAAATAAGTTAGTTGTTAGTACACATCCCATTATTGTTCATACAGCAGGTGCCGTTTGAGCAGGTGGTATCATTAAACGTCATCGAGGGCTCTCCTTTAACCGAGGGAGCAAATGCCGAAAATAATTTTGTATAATTTTCTGATTTACACTCAGGGCACTCAACTTTTTCTAAATTGGAGGACGATCTATGGAGTACTTCAAATATTTTTTTACAATCATTACATTTATATTCATACAATGGCATAATTATTTGTTTCCTTCATCTTTAAATTGTTACTTCTGGTATCAGAATAATTTTAGTCTTCATTGAATTTGAGATGAGACAATTATGTTCTGCTTTCTCAATCAGTCTAATCCCTTTTTCTATATCACTCTCACTTTTGACTTTGATAACAGGTTTAAGAGTAATTTCAGACATCATAAACCTGCCGTCAATTTTTTCAAGCTTCCCTTCCGCATCAGAAGAATATGCAAAAAAATTGAAGCTGCTGTTTTTTGCAATTGCCAAGAATGTCGTCATTAGGCAGATATTGGCACTGGCTGTAAACATATGCTCGGGGGACCAATAGCCCGCAATACCCTCCGGAAATTCGGGCGGAGTAGCAACTTTTACATTAGGTAATCCGGGACCTGAGATTTCCCCTATCCTATCATTTTCCCATATAATCGAAGTATTGTAAATAAATTCATTTTCCATGTTTGTTTTCCTATTCCGGATAATTCACTTCCATTTATAATCAAGTATTTAGCCCAAGAGATTTCAGAAGTTTATCGTGTGCATCCTCCGGCAGTTCTACATTGTACTTTTTATAGAAATCGATTGTCATTTCCACTGTTTTGAAATAACTGGCGCAGTTTTTACATTCACCCAAATGCTTTTTTATTGCTATGCACTGGGCAGAATTTAGATCTTCTCCCAAACTTTCACAGATATGGTTAACCACATCTTTACATTTAATTTCATTTTCTTTCATTTAAAAGCCTCATTTATATCGTTGCGCAAAAAAGCTCTGGCCCTATGCAGCCTTGATTTTACTGCCGGAACGGTTAATTCCAAAATATTGGCGGTTTCTTCTGTAGACAACCCCTCAACATCCCGCAGCAAGAAAACGACCCGGTAATCCGGATGCAGCTTTTTAATAGAATCATCCAAAATTTTCTTTAACTCATCATTTTCAGTACTCTTAAAGGGAATTGAATCCCAATCTACTGCAAGCTCCTTCACATTATTTTCATCGTCCTCAATTTCATCTAAAGAAACAAAATTGCTGCTCTTTAATTTTCGGGCACCCATAAGACAATGGTTGGAAACTATTCTGTATAACCATGTAGACAATTTAGAATCACCCTCAAACTGATTGAGTGACTTTATCATGCTATAGAAAGTCTCCTGCATAATATTTTCGGCTTTTTCTTTATCTCTGCAAATTTTAAATGCAAAGTTATAAATTGTGCTTTCATATAACTTTACAAGTTCCGTGAGAGCAGCTTTATCGCCGGACTTTGCTAAACTAATTAATAATTTTTCTTCTTGCATTATTTGATGTTTTTAAATAAAAAAAGATTCACTACACTAAGCTTAAGCATAATAGAACTAGAACTCAAGACTTTTCCACAGATACCAGGAAGCTAAAGAGCAATAAGGATCCCATTTGTATTTAGCTGCAATAATTTCCACCCCCTCCTCCTGCGGTAATTCGTCAAGTTCATATACCCTTTGAATTGCTTTTTTTATCCCCAAATCGCCGGTAGGTAAAACATTTGGCCTCCCCAAAGTAAAAATCAGAAACATATGTGCTGTCCAAATCCCAATTCCTTTTACTTTAGTCAACAGCTGAATTATCTGTTCATCGCTTAGTTTATTCAATTTATTAAAATGGATTGTCCCATCTTCAACTTTCTCCGCTAAATCTTTAACATACCTAACTTTTGCATTAGAAAGTCCCAACCCTCTTAATATTTCATGAGGAGTTTCGATTATATTTATAGGAGTTGGGTATTCCAGAAAAAAAGCCGTAAATTTGTTGTATATGGATGAAGCTGCTTTTACAGAAAGTTGCTGACCAATTATTGCTTCTAATAGAGATAAATAGTAATTTCTATGTGGCTTTAAATTACATTTACCGGCAGCGGTAATTACTTTGGCAAGTTTTTTGTCGTTATTAATTAGATAGGTAACGCCATTTTGTATTTCTTTAAAATTCATTATTATTATATTTAATATTTGAAAGTTTAAGTTTAAAAATAAACAATGTTTCAGAATAAAAACATATCAGGAATCAGGGAGAATAAATTATTCGCTGATGTAGATTTTAGCGGTATAAAGATTAAGACGAACCCGAAGGATTTAATGAATATTCCCGAGGGCGAAATCATTTACCGCCCCGGAGATGATACTAATTATATCTATTTAATTATCACTGGTGAAGTGAAAGTTAAAATTCCGGGTGGCACTAACAGAGCTACTAAAGTTTACAAAGTCGGAAAATTAGATTTCTTTGGTGAGAAGGAAGTTTTGGAAAACCTCCCAAGGAATTCTTCTGCCGTTGCTGAAATTGCATGTTCCATTTACCCGGTTAAAAAGAATATTATTACCGATTATGCCAACAAAAGCAAAAACTTACTTTCAAACTTATACAGGAAAAACGATCCCAATGCAATTGATATTATCACCTCTACTCCTGCTCAGGAATCCGTAAATCCTGACTTTCTCTTAAATACAGAAAGTACCGGTACTGTTTTTAATTTTGGTGTAAAGGCCAAGAAACTTCCTGTTATTGAACAAGAACCAGATGCTGAGCCTAAAAAAGAAAAGAAAGAAGAAGATCTTAGCGAAAGCTTCTTTAAAAGGTCAGTACTTCCGGACTCAGAGGTAAAGGCTCCACCGGTCAGCTACCCGGTTGCAAAGCCTAAAGTGAACAACGATATACCCCCTGTTGAAACAAAGGGTCCCCCGACACCTGGATTTGCAGCTTTAGAAAAACTTGATGAAATTGTTAATGACGAAGCTCATCGCGGAATAATTGATTTTGACGTACTTGATGAGAACACAATAATAACTGACGATTTACTTAACAAGCAGACTGTAGAACATAAATTCACTTTTTCAAATTTTTCCCCTGATGAAGTTGCTAAAAATCCATTTGATGATGAAACCGAGGAAGTAAAAACACCTCAGGTTGAACCCGAAATTCCTACCGCTGAAAGCACTCCTCCTGTTTTTGAGGCTGTTAAAGAACCGGAGCCGGAGGAAATTGCAATGCCGGTTGAAACAGTCCCGGAAAAGATTCCCTCAGCGGATCAAGATGTTATTACTGATAGTAAAGATTTTTATGAGGATAATAGCAAAACAGAAGCGTCTGATGACGACTTCTTTATAGATTATGAAGCTGAATTAAATAATAGTTTTATTTTGAAAAATATCCCGATTGATGATCTTGATATTGATAATCTAAAACCTGTTAAATTTAGTTTTAGTGAAGATGACGGGAAAGAAGGGAATGATAAAGTAAGTCCAGCTCCGCTTAGCCCAAGAAAGACCGGCGAAGAAATAATAAAAGATGATATTATAGAACCGGGGATAGATTTTGAAGCTGAACTACTGAAGCAAAGGGAAGAAAGAAGAAAATCAAAAGAAATGATTCTTGAAAGTTACGGCTTGTTAAAAAAAGAAGAAGAACAGCCGAAACCGATAGAAGGCAAAGATGGAGTAAAAAAGTCTGCTGTCTCTTTTGATTCGGATGGCATGATGATTCTGAATGCAGATGCCATATCCGGAACAGATAAAGACTTACCCAAAGACAGAGAGCTGACTGAAGACGAACTTTCAAGCCGCAGAAAAAAGACTTACGATTTTTCCAGTGAAGGTTTTGAACTAAATGATCTGAATAAGTTTTCACCGTTTGATAACGGCTTTATTGTGCCTGACCCGCATCCTTTTGATGATGAGACTCCGGCTAAAGTAATAGAACCTCCTTCTAAAAATTATGATTTTCTTAATGATGAATTTGATATTCAGCCTGATAATCTAAGCGAAAAAGTATCCCGAGCTTCAGATTTTGAAGGGATGGACACCGGCACAGACTCATTTGACATTACCTCTCCGGAAGATAACTCCGCACAAGATTTTTCAATAGAGCCGGAACCTCAAAATCCGTTTGATTATGATGTCATTAAAAAGCCGGAAGATGAAAAATCTATTATTTCTCCTGTCCCTGGTGCTTCTGAGAATAAATTGTTTGAAGATGAAGATTTTTCTGATGTTTTTGATATTGACGATATTGATTCTGAAATTTCAAAAGATAAAAATTTACCCGGCATTGCTAACACAGTTGAGATAATTCCTGAAGAAACAGATACAATAAATCCTTTTACTTTTACTGAAAATGCCCCTGAAGATTTTCCTCTTCCGGTGCAAGACTCTTTTACTGAAGAAATTGAAGAATCCGATTTTTCCTCTGGGCTAAAGGAAACAAATAACAATGATTCTAAATTATTTGAAGAATTTGTTACTGATGAAACTGAGTATAAAGACACTAAGAATGATCAAAGCGAGTTCGAGGAATTTTTAGATAATGAAATAAATCCCGAATCGGAAAGCGGCATTGAAACTGATGATAACCATTTGTTTGAGGATTTTAAACATCCCGGTGAGTTAAACCAGGCTTATGATGATGACGAGAATAATAACATCTTAGATTCTTCCCCGGAGACAGACCTTTTAGAGAAGGATGCCGAGCAAGAGACTACCGGTCTTAACAAAGAAAAATTATTTGACGACTTTGACAGCCACGACGTTCTTAATGATGGTACAAATACAGATGATATTGAGGCTGCCCCCATTGGATTTGAAAAAGAGCAAGAAACAAAAGATAATTTAACACAAGATTTCAAATCTATTGGCGAACTTGAAGAAGACAGCAATACTTTTTCCATAAATCAAGATGTTGAAAAGGATAAAGGATCCTCTCTTTTCTTTTCGTTATTAGGCGATAATGAGCCGGAAGCCACTGAACCTGTCGAGGAATTAAAACCTTTCATATTCAGAGATGTTGAGTTGGAGGACGGCCACTTATTTGAACCTACAGAACTGCCTGAACCCCTAATGGGAAGCAATGGAATATTGCCGCTTGAAGAGCCCTTGTTTGAGCAAGATGAACCGGACGAACTGATTAAACCTTTAAGTTATGAATTAAGCATTCCAGAGATTGAAGAACCTTTGTCCAACAATGAGGAGGTTTCTCAACCTGAAGAGCCTCTGTTTGAACAAGACGAACCGGACGAACTGATTAAACCTTTAAGTTATGAATTCAGCATCCCAGAGATTGAAGAACCTTTGTCCAACAATGAGGAGGTTTCTCAACCTGAAGAGCCTCTGTTTGAGCAAGACGAACAGAATGAACTTATCGGCGCATCTACTATCGAAGAACCTTTATTCGAAGACGACAATGTTTTTCCGGAAATAAAAGAACCGTTATTGAAAGAAAGTGACGCCTTACTTACAGGAGAACCGCAACCTGGCAAGGAAGAGCTATCGGAACCGGTTGAGCCATTATTCGAAAACGAAGAATTACCTCCGCTGGCAGAGCCTCTTTTTGAAGCTGAAGACAACATCCCTGACATAAAGGAAACAATAGTTAATGCAGAGAATTTAACTCAACCTGCAGAACCGCTGTTTGAGGAAGGTGAGCTACCTGAATCTACTGAACCACTGTTTGAACCCTTTGATGCTTCACAAATTCGCAATAATATTACAAAAAGTTTAGAAGAAGAGAATCACAGCCTTGAAAACAATGAGGACTCTTTCAGTCCTCACAATAGTCAATCCGGTTGGGATTCAATTAATTTCACTTCCGGACTTGGGGAAACTGAGAACATTAGATTCCCTGGATTAAACATTCCCAAGACATTATTAAGAAATGAACCCGCATCTGAGGAAAATGCGTCTCCGCTGTTTGAAGATGCTCCAATCAAAAGCCCAGAAGTAGAATCGCGCGTATTTGAGTCCGGCAATGTCACTTATTCCATACCGGACGAAGATAAATTTTTAGTTAATAACTTAAATTCTTCGTTTGAATATTTACTCGGTTCACTTCACAGCATCGAGGATAGATTAAAAGATGACGAAGAAGCAACTAAACTATTAAGTTTTTTTGACGGTCAGGCTAAAGTTCTCCAGTCAAATCTTGATATGTATATTGACTTCCTAAAACATGGGATTACAGTTGAAACGGGACTTGAAGAAATAAAAGAATTCGTAGATACTTCACTTATTAAAATTGCAGGCTTCTATGACAGTAAAGGAAAAAAGATCTTTAAGAAATTAAATGTAAATGAAAACCTGTATATAGACAAGAAAAAATTATTTACCGCTTTCTTTGAGTTAATTAGATTTATGTTTTCTCTTGATAATAATATTGATAATATTTACACTGCACTGGTTAAAATGGGCGGTAATATTATTCTGGACATCCGCATAAAAGAGTTTATTATGGCAGAAGAGGACTTGGACAACCTCAAGCTAAAGAGCAACAGTTATTTAATGGCTTCTGATATAATAAACAAACATGATTCTACTATAAGGATATCTGCTACTGAAGGCAAAGGAACTTCGATCAAGATAATTTTCCCCATTCCTATTCAGTAAGAGAATATTTTTCTTCATATGGATAAATTAGTTACTATTTTAGGGCCTACGGCTGTGGGCAAAACTAAGCTTGCAGCTCAATTGGCTGAAAAGTTTAATGGGGAGATAATCTCAGCAGATTCCAGACAGGTTTACAAAGGGATGGACTTAGGAACCGGCAAAGATTATGATGACTATACTGTAAACGGAAACTGCATCCCCTATTATCTGATTGATATTATTAGCCCCCAACAGGAATTTAATCTATTTGAGTTTGCAAAAAATTTCTTAGATGCTTACCAAGTTATAACAAACAACAGCAGGCTCCCTTTCCTGGCTGGAGGCACAGGCTTATATCTCAGCGCCGTAATTCAGAACTACCAATTAAGACAAACTGATTTTAATTCCATAAAGCGCCAGGCCTATGATAATTTATCTATTGACGAGCTTAGAACCCTTTACCTAAAATATGATGCGAACCCACATGTTAAACGAGATTTAGATGATAGAGAAAGACTGATTAAAGGAATACTTATTGGTGAAGAAGATTCTTCAAAAGTGTTTACACTTCCTGTATTTAATAATCTGGTAATTGGTGTAAGAGGCGAAAGAACCATTATAAGGCAAAAAATAGAAACAAGACTCCGCACGCGCTTAGCTAACGGGATGATAGACGAAGTAAAAAGTTTAATGGATAACGGTGTATCAGAGTCACGGTTGATAGCATTCGGTCTGGAATATAAATTTATCACTCTTTATCTAACCGGAAAGATAAATTATAACGATATGTTCCAACAGTTGAACAGTTCCATAGCCGCATTTGCTAAAAGACAGATGACCTGGTATAGAAAGATGGAGCGGGAAGGTGTTTCCATTAATTGGCTTGATGGACCGGATTTAAGTAAAGCCTCTAACTTAGTTGAGGATTTTCTTAATGACTAAATTACTGCCGGCTCAGGTTTTAACATATCTTAATAAAAATGGCGTTGGACCCAGAAATATTACAGGGAATACCGCCGGAATAAATTGCTGTATTGCTATCCCTTCATTAAATGAATTTGATAATCTAAAAATCTTACTTAATTCCTTAGCAGAAAATGACAACCAATATTTTAACGATTCTCTTTTCCTGTTTATTGTTAATAATACCGCTGATGCGGAAGACACGGTAAAACAAAATAATATTAAGACTTTGGCCTTTTTGGAAGGTATTGTAAATAACAGAGACTCCGACTTTTCAGCAAATAAAATTATTAAAAGCGGCCTGCGTATTGCGTTCATTGACGCTGCATCGGCGGGAAAAGAGCTTGATGACGTTGAAGGCGGGGTTGGGCTGGCAAGAAAAATTGCAATGGATGAAGCATTAAAAATATTTAATTATAATTGCAGCGCCACAAAATTACTGGTCTGCCTTGATGCCGATTGCACTGTTGACAAGAATTATCTTACAGAAATTAGAAGTCATTTTAACAGTAAGAAATCAAGCGCCGCTGTTGTTAACTACCGTCATAATTCCGGGGAAGATAACATTAACACATACGCAATTATATGTTATGAAATTTATTTGCGATACTACGAACTTGCCTTAAGATACGCTAAATCCCCATACGCCTTTCATACAATTGGCTCAACAATGGCATGCGACGTCGCTTCATATATTAAAGCAGAGGGAATGAACAAAAGGAAAGCAGCAGAAGATTTTTATTTTTTAAGTAAATTATCAAAGTTTTGTAAAGTTGAGAAAATAGATGCTACAAATGTTTACCCTTCAAGTAGGGAGTCTGACCGGGTACCTTTTGGCACCGGTCAAAGAGTATCAAGATATTTAAGTTATGTAAGGAATGAATATGAACTTTATAATCCTGAAATATTCAGAAATCTAAAATTGTGGAACGAATATTATCTGTCGCCGGATTTTGACGAAAACAATAAGGCCGCAATACCTGCATCAATTGACTCTTATCTAAGACAAAATAACTTTTATAATTCTTTCGCAAGGATAAAAGATAATTCAAAAACTGCCCGTCAGCTTTTAAATCAGAAGACAAGATGGTTTGACGCATTCAGAACTTTAAAGTATATTCACTATGCAAAAGATGAACATTTTGAAAATATAAATATGTTCAAAGCAGTTGAATGGCTTTTAAAAGAGAATGATATCCCTGTAAATATTAATGAGGCTCCCTCAATTGATGAGCAAAGAGATATCCTAAATTTGTTAAGAAATTTGTAATGGATTACAATTATGATCATAAAAACAGACAAGGATGAGATATTAGATTTTTCACACGACGCTTCAAATTTTTCCGGCAATCCTGAAGCAGTATTTTTTCCCGAAACTATTCTTGAACTGCAAGAGCTTGTAAAAACGCTTTATCAGGAGAATACTTGCTTTACAATCTCCGGTAATCGTACCGGCCTTACCGGTGGAGCTGCCGCAGAAAAAGGTATTATAATTTCGACTTCAAGACTTAATAAAATAATTGAGATAAATAGAAATGATAAGTATATAATTACCGAAGCAGGGGTAACTTTAGAGGAAATTCAAAGAACGGCAGCCGAGAATGGGCTGCTATATCCTCCGGATCCCACTGAAACAAACTGTTTTATCGGCGGAACAATAGCAACTAATGCCTCGGGCGAAAAGTCCTTCAAATATGGGGCTACAAGAAATTTTGTTGAAGAGCTTGAAATACTTTTACCGCAGGGAGAATTGATCCAAATAAAACGAAATCATTTCTTTGCTAATAATTTAAAAATAAAAATATTAAATTATGACCTTACCTTGCCAAAATTCAATATGCCTGAAGTTAAGAATACTGCCGGTTATTATTGCGCTCCGGATATGGATATTATTGATTTGTTTATTGGTGCTGAAGGTACATTAGGTATAATTACAAAAGCAAAGTTACGATTGGTTGACAAACCCGGCAAATTGATTTCTTGTTTTGTGTTTTTTAATAATGAAGAAGACGCTTTACAATTTATCACTGACGTAAAGCGAAAATCTCTTTTAAGTATTCACACAAACGACTTTACAAGATTAAATGCACTTGCAATTGAATTTATGGACAAAAACTCCATAAGTCTGCTAAAGGACAACCCATTAATCCCGCATAATAGATCAGCAGCGGTATGGTTTGAGCAGGAGACAACAGCAGAATACGAAGATTTAATACTTAATGAATTATGGGAACTTTTAAGCAAATACAATGTTGATGATAATTCTATTTTATATGCAGTTGATGATAACGAAATAAAGGATTTAAAGGAATTAAGACATTCATTCCCGTCTAAAGTCAATGAGTATATATCTGCTCATAATCTTAAAAAACTTGGAACCGATACTGCGGTACCAAGCGGTTCTTTCAGGGCCTATTATAAATTTTGTAAAGACTGCGTGGAAATCAACAACCTGCAATATGTTATTTACGGACATTTTGGAAATTCTCATATTCACCTTAACATACTGCCTAAAGATGAAAAAGAATACAATCTGGGTAAAGAAATATATAACCAGATTTGCCTTAAAGCAGTTGAGTTAGGCGGTACAATCTCGGCCGAACATGGAATCGGTAAGTTAAAAAGGGATTTACTTATAAAAATGTATGGAGAGGACATTGTTAATCAGATGAAAGACATAAAACAAGTTCTGGACCCCAAAATGCTTCTTAATAGCGGCAACATATTTTTGCCCTAAATATTTGCTGTTTGATGCATGGAAAAGTAGATAAGCAATTTCCCATATAACAACCACATTTTCTTAGCTTTTCCCTCTCCGCCAATTAATAGTGGAGAGGGAATAAAGAAACCAAATCTGAAAAATTTTATATTATTAATGAGACTCTTTACATCTGCTTCAAAATCACATACTCATATGCATTCAGACTAATATTACTTTGAAAAGTTATAGTATCATTAGTTATTACATTAGTAAATCTTTTATTTACATATTCAGACGGTATTGAAGCAGTTACCTGGTTGTTCCTGACATTTGCAATTACTATCATTTTGCTGTTATTATAAGTTCTGCTGATTGCAACAATATTATTGGAGATGTCAACTATTCCATAGCTGCCGTATCTAAGCTCAGGATTAGAATTATAAACAGAAAATAATTTTTTATAGAAGTCACGCATTCCTGAAGTATTACCCCAGTCAATATTAGTTTTTACAAAAAGATTTTGGTGAATAGTGCTCCCTACTTCCTGCCCGTTGTAAATCATCGGGATCCCTTTTAGAGAGATAGTAATTACGGAAGCAGCTTTGGCCCCTGGTATTCCTCCGAACAGTTCAGGCGGTGTCTTATCCCACGATGTTTCATCGTGATTAGTAGTGTATCTCATTCTATATGCTCCGGAAGGTAATGAGCTAAGATCAGTATTAACGTCATATGTAAGCAGAGAAGTATTTGAAGCACTAAAAATACTTTTTATATCACTGTAGCCCGTCCATGAAAAACAGACGTTAAACCCCTGCGAAAAAAGCAGTTTGTTTTCCCCTTCTGCAAGCATAAAAACCGGTTTAATTTTCTTTATTGCTGAAATAGCCGCAGCCCAAAAATCATTTGGCACCATTTCCGCTGCATCACACCTGAATCCATCTATATTATACTCCTTAACCCAGTATGACATTGCTTTTATCATTTCATTACGCATATCTGCATTATTGTAATTTAAATCGGCAACATCTGTCCAATCCGGGGTTGGCGGAATAATATTTCCATGACTGTCTTGCGTGTACCAGTCTTTATGAGCAGTAATCCACGCATTATCCCATGCCGTATGGTTTGCCACCCAGTCAAGAATTACCTGCATACCTTTATCGTGAATGGCATTTACTAAGTTTCTAAAATCCTCTTTACTCCCCATTGATGGATTAACGTCATAATAATCCTTAACCGAGTATGGCGAACCCAGTTCTCCTTTCCTGTTTACTTCACCAATTGGATGTATTGGCATAAGCCAAATTGTGTTTACTCCTAAATCTTTTAGTTCTTGAAGTCTTGGAATTATCGCATTAAAAGTGCCTTCAGGTGTAAAGTTTCTTACAAATAATTCATATAGTACAACATCTTCAACTTTGATAGTAGCAGTTTGTGTGCCGGCCGGAGTAACAGGACTCTCTTTTTTGCACGATACAAAAACAAAGCTAAAGCATATTATGAATAACAGAAGGTATGATAGTCTTTTCATATTTTTTTAATAATCATTATAATTTTGATTACAAATGTAATTAACCGAATTGCCCGGTCAAAATCATATCGTCAGTGCTTTTTTTGACCAATGCGGTATCCGGAAATTTATTTATGCAATGGGTGAAAATTTATTTAATTTATTGTATATTTATAATAATTGATTTCGTTTACTTATTTTGCAGAACTTTTCCGATAAACCATAGCAGCATTTTTTATTAATAAACCAGGAGTTCTCTTATGAACAAAAGAGTTAATATTGCGTTCTTAATTGCGATTTGCTTTGTGATAGTATCATTTTATACTAACTTAACTTTTGCACAAAAGACCTCATCCCGGGCAAGTTCCAGTTCCGGCACGCAAAGCAAAAAAGTAGAAAAAACTGATACTGACAAATATGACTTTGATGCAGCTGTCAAATATATTAATCAGCGCTGTGTTATGTATGACCCATATGTCCGCAAATTCAGTTATAATGACAAAACTGATATCCTGACCTGGGTAAATAAAGACGGAGACATTACCTGTTCTTGTACCCTTTCCGACGTTAGCGTAAAAGCAGAAAAATCAGGCTCTGATTATTTAGTTCAGTTTAAATGTACCAAAGATTCTAAATGCATAGAGTGTAATTACGGGGGCGCTACAAAACTATCCTCTATTACAATAAAAGATAAAACGGCAGCCGATGAAATTGTTACAAAATTCATAAGTATTCAGGTAGCTTATCTTGTCCAGAGCATCTCGGCTAACCTAAAAACATATTTAGATAACTCAAAGACCTCTTCTAATGATGCTCAAAAAAGTATTATCAGGATAAATGAGCTCTGCAAAGAATATGACCCGTATAAAAGAACTTTTAGCTACACTCCCAGCACAAAAATATTGAAATGGGTTAGTGGAGACGGGAGTATTACCTGCACTGCCAATATATCTGAAATTGACGCAGTAACTGAGCCAAGCGGTTCGAACTACTATGTTACTTTCAAATGCAAAGATGGCTCCAAATGTGTAGAATCCAGCTATAGCGGTAAAACTAAGGAATCAGCAATTACATTAACAAGTAAAAGTGCCGCAGAAGAAATTGTTAAGGAGTTTAATAAAATTGCCCCACAAAATAATATCACCTCATTAAAAACTACCGGCTCGGATATTTATAACACTGTTAAAATTGGAAAGCAAGAGTGGATGGGTATAAATCTTGATGTTGAGTATTTCCGGAACGGGGATATGATTCCAAGAGTAACTACTAATGAAGAATGGGTCAGAGCAGGCAAAGAGCATAAACCGGCATGGTGTTATTACGGTAACGAGACTGCAACGGGCAGGAAATATGGAAAACTTTATAACTGGTATGCCGTTACTGATAAAAGAGGGTTAGCACCAAAAGGATGGCATATACCTACAAAAAGAGAATGGGCTAATTTAATTTCATATTTGGGCGGTGAATCTGCCGCAGGCGAAAGGATGAAAGAAGTTGATAGCTGGTTCAAAGAAGTAAAAACGTTTGGGAATAGTTTCTTTAATGCCCTTCCGGGCGGTTTCCGCTACAACGATGGCACATTTGATTATATAGGAGAACGCGGCAAATCTTATTATTGTGCAACATTCTGGGCATCAGAAGATATGGCAGATGAAAAAGGCTGGTATATTTTCCTTGCTAACGGAAACGAAACTGCCGGCAGCAGTGAAGTAAATAAAATTGATGGATTGTCAGTCCGCTGCATAAAAGATTAAAGAGTATTTAAACTAACAAAGCTCTGCTGTTATTTACGCAGCAGAGCTTCTTAGTATTATACAATTTCGTTCAGAGAACATCGGTTCAATTTTTCACGTCTCGCTAACTTCAACTCTACCTACTTTGTTTTCTTCAGATACACTTGTCCGTTTGTTATTTTTATTTTGATAGTATTGTCAGCTCTGTTAATATTATGAACCGTCTCGGCAAATGATCCATTAACGTTTACGGATAGCGGCCCCTTAAAATCTGAACGGATATAATCGGACATTCTGTCCGGTGATATATCTTCACCGGCAATTTTTGTAATTATCTTAACATTAGCATTCTCATTTATCTCCAATTTTACATTACCCGAACCTGTCATTATCTCAGAGTTCCCTTTGTAATCAGAGCTTACACCAATTTGAATTTCACCCCCGTTTGTCTTAGCTTTTACGGAACCGGTCAATTTTTTAATAGTAAGATTGCCACTTTCACTTGTAATTATACCTTCGCCGGCAATAGACTTAACGTTCACATCTCCGCCGCCCGTTTTTGCCACTATTTTATCCGAACTATTCCCAATTGTAATATCACCGCCGCCTGAAACGACATCTGCCATCCCGAGTAAATTTTTAATTTCAATACTCCCGCCGGCTGTAGCTATAACGATTGGACCTGTTACTGAGCCACCTGAAACATTTCCTCCTGCGGTTGTCACCTTCAGCTGACCATTAATTTCACCGAAATGCATATCACCGCCCGCACTTGTTAAGACAGCTTTACCTTTTATATTATTAACCGAAACATTACCACCTCCGGTTGCAATAGTCACCTGACCGGAAATATTCCCTGCATGGATATCTCCTCCGGAAGAGACAAGATCAATTTTGCCTTTGATATCATTAAGAAGTGTTATATCGCCGCCCATAGTATTTACGTCCAGAGAGAATTCCGATGGGACTTTGATATACAAATCTTCGCCTTCACTATTTGAAGTTGTTATGGTAATAACATTCCCGGTTTTTTCTATTCTTATTTTAAGCTCTTCATCATAGCGTATCAAGAATTCATCTTTCTCCCAGGTTTCCAGATGAATATCTCCGGCCGTTATTTTAACAGTCAGGCTCCCTCCCTTTTTAACCGCAAGGCGAGACTCCTTTTCTTGTCCAAACATTAAAGCACATGATATTAAAATCAGTGCAATCAGTATATATCTGGTCATTTTATTTATACTCCTTTAAGACTGCTAAGGCTTGCATCCTAACATAACTGTTGTTATCCTTTGTTGTTTTCTCTCTTAAGACATTGAGCTCTAAGTCGCTGAACCGGCCGCCATTACGGCTGCCTTCTGCAAGCATCAGCATAGCAGCTATTCGCAACCCCGAGACACTGTCATTTTTAAGGACAAAGAACAAAGCCTTTTTTACTTCATCATCATATTTATATTTTCTAAGTAAATCCAGAGCTTCTTTTCTTACACCGGGATTCTCGTCATTCTTTGCCACTGAAATTATGGCATCTTCCACATCCGTGTCCAGTCCGTTAAAATTATTGCTTATCATATTTATTGTATTCAGTTTTTGTCCGGCGTTCTGGGAATTCAGCAGGGTGTAAGTAAACAAATTTTTCATTTTTTCATCTGTCTTCAGGCCGGAAGCCACGTTTGCCTTTATAGAGTCAGGTACGCCTCTGCTTTCGGTATTTGCAAATGAATTTTTAAGTTTATAACTGTTTTTATCATTTTGCTGCAAAGGATTACTTTGTGCAGACTCTTTTTGCACTATTACTGTGGGGGTATCACTCTTTGCATATTCAGTAATGGTTTTAATAATTACCTGCGGCTTAAGCAAATAGGTACCTACTATCAATCCTGCCATTAAAGTAAAAGCATAGCCCAAAGTAATTTTATAATTTCTGATGAAAATATTGTTCAAAGCGGCGGCCAAACCGGAGACAAAAGATTTCCGCGACTGCTCCATTCTTATTCTGGTTTTCAATTCCAGCCGGGCTGTATTAAGCAATGTGTCACTTGGAGTCAATAGCTTATTAACATTATATAAAGCAATAAGATTGTTGTTCTCCTGCAGAACTGCCGTGCACTCCTTACACTCCTTAAGATGGTTTAGAAGAATTATCTTCTTATCATCCTCCAGTTCGTCCATCAAATAGAGCTGTATAAATTCTTCATATTCTGTATGTTTCATTTTGCCGCCTCTACCGCATAGTCTTTAAGCAAATAACGCATTTTATTTTGAGCATCGAATAAATATTTTTTAACCGTTCCATCTTTGCACTTTAGCATTTCAGCTATCTCAATAATTTTATATCCTTCAAAATACTTCAGTACAAAACATATTCTTTGTTTAGGGGGTAACTTTTCCAGCGCATTATTTATTGCAATACCTTTTTCATTATTTAATGCAAAACCATCTGGCGAAAGTTCATTTGAAGTTAAAATCTCTTCTTCATTTTCCTGGTCATCAAATTTTTTCGTAACAGGAACAAATTCATGTCTTCCGGCTTTAGTTGCCATTGTTATACAAACGTTAACTGTAATTCTATAAAGCCAGGTTGAGAATGAACTTTGGAACTTAAAACCTTTTATGCTGTTATATACTCTTATAAATACTTCCTGATAAACATCTTTTGCATCATCTTCATTATTAAAGTATTTTAAGGCAATAGTTAGCACATTCCGGTCATACCGGTTGACTAGCTCCTCAAAGGCTTTAGCATCACCTTGTTGAGCTATCTTTATTAAAGATATTTCGTCTTGCGCCATTTATTTTCCTTAACTCTTACTTCTTAGACTATCTCAACCATTAAAAGGTTGGGTAAATTAAATATTTCAGTACCTACCCGTAATTAAAGAGACTGCACGAATCGCCCTCTGCCCCCCTTCGCAAAGGGAATATGGGGGATACTGTTATATAAGCTGCATTATATGCAATTATTCAAATATTTCCGGGAACCTGCCATTATTTGTTCCTGATTTTCACACACTCTTTTAAGGAGAAAGAGTAAAAAATATGGTTCTTATAATGTTCCGTTAACATGCTGCACCATTTGGGGATTATTTAGATCTAAAATCGATATTACGGACTTCCCTTTTTTTATTTCCGAAAAAACAAGATAGTCTCTGCAAATAGAATAGTTTACAAGTTTATCAATTTTGAGCGTATCTAAAATATTTCCTTTTATAATGGAATAGAGATAGATAGAAGTTTTATAATTTGGGGTGCTTATATTCCCGGCAGAAAAAGCTAAATATTTGTTATCGCTTGACCATTCAGCCTTAATAAATTCCGACTCCAAATTTGTTATTAATTTTTTCCCGCCTTCAATAACATTTTTAATTGCAAGCTTCTTTTTATCGCTGCCGCTAAAGAAAATGGCATACTTATTATCAGGGGATGTAGTTTTTATTTGCTTCTCAGGCGGAACCGGCATCCCCTCTTTTGTAATATCGTACGTAGTAGTTTTATTGAACACTTCCTTGCCAAAATTATTATATACGATAGTCGTTTGTTTCAGATAGTTAGTTATTGATGGATCTATCAGCTGCTTAATCAGCTGTAAATTATCCTCAGGTGTTCTTAGCATAAAGAGCTGCAGTGCATTTCCTAATTTTTGCATAGATACCGGAGCTAATGAATCTGCGACAATATAATATATCTTTATGCCGCTTATAGATGGGTTCTCCCTGCCGGTGTTTATGTCTTCGGCTGTAAGTGCAAAACCTGTTTCATAATCTTTAGAAAACGACAATGAAATCAGTCGTTCATTTTTAAAAATAAAATAAGGAACGGCTTTCTTTTGCCCGATATTATACTTATAAAGGACAGAATGTCCTTCTGTATCTGTACCGGAATAAAAGAAAGATATTTTTTGACTCTGTAACTCAGGATTGCCTTCTCCGCTTTTTTTTGAGCAGCCTGCAAGACAAAAAACTGCTATAAATATTAAAATACTTATGTTATAATATATTTTCATTTAACCTCTTGGGTGATATTGTCTGTGCTCTTCTTTAACAAAATCAATATCAATGTGTGTATAAATTTGAGTAGTTGAAATATCCACATGGCCCAGCATTTCCTGCACTGCCCTAAGATCAGCCCCCCCCTCAAGCAAATGCGTTGCAAATGAATGCCTGAATGTATGGGGGTGAACATCGGTGGTAATTTCAGCCGCTGTTGCATAATATTTAAATAACTTCCATACTCCCATTCTGCTTAACTTTGACCCTCTGAAATTGAGAAATAAATAATTACCGCTTGTAAGTCTTTTTTCCAGCAATATGCGTGATTTAGTCAGGTATTCCTTAATCCAGAACTGAGCACTTGACCCTATTGGTATTACTCTTTCCTTACTGCCCTTACCAAAAACCCTCACAATTTCTTCTTGTAAATACAAATCGCTTATTTTAATATTTATCAACTCTGAGACTCTTGTACCGCAGGCATATGCAGTTTCTAAAAGTGCCTTATCCCTGAGCCCAAGCTTTGTTTCTATATCCGGTAGTTCCAATATCTTATTTACTTCTTCAATGGATAGAACTGACGGCAACTTTCTTGTTATTTTGGGATGCTCCAATTTGGCAGTAGGATTATTTTGTATGTAGTTATTAGAGCTTAAATATTTGAAAAATCCTTTAAGCGATGAGAAATACCGCGCAATTGATTTAGACGAAAGTCCCAGATCGCTAAGTAGAAAAATAAAATTCTTAAGATGTGTAAAAGTGATATCATTAAGATCACTTATATTGTTTTCTTCCAAAAAAGTAAAGAGCTGCTTTATATCATTTCTATAAGCAGATGCAGTATTATCAGACAGGTTTTTTTCTAAGGAAAGATGAGATATATATTCATTTAAGAATTCAATCATGTCTTTATTTCTTCACTACCTTTTTCATAATCATCTTGGGAAGGGTATCTTATTCTTCTGTGATGTTGTCCGAGCAATATACTACTGAACATATCCTTTATTTTATCGATATCGCTAAAAGTAAGAGGAGACTCGTCCAGTTGTTTGTCTTCAATTCTTGTTTTGAAAATATTGTTAATAATATTTTCAACTTTAAAAGCATCAGGTTTATCAATTGACCTTACTGCAGATTCGCACCCGTCGGCAAGCATAACTATTGCAGTTTCTTTTGTGTTTGGCTTCGGACCCAGATACCTGTAGTCTTTAGCTTTCACTTTATCCCCGTATAACTTTAAAGCCTTATCGTAAAAGAAGCTCATAACCGTAGTACCATGATGCATAGGGATGAATGATATTATTTCAGGCGGCAGATAATTTTCTTTTGCCAGATTAATCCCCTCCTGAATATGTCTCCTTATAAGCTCTATGCTCTCTTCCGGAATTAATTCTTCGTGAATATTCTTGTTATCTAATTGATTTTCTACAAAATTATGTGGCCTTATTATTTTTCCTATATCGTGATAATAGGCGCCAACCCTTGCCAATAAAGAATTTGCCCCGATTTCTTCCGCCGCTGCTTCCGCCAATGTTCCCATTGTCATTGAGTGATTAAAGGTTCCGGGAGCTCTTCTTGCCAATTCCTTTAATAATGGCCTGTCAAAATTAGACAGCTCAACCAATGTTAAATCAGTTGTTATTCCAAATATCCTCTCGAAAAATATCAACAATCCATATGTAAGAATCGGGCTGACCAGGGAATTAACGCCGGCAAATGCCAGCTCCTCCATAATACTTTGAACGGAAGCAAACCGTTCCAGACCAAATGCAATTATTGCTATTGCATAACCGAGAAAGATATAAGAAAGAGATCTGAATATCTGGTTCCTGTTTTTAATATCCCTTACTGTGTAAACAGACAATCCGCCGGCTAATAGCTGTGTGGCCGCAAATGAATAATCATTTCCACGCAATGCACCTGTAATAAGAACAATTATTACTGTACCGTAAAATCCGACTCGTGAATCAAACATCATAGTCAGAATCATTGAAGCTGAAGGAATAAAGATCAGATATTGAATGGGGGCATTTACAGGCAGAGAATTAACTATATAAGTTACTAATGACAGGAACGTAATATTTATTGCCAATAAAAGCAATTTGTCATTATCGTGATATATCTTTTTTCTAAATGAATACAGATAAATAACAAAAAGTGCCAGTAAAAAGCCTATATGTAAAAACTTCCCCAAAAATTGTAGCAACTTACCGCCGACACCTATTTTTTCGCCCTTGGCGTTCTTATATGAATCTATTTTAAGTTTTGTGTCTTTACTTACCCTGTCATGTTTGGCAATAATTCTTTCATTCTCATTTACTATCCCTGAAAACCTTGAAACGCTCCTTTTAACCTGTGCCAGTTCCTCATTTGTCAAATCTTTACTGTATTTAAGATCTGCATAAATAAAATGATTTGCATATTCAATAATTGCAACTTTAAGCTCTGTAGGATAATTCCTCTTCTCAATTAAAGTTGCCACCGTTTTTTTTGCATCGTTCAGACTAATAAACTTTGACCTTGGGTAAATAACGTCTTCATTCTTGATTCTTATTGTAATACTATCTTTATTGGAAAGGGATAAAACATCATAAACATTTGTATAATAAGGCGCAGAAACTGCTTTTTCTAAGAACAAAAATATCTCGTTTAACGAAGCATATCGCTTAGAGGCTTCATATTTCTCTGCTCGTCTTAGGGATCTAAACTCCATGAATGCTTTGTTGGAGAGGAAAGTCGGGTTGTAATTATCTGAATACTTTTCTTTTAATATACTATCAATAACCGAAATTAAAAGGCGGTTATAAATTTTTAACGTGTCTATTGAAGCCTGTTTTATGTTTTCCTTTTTTATATATATTGGCAGAACCTGCTGAGAAACGGCTTTTATTTCAGAAGCATAAATCTCAGGATCTTTACTGATTGCAAAACTGAATGGGGCTATTAAATCTTCATGTATCCAGATAGAGCCGACATTCACCTCTGATTCTAATGACTCTCCCTCCGGGAATAAAATAACAATAAACAAAATGGATAAAAGCCCAATAAGAATTTTTATCCTTTTACCGGATTTAATCTTGTCATTTTTTATATTTAACATTTATTTACCGGTTTTTGCTTTATAAACCATTTCCAAAAATTCTGCCGCACCATCTTCGTCATTTGTTCTCTTCGTAACAATATCTGCCATTCTTTTTAACTCAGGGACAGCATTGGCAACAGCAACTTTAACTGCTTTTGTCTTAAATAAACTGATATCGTTATACCAGTCTCCAAGTACGGCCGATTCAGTCTGTTTTACTTTAAGACCCTTACACAACCTTGCAAATCCCTTTGCTTTTGAACTTCCTTTGCGTCTCACTTCCAGATAATAAATTCCCTCATGACTATGCGACTGATAGTAATTAAGGGCAAGTCCGGCACAGTATGGAAAACTCATTTTATTATAAACATATTTTATCCATTCTTTGTTGCTCCCGGCAAAAACAATCTCCAGAGTCTTTGACAAATGATTATCATAGGAATCAATTTCTCTGTATTCAGCGCCGAATTTATCCATAATTTGCGGAAGAACAGTATTTTGATCTGTAATATAAATCGCATCTGAATGACACAATGCGATATTAAGCAAATAATGGTCAGCAAATTTAATTGCTCTTTTTACGTGCTTAGGCTTTACAAACATTTCAAATATTACTTTATCCCCTGCCAAATTTTTAATATAACATCCGTCTAAGGAAATTACAGGAGCTTGTATATCCAGTTCTTTAGCATAATTTACAATGGCTGAATGCAGTCTTCCGGAAGCAAAAGAAAACTGCACGCCTGTTTTTTTTAACTCAGAAACATAATATTTTGTCCTCTCGCCAATCTCTCCCTCATTTGAAAGGAGAGTTCCGTCAAGATCAAAAACAATAAGTTTAATTTTTTTTAATCTGCTGTGCATTAGCTTCCTAAAGACTCCCAGCCTTTTTTATTTAATCTATAATATAGTAACGCACCTAAAGCCAGTCCTAATATAAACAATGCTATACCAATATAAACATTCTTTAACAGAATATAACCCATTCCAAAGAGCATACCATAAATCATAAAAACACCAAGCAGCCAATTGAACATACTAAAGATACCGTCTTTTTCGGCTTTAACCTCAGGCATTAATTTTGCAATTGGTTTCCAGAACGTTGGATTAGGTCTAACCCGCTTAAAGAAAGCCTTGAGCGTTTGTTCCGGTTCAGGCTTAGTAAGAAAAGTAACTAAAAGCCAAACGAAAGTAGTTATTGAAACAGTTATCAGTAACAGATGAGCAAACTGAGTCGGATCATCTTCTTTGAAATTAAATCCAAATTGAAGTACTATTGAAACAATAAAGGCTGCTGCCATTGCAGAAATCTCACTCCATGCATTTATTCTCCACCAGAACCATCTTAGTATATAAACAAGTCCGGTACCAGCGCCAATAGCCATTAAGAATTTCCATGCTCCTGCAATTGAGTCCATATAGAAGGTAACAAAAGCTGAAAGAAACATTAGCACAAGAGTTACCAGTTGGGAGATCAGCACATAATGTTTTTGCTTTTTGTTCGGTAAATATCTCTTATAAACATCATTCACAACATAACTTGCTCCCCAGTTCAACTGAGTACCGATAGTGGACATATATGCAGCGGCAAATGCAGCAAGCATTAAGCCCCTGAAATAGAAAGGTAAGTCAGATAATAATATTCTTATGTAACCGGATTCAGGATCTTTAATAAAAGCAGGGTCACCGGAATAACGGGCAACAGCAACAAGTGCAACAATTATCCATGGCCACGGGCGTAAAGCATAATGAGCAATGTTAAACCATAAAGTAGCCAGCACACCATGTTTTTCATTCTTTGCAGAGAAAATCCGCTGGGCAATATAACCGCCGCCGCCCGGTTCTGCTCCGGGATACCAGCTTGCCCACCAGTTAACCGCTATATAAACAAAGAAAGTAATCAGAGGCATCCAGGCTGAATTTATGTCTGGTACAAATGAGAGAATTGAACTTGAAGAACTTCTTTGACTGTCAATAGCGTGAAGTTTAGCAATAAGGGCGCCCATGCCTCCCGTAGCCTGAACCGAAAATACGGCCAATAAAATAACCATACCCATCTTCAGAACGAATTGGAACATATCTGTCCAGAGTACACCCCATAGACCAGAGATAGTAGATATTGAAGCAGTTAGAAACATAATTACAAGTACTATAATTAAAGCTTCTATTTTACCTACACCAATTACTGCTACAATTATTTTTACCATCGCAAGATTCACCCATCCCATAATTATAAGATTTATGGGGATGCCCAAATAAATTGCTCTGAAAACTCTTAAAAAGGCTGCCGGTTTACCGCTATACCGGATTTCAGCAAATTCAACATCTGTTAACACATTTGCCCTTCTCCATAGCTTTGCATAGAAAAATACGGTAAGCATACCGCTAAAAAGCATACTCCACCAAATCCAGTTTCCCGCAATACCGTTCCTTGCTACAAGTCCCGTAACAACTAAAGGTGTATCTGCTGCAAATGTGGTTGCAACCATTGAAGTTCCGGCCAGCCACCAGCTCACATTCCTGCCGGATACGAAAAAATCATCGACACTTTTTGTAGCTCTTTTTCTTAAATACAACGCAATTGCCATATTAAAGACAAAATACAGCACAATTACTATAATATCCCAAATTCCGATATGCATATTATTCTTTGTTGATTATTTTGAAATAATTATTATTATTAATTATACAATTTTACTAAAAATTGAATTCAATATAAATAGGAAATTGAATGTTTTTGCGCCTTCGCTTCTTAAAATGAATTTTAATATACTATTAGTACTCTTTTATTCTTAACCCGGTGTTTTGTTTCCACTTGAACAGACAATTTTCTGTAACTATATTTATTCCTTAATTTTAAAAACAAAAGCAATACATCATGGACATAAAATCAGGATATGCTGCCATTATAGGCCTGCCTAATTCAGGCAAATCTTCTTTATTGAACGCTATATTGGGCCAGAAAATTTCTATCACTACCAACAAACCGCAGACTACGCGTAAAAGTATTGCAGGAATCCTTTCCGAAGAAAGTTATCAGATAATTTTTCTTGATACTCCGGGTATTCTGAAACCAGAATACTTACTGCAGGAAAGGATGATGGACTACGTTGAGAAATCCATAAAGGATGCAGACGTCATTTTGTTTTTGGGTGATCTTGAAAATGATCCTCAATGTGAAAAAATGCTGAAAAACGAATATGTCGCTGAAATTATTGCCAAAACAAACAGACGAAAAATCCTTGTCCTGAATAAAGCCGATAAATCCAATGATGCCTTTATTAAAGAACTGATTGAGAAATTCAGTTCTGAGAAGATTTTTGACGCAGTAATCCCCGTATCCTCAATGTATAAATTTAACATTCAGTCAATTGTTGAAGCAATTTTGGAATATTTGCCCTCTCATCCCAAATATTATGAAGATGACATTGCTGCAAACGAAACAGAACGATTTTTTGTTTCTGAAATAATCAGAGAGAAAATATTTGAACTATATAAAGAGGAAATTCCTTATAGCTGTGAGGTAATTATTGAAGATTACAAAGAACGCCCCGGCAGAAAAGATTTTATAAGCGCCGAGATAAATGTTGAAAGGAACAGTCAAAAAGGAATAATTATCGGAAAGATGGGCGAAGCAATTAAAAAGCTTGGCAGCAAATCAAGAGAGTCCATTGAAGAATTCCTGCAAAAAGAAGTTTACCTTGAATTAAGAGTAAAAGTGGCTGAAAAATGGAGAACAAATGAACTCTCCTTAAAGTCATTTGGATATAGTAAAGGATTAGATGAGTAATTTGGGCTCACAAAATAAGGGCAAACTGGCTTTATTAATTACCACTCTTTTATGGGGCGGTACGTTCTCTCTTATTTCCAATGCCCTGCATGATTCTTCCCCTTTAGTTTTCATTACTTTCCGGTTTTCAGTTGCATTACTTATTTTTTTTCCGTTTATTTACAAAGATCTGGCTAAAATACAAGCATATGACTTATATGCAGGACTTATCCTTGGATTAATATATTTTGCCAGTTTTGCTTTTCAGACAATTGGTTTAAAAACAACAAGCGCAACAAAATCAGCTTTTATTACCGGCTCTTTTGTCGTATTTACCCCCATGATACAACTGGTTATGGAAAAAAGAAGACCAACAGCCGGCAATATTGCCGGAATCATTTTGGTCATTTCAGGTTTGATTGTTTTATCGTCAAAAGGCAATTCTTTTTTCTCCGTTATAAATGAAATTGGTAATGGATTTTCTATAGGGGACTTTCTTACATTGGTATGTGCATTTTTATATTCTTTATATATTGTATATTTAGATATGATAAGTCACAAGATTTCTAACTATAAAATATTGATTTTCCTACAGATAGCTGTTTCTGCAATTGGCGGGGCATTTTGCATGCTTGCATTCAATTATACAGGTATAGAGACTTCCTTTTACAGCCTTTCCGGAAGACTGTTAATTGCCGTAATTTATACATCTATCTTTGCAACAGTAATAACTACATTTCTTCAAACTAAATACCAGAAACTGGTTTCCCCAACTCAGGCCGGAATTATTTTTTCCTTTGAGCCTGTTTTTGCTGCCATATTTGCGGTGTTTATTATGCAAACTGAAACTCTTACTTTTGTAAGTGTAATTGGCGGCTTGTTTATCTTTTCAGGTCTGTTGATTTCTGAATTATTAGACAAAAGGAGAATGAATTATGCCGAAAATGCGGGCTGATATTATCGCCTCGGGTCTTGTTCAGGGTGTAGGCTTTAGATATTTTGTGTTTCGGAATGCAGTTTCGTTAAACCTTTACGGTTTTGTGAAAAACTTGTATTCAGGTGAAGTTCTTACGGTTGTTGAAGGTGAAAAACATTTAATTGAGGAGCTTTTCAAAAAAATTAAAATCGGACCTTCTCATGCTGCCGTTTCAAGATGCATGATTGAATGGAATAACAATAAAAACGAATTTACAGATTTTGAGATAAAATAGTGAAAACAATTTTTAGAACCGGATTTGGACTTGATATCCATCAACTGGAAAAAAACAGGAAATTAGTCCTGGGCGGAGTAGTGATTCCCGCTGAAAAAGGACTTAAAGGTCATTCTGATGCTGATGTTTTAATACATGCAATATGCGATGCTTTTTTAGGCGCAATGGCCTTGGGTGATATCGGTATATTCTTTCCCGATACAGATGCAAAATATAAGGATATTTCCAGCTTAGTATTTCTTGAGAAAGTTAAAGATTTACTTGATGAAAACGGCTTTTATATTTCGAACATAGACTCAATGCTTGCATTGGAAAAACCGAAAATTGCAGCCTACATTCCCGAAATGAAGAAAATTATTTCCGCCATACTAAAAATAGAAGAAAATCAGATATCAATAAAAGCTACTACTTCTGAAAAGCTGGGATACATTGGAAGAGGAGAAGGAGCCGTGGCTTATGCAAATGTATTAATAATGAAGGATAATAATGTTTGAAGGTATACTCGGAGAGATTACTAAGCTTAGCCCGCTTGGGATTTACCTGGCGCTTTTCCTTTTCTCTTATATAGAAAATATTTTCCCTCCTTCACCAAGCGACATGGTTGTTGTAATAGGAGGAACTCTAATTGGGACCGGTGCAATCTCTTTAATGCCCACTTTGTTCTTAACAACAATCGGAAGTGTTGCCGGGTTTATGACTCTATATTATTTAGGATCCAAACTCGATAAGAAAGTACTCAGGACAAAAAACATAAAATTTATTTCGATGAATGCCTTGGATAAAGTTGAAAAATGGTTTATCCAGTATGGGAATTGGATTATTGCAATAAATAGGTTTCTGCCTGGCACAAGGTCTGTTGTTTCTTTTTTTGCCGGACTTTCTGAAGTTGATCCCAGAATGACTATTATTCTATCTACTGCAAGCGCCTTATTGTGGAATTCACTAGTATTGGCTTTGGGCATTGTATTCGGGAAAAATGTCCAATTGGTAGACCACTTTTTAAACACTTACAGTAATATTGCTTGTGCAATCACAATTATTATAGTTCTGTTTGTAATCATAAAATATTTTTACAAGAAAATTTCCACTAAACGATAACTTGACCATATGAAATTTTTTACAAGAGTTAAAACGAAACTTACACCGGATGAGCTAAAGTCAAGGAAGAAGGACCGCCTATTACTTCTTTTAAGCGGCGTATTATTTGGGTGTTCATTCTCCCCCTTCCCTGTTCCTTTTCAACTGCTGCTCCTATTTGGTTTGATACCATATCTGTTTGTCATTGAAAAGAAAAAGTCTTTATTAGACATAAACAGGTCAACTTACTTGTTCGCTTTTACTTTCAGCCTGATTACTTTATATTGGGTTGGGAGCTGGCAGAAGAATGCCGACCCCTTTCTGATGATTTCAGGGGTACTTCTTGCTTTTGTTAATCCCGTCTTTTTTCTAATACCGTCAACTCTATATTTTTATTCAAGAAAAGTAGTCTCAGAAAAGCTTGCCATTTATTTACTCCCGGTTTTTTGGGTAACTTATGAATATATATATATGGCAACTGAAGCCGCCTTCCCCTGGCTTACTTTGGGCAATGGTCTTGCTAAGTTTACTGTCCTTATCCAGTTAGCCGATATAATAGGAGCAGTAGGACTTTCTCTGCTGATTGTATTAATAAATGTCCTTTTTTATAAAGCATATAAATTTTATTACATAAATAAACCCTCTGCTTACTTAAACTTTTTTGGCGCTTTATTCATAATTTCATTATGGGCAGGATATGGTTTTTCCAAAATTACTAACTACAAGCCGGCAGATAAAACATTAAAAATAGGCATAGTCCAACCTGATCTCGACCCCTGGGATAAATGGTCCGGTTCTAATTTATTTGCCACATTAAATTTATATACTACTTTAAGCGAACAGGCCGTTAATAAAAATGCCAAGCTTATCCTCTGGCCCGAAACCGCCCTGCCGGTGTACCTTCTAAGCGGGAATTATACAAGTGTTGTAGATTCAATATACTCGTATATCCACAGAAGAAATATTTTTCTATTAACCGGGATGCCTCATTTTGTCCTTCACCCGGATAAGAACAATCATCCCGCTGATGCGAAGTACAGCAAGGGTAGTGATTATTACTATTCAACTTATAATGCTGTCATGCTTTTTTCTCCTTTTTCATCAGACATTCCATTTTATGGCAAAGCAAGATTAGTTCCCTTTGGAGAACGCGTTCCATTTGCTTCCTCAATTCCATTCCTTGCTGATTTGGTTAAATGGGGCGTTGGAATAAGCGGATGGAACATCGGACGCGACACTACTATTTTTACTGTTTCAGCCGGCAACACTACTGCTAAAATAAGCGGGTTAGTCTGTTATGAGTCAATTTTCCCTTATTTCTTAGACCGCTTTGCAAAAAAAGGAGCGGAATTATTTGTTGTAGTTACGAATGACAGTTGGTATGGGAATTCCAGCGGCCCCCGTCAGCATTTTGATTTCTCCTCTTTGCGGGCTGTGGAATACAGGAGATCGGTTGTACATGTAGCCAATGGAGGCATTAGCGGTATTATTGATCCGCTTGGGAAGCCCGTAGTCAAATCAAAAATGTTTGAACAGTCGGTAATTACAGAAGATGTCACTTTAAACAGCGATATGACAATTTTTGCAAAGCATCCAATGGCTATCCCAATATTATGCGGAGCATTTTCCGTATGGATTGCCGGAATGTATTTACTAATGTATCTAAAACGAAAATTTAATTTATAAATTGAAAAGAAATTATTATGAATACACTAATTGATTTGAGAAGCGATACTGTTACGCGCCCATCGGATGAGATGCGTAAAGCGATGTACGAGGCTGAAGTAGGCGATGATGTTTTCAAAGAAGATCCCACGGTTAACAAACTTCAGGATTATGCCGCAGAACTGCTTGGCAAAGAAGCGGCATTATTTGTTACAAGCGGAACCATGGGAAATCAAATCTGCTTAAATGTTCATACAAATCCCGGAGATGAAGTTATTTGTGAAAGGGATACCCACATTTTTAATTATGAAAGCGGTTCCCCCGCTGCGCTTAGCGGCATACAGATTTACCCGGTTGACGGCAAATATGGAGTGTTTACCCCCGAACAGGTAGAGCCTATCATACGTCCGGAAAGCGCATATTACATGCCTCATACCCGGGTGCTTGAAGTTGAGAATACTCACAACAGAGCCGGCGGTGCTGTTCACCCTATCGAGAATATAATAGAGTTGGAAAAGCTTGCAAAGAAATATAATCTTGCTTACCACCTTGACGGTGCAAGAATTTGGAACGCCTCTGTTAAAACAGGCATCTCCCCTAAGGAATATGCAAGTCATTTTGATTCTGTTTCCTGCTGCCTTTCTAAAGGATTGGGAGCGCCGGTTGGTTCTCTTATTGCAGGGACAAAGGAGTTCATAGGTAAAGCCTTCAGGGTAAGGAAAGCATGGGGCGGCGGAATGAGGCAGGCTGGAATCCTTGCAGCAGCAGGACTTTATGCCTTACAGAATAATATTGAGCGGCTTGAAGAAGACCATAAGAAAGCTAAACTGCTTGCAGATGCAATAAACGATAATCCTAATTTGGAAATTGACATAGATTCCGTACATACAAACATTCTTATTTTCAAACCGCTGAAATTATCAGTTGACAGAGCAATTGCCGCCTGTAAAGAGAAGGGTTTATTACTTTCGGTAGGTAAAATAGATTCCTTAAGAGCGTGCACTCATCTGGATGTCAGTTTTGCCCAAATTGAAGAGTCAATTAAAATATTTAAACAAGTATTTAACTAATTAAAATATGCGTCAAATAGTCTTTGATATAGAAACCTGTTCCCTGCCCTTGGAATCATTATCAGATAGCCAAAAGGAGTATCTGTTTAGATATGCGGAGAAAGAAAAGGATCCTGCTGTTAAAGAAGAAAAGTATGATGAAGCAGTCAGATACTTATCTTTATACCCATATACTTCCAAGGTAATTGCAATAAGTATTTATGACCTTAGTAAAAGCAAGTATCTTACTTATTTTGAAAGCGAGTCCCCCATAGAATGGAACTCTGAAGATAATGCAGCCTATTATAAAGGCTTGCCTGAGCCGGATATTCTCTCTTCTTTTTGGAAAATAATTTCACAGGTCGATCAGGTTATAACCTTTAACGGAAAATATTTTGACGTACCTTTTTTATTGTTACGGTCCGCAGTACTAAGAGTAAAGCCTTCTAAACTATTATCTACAAGCAAATATGACAACAAGACCCACATCGATTTATTAGACCAGTTGACTTTTTCCGGTTTAACAAAAAAATTTAATTTGGACTTTTACTGCCAGTCATTCGGCATACAGTCCTCAAAAAATAACGAAGTAAACGGAATGGAAGTTAAAACCCTTTATGAAGCCGGTAAAATCAAAGAGATTGCTCAATACTGCAAAGAAGATGTAAGAGCAACTTTTGAACTTTATCAAATCTGGAATGAATTTCTAAACATCAAATAATTACTGAAAATAATGAAAAACAAAATTACAATTCTTGCAATATTAATTATATCCTGCACTGTTTTAGCAAAAGAGAAGCCAAAGCTTATGTGGTTCGATGCCGAAGCTAACTGGCAGAGGTTCTGCTATAAAGATTCAATTACTTATTATTTAGATAAAGTAAAGAAACTTGGTTTTACAGATGTTGTTATTGACATAAAACCAATAACCGGGGAAGTTCTGTATAACAGCAATATTGCTCCCCAAATGAAAGAATGGAACAAAGTTGAACGCGATCCCAAGTTTAATTATCTGCAATATTTTATAGATGAAGGACATAAAAAGAAGTTAAAAGTTCATGCTTCTGCAAATACTTTTGTAGCCGGCCATAATTTCTTTGATAGAGGTGTTATTTATACTGACAAAGATAAATCATATTGGCAGTCAGTAAATTATACAGACTCAGGCATGGTTAAAATAAGTCTGCTTAAACACAAGTACTCGACTATGCTTAACCCTGCGTTAAAAGAAGTTCAGGATTATGAAATATCTATTTTTAAAGAAATTGCAAAACTGTACCCAAAACTTGATGGAATTATATTAGACAGAGTGCGTTACGATTGCATTGAAGCTGATTTCAGCAATGCCTCTAAAGAACTATTTGAGAAATATACCGGCAAAAAAGTTAGCAAATTCCCGGAGGATATATTTTCCTGGGCAAAAGATTCTGCCGGGACAAAAATAAAAGTTGAAGGTCCCCTATACAAGCAATGGCTTGAATGGAGAGTTTCCGTAATTTACAACTTCATAAAAAGGGCTAAAACAGAGGTAAAAAAAGTTAATAAATCTATATCTTTCGGCGATTATACGGGAGCATGGTACCCTACTTATTATGAAGTTGGTGTAAATTGGGCAAGCAATAAATATGATCCATCAAAGGAATATGCCTGGGCGACTCCCAAATATAAAAATTATGGTTATGCAGAATTATTAGATTTATACACTACCGGCAATTATTTTTATGAGGTGACAAAGGACGAGCTGAATGCCTCCGAAAAAGGCAACACCCAAAGGACAGAAGCAGGAATGCACAAAGGGAAAGAATACTGGTATTCAGTTGAGGGCTCTGCTGAGCTGGTTAACAAAATCATAAAGAAGGCCGTTCCTGTTTATGCCGGCTTATATGTCGATCAGTATAAAGGCAATAAAGAACAGTTTGTTAAAGCGCTAAAGATGTGTCTTAAAAAATCCGACGGGCTTATGGTTTTTGATATTGTACATATAATAAATAATAATTGGTGGGATGCACTGGAGCAGATAACACCCCGCAAATAATTAGAGATTAATATTCGCCGGAATATTTGGGTTTGTTAGTCCATAAGCAAAAAGTCCAAGGAGTAGTTTGAGGAATTGTTCTCGACCTAAAATGAATCCACGGAGAAGAAAACAAATTAATGGAGCGTAAAAATAAATACGGGGCATACTCGAGAGCCTGAATAGCATTAAAATGGTTACTGGTTGTTATATGCCGAAAAGCTAATAATGCTACTTTATTTATTTTAGTGGAATTTATTTGTTTTCAGTAAATTCATTTTCAGTCTTGAACTTTTGGTTCTTTTCTTTCAAGAGAAAAGAACAGGGAACAATTGTAGATATAAAAGCTCATACTGGGTAGGCAAGGATAGCCGCACACACTATATATATTAAATAATATTTATGCTAAAATACATTACTGCAGTTTTATTGGTTCTTCTTACAATATCCGCTCCGGCACAGCAAAGGAAAGACGGAATTATTACAGGCCTGGGCAGCGACAAAAAAATAATTGCCCTGACTTTTGATGCCTGCGAGACTAAAACCCCTTCCTATTTTGATGAGAAGATTTTAAGTTTTTTAATAAATAATAAGATACCGGCAGCAATTTTTCTGAGCGGTAAATTTGCAGTAAGGAACGAAAGCAGAATAAAGCAGTTGCTGAAATACAACTTCCTTGAATTTGAAAATCATTCCCTTAACCACATACAACACTCTGAGAAATTGAGTGATTTAGATTTTACAAAAAATTTAAAGGATAACGAGGCAGTAATTAAAAATATTACCGGAAGACGCCCTCGTTTTTTTAGGTTCCCTGCAGGTAATTACAACAAGCAAAAAGTAAAACTCTGCAGAGATAATGGTTACGAAGTAGTACATTGGACATTTGCCAGCGGCGACCCGGATAAAAACATCTCTGCAAAAAAACTTATTTCCTGGGTGAATTATAAAACAAAGCCGGGTTCAATTTTAATTTTTCATATTAATGGCAGAGGTTACCGTACGGGTGAAGCTCTCCCGGTAATTATAAGCAGGCTTAAAAAACTTGGTTATTCCTTTGTCAAGCTTGAAGATGTTATATAATAACTCAGCGGATCATTATTAACTGTTTATAATTTTCTTGCTATTACAAATACCGTCTTGATAGTTTCATTTGAGCCGCCGTTTAGATTCGACGCTTCCAGAAGCAGAATATATATCCCTATTCTTAGAGCCTTGCCATTATCATCCAAACCGTCATAAATTATGCTGCCCGAGGCAGGAGACGTTCTGCCTGTATTTATTGTCCTTACAAGCCGTCCGGTATTATCAAATATTCTTAAGACTATATTCCCGGCCGGTTGTGCAAGATTATAGCTAATTTCGGTAAAGTCCTCAAACCCGTCATTATCCGGAGAAAATGGATTTGGCTGTATGTTAATTTTTGCAGACTGATTCTTATTATTCAGATTTATGCTGTTAAGCTTGCCGGGCGTAGCACCTTCCGGGTCGGCACTGCTGCTCCAATTATTATTGTCCGTAGCCGGGAGTAATGGATTTATTCTTTCAAGCGACCTGTTTTTTGTGCTAGTTAAATTCTTTTTGTGATAGTTCTTTGAATAATATACGCTATCGACAGTTGCCCCTGTAAAATCTTTAAGAACAATAAAACCCTCACTCTTGGGAATTTCATATTCAATTTCTTTTTCACTTTCATATAAATAGTTTTCTAATTTATATTTATGAGTGGATAATGTATCTGCGTTAAACATGTAATATTTATCCGGCGGAAGGTACATTTCTGTTAACCTTAAAGGAACGTTCGTGTCATTAACGGATATAAAATCATATCCCGCTAAATTAACTGTGTCCGGTCCCGCGTTGTATATTTCAACAAATTGATTGTTATCAGCACCCGGCTCAAACATTATCTCATTAACAATAATGTTAGAAGTGCTTGAAGTGCAGGCATTAATTGAATTTTCCTCTCCGGGCGTGCATCCTTTTTTATTAATGGAATTATGCCAGATATTCTTATCATTCCTCCGCTCAATGGACAGCCCTTTGAACTTTACATCTTTTGAATAATAGCTAATACTGTCAATAATGTGTCCATACTGGTCTTCAAGGATTATTTTGTCACCCTGCACGGGAATATCATTATACTTTAGATATAATATATTTTTAACTTCCGGGTACAAGCTGCCGAATAAAGTATCGTTTGCCAAAACATAATAGCCACTGCTTAAATAATGACTTTCCGAAGTTAAGTTATATTTTTTATTGTTTATTGTAATTAGCCAATTGCTAATATCAATTCCATTTCCCTTATCAAACGGCTTAGAGTATAGCTCAATCCATTTCTGTTTATTTAACAATGGATTGCACATTATTTCATTAATAATCACGCTGCCTGCATTTGTAGTAGGAGAAATTATTTTAGTTAAAATATTGTTATCATCATACTCATCAGCAGTAAATATTACTTCTGCTTTAATACATTTAGTTCCCGTTAAAACAAAATCGTTAGAGCTTTTTACAGAGACACTCCCTGCTGTGTCCAAGCCGCTAAAAGTTTGAGAGTTCAACAACAGCTCAGGTATTGAGTCATTATCCATATCCACATAAAAGCGCACTGCAAAGTTCCCTGCTCTTTGCTTTCCTTTATTGGTAACAAGTGCTTCAAGTTTAATTGCTGAGTTTATTATTGGTTTCTCCGGCGAATACTTAATCGTACTTAGTTCAAGGTCATAATCTTTTATTGATATGGAATTTATTTTGCCGGGGGTACCTTTGTACCGGCTTTCAGACAGGCTCCAATTACCAGACAGGGTACCGGATGCTTTAGTATCAAACCTTTCCAATGACCGCCCATTGATTGTATCAGCTCTAAAATCATAACAAACAGAATCTATTAAATGGTCATATTTGTCTTTGAGAGTAATCAATTCTTTATCGTTATTAAATATCGGCAGGTCCGAGAAAACCAACTTTTCTTTCTGTATGGAATAGTAATTGTTAATAGAAGAGTCTTTTGTGATAACAACATAGGAATAAGGGGCTGCAACTCCGTTACTAAGGATACAATTATTATATGCTCTGTCGGATATTTTGATCCCTGCTAATGACAAAGAATCATTAGTGTTATTATATAATTCGATCCACTCCGGATGGTTATAATCAGGTGAAAACATAATTTCATTTATCACAAGCGCATTATATCTTAACGATGGATTTACTACCAAATAGTTTCTGTTGTTTTGGGGATCTTCATCTAATTGACTAATTATTTTAACAACAAATCCTTTTTTAACAATCGGCAGTCTGCATGAATAACTAATTACAGACGAATCCTTTACGGCGATATTAAAGTTATAGGCGGCTATTTCGTTCTCTTCAAGTGAATCCAGATTATTATCTTCATAAATTTTTACACCGCAGTCGATTGCATTTTTTCCGTAATTTTTAATAACAGATGTTATCAGCAGTAATGAATCTTTTATTGCATAATTAAATAATTTAATCCCCGCATCATAATCTTTCTGCATAATTGAGTTCTTACTCTCCGGTGTACCGCCCGGGTAAATTGAACTTTTCCAATTTGTTGAGTCATTTGCCGGAGCGTCATACGAAAATCTTTCAAGAGAATATCCGGGCGAACCACCCCATTTATAATTGTAGCGTAAGGAATCAATTGACCGGTTTAACGAATCTATTAGTATCACTTTATCATTGTCATTATTAAGCTGCGGAAAATTTCCTATAATTACATTTGGGATATGATACTGGCTTAAAAACGACGAATCCCTTGCAACTACAATATATGCAGAAGGCACTATTTCCATATTTTTATTTATCACCACCGCAGTATCACGGCTATCCGCAATTTTAAAATTACACAAATTAATGCTTTTGTTGCTTTTATTATAGATTTCCACCCACTCTGATTTTTCCTCACTTCCCGGGTTATACATTACTTCATTAATTACTAAATCATTCCTTTCGAATGAGGGAGTAACTGCGGTTATATGAGTGTACCCTGAATTGTTGGAAGTATCCGCATCATACTCAAATTCTATTTTTGCAATAAAATAGTTTAGACCTTCAGTATAGTGACCAGTAATAAACGTATATTGTTTAGATTCGTTCTGATTTAGTGGCGACCCTGGAATAGTAATTATTTTTTCACTTAACCGGGCAATAGAATCTTTATTGCTGTCGTAATAAATATTTATGTTATAACCGGAGGTATAGTTAAGTCCTTTATTTGTAACTAAGACACTGCCGTGAGCCTGTTCTCCTTGTATTACAAAATTACGGCTAAAGGAAAATGTCTTTAACTGTAAATCATAATTTTTAGGCATTACCGAATTTACTAAACCCGGCGTTCCGTTTTTAGTTGATAAAGAGGTAGCCCAATTAGCAGAACTGTTAGAGAGAGAATCGGGGTAAATTCTTTCAAGTGATTTCCCCTGACTTCCGCCCCAGACGCTATGATAATTCACGCTGTCCACTGTTCCGTTGTTGTTATCTTTAATAATTATCTTATTGCCGGAATTATTCAAAGCAAACAGATTAACCGTTTTTATGGCAAAAGGATAATTGTAAAAATTTTTCAATAAAGAATCTTTGCACAACACCAAATAATTTTTAGGCGGCAGGATATAATCGGAATTTGATATTACAATATCATTTGTACCCTCAGATATTTTCCACCCTTTTATATTTATTGAATAATCTTTTCTATTATATATTTCAATCCATTCCGGTTCATTATTTACAGGGGCATACATAATTTCATTTATGACAACTGCCTGAGAGTTATTAAGCGTGGATGTATGAAATTTTATACCGGCAATATTATTATTTGTATCCTGGTCGTCAGGATATAAAACTTTCACTATTAGGCTATAGTTTCTGTCATCTGGCAGATACACCTGTGTTGAAAGGGCCAACGAATCATCGGGGGCTAAATTCAAATAACTGTTATTGAAGATCAACTCATTAGGCGAAGGAATAGTGTCCAGATTTTTATCATCATAAATCTCTACCGAATATGAATTTGCCTGCCGGATTCCAATATTTTTAATAGTTGTTTTAAGTTCCGCATAAGAATTTGGTAAAGGTAGTTCAGGCGTTATATTAAGCGACGAAATTTTAACATCATATAATAATTTGGAGTTGGAGTTAATGCCTCCCGGGGTTCCGTTCAGGGCAAGAGAATTGCCCCAGACTGTATTGTCACCCTCCAAATACATTTTTTCATCACTGTACCCTGAGTCATTATCTGCATGATAAATATATGTATCTAACGTATCATTCTGCGTATTCAGAATTCGTATAGGATGATCTGTAGAATTTGACATTCCGCTTAAGCCGAACACATTATGTGTAATTCGAAGTATTAAAGCTGTAGAAGGGATCTTGTTATGATAAACTCCTGTCTGTAAGTCATAATCATTTTCTAAAATTACGGCATAGCTTCTGGGAGGTAATACGGTTCCGAATCCGAATGAGGCTATGGTATCCTGTGAATTGTTATAATACTGTACACGATATCTATTCAGGTCTATGCTCTGAGTATAGCTTTTATTGAATATCTCCACATACTCATTGTTCCCTGCTTTTGGATTAAACATCACTTCACTAAGTATCAGCAGAGAAGAACTCTGAGCTTGTAATATATCAATACATATTAATAATACCGAAAGAAGAAAAATAACCCGCTTCAATAAATACCCTCAGAAATAGTTTTTAAAAGGATACGGTTACTATGCAGAACAATTTGCAGATTTAAAACAAAAAGGCTGTATAATAATTCATACAGCCTTTACAAAGAGCTATTATATTCCTAATTCTTCTTTGACTTCCTTAAACATTTGGATTGCGAATTCCAAATCCTGAATGGAATGTCCTGCAGAGATTTGGGTTCTTATTCTTGCAGTACCTTTTGGAACTACCGGGTAGAAGAATCCAACAACGTAAACACCTTTTTCCAGCATTCTTGTTGCAAATTTCTGAGCCAGTACGGCATCACCCAACATAACGGGAACAATAGGGTGAACTCCCGGTTTTACATTTAACCCGATTTTGCTGATTCCTTCTCTGAAGAATTTAGTATTTTCTTCCAGTTTATCTCTTAGCTGAGTAGATGCTAAAAGCATATCCAGAACTTTCAAAGAAGCGGCTACTATTGAGGGCGCAACTGTATTGGAAAACAAATAAGGACGTGAACGCTGACGCAGCAAATCAATGATTTCTTTTCTGCCGCTTGTATAACCGCCGCTTGCACCGCCTAAAGCTTTGCCTAAAGTTCCGGTAATTACATCAACGCGTCCCATAACATCGTTATATTCGTGAGTACCTTTACCGTGTTTGCCCATAAAACCTACGGCGTGGCTGTCATCAACCATAACCATGGCGTTATATTTATCAGCTAAATCGCAAATAGCTTTAAGGTTAGCAATACTGCCATCCATTGAAAATACACCATCAGTAGCAATTAATTTGTTATGCGTATTTGAGGCTTCTTTTAATTTGGCTTCTAAATCTGCCATATCATTGTTTTTATAACGGAATCTTTGAGCCTTGCATAACCTTATGCCGTCAATAATGCTGGCGTGGTTAAGTTCATCGCTAATAATAGCATCTTCTTCGGAAAGAATTGTTTCAAACAAACCTCCATTTGCATCAAAGCAGGAAGTATATAAGATTGTATCTTCTGTTTCCAGAAAAGATGATATTCTTTGCTCTAACTCTTTGTGAACTTCTTGGGTTCCGCATATAAAACGGACTGAAGATAAGCCATAGCCCCACTTTTCATAACTCTGTTTAGCAGCTTCAATTATTTCCGCATTATCTGCTAAGCCTAAGTAGTTATTGGCGCACATATTAAGGACTTTCTGACCGCCCTTTACTTCAATGTTTGCTTTTTGGGGAGATGTTATTATTCTTTCATTTTTAAACAATCCTTCTTCTTTTATTGAATTCAGGATTTGTTCATAATGCTTTTTACTTGTAGAAAACATATAGATCACCTTTCTAATCAAATTAAACCATTTTATTTATTCTTAAGAATATATAAATGTAAAAATAGCATACTCTAAAATACAGAGCTAAAGATAAAAACAAAAGAAAAAAATGATTGAATTTGAACTTTTTAAATAACTCCAAAGTCGCAGAACTGCTTATAATCCTCGGACTTCCATTAAATAAAAAAGCCGGTATCCAATTACTTGAATACCGGCATGAATAACTACCTGAAAAGTCTGCCTGAGCTATAACTCCAAGCTGTCATCTTCAGCAGGGGCTGGAGGTGGAGCAACGCTATTCCCATTATCCGGCAATTCATCTTCATCAGGGATTACTTTGGCGATATCCGCAATTTTATCATTTTCTTTCAATCTGATAACTCTTACGCCCTGAGTATTTCTGCCCATCAGCCTGATATCTTTAATGCTTTGTCTGATAACCATACCCTGTTCGGAAATAATTACCAGCTCATCACCGTCTACCACTTCCATCATGGCAATCATCTTGCCTGTTTTTTCTGTAGTTTTAACAGTTATTACGCCCTTGCCGCCGCGTCGGGTAATTCTATAGTCATTTAGGTCAGACCTCTTGCCATAACCATTTCCGGTTACTACCAAGATGTTATCATTGCGCTTAATAACAAGCAGACCGACAACAATATCATCCTTGCCAAGGTTAACGCCTCTAACGCCTGTTGCTGTTCTGCCCATGTCCCTTACATCATTTTCATGGAAGCGGATGGCAAAACCATTTTGAGTTCCCATAACAATATCATTAGAGCCATCAGTCATTTTAACTGAGATAAGTTTATCACCTTTAACAATATTTATTGCATTGATGCCGCCCTTTCTTACATTCCCATAAGCAGAAAGAACTGTCTTTTTAACTGTACCCAATTTAGTTGCCATAATCAGGTAAGCATCATCCTTAAACTCTTTTACGGCAATAAAAGCGGCAATATTTTCATCTTTATCCTTTTCGATAAGATTTACTATTGACCTGCCTCTGGTGGCACGTCCGCCTTCAGGCAGCTCGTGAACTTTAAGCCAATAGCATTTACCCTGATCGGTAAAGATAAGGATATACTGATGAGTTGAAGCAATAAACATATGTTCAATAAAGTCATCATCCTTGGCCTGCGCCCCGGTTACTCCTTTACCGCCTCTGCCCTGTTTCCTATATCCGCTTACAGGGAATCTCTTGATAAATCCTTTATGTGATATTGTTACGACTACATCTTCTTCCGCAATTATATCTTCTAAAGAGAATTCTTCAAAATTATAAATAATTTCCGTACGGCGTTCGTCACCGTATTTCTCTTTAAGAATAAGAAGTTCATCTTTAATTATGAGATATCTTTTCTCTTCACTAACAAGAATGCTCTTCAATTTTTCAATGGTCTTGAGTAATTCCTTATACTCGTCTTCAATCTTCTTTCTTTCAAGTCCTGTCAGTCTCTGCAAGCGCATTTCAAGAATTGCCTTAGCCTGAATTTCACTAAGTTTAAATTTGCGCATCAAATTGTTTTTTGCCGTCTCAACATCACGGGATTTCTTAATAGTTTCAATAACTTCATCAATGTTATCTAATGCTATTATATAGCCTTCTAAAATGTGGGCACGTCTCTCAGCAGCATCCAGGTCGTATTTAGTCCTTCGGATAAGGACATCCATTCTGTGGCTGATAAAATGCTGCATCATTTCTTTTAAAGTAAGAGTCTTAGGCATCCCATTAACCAGAGCAAGATTTATTACGCCAAAAGTAGTCTGCATTGCTGTATGCTTAAACAACTGATTTAAAACAACAGCCGGCTGAGAATCCCTTTTAAGCTCAATTACTACACGCATACCGTCCCTGTCAGACTCATCCCTTAAATTGGAAATATCAGTCAGGACTCCGCCTTTAACAAGGTCAGCCATTTTCTCTATTAGATTGGCTTTATTAACCTGATAAGGAAGCTCGGTAATTATAATGTTTTCCCTGCCGTTTTTAAGAGTCTCAATATTTGCTTTTGCTCTTATTACAATGCGTCCCCTGCCTGTAGTGTATGCTTGTTTAACACCCTCATAGCCGTATATTATACCGCCGGTAGGAAAATCAGGTGCAGTTACATACTTCATTAATTTTTCGGAAGTAATGTCGGGGTTCTTAATAAGTGCAACTAATCCGTCAACTATTTCATTTAAATTATGCGGGGGAATGTTTGTTGCCATTCCTACTGCGATACCGCTTGAACCATTAACTAAAAGGTTAGGCAGGTAAGAGGGTAAAACAGACGGCTCCTGCAATGATTCATCAAAGTTCGGCACAAAATCGACAGTATTTTTATCCAAATCCCTTAAAAGTTCTTCTGCTATTTTAGCCAGACGTGCTTCAGTATAACGCATTGCAGCTGCACCGTCACCATCAACCGAGCCGAAGTTACCCTGACCACTTATCAATGGATAGCGCAAAGAAAATTCCTGCACCATTCTTACCATTGAATCGTAAACGGCTGTATCACCATGAGGATGGTATTTACCTAAAACCTCACCCACAATTCTGGCGGATTTTTTATAAGGTTTGTTAAAGTACATACCCAGCTCATTCATACCAAAAAGTATTCGTCTGTGAACCGGCTTAAAACCATCACGCACATCAGGCAATGCCCTGGATACTATAACCGACATAGAATAATCTATGTATGAAGATTTCATTTCATCTTCTAACGAAACAGGAACTATTTTTTCAAAAATTGTAGCCATTATTTATTCTTGCTTATTTTCTATTATTTTTTTTAATTTCATCCACATTTCTCAGCAGATATACCGCTTTAGGAAATATTTTTGTACAGTTTTTATATATCCAGATTTCGAACATATTTGGCGTGTTTTTCAATAAAAGCACGTCTCGGTTCAACATCATCACCCATAAGAGTTTCAAATATTTTATCTGCTATTGCGGCGCTTTCCAGACTAACCTGCAAAACTGTTCGCGTTTCGGGATTCATGGTTGTTTCCCATAATTGTTCAGGATTCATTTCACCCAAACCTTTGTATCTGGAAATCAAAACACCTTTTACGTTAGCTTCTTCAGTTCCTTCAAGTTCGGTGTGAATTACTTCCTTACCGTTTACTTTCAATCTTTTCAGAACTTCGTTTTTTTCATCATCATCAAAAGCATAATACTCTTCTTTACCCTTTTTTATTCTATATAAAGGAGGCTGAGCAATATAAACTTTCCCTGATAAGATTAAATCTTTCATATAACGGTAGAAAAATGTCAGCAATAATGTACGGATATGGCTTCCGTCAACATCAGCATCTGTCATAAGGATTATCTTACCATATCTGGACTTTGATTCATCAAAATCAGCTCCAAAGCCGGAACCAATTGCAGAAATCATTGTCTTAATTTCGTTATTCTCCAATATTCTATGCAGTTTTGCTTTTTCGACGTTTAGAATTTTACCTCTTAAGGGTAAAATTGCCTGAAATCTTCTGTCTCTTCCCTGCTTGGCAGAACCGCCTGCAGAATTACCTTCAACTATATACATTTCGCAATGTTCGGGATCAGTAATGGAGCAATCGGCAAGCTTGCCGGGTAAGTTCATGTTATCAAGAACATTTTTTCTTCTGGAAAGATCTTTAGCTTTTCTTGCTGCTTCTCTTGCTTCAGCAGCTCTTAGGCATTTTTCAATTATATTTTTACCTACTGCAGGGTTCTCTTCCAAATACTCCGAAAGTTTTTCACCCACAAGTGTTTCAACGGCTGATTTGGTTTCACTATTACCCAGCTTTGTTTTGGTCTGTCCTTCAAACTGCGGCTCGCCAACTTTTACTGAAATGACAGCAGTAAGACCTTCTCTAAAATCATCGCCCGTTAAAGTAATTTTGCCTTCTTTAACAAGATTATTCTTGTATGCATAATTATTAAGAGTACGGGTTAAAGCGGTTTTAAATCCCACAAGGTGTGTTCCGCCTTCGTGTGTATTTATGTTATTAACATAAGAAAATATATTTTCACTATAGGAATCGTTATATTGAAAAGAAACCTCAACGGGTGTTCCGTCTTTTTCTCCTTCAATATAAACAGTTTTATGCAAAGCTATTCTGGATTCATCAAGATATTTAACAAACTCAATAAGGCCTCCTTTAAAATGGAAAGTCTCATCTTCTCCGCCATTTCTCTCGTCTATAACTCTAATAGAAATAGTTTTATTCAGATAAGCAAGCTCACGCATTCTTTCAACTATGGTATCGTACTTAAAGGTCGTAGTCTTAAATATTTCACGATCCGGCATAAAAGTAACTCTGGTGCCGGACTCATCTTTTTTTGCTTTGCCGATTTCTTTAACAGGAGCAACAGGATCTCCCTGATGGTACTCCTGAAAATAAAGTGCTCCGTTTACCTTAACTTCAACTTTAAGCCATGAAGAAAGGGCGTTAACAACAGATACGCCCACTCCGTGAAGTCCACCGGACACTTTATACGAATTTTTATCAAACTTACCGCCGGCATGCAAAACGGTCATAACGACCTCAAGAGCCGATTTATGTTCTTCCGGGTGCATATCCACAGGAATGCCGCGTCCGTTATCTTCAACGGTAACGCTCTCATCCTTATGAATAGTGACTACAATTTTATTAGCAAATCCGGCTAAAGCCTCATCTATACTGTTATCCACAACTTCATTTATAAGATGGTGCAGACCTCTGGTTCCGACATCGCCGATATACATCGCCGGTCTTTTCCGAACAGCTTCCAATCCCTTTAATACGCTTATATTTTTTGCACTATATGTTTCAGTACTATTTGCCATAACACCTTTCCGGTTATATAAAATTATAACTTAAATCAACCTGAAAATCTGATTGCTTTAATTCTTGGTTCATTATAATAATCATTAATTTTCTTTATCATCATCTCATTCTTCAAAAACAATTCGTGTCTCATCACCGAGTTTTCAACTCTAATCAACAGCATCTTATTATTAACAGTAGCAGCAGATACAAAACTTTGGAGTTCCGGAAAAATAGTATAGAAATCCGCAGCTACATCAAAACTTTTAACTAAGTTTCTAAGCTTGTTAAAATCTTCATCTTTATTAAAAATATCTTCTAATGACCTAAAATTATGTTCCATAACTAACATTACCTTTGCTTACGTATAAAATTAAATCATCTTCTTCTTTTTGAAGATAAGATAAATTCGTAAAATCAGTTAATGTAATAAATGCCTGCCCTACTTTACTCAAATAACTGCTTATTTTTGAAGATCTGTTTATATCAAGCTCGCCAAAAACATCATCCAACAGAAAAATAGGAACTCTGTTTGTCATTTCTTTCAGATAAAAGAACTCGGCAAATCTTAAAACCACCTGAAAGGTTTTATGTTGCCCCTGAGATCCGAAAGTTTTAAGATTAAGATCGTTTATGCTGAAAATAAAATCATCCCTGTGAGGGCCAATCAAATTTGAAGCCCTTCTAAGTTCTTCATCCTTTTTTTGGCTCAGTATATCCGAAAACAATTTTTCAATTTCATCAGTCCCGGAACCATCCAAATAATTGTAAGCGACACCGGGAATTTCGTCACTTTCCATAATTACGTTGTAAGACTCTGCAATAAAGCGGTTAAACTCTTTACAAAAACGTTTTCTTGCTTTGATAATTTCAGAACCCGCCGCAACAAGTTTCTCCGTCCAAGCTTCCAGTTCAGTCGTATAAAAGAACTGCTTTTGTTCTTTAAGCCTGCTTAGCAATTGAGACCTCTGTTTAAGAGTCTTATTGTAATCGAGTAAATTTTTTAAATAAGTTTCACTGGCTTGTGAAATAACCGAGTCTATGAACTTTCTTCTGTCAGAGGGGGAGCCCTGAGTTATTGCGTGATCAGCCGGGGTTAAAAGCACAACTGGAAACTGCCCTATTACTTCAGCAGCCCTAAATACTTGCTTGTCATTCTTAAAATAATATTTCTTGTTTTCTTCAGCAGAATAATAAATTCTTACTTCATTATTTATAGAATTATTAAAGCTTCCTTTTATTTCAAAATTTTCTTCATTAAAACAAACTACATCGGAATCCGCTTTTGCTATATTACTTTTTGTAGTACACAAATAATAAATAGACTCCAGTAAAGTAGTTTTACCCTGCCCATTTCCTCCGGTTATATAGTTAATATTCCCGGAAAAATTTATTTCAGTATTTTTATGAGACCTAAAATTTTTTAACTGAACAGAAGATAAAATCATTTTAACTATTTAAACGAATAGGCATCAAGAGCAGCAAAAGCTCTTCACCCTCAGGGCAAACACTTGGTTTTATAATTACTGCTTTTGTAGGCTGATTTATCTTAAAAATTACATCTTCAGACTCTATGTGCGACAGCATTTCATTAAGGAAATCTGCCTGAAAACCGATAGACATCGGCTCATCGCCATACTGGCAAAGTATTTTTTCAGATGCTGAGCGTCCGCGTGTGCTGTCATCCGATGAAACTACTAATAAATTAGTTTCTATGTTCAGTTTAATCTGGCTGCCGAACAGCATAGATCTTTTAGCAGCTCTCTGTAATATTTTTGTATTAACTGTTAACAGTTTTTCATTCTGAAGCGGGATAACACTATTGTAGTTAGGATATTTTTCATTAATTATCCTTGTAGTAATTGTATTGCCGGGCAGCTTAAATGTCATCTGGGAGTTATTCATTGTTATTTCCACAGGAGCGTCTGTTAAGCTCTTCATTAAAATACTGACGGCCTTCCCGGGTATTACAAATTGCTCAGACGTAGTGTTCTTAATATTAAGGCTTGTATATTTAACAAGTCTGTGTCCGTCTGTAGCAACAACGTTTAATCCGTCTTCTGTAAATTCAAACAAAATACCGGTCAAAGCAGGACGGATATCATCTTGCGAGGCGGCAAAATTTGTAAGTTCTAAAGCTCTTTTTAGTGCTTTACCATCAAATGCATATACCTTGTCCATATTTAGGACTGGCATTTCGTGATATTCATCTTTTGGTAAATAGCTTATGTTATATTCACCATTATCAAATGTAATATTTATTCTATTGTCGTCTTCTTCTATTTTAAAAGTAATAAGTTTATCACCCAAAGATTTAACAAAATCATATAGCAGCTTGGCCGGGACAAGAAACTCGATATCTTCTCCTGTATCCAGGAAATTATCAACTTCCGTACTGACAATGTTGGTACTGTCAGTTCCTTGTATAATTAGATTTGCATTCTTTATGGAAAATAAAAAATATTCCAGGGTTTCAATTGTGGAGTGGCTCGGTATTACGAGTACCGTTTTGGATAATAGGTTTTCAAATTCTTTACTGTTTATTTTAAATTCCATCAAAAAATCTCCGTTTTAAACATTTTAAAATACAAAAAAAGTATCCCAATCTCAATTGAAAAAATTGGAAATATTTAAACCCATCCCGCTATAAAAATGGGGGTTATTGCCCAACAGGATTAGTCCCGCTCTTAGTTGTTTGGTCATCTGATGTGCTCATGGTGGCATATAATGTATATGTTGTTCCGCTAAGTACACTTGAATACAGAATTGTAACTTTTGTACCCGGTTTAAAGCTTAATGATCCGGTTGCAGCCCCAACAAATGTAGCAGTTGATGCAGCAGCAGGTATTTCATATGTAGTTGCATAAGTATATGTCCCTTTGGGTATATCCTTCACAACCACAGTTTTACCTGACTCAACGGTAATAATTTCTCCTTTAAAATTAAGGTAAATTGCTCCGGCTGATATATTTTTTAACGTAAGACTATTGTCCAGTGAAGATGAGCACCCTGCCAGAATTAACGGCAAAACTAACAGTAAAAGTAACTTTTTCATATCGTTATTTCATTTTTGTTTATTTAAAATTTAACTTAAATCCTGATAATAATCAATCATAAAAAAATGGTTAATAATCAGGTTTACAGCGTTTTTTACTGCATTTTTTGGGCCAATTCCCCAAAACCCGGCAAAGTATCCCTCCTTAAAGTTTTTATTCTTATCCGTGGAATATTGCACCTTTACAATGCATTTATTATCTTTTATTTTTAATTATTTCTGATAAAAATGGCTGACAAAGAAGAATTTGTTTATTGTTGCTCAGAGTGCGGTGCAGAAATCCTGCCCTCTGACAAGAGTTGTCCCAACTGCGGAATTGATTTTGACCCTGACACAAGCGATACTTCCGGGCCCTTGCCTGAGGAATATACTATTCTTCTGCAGGTATATGATAATCTTATAGCTGCCCAATCAGATAAAGAATTACTGGAAGCGAATGGAATTCACTCGATATTAAAAGCTCAGAACTGGAATTCTATTTTCGCACCGGTCATAAAAGGACCTCAACTGTTTGTATTAGCTCCTGATTACCAAAAAGCCAAAGAACTTATTTCTTAATTTTGAATTTGATAAAATGAAACAACTCCTTATACTTGCTATTCTTTCCTTATTATTACTTGCCCAAAGTGGTTTTCCTCAGAAAATGACGTCAGAAAGTGAACGTTTGGTGTCATTTAGGCAAAAGGAGATCATGCGTGAAAATTCCTTTTTTAAAAATACAAAGCTCAAATCTATTGGTCCCTCCATCATGGGGGGCAGAGCTGTAGATCTTGATGTCAATAATGAAAATCCTGCTGAATTTTATGCGGCTTATGCTTCCGGAGGTCTCTGGAAAACCGTAAATAATGGTCTTACTTTCATTCCGGTATTTGATAAAGCTCCCAACATTATTATGGGTGATATTGCCGTTGACTGGAAACATGATGAAATTGTATGGGTCGGCACAGGAGAAAACACCTCAAGCAGATCTTCTTATGCAGGCTGCGGAATCTATAAGAGCACAGACAAAGGTAAATCTTTTAGCTATATGGGATTAGGAGAGACCCAACGCATAGGCAGAATTGTTATTGACCCGCGTGACCCTAAAGTTGTCTGGGTTGCAGCTCTTGGGCATCTTTATACTACTAATCCGGAAAGAGGAGTTTATAAAACAACGGATGGTGGTATATCTTGGAAAAAGACTTTATTTATTGATGATACTACCGGGATTGTTGATTTAACAATTGACCCTAAAAACCCGGATATCCTTTATGCTTCTTCCTGGTATAAATACCGGAAACCGAACATCCTTAAGGAAGCAGGCAGTCAGTCTGCCATTTATAAAAGTACTGACGGCGGTAACAACTGGGTTAAGATAACCGGTCATAATTCAGATTTTTTAACCGGAGATAATATCGGCAGAATCGGCATGGCAATTTCGCCTCAAAATCCGGATTATATCTATGCATTGGTGGATAACCAGAACCACCGGCCAAAGCAGGAGATCTCTGAAAAGAAAAATGAAAAAATCTTAACTAAGGAAAAACTTCAGACAATCTCCAGGGAAGATTTCCTTAAATTAGATCCGTATATAATAAATCATTATCTGCAGGAAAAAGATTTTCCCGCAAAGTATAATGCTAAAAAAGTATTGGAGCTGATTAAAGAAAATAAAATAACACCGCAGGATATTGCAAATTATTTTGACGACAATGAGGAAGAGGATCAGGGCACTCCCGTAATTGGAGCTGAGGTTTACAAATCAACAAATGCCGGCGGAACCTGGTTTAAAACAAATAGCAGATACATTGACGATATGTATTATTCTTATGGATATTATTTTGGTAATATCAGCGTTGACCCGGAGGATACCAACCGGGTTTATATCTTAGGCGTAAACATTTTATTTTCTACAAACGGAGGAACTTCTTTTAGTAAACTGAAAGACGGTAATTTGCATATGGACCATCACGCTTTCTGGATAAACCCCAAAAAGCAGGGGCATATTATTTCAGGAAATGACGGCGGCATAAACATCTCATATGATAATGGAGAAAACTGGTTTAAAGTCAGTAACCCGTGTGTAGGGCAGTTTTATTCAATAGCCATCGATAACGAAACCCCTTTTAACGTTTACGGAGGCATGCAGGATAATGGAGTTTGGTACGGGCCAAGTAATTATTCACCCGACCAAAGCTGGCTGGAATCCGGACAATATCCCTATCAGGGATTAGTCGGGGGAGACGGCATGCAGGTTCAGATTGACACTACCAATAAAAATATTATTTATATCGGTTATCAATACGGTTTTTATTACCGGTTTGATAAAAGGACCGGAAAGTCGTCCCTTGTCAGGCCAATAAATCAACTTGGGGAACCCAAGTTAAGGTTTAACTGGCAGACTCCGATTATGCTGTCCTCTTTTAACAGCGATTTTCTTTATTTTGGTGCAAACAAACTGTTTAGATCGTTTAATAAAGGTAATGATTTTGAAGCCATATCTCACGATTTAACAAGAGGCAAAACAAATGGCAATGTCGCATTCGGAACGCTTTCTACCATAGACGAGTCCCCTCTTAAATTTGGGATTTTATATACAGGCAGTGATGATGGTTTAGTTCATGTCTCAAAAGACGGCGGCAGTTCATGGACAAAAATATTTGACACTCCATATTACATAAGCAGAGTAATAGCTTCTCAGTATGAAAGTGATGTCGTGTATATTACGTTAAACGGATACCGTTTTGATGATTTTAGCTCGTATATTTACAAATCAACAAATTTTGGCAAATCCTGGCAGCAAATAGGCTTAAATCTCCCCAAAGAACCGGTAAATGTAATAAGGGAAGATCCCGTTAACCCGAATGTTTTATATGCAGGCACCGACGCAGGTTTATATGCGTCTATTGATAAAGGCATTTCATTTATGCCTATATTTAATTCAATGCCTGAAGTCCCTGTTCATGATATTGCTATCAGCAGGCAGGAATCCGAATTGATAGCCGCAACACACGGCAGGTCATTATATAAAGTTAACATCAAATATATTGAGAAACTGACTAACGACATATTAAAGACACCTTTATACATATTCCCGCTGGACAACATAGCGTATAACTCAAATTGGGGGAATAAGACATACTCATGGGGCACGCCTAATATCCACAACATGGAGATAGTATATTACTCTGCTGCCAAAGGAACAGGGAGAATAAAAGTTATGCTTGAAGACGGCACTCCGGTTTTTGAGAAAGAGTTAAAACCTGACCAGGGATTAAATTATTTCACATATGATCTGAGCATTGATTCCGCCTCTGTAAAGAATTATAAAGAAAATTTATATGCCAATAAAAGAAAAATTGAGGACCGCGAAAAAGAAGTGATGCTTAATAAAGCGGATAACGGCAATTACTATCTTTTACCGGGTAAATATGTAGTGGAAGTAAAAACGAATTCGGCAGTTACCAAAGAAGAGTTTGAAGTAAAGCAGCGCAAACAAAAGGTAAGAGAATAAATGGCTTTAACATGACAGGCTGACTAAAAAGCATAAAAGTCAGCCTGTTAATAAAATTGCTCTTCCTGTTTTATCAGGAAATTTATTACACATTTTAAGAACCATGCATTTATATATGACCATCCCGATTTAGAATAGTTCATAATTGCTAATATCCTTATTTAAGTATACCTGCCTTTGTAATCACTCTAATCACTGTCAAGCTCTCCTACTGGACTTATTCCTATGTGTAATATTTCGTCCATACTGTTTAGGATTGGTAATTTTGATAATGGGAAAATGAGATAAGCACTTTGCCTATCGGTAGAGCCAATTGTAATACCCAGTTTAGGTAAAGAGGAAATATCGCCCATATATTCTACTGTTGCGTAAATCTTGGGGTCAGTTTGGATTAAATTAATACCCCAGGTCTCAGCAATTTCAGGAGATAGATGCAACATAATATTAAGTCTCCCTCCACTCTTGTCATTTTTCATTGAGAATTTAAACCCGTATTTTTGGTTATACGCTCTAAGTAAGGTAGGATTAATTTTATTACTTGTAAGTGCCCCAAGAATAATTGCAGGCTTAACCCTCGTAATACGATTAGGCTTTACAACAATATTTACAGCCTTCGTCATCCAGCCGTGCACCGATATTTCCGGATAATTTCCCGGCACTACTTTATTGATTTTGAAATATCCTTTTGAATCACTTTTTCCCTCCCATAAACATTTGCCGCTTTTTCCGTTCCACAGATATAAATATTTGTTATCATTATAAGAGACACGGGCATTTTTTACAGGGCGGCCATTCATATCAACAATATAGCCTTCTATTTTGCCATATTTAATCGGCTCAATTTTCTTTTGATATTCAAGCAGATCCCACTCTATTTTTTCTTTAACAGTATCCAGTCTATCAACGTAAAAAGGCTGGAGACAGGTAATCTTACTATTTAGTACTTCTATTTGTTCAGCGGAATGATCTATTAGACCCTCAGTTTGTATCTTTATGTCATATAAACCCGGTTTCAGGTTGTTGATATAAAAATACCCCTCACCGTCAGGCTGGACAATTTTGTTTGTTCCCATCAGGGTAATCTTGAATGGCTTAATATTTTTGGCATTATAAAAAGTAACTTTCCCAAAAATTGCCCCGTCTTTTATTTTAGGTTTATTATTTGGCTGGATAAAACTAACCGTAAATAATATAAAGAGTATAACTATTTTGTTTATCATATCATCACTCCATTAAAACCTAATATAAGTAACCCGCTATCAATATAATTTATCGAACCTATAATAATAAAAATATTATTTGTTTGTCAAGTACAATAAATTTAACAGGTTGGTTGGGTTGCGTTATAACTCCGGCAGAAATAGTATACTTTTTAATGGGTGGTGACGCTTTAGCAATCAGATTACATTGGCTCACTATGCGTTCTGACTGGAACCCTGAATGATAATAATATATTATAAACGAGCTCCATGGGAGCGGTATATAAGGCAAGAACGGATCCGGGTATTTTCATAGGTTATAAGAATAAAATAACAGGGCAACATATCGCTCCCATGGAGCTCTTTAATCTTCTTTGCGCTTCAAATAGCTACTAATATGCCGCCCGTACCGGGCTCAATCTCCTTTGGCTGACCGCCCATAATGCAGATCTCTGCTTTTGTTTAATGTAACGCGAAGCTCCAGCTTCGCAGTTGATTTCTAAGTTTTGCAGGCAATGAGATTTCTCTTTGGCTGTATCTTATACTTTTAAGACATCAAGGATATTTTTTTATTTATTCACCTTTTAAATACACCATTTCTTTGTTTGTAAAAGCAAATGGGGCAGTCTAAAGGTCAGCAAGCATTTTTTGTGCTTTAATTTTAGAATACTTATCACGGAAATCGTTATTCTCTGTTTTCAGCAATTTATGCAGCAATGTTTCCTCCTCTTTTTTCCTGTCCATTTTATTATAGGTTTTGGAAAGATTAAACATTACGGTAATTGCATTAGGGTTTAGCTGCAGTGCTTTTTTAAACATTTTTTCTGACTCCTCATAGCTGCCTTCCGGCACGTGCCCTAAAAATGTATTTGCAAATGTTCTTTCTACCCAGTTAAGACTTGCCAGCTCCCTGTAATAAATGCCCATAATAAGATAAGGAATTGGATCATTAGGGTTCATTTTTAATGCTCTTTTACCGTTTTCCCCAATCTTATTGGTGTATTTAATTTTTTCCTTACCTCCTTTAAACATTGCCAGATTGCCATAAGACCAGGCAAGATAGGTATAAGTAAGCCCGCTGTTAGGATATTTTTTCTGCAGTTTTTCTGCACTTTTTACCGCCTTATTTATTATGTCCTCAGCTTCAGATTTTTTTTGTAAATTTACAAGCTCTTCGCCTAAATCATTATAACCCTTTGACAATTTGCACAAGACTTCAAAATCATCCTGAGCTAAAGAATATGCCTGTTCATATTTTTTTACTGCATTATAATTATCAAATTTTTTGCTGTAAGCATCTCCTTCTTTTAAAAGAGATTTATAATCACTGCCGGAAAACAAAACAGAAATCATTAGAATGATAGCAGGGAAAATGTTCATTAATAAAATCCTTATTTTTTTATGCAAAGTTAACTCTTTTTTGATTACTAAAAAATCAAATTTTTACAAGCTGCAAGAATCCGGCATACATTTGCAACTACTTGCCGGTTCGTTTGAAGTCCTGGCAAAATTGACATCTGAGACAATCAATTCCAAGCAAATACTTTTATTTATGTTTCTCTCCTTACTTTTGTCTTGATACAAAAGCCACGACTTCGCCGGGCAGGTAACAAAAAATCAAGACTGAAAATAAATTCACTAGGAACAATTTAATTCCGTTGAAATAAATAAAGTAGCATGCTGGCTATTCTAAATATCCGCATTCGATAGATATTACGCCTTGTTGTAGTTATACTTTCCGCCCCGTATTTATTTCTTTACACTTCATTAAATTGTTCCTTACTCCGTGAATTTATTTTAGGTCGGCCTCATTCCAAGATATCCTTTATAGCCCAAAATACTTGTAGAGGTTACTCTTATTTATTATAAATGCTTCTTGCACAGAGGCATTATACCGATTGAAGTTAATTAAGAACAGTATTTTCATTGCAAACTTCAGGGATAAATCCACTTGAGACTACTTTTATTATAATTCATTAACTTTCCCTTTCCCGCTGAATTTTTTCATAATTCTTTAGTCATTTTGAATTGTTTCTGCTTTGTATTGAAATAGATATTCAGTATTTGTATGTTTAAAGTTTATTTTTAACAAGATTTGGTATATTAGTAATGCTTGAACAACAGAGAACGATTTTGAAACCGGTTACGATGTCGGGAATTGGTTTACATACCGGTACCCAATGCAATATGACTTTTAAACCGGCACCAGAAAATTATGGAATTAGATTTGTTAGGACTGATTTAGGCGGATCCCCTGAAATTCCTGCGATAGCAGATAATGTAGTTGACGTTTCCCGTGGTACCACCATTGGCATAGGCGAGGCAAAGGTTCACACAGTTGAACACGTCTTAGCTGCCATTGCTGGCCTTCAAATAGATAATATTATTATTGAACTTTTTGGAATTGAACCTCCAGTAGGTGACGGCAGTGCAATGTCTTACGTACAGGCTTTAATAGGTGCAGGCTTTGAGCAGCAAGAAGCTCCCAAAGATTATTTAATTATTGATGAAACAGTGCAGTTTCACGATGAAGCCCGCCAGGTGGACATCGTTGCACTTCCTTTAGACGGCTTTAGAGCAACTGTAATGGTTGACTATCAGAACCCTGCTTTAGGAAGCCAGCATACAGGCCTTTTTGACCTTGAAAAAGAATTTGTTGATGAATTTGCCTCTGCACGTACTTTCTGCTTTTTAAGTGAAGTTGAAGCCCTTGCCGACAATGGTCTTATTAAAGGCGGAGATATTGATAACGCAATTGTTATAGTTGACCGTGACGCAACCGAAAAAGAACTTGCAGTAATGCAGAAAAAAGTAGGTACAAAAAGCACAATCACTTTGGGTGAAAACGGTATCCTAAATAATAAAGAGCTAAGGTTCAAAAACGAACCGGTTCGACACAAATTATTAGATATGCTTGGAGATTTAGCTCTAATAGGTGCACCTCTTAAAGCACAGATATTAGCTGCCCGCCCGGGTCACAAAGCAAATGTTGAATTTGCTAAGCAAATCCGTAAAATGTACCAGCAGAAAAAAATCGTTAAGAAATTTCAATTCGTAAAAAAAGAAGGAGTAGTTTTTGATATCAACGCTATCCAAAGAATACTTCCTCACAGATATCCTTTTTTATTAGTTGACAAAATAATTTCTTTAGAATTAGAAACTAAAGTGGTTGGCGTAAAATCAGTTACAGTTAACGAACCATTTTTCCAGGGTCATTTCCCGGGAATGCCAATCATGCCCGGAGTGTTAATTCTGGAAGCTTTGGCCCAGACAGGAGGAATTCTGCTTCTGAATTCTTTGCCGAATTTTGAAGAAAAACTTGTAATGTTTATGCAGATAAACAATGCTAAATTCCGCAAACCTGTTGTTCCGGGTGATCAACTGTACTTTGAAGTCGAGTTAAAGACAAAGAAAGCAAAGTACTTTACCATGAGCGGGAAAGCTTATGTTGATAACGTTCTGGTTGCAGAAGCTGATTTTATGGCCGGTATTACTGACCGGGCTTAGACTATTACTAACAAATAACTAATTATTATGAACAAAATACATCCTTCAGCTATCGTTAGTCCTAACGCTATTTTGGGTGATAATAATATTATTGGCCCTAACGCAATTATTGAGGAAAATGTTGAAATAGGTAACAATTGCAAAATAGGTCCTTTTGCTGTTATTTATCCGGGTGCAAGGATTAAAAACAATGTTACTATTCATCAGTCTGCTTCTGTAGCTAATGTCCCTCAGGACTTAAGCTTTGGCAATGAAGAGTCAATTCTAACTATTGATGATAATACGACGATTAGAGAGTTTGCCACTCTGCACAGAGGCACTAAAGCAACCGGACATACTTATATTGGAAAAAGCTGTTTTATAATGGCCTATTCTCATGTTGCCCATGATGACCATATTGGAGACCACTGCATCCTGGCTAACGCTGTTCAGCTTGCCGGTCATGTCCATCTGGAAGACTGGGTTACAATTGGCGGAGGTACTGTTGTACATCAGTTTTGCAATATCGGGCAGCAGGTTATGATTGGCGGAGGGCATAAAGTTACTCAAGACGTTCCCCCGTTTATATTAGCTGCCGACTGGCCTCTCAGATTCGTTTCCCTAAACATAATCGGTTTGAGAAGACGGGGATTTTCTGACGAAAATATTCAGGCGCTTAAACAGGTTTATGCTATCCTTTACAGTAAGTCTTTAAACCTTACCCAGGCAAAAGAGCAGATCGAAAAAGAGTTCGGCACAAATGAATACGCTAAAACAGCTCTTCAGTTTTTGGCTCAGTCCAAAAGAGGAATAATCGGTTCGTGACCTGGTATTATACAGATACAGGGTTTAATACAGGCGAGTTCAATATGCAATTTGACCTCGCCCTTTCTAAAAATATACTCCCCGGCCAGGCTATCCTAAGATTTTACAGATGGGAGCCTTTTTGTATTTCTCTTGGCTTTAATCAGAGTATTGACTCCATTGATTACAGCAAGGCAAAAGAAGAAGGAATCGGCATAGTAAAACGCCCAACCGGCGGGCGGGCTGTCCTGCATGCAGAAGAGCTCACTTATTCTGTGGTCATGCCCTGTCAGGCAGGCTCTTCCCCCAAAATTATTTACAAAGAAATAAATGAGGCCCTTAAGCTTGGTATTGAGTTTTATAATAAAGACTTAACTATGCTTGAGTTTGAAACCGCACAACCGAATTTTCAGGAAATTTACAAAGAGAAAAAAGGGCTTATCTGCTTTGCTACTCCTGCAAAGAACGAATTGAAATATGCAGGGAAAAAAATTGCCGGCAGCGCCCAAAGAAAAATCGGTAATATCATTCTACAGCATGGCTCCATACTTTGCGGGACATACCACAAAAAGATAATTGATTATCTTTCACTTGAAGATAAAGATTATTCTGCTATATTAGACGAGTTAAATAATAAAACAATTGAAATTGAAACTGTAATTAATAAAAAAGTAAATTACGATGAATTAAAAAAAGCACTTGTAAAGGGATTTGAATCCTTTTACAGTATGCAGTTTTTACCATATCAGATAAAGAATGAATTATGAGCACTGAACAAATAATTAAAAGAATTACAACAAAGTCTTTCTATTTATTCAAAAAAAGAGGCATTAAAATTTCCGCACTCACTGCGTATGATTTTATTACTGCTAAATTGCTTGACGAAGCAGGTGTTGACCTTCTTTTAGTTGGCGACTCCCTGAGCAATGTTTTTCAGGGTAACGAAACGACACTTCCTGTTACCATGGATGAAATGATTTATCATACAAAGGCAGTAACTAAAGGAACTAAAAGAGCAATGGTAGTTGTTGACATGCCTTTTATGTCTTATCAGTTAAGCGTTGATGAAGGTTTTAGAAATGCCGGACGAATAATGAAAGAGACCTCTGCCGGAGGCGTTAAGCTTGAAGGCGGTGAGCGTATTGCCGAAACCGTAAGAAAGATTACGGAAGCCGGTATCCCCGTTATGGGACATATAGGATTGACACCTCAGTCAATTCATCAGTTCGGCTCTTATAGAGAACGGGGCAAGTCAGAAGATGAAGCAAATGAAATTTTAAAAGACGCCAAGGTTCTTGAAGAGGCCGGAGCATTTTCCATTGTACTGGAGAAAATGCCTGCCGAACTTGCAAAGAGGGTTACTGCGTCTCTGCAAATACCTACAATTGGAATCGGTGCGGGTAACTACTGCGATGGACAGATTTTAGTCACTCCCGATATGCTCGGAATGAATACAGATTTTCATCCTCGCTTTGTAAGATATTATGCTCAAATTGCCGAGACTATTGATAAATCAGTAAAGCAATATATTAATGACGTAAGAAAGTCCGAGTTCCCGAACGCTGACGAAAGCTACTAACTATTAAACATGATCTTTAATTTGCAATGAACAGAATTTTATTTGTAATTATTAGTGTTTTTATTACATCCTTTTTTATCTACCCGCAGGCAGAAACCGAGTTTTTTTTAGAAAACAGTAAAGTTTATGATATTTGCCCTGACGGTCAGTATCTATGGGTAGCTACTTATGGCAATGGCATATTCAGATATTCATACGAGACTGATACCTGGGCTAATTATTCATCCAAGACCAAATCATTTGATAATGATTTCTTTTATTGTGTAGCTGCAAATGAGCAATACATATGGGCCGGCTCCAGCGAGGGCTTATTTACTTATGACAGAAAAAAGAATACATGGTCTAAAAAGAGATTCCCACAGGGAGGCGAATGGGGCAACTGGATCCGTTCCCTTTGTTATGATAAAGTTAACCATGCCTTATGGATTGGGAGGTTTAAGTACCTGACCAAACTTGATGTGGGCAAACAGACATATACTGATATTGACAGGACACAGGATAACGACCCCAAAACAAATAACTTTATTAAATTAAAATTAGACGGCGACTCTCTGTTATGGTGCGGAACTGAAGCCGGACTGCATAAATATAATAGAAGACTGAATTGTCAGGCACCTGAAGCCTGGGAATTTTTCTCCACCAAAACCGGCGGGTTTAATGGTGAAGGAGAAGCTGTTACTATTTCCGATATCCTTTTGGAAGGTAATTATATCTGGTTTGCTACAGACGAGTTTGTTACACCTGAGAAGCCGAAATTCAATACCGGCGGTGTTTGGCGCTTTAACAGAAAGAGCAAATGGGATAGAATTTCAAAACAAAACGGGCTGCCGGCCAATGGTGTTTATTGCATAGAAAAGACAGCTAACTTTCTATGGGCCAGCGTTTATCAATTTGACAAAAAAGATAAAAAAGAATTCGGCAAAGGATTAGTCCTGATTAACAGATTTACCGGGAAAGTAACGCCGGTGGATCTAAACCAGACTAAAGTAACAACATCAACTGTTTACAAAATGTACTTTGACGGTACCGGCATGTGGCTTGGAACTAACATAGGGCTGTATAAAGTAAATATAGCCAATCCCCTTTCTACCTGGTCATTAAAGAAGCAGGAAGTACAGCAGCCGGTTAAGCCGAAAGTTATAAAAAAGAAGAAAAAGAAATAAGTCCCAACAACTGGTTACTAATTACTTCTTACTAAATCACTAATTTGTACCCGATGCCATGTACGGTAAAAATGATTGTAGGATGGTTCGGATCTTTTTCTATCTTTTGCCTGAGCTTCATGATAAAGTTATCTACTGTTCTTGTAGTCGGAGACTCTTCATAGCCCCATACTTTATTAAGTAAATCATCTCTGCTTACCGTTTTGTTTCTTTCACCATACAGGTAATTTAATATTTCAAATTCCTTATGGGACATCTGCACCGGCTTACCTGCAGCATATGCTGTATATGAAGAAAAATTAACTTCCAATTTACCAATTGTTATGTCTTTAGCTGCTGATTTTGTACTTCCGTCTTCATTTCGCCGAAGTACAGCCTTGATGCGTGCAAGCAGCTCCCTAAGACTGAATGGCTTTGTTACATAATCATCGGCACCTAACTCTAAACCGAGCACTTTATCAATTTCATCTCCCTTTGCTGTAAGCAGAATTATAGGAGTTGTGATCCCCTTTTTCCTTACAATCTTACAGATATCAAATCCCGAAATGTTCGGAAGCATTACGTCCAATAGAACAAGATGGTAAGTATTTTCAACAATTTTTTTTAATCCCGTATCTCCGTCTTCAGCAAAATCGACTTCATAGCCTTCAAATTCAAGGTTGTCCCTAAGCCCAAGCCGCATATTTGGTTCGTCTTCAACAATTAATATTTTTGTCATTTATACTCCATCATTATTTTCTGGTATATAATCGGAAGGAAACACAAGTTTAAAACTGCTGCCTTCCCACATTTTACTGTTCAAAACAATTGTGCCGTTATGCTCATCCATTATCTGCTTAACGATAGTTAAACCCAGCCCTGTACCTTTAGTGTTATGCACAAGATGACTTGATACCCTAAAAAATTTGTCAAATATCTTCTTCATATTTTCTTCTGAAATGCCTATTCCTTTATCTATAACCGAGATATATACCGAGGCATCCTCAAACCCTGTCCTGATAGTAATATCTTTAATATCCTCACTATATTTTACAGCATTATCTAAAAGGTTTATGATACATTCACAAACTGATTCACGGTCTAATTTAACAAAAGGGATATCCTCATCCAAAATCAATTTGAACTTAAACCCCTTATTCTCAATATGAAATTTATAATTAGTATAAATATCTTCTGCAATTTCATTTAGATTTGTGAATTCAAAAGTAAAAGTTCTCTTCCCCGCTTCCATTTTTGAAAAATTTAATATTTTATTTACAATTCTGCTCAGTCTGTTTGTTTCCTGACTGATAATTGAATAGTATTCTTTTTTTCGCTCCTCGGATTTAACTCTTCCCATTTCAAGGGTTTCAGAAAACATAGTAATAAGAGCAAGCGGAGTTCTCAACTCATGAGAAACATTTGCTGCAAATTCGGTTTTTGCCTGAGCCAGTTCAATTTCCTTTTTAAAATTCCTGTAGATAAGCCACAGTCCTATTGCAAGGGCAATAAATATCAGAGCAATTAAAATAAAATTCGTATATACACGCTCTCTCACCAGCGACTCAAAAGTCCTGCTGGTTAAGGCTATACCAATTGAATAACCGGGCAGAAGCCATAATGTTTTAGAAAATTGCGCCCTCCCCTGAGTAAGGGGGTATGAAGAGTAAATACTTTTATTAGTTCTGTCATTGATAATTGTAATTGTAAATTTACCCTTATACTTTTCTTCCTGAATACTTTTTATTTTCTGAATTATAATTTGCCTGTTAAATTCAGCTACATCAACAACAAGAGCACAAATTTTATAACCGCTAAGTGAGGAAGTAATTAGAGACACCCATAACACTTTGCTTCCGGTACTGTCAATCGGGATAGGCTCTATTTTTTTATATCCGCTCTCCTGTATATATGAGAACAACCTGTCAATTTTTACTTCATTTGCTTTTAGTAAAGCTTCAATCTGTGCACTGCTGTCTGTCTTTTTTAATGAATATACTTTGCTGTTTTTTGAAGCTTTAACTTTAATAAGAATTGAATTTATTTCCGGATACTCGTGAAGGAATTGCTCATACTGGTCTGAATTATCCTGCAGCTCTATTTTTTCAACCTTCCTAAACCGGTTGTTTACGGCATCCTCAGAATGCTGGTTTACTGAGAATAATATGGTTTCCAACTGGCTGATGTACACATTTTCAATAAGTTTTTCATAACCCGATAATGAATTTAGTTCATTATATATATATATAATAGCGGCAAGCAAAATTATCGTTATTGAGAAAAGACCTATTTTCTTTACTTTGTTATACATTTAGATTATGAAAGTTTTTATCTTTCAAATTTACTATAAATTTGCAGAAAGAACAACATTAAACAAAAAATGTTCAAAGCACTTATTATATGCTTTTTATTGGCAGGCAGCTATTGATAAGATTTGGGATAAAAGAATGATTATTCGTAAAAGTTCTTATCCCACCTGTGAACCCTCATTCTGGAAACCAATTCTTGCGGGAGCCCCCCTTTATTGACATATGAGATATTTGCCATTAGGTTTTTTTCTTTCCGCATCCCCGGTATCACTGATGAAACTGCCGGAAAACTTATGATATATCTTAAAGCAGCTTCGGCTGTAGAACCGCAAACCCCCTTCGCATCATCCCTTATATTGTCAGCACGAAGTTTCACATCCATTTTTCTTCTGCCAGTGAAATATCCATTCCGAAAATCCCCTTTAGGAAACGAAGTTGCCGGATTAACATTTCCGGTTAATGCGCCTTCATCAAAAGGAACCCGGGCAATAATTTCAATTTTATTTTTAAGTGCAAAAGGGAACAACCGTTCTATCGGTTTTTGTTCAAAAATATTAAAAATAACTTGCAATGAACTAATCAGCCCGGTTTTTGCTGCTTCAATTCCATTTTCCGGCTGATGGTCGTTTACGGAAATTCCGAAGGCAAGTACTTTGCCATCTTTCTTTAACTTTGTTATTGCTTCTTTCCATTCATCTTCTTTTACCCATTTGTCATTCCATACATGAAACTGTTGAAGGTCTATATGATCTCTTTTTAAATTTCTAAGACTCTCCTCAGTCTTTTCAATTATGTATTTCTTAGGGAAAGACTCACTTAACAAAGAATTATCATCTGCCGGCCATTCCCGTTTTTTTGATGGTATCTTTGTAGCTATAAAAACGTTACTGCCGAATTCTTTTTCCGCCTCACCCAATATAAGCTCACTGTGCCCGTTACCGTAAGCCAGCGCGGTATCAAAAAAGTTAATACCTTCATCCATAGCTTTAATGAGAACACTTTTAGATTCTTTATCATCGGCGCCTATCCAGTCGGATTTTCCGATGCCCCAGCAGCCAAATCCCAGGATAGAGATTTCTTTGCCGGTATTATCAAACAGTTTCATTCTCATTTAGCCACTCAGCTTTTTAATAATAATTTTTTCTTAATTTAAAGATAAAGAAAATTATATTTAAAGATAAAACTAACTCTGTCACATTCCTTTAAGTGTGTTATTTGCAATAACCCATAAAAAACCGGAATAACTAATTAATAATTATTCCGGTTTATAACATAATCTATTATATTTAGATAATTACTAAAAAACTATCCTTTTTATTATATGGTTATACATTCTGCCAGTCTAAGATAATTTTTCCCGAATTACCTGTTCTCATAATTTCGAATCCTTCGATGAAATCTTTTAGATCAAAACGGTGAGTGATAATTGGGGCAATATCCAATCCTGATTTTATCATAGCAGACATTTTATACCAGGTTTCAAACATCTCCCTGCCATAAATACCTTTTAGGTGAAGGCCGTCAAATATTATTTTTTCAAAGTCAACCGATGCATTTGAAGGTAAAAGACCTAATAATGCAATTTGCCCGCCATGAAACATATTGCTGATCATAGAATTTAGAGCAGCGGGATTACCTGACATTTCAAGTCCCACATCAAACCCTTCTTTCATTTCCAGCTCGTGCATTACGTCTTCTATGGTTTCTTTGCTAACATCAACAGCCCTTGTAACTCCCATTTTCCGGGCAAGTTCCAGGCGATACGGATTAACATCAGTAATAACCACATTTTTAGCTCCTGCGTGCTTTGCAATGCTTGCAGCCATAATCCCGATTGGGCCGGCACCGGTAATAAGGACATCTTCTCCCAATAAATTAAAGGATAGGGCTGTATGAGTTGCATTTCCAAAGGGGTCAAATATTGAAAATAATTCCATCGGAATTTTGGGGTCACACTGCCATACGTTTGAGACAGGGATTGAAAGGTATTCAGCAAAAGCACCCTGCCTGTTAACTCCTACTCCCTTGGTATTTGGGCATAAATGACGGCGTCCGGCAAGACAGTTGCGGCAATGCCCGCATACTAAATGCCCTTCCCCGCTTACCATCTGGCCTATAGCCAAGTCATGAACATTCTGGCCGATTGCTTCTACAACACCAACATACTCATGGCCTACAACCATCGGAACCGGTATTGTTTTTTGAGCCCACGCATCCCAATTATAAATATGTATATCTGTACCACAAATTGAAGTCTTTATAATTTTAATCAACACATCATTTATGCCAATTTCGGGAATGGGAACTTCATCAAGCCATAAACCTTTTTCGGCATGCTTTTTAACTAAAGCTTTCATTTTCTTCATCAGATATTCCTTTTTGAAGATTTGAGAATTTAAATTGTAACATCAAAATTATGGATAAGAAATGTAAGTGTCAATTTTATTTTTAGCATCAAAAAAAAAATGGCCGTTATAGAAAACGGCCACTCCCGGTAATTTATACCCTTTTAGTAAAAATCGTAACCCGTAAACGGCGTTATAAACTAAATGTTCTTATCGTACTCATCTAATCGTACCGCTTACGGGTTTAATTTCTATTAATCTTTCACTTGAATAATTCCTCCAATTTTTCATATAAATGGAATGAATTAAATGGCTTTGCTAAATAAGACATTACTCCAAGTGAATACAATTTTTCCATTATGTCAACCTCATTCAGTGAAGTTATTGCAATAATCGGAATATCATACCCATCTTTTTTGCAATAATTAATAAAAACTTCACCTTCTTCCATATAAGAATCATAAAAAATTATATCCGGTTCAAGCGTAAGCATATTTATTGCACTATTTGCATTATTTGCAAAAATAAGTTCTGCAACAAAATATTTCTTTATATAATACGTCAGCAATTTTCTGTCATTATCGTTTGATGCTGCGATTAAAATCTTTTTCATAGTTATAAGAAAGCCTTAAAATGTTCGGGCTAAACTTACCCATAAAAGATTATTGAAGCTGTGATTTTCATTAAAAAATTTTCCAATCTTATTTGTAAGTGCGTCATATGGTTTTAATTTTTACAGAAGGTCTCAGTATCTGCTATTACCAAATAATCAAGAACTTGCACTCTGCCCGGATCATTTTCCGAAATTTCAGGATTTATGTCACCAACTAAGCACCTTGCCGTATTGTATTATTGTAGAAAGGGTTACAGCCGCATCATTACATAAGCCAGCAGCTCTTAAGACTGGAAAGCATCTAATGGCATTTCTTAATAGCATAGGGAAAGTATCGGGAAGAGGCCCGCAATTAATTTATTGTTCCATTAAGCATTAATGGATAAGTATAACTTAATATCCATTTTTATAATTTGGAAGACAAAGAAGACTCTTGCAATAAGGCGCCTGACAGAATATTGTTTATTGTTGCAATAAATTTATCGTGTCATATGAGAGAATCAAACCTGGGTTCTTTTTATAAATTCAATTATTATGGGATCGTTTGAGTTTAGAAGTTCATCCGGAGTTCCGGTAAAGTACATTTTTCCATCATGTAACATAGCCACCTTTGTTGCTATATTCTTAACGCTGAACATATCATGGGTAACCACTATTGAAGTAGCATTTATTTTTGTTTTAAGACTTCCTATTAAAAGATCAATTGAATCTGACATTATTGGGTCTAAGCCCGTAGTGGGTTCATCATAAAAAATATACTCAGGATCGGTTGCCAGAGCACGTGCCAAGCCGACTCTTTTTCTCATTCCCCCGGAAAGCTCGGATGGTTTAAGGTTGTTTATCCCCTCCAAACCAACTAAGTCAAGCTTTTCATTGACAATTCTATCGATTTCTTCATTTGTATACGAGACATCGGACTCTGTTAAAGGCATCGCAACATTTTCCCCAACAGTCATTGAATCAAATAATGCAGCTCCCTGAAACAAGAAGCCGAAATTTCTCCTAAGTTCATATAAAGCTTTTTCATTCAGCTCGTTAACCTTATGCCCTTTCACCAGCACGTAACCGTCATCCGGTTTAAGCAGGCCTACAATCAACTTAATTAAAACGCTTTTACCACAGCCGCTCTGCCCAATAATAACTAAAGTTTCGCCTTTATTAATTGTCAGGTTTACACCATTTAAAACGTTCTTACTGTTAAAACTTTTATGTAAATTATGTATTTCTATCATATCTGCAATATTTTTGATTCTATCATATTAAATAACTAAAAAATAATGAATAAAGCAATAGAGGGAGTGAAGTTGCAGAGTTATAAAGTTATAAAGTTGAAAGTTGTAAAGTTAGAAAGTTGTAAAGTTGTAAAGTTGAAAGTTAAGAGTTGTAGAGTTGAAAGTTGAAGGAAATGGATAAATTCATTTTCAATTGTTAATTGTGTTATGTTTTGTTAGTTTAGGTGATTAAATTTTTGAGGTTGTAATGGCAAATCTATATAAAGAAAAAATTAAACAGACATACAGTATTCTTAAGGAAAAAGACATTGACATGTGGCTAACTTTTGTGAAGGAAAGCTCAATAACCCATGACCCCATCATGGATATGTTCCTGCCCGATAATGTAACCTGGCAGTCTGCTTTCATCTTCAGCAAAGACGGTACTTCATGCCAGATTGTAGGCTCTATTGAAGAAGCTAAATTTAAAGCTTTCGACTTATTTGACGAAACCATTGGATATATTCAGTCAGTTAAAGAACCCTTAATAGAATATATTAAGAAAAAGAATCCGTCAAAAATTGCTATTAACTATTCAGTTAACAATACACTTGCTGACGGACTTACACATGGAATGTTTTTAACTCTTGAAAGTTATCTTAATGAAATGGGTTTCAAGGGAAAGCTCATTTCCTCAGAAGAAATAGTTTCTGCGCTTAAAGGACGTAAATCCACTGCCGAAATTGAAATTATGGTTAAAGCTGTGGAAGAGACTTTGAAAATATATGATAGGGTAACCGGTTATATTAAACCAGGCTTATCTGAATTAGACATTGCCGCTTATATTAAGGGACTTGTAAAAGAAAATGGCTGGGGACTTGCATGGGAAGAAGAGCATTGCCCTGCTGTTTTTACCGGACCTGATGCCCAAGGCGCCCACTCTGACCCGACTGGTAAAAAAGTGGAAAAAGGGCACGTTATAAATATAGACTTCGGAATAAATTATAAGGGCTACTGCTCAGATATTCAGAGGACCTGGTACGTCCTAAAAGATGGAGAAACGGTTGCACCTCCCGAAGTTCAGAAAGGTTTTGATGTAATTGTTGAGTCAATACAAAGAGCTGCTGATTTTATTAAACCGGGAGTTCTTGGCTGTGAAGTTGATGATGTATCCAGAAATTATATTGTAGAAAATGGTTATGTAGAATATCCTCATGGCCTTGGTCATCAAGTCGGCACACAAGCACACGATGGCGGATGCGGACTTTTCCCGCGCTGGGAGCGTTATGGCAATCTTCCATTTATTCCACTTGAAGAAAATCAGGTATTTACAATTGAACCCAGGCTGCCGATAGAAAGTTACGGTGTAGCTACAATTGAAGAAGAAGTATTAGTAACCAAAACCGGCTGTAAATTCCTTTCTAAACCACAGAAAGAACTAATTTACATAAAGAGTTAAAAAATAGGGCTATACTAAATTTTTAGGGTGCACGTAAACTGCACCCGTTTTTATTCAATTCTTTTAATCACACATTACAATAATTCAGAATTAATAGAAACTTACTTCATAATCAACTAAGCGGCCTTTATCATAATTAAATTTTGCGGAAAATAACTTATCTTCATTAAGCCACTTAATAAAGTATTTATCCCCCTCCCAAAGATTTAGTTCCATTATTTTATCATCATCTATCCATTCCAGCTTACCTTCATCAGAAATGATTAAGTCGCCGGAATATTCTTCAGATATAAAAACAAAGACATACCAATCTTCAAAACCATCAAATGAAGGAAATGTGATAAACCCCTTCAACTTTACTGATTTTAACGTTAACCCTGACTCTTCTTTTATTTCCCTGAGCACACATTCTTCCGGAGATTCACCAATTTCTAATTTCCCCCCTAATCCGTTCCATTTGTCCTTGTGCATATCATTTTCTTTTTTTATTCTATGAAGCATAAGAGTCTTTTTATTGTAGATGTCCTTTACGTAACAGAGAGTTGCCAGTTTCATTTTTTTTACTTAAAATTATATTTTTTACTTCTGTTAAATTTATTAAATTAATAAACAAAGATAAAATTTATATTCAATAATTCTCGCAAATATTTAAAAAAATGTTTGGCTCTTTCAAAAAAAATATAAATATTATAGTATTAAGTTTTAAAGTTTCTGAAGAAACACTCGATTATATATAAAGAAAAATAAACATAGGAGAAATGTAGTAATGAGCTGCTTAGATAATAATAACGAAGAAATTTTTACTGAGAATGATGAAATTTTAGATTTCAACAGTGACAGCATAAGATTAGGAACTGATGCTTCGTTCAATCTAAATTTTGCCGCTAAAAAGGACGAAGATTCTGATTTTGAAGAAGATGATGAGGATTACTTTGACGAAGAGGGAGAGGATGAACTCCTTGACGACGAAGAAGAACTTGGTGATGAAGAAGAGGACGATGATTATTTTAAAGCAGGCGATGAAGAAGACAAGGAAGATGACGTTGACGAAGATTTTGACGAAGACTTTGCTGAGGACGAAGACGACGAAGATTTCTATGAGGAAGATTTTGATTTTGACGAAGAAGAAGATGAGGACGATTTTGAAGATGAAGAAGATAACTTTTAATAGTTATCTTCTTCTCAACTCTCAAAGGGGAACTAATATCCGAAATATTTATTTTTTAGTAAGTAGTTTTTAACATAGTCCGTTATTCCTTCTTCAATAGATAGAATTGGCTTACCATAACCCGCTTTATTGATTTTTGTTAAATTAGCTTCCGTAAAATATTGGTACTTTGAAGCAATAGCCTCAGGAAGTTCTACAAATTCAATATTTACTTTTATATCTAAAGCATTAAAAATAGCTGTAACTAAGTCTTTCCAGGTACGGGCTTTGCCTGTACCTACATTAAACAACCCTGAAACTCCCGGCTTTTCTAAGAAGAACAGAGTCATATCAACTGCATCCTTTACATAAACAAAATCACGAAGTTGTTCACCATCTTTATATAAATAATTTTGTGACTTAAATAGCTTTACACTGCCGGTTGAAGAAATCTGCTCAAAAGCTTTATGGACAACACTGCGCATATCTTGTTTATGATATTCATTAGGACCATAAACATTAAAATACTTCACTCCTGCAATCTTACCAAGAAGTCCTTTTTTTAATGCCCAAAGATCAAACAGACTTTTTGAATACCCATACATATTCATAGGTCTAAGTTTATCAATCTTTGACTCATCATCATCAAAGCCCAATGTACCGTCTCCATAAGTAGCAGCAGACGATGCATAAACAAATCTTACATTGTTTTTAACGGAATAAAGAGCTAACTCCTTAGTGTATTCGAAGTTATTTTTAATCAAAAAATCAGCGTCCTTTTCTGTAGTAGCGCTGTTAGCCCCCATATGTATAATTGAGGCTGCATTAAAATTGTAATTCTCTTTAATTTTTTGGATGAAATCATTTTTATTTATAAAATCGGAGAAATTCAACCCGGCTAAATTTTTCCATTTTTCATCCTGCCCTAATTCATCAACAATAATAATATCATTAAAGCCCTGCTCGTTCAATCTCCAAACAATGGCACTGCCGATAAACCCGGCGCCACCTGTTACAATAATCATAATCAATACCTGTAAAATCTAATTTATTTAATATTTAAATTTACGAAGCAATAAAACAAACTGCAAAAAGTAATAGCTGTATGAGAATAAACGAGATAAAGCAGAAAAGAGATTATGGAAAAGGTTTTTTGAAGAGAAAGTTCCTCACTACTCTTCCCCTCTCAAAACGAGAGGGGAAAAAGCAGCAAGATGAGATATTCTATCAGTCTGTTTAAGGCTGTAATTATTACTTAATCAGCATAAGTTTTTTAACTGCATTAAAAGAACCGGCAGTAATTTTATAGAAATAAATACCTGAGGCATAGCCTGAAGCATTCCACTGATATTTATAATAACCCGGCTTCATCTTGTCATTAACAAGAGTAGTTACTTCCTTACCCAACACATCATATACCTTTAACATTACAACACATTCTGTTGGTACAGAGAACTGTATTGTTGTGGAAGGGTTAAACGGGTTAGGATAATTCTGAGATAAACTAAACTGTTTAGGACAATTTGAATAATTAACTTCAACTACTTTAGAATAAGCGGTTGTACCGTCCAAGTCCATTTGTTTTAGTCTGTAATAGAACTTGCTTGAATTCATAACGGCATTATCAGTATATGAATACTGATGTTTTTCTGTAGTAGTACCGTTGCCTTTTACGAAAGCAATTTTAACAAATGTTTTGTTGTCGCTGCTGCGTTCTATTTCAAAACCGCTGTTATTTACTTCCGTAGCTGTTTCCCAGCTAATCTTAACATTGTTATTCTCAGTAGTGTTGGCAGCAAGTGATGTTAATTCAACCGGAGTAACTGCTACATTAAAGAGTGTAAGAATTTTATTCAAATATTGAGTACGAATTCCGGAAGCCGCAGGTATTCCGCCGAATTCAAAAGATGTTCCAACTGTGTTATAACTGCCTGCAGAATACGCAACACCGCACCCGTAAGCCGGGGAAGCGTTCTGGAAAATATAGTATGCAGTACTTCCTGAAGTTGGAGTAATATGATCTATGTATGAATTATCTCCTGAATATGTGAAACTCATTCCTGAAGTAAAACTGCCTGTCTGTCCGCTTATTGTTCCTAAATCGCTTGCACCATCAGTAGTGCCTGTAATTTTGAACATAGGATGAACAGCAGTCTTTGCATCATAATACCAGGTATCACCACCCTCCATATAAAGCATACCACCCTGAGTAAGGTAATTTGCAAGGGCTGTACCTTCACCGGAAGATAGAGCATGGTTACTGCTGTATATGCCAAGGCATACAAATACAGATGAATAAAGGCTCAAATCCGAAGGAAATTCTGTAACAACTTGTACAGGGATCTGTAGTGAATCAAAAGTACTCTTTATTGCAGATGCAGAATTATGATTCCCGTCTAAATCAATTATTACACTTGGAATCTTACCAATAAATGTATTGAATGTACCCGCAGCGTTAATGCCAAGGTTTCCTGTAAATGATAAAACGAACTGGCACATTTGACCGCTTGGTGCAGTACTGGAAGCTGTTGCCGTAAAGTATCTGGATATAACAGCATTGGTATCAAGATCGCCATAAGTTGCTGAAGATCCTGTTATAGTTACATAAGGACTAATGGTAGATAAATTTCCCTGAACATTTACAGCTTTTGCAGTTCCGGTATTCTTTAGATCTACCTTAATTTTAAATGTTTCACCCGGATCAACTCTTCCATTGTTATTCCCAAGTGAATCTATAATACTATAACCTGTATAAGTTAAAACCGGAGCGTGAGCAGTAATACTAATGTTGCTTGTCCAGTTATTAACTCCGTCAGTAGCTCTTACTAATAATGGGATAACATGAAGGTTAGGAATATTATTATTCAGTTTAACCGTAAAAGCATTGGTTTTTAATAAAGCAGCGCCTGAGGTAATTGTTCCATAGACTTCAGAAGAATCTAAAACAACAGCAAAGCTATCTGCAGTACTTACAAAAACGCTGACGTTGCTTGCAGGCTGGTTGCCTACATTTTTAACATTCAAAGATAATTTAACGGTTTCGCCATAATCTGCTAAGCCATTAACATTACCTGTACTATCATTAAGAGTATATCCATTTTGAACAACGTAAGCACCTTCAGATGGAACGACCTGAAGCTGTTGCGAATATCTGTAATAATTCTGGTTAGTAACAGTTACAGTTACAATATCTCCAGGGACTAATACAGGGATAGTCATATTAACCGGAGCGCCTGTACCTGTTGCCGTACTTAGAATTTCACCAGCTTTGGTTAATGCAATCAATGAATTAACATTGGCAGTAACTGCAAAAGTAGTCTGCCCGCTGATTATAACCGGATTATGAGAAACGGTTAAATTCTGCGGAACTTCACTATATACAGTCTGGAAAGCATCACCTAAATGATGGAACAGATAATATGTTACTTCTTTATTATCTGTGTTATATGGCCAGCTGGACTGTTTTAAGAAATATTTACCTGCGGCATTACCGAATGCAGGCATAATTCTTACCGGTTTTGCAGTTCCATAAGCCGGCATAAAGTTAGGCCACATTTCATCAAACATACCCCACAAATAGGTATCATTAACAAAAGAGTAAGATACTTCAGTGGCGGCTGTCAAGCCTACAGCTCCCTTAGTTGAACGGGCAAATGCTTCAGCAAAACACTCTGAAGAGTAATCAAACTTGCCGGTAAGGCAGTTAATTGATAACACGAAGGGTAGATCAGCATTATTTAACTGTGCAATATTGGAGTTAGTATAAGAAGGTTCACCCCATGCAGTTTCTGCCCCGTGATCTCTATGCTGTACCATAAAGGCACCGGAATTGATATCATTATTTATACGGGCAGCACTACCATTCCAGTCTGTTAATCCGGCCGTTGTTTGGGGAATATAGTTTAACCCTGAAGGTCCAAAATATGATACGACTGCATTAGTATTGGTTGCACTTGACCATACTGTACCCGGTGTACCTTCATATATAGAATTTTCTCTAACCGGGTGTTTGCCTAAAGATGTCCAGAATCCGTTTACGATTTCAGAACAAAGCTGGAACCATCTTTCAGTCTGCCATCCCATAGCTGTTATCGGCTTATCATAAAAGCTTGGGTTTACCGGAGGATTTCTTTCATACTTTAGAATTTTTCCGATAATAGTAGAAAGCTGGGTTTCATTATTAGCAAGAATTCTTGCAAATATAACATCAGGCATATGATCACCATTAACGTCAGCGTATAAGTTATCGGACTTGCAATAACTGTTATAAATTGGTGATATTATGTTGGTGCCGGTAGCTGCATCAGTACCATAATCTCCCAACAACAATACTGCCGTAGGAGGGATTGCCCAAGTTGTATAGGCAGTATTAACATAGGTCTCAATAGCAGTAGTAGTGTTGCCTCCAATTTGTGTTAAAGTAACAACACCCGTTCTTATACCCTGAGCATTTCTGAAGTTCTTTATGGAGTCAGCCCAAGCCAGAAAAGTTGGATTGTCCGGACTTATAATAACATATTCAAAATCTGATGTTAATGATTTTGAAGTAATATTATAGTTTACTTCCGGTAAGGAACCGGAATTAATAAAAATGTTTTTTAGAGTTGGATCCCACCATCTGTTACGGTATTTGGTATTTCCAAAAGTTCCCGTACCTCCGTCAAAAGTAACTGTAACATCTATATCTCTGTATATTGTCAGTTCTTTTTTAACAGGATTATATTGAAAAGGTGTTATGCCAAGAATAACTGAATTTATCCCTCTTATCTCAGATTGTTCGGAAAGTTGAACAATACTTTCAGGATAGTTTTTATCCTTGCTGTAAATTTTGTCGTCTTTCTTATAAACCATAGGATTCTTATCATTATCCTTTGGAATTATAGGGGCTGGAGCAATGTCGATGTTTTTAATAACTTCTGTCCTGAAATTATTAACAACAACCTTTGCAACTGCGCCTGTAGGCAATGCAATAAACCTTGAGGAGCCTGGCAGGTCAGGTGCCCCGGCATTGTTAGGCAGAAAGACACCCGGAAGCTGAATGTTTTTCATTACTGCATCTTTTATTGTGATGTCAGTAAACTGTAAGTTGCTGATTGAGAAATTGATCTTAACTTTATTTGCGCTTTCCTCTTTTAGACTTAAACCGGCAGAGCCCCAACTATCCTTGTAAGAAATAGTTTGTGCGTTTAGACTAAGTGGAAGTAATGTAAAAATAACCGTAAGCACTATATAGTAAATGGATGCTGATTGTTTTTTCATGCAGCTCCTTTCTTTAGGAAATTTTAAAAAAGTAGAATTTGAGTAATAATTTACTATTTCTTTTTCAAAAAATAAACCCCCAGACTGATTATTTTTCAATAATTTTGAGTTTTGGTCATTAAATAAGTACTTTTGAACCATAAATATTAAGGTTTATTTATGAAAAAAATCTTCTTTGCAGTAATAATATTATCAGCTATGACTTTCTCACAAAATAAAAGTGCAAACAATTATAACAATGATTTTGTGCCTGCCTGGGCTAAAAGAGCCATTTGGTATCAAATTTTTCCTGAAAGATTTTATAACGGTGATAAGTCCAATGACCCGACCCTGGAGACCTTAAAAGGTGCTTATCCACAGGACGCCTATTCACCATGGATGATACACCCATGGACTGCTGACTGGTATCAGCTGCAACGTTATGAGCAATTCAACGGCAAGAACATCTGGTACAATATACAGAGGAGAAGATATGGCGGTGATTTGCAGGGAATAATAAACAAACTTGATTATCTGAAAGATTTAGGAGTAAACGCAATTTACCTTACTCCTATTTTTGAGTCACCCTCTCTTCATAAATATGATGCTATAACATATCATCATGTCGATCCATATTTTGGTCCCGATCCTGAAGGAGATAAGAAGCTGATTCTTGCAGAAAATCCCGGCAATCCCTCAACCTGGGTTTGGACCAGTGCGGATAAATTATTCCTTAAACTTATTCAGGAAGTTCACAAAAGAGATATGAGAATTATTCTTGACGGAGTATTTAACCATATGGGAATAAATAGCTGGCCTTTCAAAGATGTAATCAGGAACAAAGAGAAATCCCCTTATAAGGACTGGTTTACAATCAGATCATTTGAAGACAGCAAAAAAGGAACAAAATTTGATTATGACGGCTGGTTTGGCGTAAAAGAACTTCCCGAGTTGAGGGAAGATGAGAACGGAATTGTTGCCGGTCCAAGGGAATATATTTTTAATATCACAAAAAGATGGATGGACCCGGAAAATAACGGCGACTTAACCAAAGGCTTAGACGGCTGGAGGCTTGATGTTGCTTTCTGTATAAACCATAACTTTTGGAAAGCCTGGAGAAGGCATGTTAAGTCAATCAACCCCAATGCTTATATTACCGCTGAATTAGTTGACCCACCGGCTGCTACGAAACCTTATCTGGCAGGAGATGAATTTGATGCTGTCATGAATTATAACTATCTCTATGCTACTTCAGAATTTTTTATTGATGAAAAAACAGCCGTAACCCCAACACAGTTTGACACTTTGCTCAAAGAATTACGGGAGGCTTTCCCTCCTTGTGTTTCTTACGTACAGATGAATTTAAACAACAGCCACGATACTGAAAGACTTTTAACTTCTATTGTAAACAAAGACAAATATAAAGTAAGGAACTGGGGGAGTACCTTTGATAAGAGAAAAGGTTCCAACCCTGACTATGATACAAGAAAGCCAAATCAAGAAGAAATAAAAACAAATAAGCTTCTTGCTATTTTTAAATTCACTTATTTAGGTGCCCCATATATATATTATGGAGAAGAGGCCGGTATGTGGGGGGCAAACGATCCTGATGAACGCAAGCCAATGATGTGGAATGATATGATCTTTGACGACGAAAAATATATGCCTGATCAGTCATTTAAGAAAACAGCCGATAAAGTTGAATTTAATAAAGATTTATTCAGCTTTTATAAACAGCTGGCCGCAATTCGCAATTCAGAAGTAGCTTTACAGCTTGGCGGCTTTAGAACAATTTTGGCGGACGATAAAGAAAATATTTATATTTTTGAAAGAGAATATAAATCAGACAAAATAGTAGTTGTTCTAAATAATAGCAAAGTTGAAAAAGTGGTTACTTTTAATACTACACATAAAGAGTACTTTGTGGATTTATTAACTAAAGCAAAATATGATGTAGATGCCAAAAATGAAATGCTTACTATAAAAGTACCTGCCCGCTGGGGGAGCATTTTAAAAGCTATGTATTACAAAAAATAATTTTATAAAACATTCCAAACAATAAGAATGCCTCATCCGGTTTACGGTGAGGCATTCTTTTTACTTTGAAGCTGTTATTATCTGTACTCTTACAAAAAGGCAACCTGCAAAATTAAAAACATACACTGTACGTTTGTGCGATTATCCATTAGCCGGCAAGCTGCGATGTGCAGTTTGGGCATTTTGTAGCTTTAATAGGTATTTTGGAAACGCAGTACGGGCACTCTTTGGTAGTTGGCTCATCTACTATTACCGTTTCTTTCCTTTTCATGGTATTCAGCATTTTTACTACAACAAAAACAGAGAATGCAACTATTAAAAACGTTACAATATTGTTAATAAATCTGCCGTAATTTAAAGTAACCGCGCCTAAATTTTTAGCAATTTCGGGAGTAGTAAGAGGGACGGCAAGATTTGCAGGCTCTTTAATGACTAAAAATAAATTAGAAAAATCTATATTCCCCAGAAGCAGGCCTATCGGAGGCATGATAATATCATCCACCAAGGATTTAATTATAGTTCCAAATGCTGCGCCTAAAATAATACCAATTGCGAGGTCAAGCATATTTCCCTTCAAAGCGAATTCCTTGAACTCTTTTATAAACCCCTTGCTTGGTTGTACAATTTTTTCTACCATTCTTTTTCCTTTATGATTGGTTGATTTAATCACTGTAAATGTACAAAATTTTCAGATAAATCAAATTAGTACATGCTACACTACAGCCCATCTTACTTATTATACTAAAGCTGACCGGTTTATCTTTTTTATATTTGAGTTGTATTATAGTACTAGTAAAAATGATTCTTCATCCTTTGAGTTTCTGCTACGAAAAGGAGCATACAGTTACTCCCAATTATGGGGAAATAAAAAAGCCTCCGGAATTAAGGAGGCTTTTAATTTGGTGATATTACAAATCCTATTTATATGAATGCAGTACCTTCATATACTGAGATCTTTCAAACTGGCCCGGATCAGGGACATTATTATAACTCATACTGCCCTTCATTTGTTCTATTGAGCTGTATTCATTAACCTCCATCCAGTACTCCAATTTCTTCAGAACTTCTTTAATATGACCGTAACCATATTTCAACAAAGCAGACATCATGCAGGTAACATTGGCGCCTGCCATAATCATCTTAATAATATCCTGCTCATCATATATACCGCTTGTAGCAGCTAAATCGGCATTTACACGGTTATAAAGAACGGCTATCCATCTTAAAGGAAGACGTGAATCATAAGGCGTACTTAACAATACATTCGGCACCACTTCTAAATTAGTCAGATCAATATCAGGCTGGTAAAACCTGTTAAAAAGCACTAAACCGTCTGCGCCTGCATCGCTTATCCTTGAAGCCATATTTGCAACTGAACTAAAATAGGGACTTAGCTTTACGGTTATGGGGATATTAACGGAGGCTTTAACTGATTTAACAATTTCAATATAATTATTTTCAACTTCTGCACCAGTCATTTTTAGGTCGGTAGCAAGTTTGTAGATATTTAACTCCAAAGCATCTGCCCCTGCTTGCTCAATCTTTTTGGCATAGTCAGTCCATCCGCCAATAGATTTACCATTAAGTGAAGCAATAATTGGAATTTCTGTAGTTTCTTTTATTTTTGCTATGTATTCCAGATATTCTTGCGGACCGCTTTTGAATTTAATGTCATAAGGAAAATAGCTGTCAGCTTCTGCATGTATATTCTCCGTAACAGAAGTGTAATGATTCAGTTCAAGCTCCTCATGTTCAATCTGTTCTTCAAACAGGGAGTAGAGTACGATAGCGGCAGCGCCTGCATCTTCTAACTGTTTTACATGATCAAGCTCTCTAGAGATAGGGCCGGCTGATGGAACAATCGGGTTAGTTAACTGCAGCCCAAGATAAGTTGTTCTTAAATCCATATTAAGTCCTATTTTATTTTAGTTCTTATTTAAAAAAACAAAGCAGAAGGTGTGTAACCTTCTGCCCGTTAAGTTATTTATTTATTTTCTTCAGGGCTATTAGCAGCCATATCTTCGTAAGCTTTATAACGTTTAATAACGTCCTGCTGTTCTTCTTCCATTAACTTTTCAGCAATGTCAGGATGTGTTTTTGTCAGCATCTTATATCTGGTTTCAAGATAAGCATAATCCTTCAAAGGTATTTTAGGACCTTTGGATTCCAACTTAAATGGATTCTTGCCTTCTGCTGTTAATTCAGGGTTGAATCTGAATAACTGCCAGTGGCCTGACTCAACTGCCAGTTTCTGATTTCTCATACCAGTTGACATTTCAATACCGTGAGCAATACAGTGGCTGTATGCAATAATCAATGATGGTCCGTCATAAGCTTCAGCTTCCAGGAATGCTTTTACGCACTGAGCATCGTTAGCACCCAAGGCAACTTTGGCGACATAAACATTTCCATAAGTCATTGCTATAGCAGCTAAATCCTTTTTACCCATTGCCTTGCCGCCGGCAGCAAATTTTGCAACAGCGCCGCGAGGAGTAGATTTTGACATCTGGCCGCCCGTGTTTGAATATACTTCTGTATCAAGTACCAGTACATTAACGTTTTTGCCTGAAGCAAGAACGTGATCCAAACCGCCGTAACCAATATCATAAGCCCAGCCGTCACCGCCCATAATCCAAACGGATTTTTTAACAAGGTAGTCAGCCAAACTTAATAAGTGTTTAGCTTCAAGTTTTTCAGCCTCAGTTAAGCCTGTATTAGTAAGAGCAATTAATTTTTCTTTTAATAAGGCTACTCTTTCTCTTTGCTGATAGATACCTGTTTCATCTTTTTGATCAGCATTTAATAATTCAGCAACAAGATTTTGGCCAATATGAGCAGCTAATCTTGTTACTAATTCTTTAGCTTGTACATTATGGTTATCAATAGCAGACCTAAAGCCATAACCAAATTCAGCATTATCCTCAAACAATGAATTAGACCAAGCAGGACCACGGCCATCGCTGTTTTTTGTCCAAGGAGTTGTAGGCAGATTACCACCATAAATTGAGGAGCAACCTGTTGCGTTTGCAACAACAGCTCTATCTCCGAACAACTGGCTTACTAATTTAACATAAGCTGTTTCACCGCATCCCGAGCATGCACCGGAGAACTCAAATAACGGCTGTAAGAACTGAGAATCTTTTACGGCTGACGTCTTTATTTTCGTTCTGTCAAAGTCAGGAATACTTAAGAAATAATCCCAGTTTGCTTTTTCAACTTCTTTTAAAGGCATTTGAGGCTGCATGTTTATAGCTTTAAGCTTAACTTCCTGTTTATTCTTGGCAGGGCAGACGTCTATACAAATTCCGCAGCCGGTACAGTCTTCAACTGCAACCTGTAATGAATATGCTAATCCTTCGCCATATGATTTGTCTTTATATTTAGTTGACTTAAATTCAGCAGGCGCATTTGCCAACAATTTTTCGTCATAGATTTTTGCTCTGATTGTAGCATGAGGACATACTATTACGCATTTGTTACACTGAATACATGTAGCCATATCCCATACAGGAATTTCCAGAGCGATATTTCTTTTTTCCCATGCTGCTGTGCCGGTTGGATATGTACCATCAATAGGCATTTTGCTAACAGGGATATCATCGCCAAATCCGCCAATAATTTCAGCGGTAAATTCCTTTACAAAAGCTGGTGCTTTGTCTGAAACTACAGGAGGGAGTTTAAATGTACTGGTAGCTGCTGCAGGAACCTCTATCTTGTGTAAATTTTCCAGAGTTTTGTCAATAGCATTAAAGTTCATCTGAACAATTTTTTCGCCTTTATTGCCATATGTTTTCTTAACTGATTTTTTAATCAATTCGATAGATTCTTCACGTGGCAGTATGTTGGAAATTGCAAAGAAGCAGGTTTGCATAATAGTATTTAATCTGTTACCCATGCCGGTATCTTGCGCAACTGTATAAGCATCAATTGCATATAATTTCATTTTCTTTGTAATAAGGTCTTTTTGAACTTGTTCAGGTAATGAAGCCCAAACTTCTTCTTTAGGGACCTGAGTATTCAACAAGAATGTAGCACCTTCTTCAGCATTCCTTAACATATCCATTTTTTCAATGAAATTCTGCTGATGGCAGGCAATAAAGTTGGCTTTTGAAATTAAGTAGGTAGCTTTGATAGGTTCTGGGCCAAATCTTAAGTGTGAAACTGTAGTTGAACCTGACTTCTTGGAGTCATAAACAAAATAGCCCTGAGCATAATTATCTGTATTTTCACCGATAATTTTGATAGAGTTTTTGTTAGCGCCAACTGTACCATCAGCTCCCAAACCATAGAACATTCCTCTGAATAACTTTGGATCTTCAACGCTAAAGTTAGCATCATACTCTATGCTTGTATGCATAACATCATCATTGATACCGATAGTAAAATGGTTCTTTGGTTTATCTTTTTTCAACTCATCATATACTGCCTTAATCATGGCAGGAGTAAATTCTTTAGAAGAGAGCCCATATCTTCCGCCGGTAATCTTAGGGTAAGCAAATTGTAATTCGCCATCATTGAATTTTTCAGAAATGGCATTAACAACATCAAGATATAAAGGCTCGCCGGCTGCTCCCGGTTCTTTTGTCCGGTCTAAGACAGCAATTTTTTTAACAGTTTTAGGTATAGCCTTTAACAAATGCTCATTAGAGAATGGGCGATATAATCTAACTTTAATAATACCAACTTTTTCTTCTTTTTTAAGTAAATAATTGATAGTTTCTTCAGCAGGTTCACTTCCTGAACCCATCATAATTATAATTCTTTCAGCATCAGGGGCACCATAATAGTCAAACAAATGATATTGTCTGCCAGTTAAAGCGGCAAATTTATCCATCTGTTTCTGAACGATTTCAGGGCATGCAGCGTAAAACTTGTTAACAGTTTCTCTTCCCTGGAAATAAACGTCAGGGTTTTGAGCTGTTCCGCGCATAACAGGAATATCTGGAGTTAATGCTCTTTTGCGATGTGCAATAACCAAATCCTCATCAATCATATGTTTGATGTCTTCAATAGCGAGTTGTTCAATTTTCATAACTTCGTGGGAAGTTCTAAATCCATCAAAGAAGTGCAGGAAAGGAATACGTGCTTCTAATGTAGCAGCTTGAGCAATTAAGGCGAAATCCATTACTTCCTGAACGGTATTGGAAGATAACATTGCAAAACCTGTAGAGCGGGTTGACATAACGTCACCATGATCTCCGAAAATTGAAAGAGCCTGAGCGGCAAGTGCACGGGCGGAAACGTGAAAAACTGTAGACGTTAATTCGCCTGCAATTTTGTACATATTGGGAATCATTAAAAGAAGACCCTGAGAAGCCGTAAAAGTTGTAGTTAATGCACCGGTTTGAAGTGCTCCGTGAACAGCACCTGAAGCGCCACCTTCACTTTGAAGTTCACTAACTGAAGGGGTCATGCCCCAAATATTTTTTTTATTTTCGGCGGCCCAGGCATCGCACCACTCACCCATGTTGGAAGATGGTGTGATAGGGTAAATTGCAATAACCTCATTGGTATTGTAAGCTACATACGCGGCAGCTTCATTTCCGTCAATTGTTACTTTTTTTCTAGCCATTTTCCTACCATATTTTATTTATTTAATATTCAAATTCGGTATTTACATAAACTGTTCCGTTTAATATTTATACCAAAATTTTATTTAATTTCATTTGCATAATAGGATTTACACATTTAGATAGTGGCAATCCAGCATGACGAGTGTCACATATTTTCTTACAAACAAGAATTTAAAAATAGGTTTATCTTAAAAGAGAATCAATGCAATTACTACAGATAGAAGATGGAATTGATAATGCACAATCTTTTCCATAACCGGTTAACGGTCCGTCCGAGACAGGGAAATATAACTTTCTTGCCTTAGGAATGTTTAACGTTGCAGTTATACATATATTTTGGTTTTGGTGAGATTTTTACTATCTTTTTCGTTGTTTTGTAAAATATATATGAATATTGGAGATGTTTATGGCCAGTGAGCCCTTTTTTGAAGTACCTGAAATTTCATCTATTCAGGATATGGTTATTAAATCTGTAGGTAAATATAAGGACAAGATTGCTCTGGAAGATTTATCAAAGACTCCAATAAATTTTGTCTCGTATGATAATTTAATAACGAATATTTTATCTTTTGGCTCAGCCCTTAAAGAACTTGGATTGGCCGAAAGGTCACATATAGCAGTGTTAAGTGAGAACAGAGTACAATGGGCTATTTCTTATCTTACCTGTATGTGCTTTAATTATGTAATTGTTCCTATTGATAAGAACCTGACCAGCAATGAAATAATAAATATTATATATGAGTCCGATACCGACGCAATTGTGTTTTCAAATGAATTTGAATCCCTATTTGAAGAAAAACACGCCGTACTAAAAAAAGTGAAACATTATATCAGCATGGATTTGCAGTCTCCTAAAAAAATATTTCAATCAATGACTGATTTAATGGGCAGATCAAAAAAAATCGCGACATCAAAACTGCCCAAAATTGATCCGAACGATCCTGCTGAAATTATTTTTACTTCCGGGTCACTCGGCCGGGCAAAAGGTGTGGTATTAAGCCAGGGTAATATTGCTTCCAATTTAATGGCAATGGTCTCATCAATTTTAATTTTTCCGGAAGACAAATTCCTTTCGGTTTTGCCGATGCACCATACTTATGAGTGTACCTGCGGCATGCTATGTCCTTTATATTGCGGGGCATCTGCACATTATGCCCGTTCCCTTAAAACTATAGTGGATGACCTTATAAACGTTAAAGCAACAGTTATGCTTGGTGTACCGCTTCTATTTGATAAAATGTTTAAGCGAATTTACAAGCAGATAAATGAAGATAAAGTAAAAAGTAAAATAATAAAGCCCCTGATAAAAGTAACGGATGTTTTTGCATTTATCGGCTGGAAGAATAGCAAAAAAGTTATTTTTGCAGAACTGCACAAGAAATTCGGCGGCTCTATTAGAATGTTTATTGCCGGCGGCGCGGCGCCCGACCCTAAAGTTGCCAAGGGATTACGTGAATTCGGCTTTACTTTTGTTCAGGGTTATGGACTTACTGAGACCTCACCAATTGTTGCACTAAACAGATTGGGAAGTTTTAAAGATGATGCAGCTGGGATTCCCCTCCCCAATTTACAGGTTAAAATTAATGAGCCCGACCAGGACGGTATCGGTGAAATTTATATAAAAGGGCCAAGTGTAATGCTCGGTTATTATAAGAATCAAAAACTAACAGATGAAGCATTTTCAGACGGCTGGTTTAAAACCGGAGATTTGGGCTGCTTTGATAAAGATGGCTTTCTGCATATCCCCGGCAGAATGAAAAATGTTATAATTGCCAACAACGGCAAGAATGTTTTCCCTGAAGAAGTTGAAGATATTTTGAACCGGAATCCTTTTATACAGGAGTCTTTGGTATTTGGAGAAAAAGACGTTAAGCACGATGAGATTATTGCTGTTCAAATTGTTACAGATGCAGAAGCGTTTATTGAATATTCACAGAAAAACAACATATCAATAACAGAGGAACTAATCCATAACATAATTGATGAAGCAATCAAAAATGCAAATAAAGAGCTTGCCTCCTATAAGCAAATAAAGAAATTCTACATAAGAGATAAGGAATTTGAAAAGACAACCACGCAGAAAATAAAAAGGTATTTAAACACTAACAGATGAGTATTTAGTTTGTAAAGTTGAAAAGTTTGTAAAGTTATAGGTTTACAAAGTTGAAAGTTATAGCCATCCCTAAGATGGATAGGAGCTTGTAATGTTTAAATACTATCAATCCCAATTAGTGAAACACTAAATATTTTTATTGATTGTCTTAAAATGCAGGGACGTTTGGAAAAACGTCTCTGCCCTGATACCCAGCCACACCCATTTTACCCCCTTCAATTAATTAGATTTCTCTACAGACAAATCGGCACCGAAATGACAAGAAAATAAGGGACCTGTCCCTGACCCTAGGCAGGATGGCCGATCACTTATTTTTTTTGCACTTTCACCTATAGATTTGTATATTTTATACTTATAAATTAGAAATAAACTATGCTTAAAAAACTTATTTTAGAAGAAACAATTGGAAACCGGATTGAGAATTTCCAGAAACTGATGAGATTTAAAGTCAGAGATGTTCTTTTAATCTCAAGTATGTATGATTATTATCTTTTTGAAGAGGATGGACGCCTGTATGAGCAATTGCGGGAAGAATACCAGGCATTAAACCTTAGCCAGGCTCCGGAAATAACTCACGTAACAACGGCCTCCGAAGCTTTGGAGCAGGTTTTACCCGAAAGTCATTTTGATCTTATTATTACTACACTGCATATTGAAGATATGCACGTAATTAAGCTTGCTAATGAAATAAGGAAAATCGGAAATCAAACCCCGATTGTTGTTCTTGCTTATGACAATAAAGAACGTAAGGAATTAGTCTCTAATTATGACACTTCCATTATTGAAAAGATCTTTATCTGGCAGGGCGATTACCGCCTGATAATGGGTATTATAAAATATCTGGAAGATAAACAAAACGTTCAAAACGATATGGACGCTGTCGGCGTACAGTCCATTATTATTGTGGAGGATAATGTAAAGTTTTATTCCTCATATCTGCCAATTCTATATAATGAGATATTTAAGCAGTCCAGAAGGTTAATTTCCGAGGGGGTAAATCTTTCACACAGATATTTAAGAATGCGCGCCCGGCCTAAAATTTTACTTTGCACAAATTATGAAGAGGGGTGGGAGTATTTTGAAAAGTATGAGAGTAATGTCCTCGGTTTAATATTAGATATTAACTTTAAGAAAAATGGAGTTAAAGATCCTGAAGCCGGAATTAAATTTGCAAAGGCGGTAAAGAAGAGGCAAAAAGATATTCCGATTTTATTACAGTCCAGTAATTTTGAAATGGCCGATAAGGCTAAAGCAATTGGGGCAACTTTCTTTCATAAAGGATCTCCAAAGCTTCTGCATGAACTGCATGACTTTATAATGAATGAATTTGGTTTCGGCGATTTTATTTTCTACACGCCTGACAAAAAAGAAGTAGGCAGAGCGAGCAATTTAGTTATGCTTGTTGAAGAATTAAAACGGGTTCCTGCTGAAAGCATATTATACCATTCTGAGAGAAATCACTTTTCTAATTGGCTAAAAGCCAGAACAGAATTTTGGCTTGCCCATATTCTGCGTCCAAGAAGTATAGCCGACTTTAATAATGTTGAAGACCTGCGTAATGAACTTGTAAACGCCGTAATAAAATATCAGGAGCTGAGGCAACGCGGCCTGATTTCCGATTTTAATCCTGAAACTTTTGATCCCAAATCAAGTTTTGCGAGAATAGGCGGCGGATCTCTTGGCGGTAAGGCAAGAGGTTTAGGTTTTGTTAACAAACTTATAAATTCCTACGATATAAGAAACAGATTTGAAGGAATTGAAATTACTGTTCCTGCATGCATTGTAATTGCTACCGATGTTTTTGATCAATTTCTGGAAGATAATCAGTTATTTTCTTTTGCACTAAATGAAACTGACGATAAAAAGATAAATGACAAATTTATTGAGGCTGAAAAATTTTCTCTTGAAGTCTTATATAAGTTAAGGGAATTTTTAAGAATAACTACTGTCCCGCTGGCAGTAAGATCATCAAGCCTTCTTGAGGACTCTCAGTTTCAGCCGTTTGCAGGTGTTTATGAAACATATATGATACCTAACAGCGATGAAGACCTGGACGTAAGGCTGGCAAAACTTTTACAATGCATCAAATGTGTATATGCATCCACTTTTACAACTAAGGCAAAAGACTATATAAAAGCCACAACATACAGGCTTGAAGAAGAAAAGATGGCTGTAATTATTCAAAGGCTTGTTGGAACAACCCGTAATGAAAGATTTTATCCTGATTTTGCAGGCGTTGCAAAATCATATAATTTTTATCCTGTTGCACCGCAGAAAGCGTCGGACGGCATTGCTTTGGCTGCCTTGGGATTAGGAAAAATAGTAGTAGAAGGAGAGAATAGTGTACGTTTCTGCCCAAAATACCCACGTCATTTATTACAGTTCTATTCAACCAAGGAAACTGTCCGCAATGCACAACAAAGGTTTTATGCTCTGAATTTAGCAGGCGGTGCCGGCAGTGAGGTAAGCGAAGAGGTCTTTGAATCGTTAGTTCAGTCTTACGATTTGAGTTATTCTGAAATGGATAATACACTGCACTATGTTGGCTCAACATACTCAAGTCAGAATGATGCTGTATATGACGGCATTTCAAGGGATGGCAAACGTGTTGTTACCTTTGCTCCAATTCTAAAGCATAAGATGTTCCCACTTGCTGAGATTTTAGATTTACTTCTTGAGACAGGAACCTGGGGCATGGGTACAAATGTGGAGATTGAATTTGCCGTTAATATGAGTGTGCCCAAGGGACACCCGAAAGAGTTTGCTTTTTTGCAAATGCGCCCATTAGTTATTTCACAGGAAATGGAAGAGACCAAAATTGAAATAAAAAGTGAGGATGATCTGATATGCCATAGCCCGCTGGTACTTGGCAACGGAATAACACGAGGCATTAAGGATATCATTTTTGTAGATAAGGAAAAGTTCGAAAGAGGCAAGAGTCACGATGTAGCGGAAGAAGTATCTAAGTTTAACGCAAAGTTAGTCAGCGCAAAAAAACCTTACCTCCTTATTGGCGTAGGCCGATGGGGCAGTTTAGATAAATGGCTTGGTATTCCGGTTACATGGGACCAAATTGCAGGCGCCTCGGTTATTGTTGAATCCGGGTTTAAAGATTTTATTGTTATGCCTTCCCAGGGCTCGCATTTTTTCCAGAATATTACTTCTTTCAGAATAGGCTATTTTACTGTTAATTCTTATGAAAAGAGTGGTTTTATTGATTGGGACTGGCTTAATAAACAACAGCCTGTTGAGGAATTGTTATACACAAAACACTTGTGCTTTAACGAACCGATTACCGTAAAAATAAATGCGCATCAAAATTTGGGTGTAATATTAAAACCGGGAAAATGAGAAAGGTTATAAAGTTGTAAAGTTATAAAGTTGAAAGTTATAATGTTATAAAGTTGAATGTTGAAAGTTAAGAGTTTGTAACTAATTACTAGTTACTAAGTACTAATTACTGATTACTGATTACTAAACACTGTTATTGAGGTTTAAATTGTTAATGATAGAAATATTAAAAGATAAATGCGATTTCTGCGGGTGCTGCGTTGGTGTATGCCCCGAAGATGCTATCGAATTAAAGGAAGCAGAAATTAAAATTATAGACGAGAAGTGCACTAATTGCAGCAAGTGTGTATGGATTTGCCCTGTAGAAGCTCTTAAATTCAATAAAGCAGGGGTGGTGAAATAATGTTAAACAAATATGATCTTATTATTGTGGGTGCCGGCCCCGCCGGCAGCATTGCGGCAAGATATGCTGCTGCAAAGGGAATTTCTGTTCTGGTACTTGAAAAAGACAGAGATGTCGGCTATCCCGTAAGATGCGGAGAAGCAGTAAGCAAAAGAAGTCTTGAGCTTTTTATGGAACCGGACAGCAAATGGATAGCCTCTGAAATAAATAAGTTTTCTTTTGGTGCTCCAAACGGCAGTGAAGTAGTTTTAGAGTTTTCAGAAACCGGTTATGTTTTAGAGCGCAGAATATTTGATTACGCCCTTGCTAAAACCGCCTCTGAAAAAGGGGCGCATTTTGTAATGAGGGCTTATGTAAACGGACTCTTATTCGACGGCGATAAGGTCTCCGGGGTTAAATATCTTCATAACGGAATTCAAAAAGAAATAAACTCTAAACTTGTTATTGCGGCAGACGGGGTGGAATCGAGAGTCGGCAGATGGGCAGGACTTAAAACCTCAGTTGATTTTAGAGAAATGGAAAGCTGTTATCAGGTTACTGCTTCAAACATTCAACTGGATCCCGATACCTGCTATTTTTATTTTGGAAAAGAAACCGCCCCTGAAGGTTACCTGTGGGTTTTTCCTAAAGGTAAAAATACTGCTAATATCGGAATAGGTGTAAGCGGTTTGTCTTCCAAACAGAAAGCTGCAAAAGTATATTTAGAGGAATTCCTTGCGAAGAAATTTCCTGATGCTTCAATACTGACTGCTGTGGCGGGAGGTGTTCCTTGCTCTCTTACTCTGGACAAAATATCTGCACCTGGAATCATGCTGACAGGTGATGCCGCCCGGCAGGTTAATCCGTTAAGCGGCGGAGGTATTTCAAGCGGAATGATAGGCGGCAGTCTGGCCGGTGATATTGCCGCGGATGCAATTCTGAATAATAATTTGGATTCAATTTCTAAGTATGCCGGTGTGTGGCACGACAGGTTAGGCAAGAAACATGAAACTTACAACCGATTGAAAGACGGCATTTATAATTTTGACGATAACAAATTTAATGATATCGCTAAAGCTTTTCTAAAAGTGCCACCTGAAAAGAGAACGCTTGGAAAATTGTTTACAACGGCATTGATAAATAAACCGTCATTATTAATTGATGTAGCAAAAGTGTTCTTTTAGCAAATAATATAGTTTATGGTGTTAAAGTGTTTTTTGATTTCTCCGGGGTTCTCTGGGTTTTCTTTGAGAAACTCCGGGTTAAATCTTTGAACTCTTAATTTAATGAACGGCATTAAAGAGTTTTTGATTTCTCCGGAAAACTCCGTGTTAAATCCTTAAGCTCGTAATAAAGTGGCTGATAATAACAGATAACAGGAAGAAATAAAATAATTATGGAATGGTTAAAACTTTTATCCGAACAGGCATTAGGCCGCGAACTCCCCTACATTGAGGATGGAAGAAGTCAATTTCAAAAAGACTTTGACCGTATCGTTTTTTGCTCTGCATTTAGAAAATTGCAGGATAAAACACAAGTTTTCCCACTCCCTGAGAGCGATTATGTTCACACCCGTTTAACACATAGCCTGGAAGTTTCCTGTGTAGGCCGCTCATTGGGCAATCTTGTGGGACCCGAACTGTTAAAGCGCCATCCGGAGTTGAAAGCCAAATACTTCCACTTCCATTTTGGCGAAATTACCGCCGCCGCCTGTTTAGCCCATGATATTGGGAACCCGCCATTTGGTCACTCAGGTGAAGACGCAATAGCATTATACTTTAAGAATGGCAATGGCACTCAACTTGAATCGGAAATAAATGATGACAAAAAATGGGCTGACCTTACAAAGTTTGAAGGTAATGCGCAGGGATTTAGGATTATAACAAATCTTCAAAACCCAGGCATTAAAGGGGGCTTACAGCTTAGCTCTGCTGCGCTGGCTGCTTTTACAAAATATCCTAAAGAATCATTAACCCACGCCAATAACGAACTGAGAGGGATTAAGTCTAAGATTTATAAAAAATTCAGTTTCTTCCAATCCGAGAAAGAACTTTTTCTGGAGATGGCTGATACGGTTGGATTAAAAGAGAAGTCCGCGGACAACAACATGATTTACCGTTCAAGGCATCCACTTGCTTTTTTAGTTGAAGCCGCCGATGATATTTGTTACAGGATAATGGACCTTGAAGACGGTTACAGGCTATCACTCCTTTCATTTAACGAAACGGAAGAAATGCTTCTCCCGCTTATCCAGAATATATCAGGCGGACTCAGGAACTATAGTTCGAGAGATGACAATGAAAAAATTAGCTACTTAAGGGCTAAGGTAGTAAATAACTTAATTGAGGAAACAGCAAAGGCATTCCTTGATAATGAAACATCCATTCTTGAGGGGAAATTCGAGAATGATTTAATAAGTGTCATTCCCCAGGGCGATGGTCTTAAAATTATTAAAGCTATTTCAATTGAGAAGATATATTCAACTGAAAGTGTGTTAGAAAGAGAGGCAGCAGGATATGAGGTTCTTGCTGGGCTGCTGGATTCATTTCTTTCAGCAATGTTTGAGTACAAAAAGGATTCAACTTCTTTAAAAAGTAAAAACCTGCTCAGACTTTTACCAAGCTATAAGGAAATTATCAGCGATAATAACGAGGACTTATATAATAAAATTTTGCTCGTAACCGATTACATATCCGGGATGACAGACTCAGCAGCAATATCTTTATATAGAAGAATAAAAGGAATATCCTTACCGGGCAGATAAGTTTGGTTGTTGGTTTACAATGTTATAAAGTTATAAGGTTATAAAGTTAGAAGGTTGAAAGTTGTAAAGTTTATTGTTGGGGAGGAAACAGTTAGCTAGTTGGAGCTTAAGATATCGTTATGCAACTTAGTGTGCTCAGTGTTGAATTATATCGAACTGGAAAACTTTCTCTCAGGTAAATTAGAGGCAAAAGCCGATCTTGTTATGAAAAAAGCACTTAAAAAGAATCTTCGAGCTAAAGTAATTTCTGAAGCAATTTATATAGCATGAAAAAGAGAAACTCATCCTGTAAATATGCGATATCCAACTTAAACTATAGAGAGAGTTGAATTGGTTACCCCTTTATATTTGCCTGCTGATATTACCGCTATAGCAGTAATATCCCGCCCCTGACATATGATCTTGATTCAAACTTGTCTTATTTTACCGCTATGATGGTAAAAATCCTTGTACAACTTTTATGAAATAATGGAACCGGAAATAAGCACAATTGCCAAAGGAAAATCTCCTTTCAATAGCGAAGATTATATTTTTCCTTTTATTGAGCTTAAGCTCGAAGGGCCACGCCATTCGGCGGCAAGCTAATATGATAGTAGATAAACCCTGAAGTGGTGGATTATTTTTTGTAATGGTGTTGTCTCTGTTTGTCGAATATGTTTTTTCAATCGTCTGAACCTTGATAGAATATCCGATTCCGGATTTGCCTGATTAGCCTGTTTCACTGATTTTAGCTGCAAATTGAAACTCTTTTAATCAGGCAAATGTTTTGGCAAAATCCTTTTGACGTAGCCATGCTTACTGCATAATCATGGTTCAGATATTTTTTAGTATTCTCTCTTTTTCCCCTTACATCTTCTTCAGCTTATTTATTTCATCTCTGAGTGAGGCGGCTTTTTCAAACTCTAAATCTTTGGCAGCCAGATGCATCTGCTCGGTTAGCTGTTCAATTAAATCCTGCTTCTGATCTGCATTCATGTATTTAATTATCGGTTCTGCAGCCTTGGCAAAGTAAGCCGGCTTGTCATCTTTCTTTCTAAGCTCGGCAATTGATGTTGAGCTCATTATGTCTTCATAACTCTTATAAATTGTCTGCGGTGTTATGCCGTGCTCTTCATTATACTGTGTCTGAACTTTTCTTCTTCTTTCAGTTTCCGCAATAGTCTTGCGCATTGACTCTGTTATTTTATCCGCATACATAATAACTTTGCCCTCGGCATTACGGGCAGTTCTTCCTGCCGTCTGCATCAATGAACGTTCACTTCTTAAAAATCCTTCTTTATCGGCATCTATTATGGCTACAAGTGAAACCTCCGGAAGGTCCAATCCTTCTCTAAGCAGGTTAACTCCTACAAGTACATCAAAATCACCTATGCGAAGATCCCTTAATATTTCTACTCTTTCCAGTGCATCAATATCACTGTGAATATAACGGACAGCTATACCTATTTTATCCAGGTAATCGGAAAGGTCTTCCGCCATTTTTTTCGTGAGTGTTGTAACGAGTGTCCTCTCGCTTTTGCTGACTCTAATTCTAATCTCTTTAATTAAATCATCTATCTGACCTTTAATCGGGCGGACTTCGATTTCAGGATCAAGCAATCCGGTTGGTCTTATTATCTGTTCTATAATAATCCCCTCACTTTTTTCAAGTTCAAAATCGGCAGGAGTAGCAGAAACAAAAATCACCTGATTAAGCAGACTTTCAAACTCCTCAAATTTCATTGGACGATTATCAAGCGCTGATGGGAGCCGGAAGCCATACTCAACTAAATTCCCTTTCCTGGTTCTGTCACCGCCATACATCCCCCTTATTTGTGGAACTGTAACATGAGACTCATCAATTATGCAGAGATAGTCTTTTGGAAAATAGTCCATTAAATTGTATGGGCGTGTTCCGGGTGCTCTTCCATCCATATGCATTGAGTAGTTTTCAATTCCCGAGCAGTAACCTATTTCTTTAATCATCTCGATATCAAACTTGGTCCGCTGCTCAATCCTTTGGGCTTCCACATATTTTTCCTGGGATCTGAAATATTTAAGCTGCTCTTCCAGTTCAAGCTCAATATTGTGGATTGCTTTTTGAGTCTGCTCCCTGTTAGTTACAAAATATTTAGCCGGATAAATGGCGGCCGACTCAGTCTCACGCAGAATCTCACCCGTTAAAATGTTTATATGTGTAATTCGTTCAATCTCATCGTCAAAAAGTTCTATCCTTATAGCCTCCTCAAATTCATATGCGGGAACTATTTCAATAATGTCCCCTCTGGCTCTGAAATCACCACGGGAAAATTCAACATCATTCCGCTTGTAATGAATATCTATCAGTTGCCGTAAAAGTTTTTTCCGGGGATAAACATCTCCCTTTTTTAAAACAATTACCTGGTTAGCATATTCCTGCGGGGCCCCTATTCCATATATGCAGCTTACCGATGCAATAATAATAACATCCTTGCGGCCTTCAATAAGTGCCGTAGTTGCTTTAAGGCGTAAGCGGTCAATCTCCTCATTTATTGCAAAATCTTTTTCTATGTAAAGATCACTTGCTACTACATATGCTTCCGGCTGGTAATAATCATAATAGCTTATAAAAAACTCAACCGCATTTTCAGGGAAAAAAGATTTGAACTCTGAATATAACTGTGCAGCAAGAGTTTTATTATGTGAAATTATCAGCACAGGTTTGTTTGCCTGTGCAATAACATTTGAAATTGTAAATGTTTTGCCGCTTCCGGTAACTCCCAGGAGTGTCTGATATTTTTCATTATTATTCACCCCCTCAAGAAGCTGCCGGATTGCTTCCGGCTGGTCACCTGATGGCTGATAGTTTGAATGTAATTTGAATTGTCCCATGGTATTCTTCTGTAAATTTTTATTTATTATTATTTACTTTATTCTTGGCTTAATTTTGTGCGACTTGAAATAAAGCAAATTTCTAAAAATACTTCAATGTATTTTGCTTTGGGGTATGGCAAATGCTTTAGATGTCAAATGTGTTTCTTATAAACTTTTTTAATTTTGTTTAAATAAATATCCTTTACTATCTATAATATATAGACCCATGAAAAATAAAAATAACTGGCTGCTAATATCCGGGATAATGGGATTTCTGGCAGTAGCTTTGGGGGCATTCGGAGCCCATTCTCTAAAATCTATTTTGTCTGATGATATGCTTAAAATTTATCAGACCGGAATTATGTATCATCTTATTCACGCTGGAATTCTACTGGCCTTAACATTAAGCAGTAAAGACTTTTTCCGCTCGTCTGTTTTTATTCTTGCCGGTATTATTCTGTTTTCGTTCTCACTATACATTTATGCTGTTAGCGGAATAAAAGGATTCGCAGTCATTACTCCTTTTGGCGGTGTATCATTGCTGATTGGCTGGGTAATGATAATATTAGATAGCAGGAAGAACTTAAAAAGCGGTGATAGATAATAATGTGAACCGTTTTTCCCAGATAATTATGAAATTTTAAAACGGTTAGTAATACATAACCATACTTGGGATAAAGCCGGCTCGTCTTTTAATCCGACCGGTAACTGCCGGGCATCTATTAAAACTTTAGCCTCTAAGCTTTTTCTCTCACCGCGCAGATAAGAGAAGAGATGAAGCAACTTGTCTCTTTGAAAAGAAGAACATTATAAATATGCGCTCTGCAATTACTTTACTACTCTTAATTTAAAATATACCTCTTCGGGAGAAAAGATGCCTGCAAAGAAACGCTCATACATAACAGGTTCAATGTTAACAAGAAAATCCATCCACTTTAATATTGAAAAATGTGAAGTGATGAATTTTTTCTCGATAATTTCAAACTGCGCTTTACCTTCATAATTGGTTCTGTGGTTAAGTTTCCACTTTTCATAGAATTTCAATTTCCTGTTACCGATATATTCGTAATTATCAAAAGTCCTTATCGAGAATGGAATTTTATGATCAGGCTCTCCAAAGTATTTTGTGTTCAGAAAGAAAGGGGCATATACTATTATAGTGGAATTTGGTTTTGCTATCCTATAAAGTTCAGTTACGGTTTTATGGAAACTGTCCAGATGCTCGAGTATATGAGAAGCAAAAATTTCATCAAAAGTGTTATCCGCAAAAGGATACGGAAAAGTATTAATGTCATGGATAACATTTCCGCCATAGTCAACAACATCTAAATTTACATAACCCTCTTTAAGGTCTTTACCGCAGCCGAGATTTAATTTCATACTATATATATAGATAGTTTATAAAAAAAGTATATGTTTAAAATAAAAAACCCTGCCATAAATTGACAGGGTTAAAATAGTGACAAGTTAAAATTTAGTTAATAGAGATAACCGGGAAGTTGACACCTTTTAGATATACTTGCTCAACTTTCACTTTCGCTACTCCGGTTTTGACAATGTCAAGCTCTTCGGCTGCACCTTTTGAAAGGTCGAGCCCGAACTTCTTAGACACTGGTCCCCGATCATTTATCCTAATAATAACCGCTTTGTTGTTTTTAGGATTAGTGATCCTTAATAGAGTACCAAAACTGAAAGATCTGTGAGCGGCTGTTAAAGCCATTTGGTCATATACTTCGCCGTTAGCTGTTTTTTTACCGTGAAATCTTGGACCATACCATGTAACCGTCCATTCACCTATCTCTTTATAACTTATTATAGAACTATTTGCTACTTTAGCATTTTCAGTGATTTTAACTTCTTCACTAACTAACAAATTGTCTGTCGGTTTCGTTTCATTAGTAACTATAGTGAATCCGACCAGCATTAGTAATACTACTACTACCAATACCTTAGTTAATGAACTCAATAATTACCTCCGTTATTTATTATTTAAGTGATACAAAAGTATACCTATCCGAATCTATAATCAACCACCCCACCCCCCGGATGCCAATATTTAACTTATTCCCAAATATACGACTATTTTGGTTTTTTGGTCGGAAAACCTCATGTTTGTTTACCCAAGTTACATTTGGAATCATTTTTTACTTGAGTGAAGCGACAACGTGTTGGAGTATAGTAACGTGAAATCAAAAAAAAATCCCGCCGGGGTATTAGCGGGATTATAAAATTTTTTTTAGGGGAAGAATCTATTTCTTGTCTTTAGGTAACTTCTCTTCAGGGTTCTTTTCTGAATTTTTAGCAGATCCTTCCGGAGCCGGTAATGCATTTAAAGTATTCGGTTCTATATGAACCATTACATGCGTAATCTGTAAATCGGAAGCTATCAGTGCATCTTTAATTTTATGAGAAATATCGTGGCCTTTCTGAACAGACTCATTGCCATCAACTGTTATATGCATATCTACAAGAAACTGAAATCCGCTTTTTCTAACATAGCATTTTTCAACGTCGATTATTCCTTCAATCTTCATTGCTATTTCTTTTATCTTATCGTTAACTATAGGATACTGTTTATCCATAATTTCACCTACAGCGGTACGAAGCATATTTGCTCCGTTGAAAGCTACAATAAATGAAGCAGCAAAAGCTGCCCAGTCATCAGCGGAAGCAAAAGAATGTCCGCCAATAAGTGCTATGCAGATTCCTATAAAGGCTACACCCGAAGTTATTGCATCAGAACGATGATGCCATGCATCTGTTTTCATTGCTGAACTTTTAACTTCTTCACCCTGAGCCCCAATTCTTCTAAAGAGAGTTTCTTTAATTACAACAACCACAACCAGAGTAACCAAAGTAAACCACTTTGGGGGTTCGTTAGTCGCCGGATTTAGAATTTCGGTCATGCTCCCTTTGGCAATTACAAAAGCAGCAATTATTAGCAGCAAAGAGACAATAGAAGCAGCAAGGGACTCAGCTTTACCATGACCATAAGGATGATCATGATCGGCTGGCTTTTGAGCAATCTTAAGTCCGCTAAATACAATTATTGAACTTGGTATATCTGTTATTGATTCAATTCCATCAGCTATTAACGCGAATGAATTGCCAACGATACCTGTAGTAATTTTTAGACCGGCTAAAAAAGCGTTGGCTAAAAGTCCAATGGCTACGGATTTAATCCCCTCATCAATTTTACTACTCATTTTCTAAATCTTGTCACTTCTATAATTATTGGAGATTAAAGATAACAATAAACAGCATAATCTTAAAGTAAATTAAAAGCAGCTAAGAAATTTATATTTATACTAAATCTAAATCTGATTAGCGGGAAAGTGATTGAGCGAGTGAGTTACAAAGTGGGACGTTATAATAAGAAGCTATCCCTGTCATTCTTTATTTATCCAAATTATGTGTAATATTGAATTGTAAAATTATTATTTTTCTTCGATCTTTGAGAATAGTGATTTCTATTTTTATTTAAGCAAAACTATTATAAGCAATAGATTGAAATCATATAAATGAACTGTTAAAAAGGAGCTTAAAAATGTTATTCCTAATTTCGACATTTGCCGCTATAGTTGCCGGTCTTGTTTTTATTAGTGCAAAAAAAAGATACAATAAACTTGAGACTACATTTTCCCTGGCGGGCTTATGTATTGCTTCAATTATTGCCATTTTACAATTCTGGACTGTAATTCCTGCAGGCCATGTAGGTATCCTGGATTTTTTTGGTAACGTGTCTGATAATACCCTTAAGCCCGGTGTAAACTTTGTTAATCCCATGGCTAACGTAGTAAAATTTGATGCCCGTACACAAGAGCTGAAAGAGATAATGAATGTTCCTTCAAAAGAAGGACTGACCGTTCAGATTGAAATAAGCCTGCTTTTTTCTTTAAGCTTTGAAAATGCCAACAGGATATACAAAACCGTCGGCGAGGATTATGTTGAAAGAATCGTAATACCACAATTCAGATCTGTAGTAAGAGGTGTTACCGCCCGGTATGAAGCTAAAGCACTTTATACTGCAGAACGCGCACAGCTCTCAAAAGAAATTGAATCTGAATTAGTTAAACTAATTGGCCCAAGAGGAATAACACTTGAATCCGCTCCGATGCGCCAGATTGTTCTACCCGCCGGGTTGACTGCTTCCATTGAAGACAAGCTTAAAGCTGAACAGGAAAGTCAAAGGATGCAGTTTGTTTTAGTAAAAGAACAACAGGAAGCCGAAAGAAAAAGAATTGAGGCTAAAGGTATTGCAGATTTTCAGGATATAGTTTCGAAAGGTATCAGCATCCAATTATTAAAATGGAAAGGCATTGAAGCAACAGAAAAACTTGCGTCTTCTCCAAACAGTAAAGTTGTCATTATCGGAGGCAAAGACGGACTTCCTGTAATTTTAGGCAATGACAAGTAGAATAGCTGGGAAGTTTTTAAAGTTATAAAGTTATAAAGTTTTTAAAGTTGAAAGTTATAAAGTGAAAAGTTGAAAGTTGAAAGTTTTTAAAGTTAAAAGTTATAAAGTTTTTAAGGTTGTTAAAGTAAATAGTAAAGGTATTTAGTGACCATAAGTAAATTTGAAGATATTGAGTCTTGGAAACTTTCTAAAGAATTAAATTTAGAATTATTCCGCATATTTGAAAACAGTAAAATGTACTCCCTAAATGACCAAATATTACGTGCTTCAATTTCCATTATGAATAATATTGCAGAGGGCTTTGAGCGGCAAACGAACAAAGAATTCAAACAATTTCTGTATATCGCTAAAGGTTCAGCAGCCGAAGTAAGAAGTATGCTTTATCTTATTAATGATTTAAATATTATTGACGGGCAGACTTATGGTTCATTAAATGAAAAAATTATTTATATCTCAAAATTGCTTTCCAATTTTATTAAGGTATTATAGTATTAAATAAGAATAATATCTGGCTTGATAAAAAAGGGTGAAGACTTCTCTCCACCCTTTTTAATAAAGTCCGGTTTTATTTAGACCTCAGGAACTTTCAACATTATAACATTATAAACTTTCCACTTTATAACTTTAAACTTTACAAACTCTCCACTTTCCACTTTATAAACTTTATAACTTTCCAGATCTATGCTTTTGGGCCGAGCATCTTTTCGGGTCTTACTACCTCGTCAAATTTTTCTGCAGTTAACAATCCCAATTCAATTGCTGCTTCCTTAAGAGTTTTGTTTTCCTTATGTGCCTTCTTTGCTACTTTAGCGGCATTGTCATAACCGATATGAGGATTTAAAGAAGTAACCAGCATTAAAGAGTTTTCCAAATTCTTTTTAATTACTAACTCATTCGCCTGTACGCCTACTATACAATTATCAGTAAAACTGCTGCAAGCATCTGAAATTAGTTTTATTGACTGCAATACATTAAATATAATTACAGGTTTAAATACATTAAGTTCAAAGTTACCGCTTGCACCGGCAAAATTAACAGTAGTATCATTTCCGAATACCTGAACGCAGACCATTGTCATAGCTTCGCATTGGGTCGGGTTTACTTTTCCCGGCATAATTGAACTTCCAGGTTCATTTTCAGGAAGCTGAAGTTCGCCAATTCCGCATCTCGGACCTGAGCCGAGCCATCTAACGTCATTTGCAATTTTCATTAAAGAAGCGGCAAGCGTTTTAAGTACGCCGCTTAGTTCAACTAAGGCGTCGTGAGTTGCCAAAGCTTCAAATTTGTTGCGTGCAGTAATAAAAGGTTTTCCTGTTAGTTGAGCAATTTTTCCTGCACCCCTAACTGCAAATTCAGGATGAGTGTTTAAACCTGTACCCACAGCGGTACCGCCCAAAGCCAGTTCGCATAAGCGAGGCAGGCATCCGTTTATTCTTTCCAATCCGTTTGTAAGCTGCTGAACATAACCGGAAAATTCCTGTCCAAGGGTAAGAGGTGTAGCATCCATAAGATGAGTACGCCCAATCTTAATAATATTTGTAAACTCCTCTGCCTTAACAGCCAGAGCATCTCTTAGCTTAGTAACCATTGGGATCAAGCTTTCATGAACTTCCTGAACAGCGGCAATATGCATTGCTGTTGGGAAAGTATCATTTGAAGATTGCGCTTTGTTAACATCATCATTAGGGTGAATCGGTTTTTTACTGCCTAAAGTTCCGCCTGCAATTTCAATTGCCCGGTTTGAGATAACTTCATTAACATTCATATTAGTCTGGGTACCGCTTCCGGTCTGCCAAACGACCAAAGGGAAATGACCGTCAAGTTTACCTTCAATAACTTCATCCGCAGCTTTAACTATTAATTTTGCTTTATCTTCAGGCAGCAGGCCAAGTTCTTCGTTAACGAGGGCTGCAGCTTTTTTCAAAATTCCAAATGCTTTAATAACGGGGCGCGGAAAGGTTTCACCGCCAATTTTAAAATTCATAAGAGAGCGGGCTGTCTGGGCTCCATAGTATTTGTCAGAAGGAACTTTAATCTCACCCATGCTGTCGGTTTCTATTCTATAATTCATAATATATCCTTGTATATAAATAACTTAATTTTCAAAAAAATGTCCGATATTATAACAATAATATAGAATAAAAGAAAGCGAATGGTTTTAATAAATTTCACAAGTAAGAAAAATGTGAGAAAAAGGCAGTGCCCTTTAAGATTTTATTTCTTAAGAGAAGAGATTTCATCGCTTGTAAGTAGGCGGACTTCGCCCGGGGCCAGAGCCGCAAGTTTGATATTTTTTATTCTTACCCTAATCAGCCGCAAAGTAGGATGACCGATTGCAGCAGTCATTTTTCTAACTTGCCGGTTCCGTCCTTCAATAAGCGTTAAGGAAATCCAACAGGTGGGTATATTTTTTCTTTCACGTATAGGAGTTGAACGAGGAGAAAAACCAGGGTCGTCAATAATTTTTACTTTTGCAGGAAGTGTTATTTTACCTTCTATAGCTACACCACTTTTCAGTCTTTCAAGGTCATCCTTTAACGGCACCCCCTCAACCTGAGCATAGTATTCCCTTTCATGCTTGTTGGCCGGGTTAAGCAGGTAGCTGTTTAGGGCATTATCATTTGTAAGCAGAAGCAATCCTTCACTGTCTTTATCCAGTCTCCCGACCGGATAAATATCTTTCTCTCCTTTAAAATAGTCAGACAAAGTTGCCCTTCCTTCATTATCGGTGAACTGAGAAAGTACATTATAGGGTTTATTAATTATATAATAATGATAATTCATAGGAAGGTTCTTTTTGTTTAAATTTTAACATAAAAATATTGAATTACTGCTAAACGAAAATACTGAATAATACTAGTTTAAATAATAATTCTGTTGTGATTATAATTTCTTATTAGCCAGATTTTTTACAAGGGACTTAACTATCAGCCGATGGAACGGTTTTACAATCATGAAATAAAAGCTGCCCATTCCTCTATTAAATTTAACAATTGTAGTAACTGAGACCTGTAACTCCGGGGAATTTTTTTCCAGCATTACCGAGACAACGAAATCCAGATGCTTATCTTTTTCACTCATTACTATTTCATTTTCATTACGGTCAACAACCGTAAACATTACAGCCTTTGACCCAACCGGATAGTAATTTGCTTTATTGATTTTTTTGCCGGTTTGTAATCCGAATATTTTCACGACCCTGTTCCTTGCATTCAGTAAAAACAGGACCCAGGCAGGTACAGAAAATATTTTTGTTGTAATGGCATCTACACTATCATTTGAGATAATTCCAATCCGATAAGAATCGCAATAATTGAAACTCTCAATAGATTTAGAAGAGATGGAACCTTCCGGGACCTTATTACTGCTTATTACTTGGGGCATTTGTTCCTTTCGGGGAAAATGAAATATAATAAACAATATTTATTTTCCGGTGATGATTACAATCAATTATACCAGAATGAAAGAGCTTTATGTAGAATATGCTATATAGCTACAGTATCAATAGAGCCGAATTTTTCACAAAGAACCCTGAAAACATAAGTACAGAGGCTAAGACTAAGATCAAGTTCGTTTTCTATTTTATTTTTTCTATCTCAGAATCTATTAATGCAGCTAATTCTTTTGCTTCAATCCCTTCAAATTTTACTTTAGTAGATTCTAAAAGAATTGCGGGTTTATCCCCTTCTCCCTTCAAATACTTTACTAAGCAAAATGAAAGCCTGTTTCTGTCATTGGGAATCGGAATATACTTTTCTAAACTATCTATATAAGTATAAATTCTTTTTTCAATCGAATTTTCTGGGAAAGGGTTAACTCCGGCAGCCGGTAATGTTGTCATCTTACAAGTCCTTAATTTAATATTTAAAGATATAAATATGACGATAAAACTTCAACACCAAAACCTTAAAGCGCTGCCCAAATAATATAATAGTCCGGCATTTTAATCATGTTGCAGCAATTTTAATAATCATTTTTACATTGCTTTCAGGGTAAAGAAATAAAGAATTTACTTCCTTCTCCTTCTTTACTTTCAACCCAGATTTTACCATTATGCAGCTCAACCATTTCCTTACACAACAGCAAACCTAGGCCGGTCCCTTGTTCATTTGCTGTCCCTTTTGTGCTGATATTCTTTTCTATTTTAAAAAGACTGCCCACTACATCCCGGCTCATACCTACCCCGTCATCTTCAACGGTTATAACAATACTTTCTTTTGTATCTTTTGCCCGGACAATAATATTTCCATTTGGTTGCGTAAACTTTATGGAATTGGAAATAAGATTTCTGACCACTGCCTGAAGCATATACTTATCTGCCTTTACTTCTAACTCCTCGTCAATTTGGATATCCATGGAAATACGTTTATTCAGAGCAGTCTTTGCAAGTAAATCTAGTGTCGGGAATAAAACGTTATGGACATTATAATTTGCAGGATTATAATCCATTTTACCAGTCTGCAGGCGCGACCATTCAAGAAGATTTTCCAAAAGCCTGAATGAAGATTTAGTAAGGTCATATAGATTACCAATATAAGCTTTCTTCTCATCTTCCTTCAATTCATCGTACTCTTCAGAAAGAATTTGAGAATAGCCCATCAGTCCGAAGAAGGGACTTTTAAGATCATGCGCAATGATAGAGAAGAATTTATCTTTAGTTGAGTTGATCTCTCCGAGCTGTTCGTTCAATTTATTAAGCTGTTTATTAGATTTCTTTTTTTGCCAATAACTTAAATAAATAAGTATAAATATTACAACCAGCAAGACTATAGTTATTGAAAGCGCATAAATAAAAAGATTTTGCTTTTCCAGCTTGGCATCCTGTTCTTTCTTGAGCTGCTCAATCCGGTAATCATACTCCATCTTGTTCAGTTTTTTAACTTTCTCAACACTAAAAAGGGAGTCTTTTGCATTAACGTAAATAGAAAGGAAATGATAAGCTTTTTGATAATCACCCGCTTTTATATATTCGTCTTTAAGGATATTTGCAGCGGTTGAAATATTCCCAAGAGAATGTATGTCCATGGCATTTTTAAGTGCATTAAGAGCATGTGAAATTGCAAATTGGCTTAAGCCATATTCGTTATACAAAGAAGCCAAACCGTTTTCTACATTCGCAATTCCATTTTTTCGGTTTAAAGTGGTAAAGATGCCCAAAGATTCATAATAATATTTTAATGCATTTGCAGTATCTTTATGAACCTGATATACAGTTGCTAAATTATACAAGGCATTGGCAGTCAGCTTGCTGTCTGCGGTTTCTCTATATAGCTTTAAAGCTCTGTTATAATATTGATAGGCCTCATCATATTTTCCCAATTTTGCATATACTTCGCCTATATTATTTAATACAATCCCTTTTCCATGGTGGTCATTAAGCTGCACTCTGATATCGTATGCCCTCAATAGATAATTACGTGCAATTTCATAATTCCCTATTGCCATATGGACTAAGGACATATTGTTTAGCGAAGCCGCTATTTTGTCCTGATCGCCAATTTCCTCTCGCGCTTTTATGGCATTTAGATTATATTCAATTGAATTATAATAATCCCCGGTGTAATAATATATAACCCCTAAAGCACTCAGGGAATTACCGATAATTACATTTTCTTTAATTTTCCTGCTTAGCTCCAGGGCTTTTAGCGAGTATTCTAACGCTTTTTGGTTATCAATATTTACATAGTAATATCCCAGAATCCAATAACTTTTTGCAATGCCTTTTTGATAGTTGAGTGATTGAGCTAAACTAAGTCCCTGTGATGCATACTCATACGTAACTTTAATTTCGTAAATATTATAAATTTCCGCTACATGGTTTAAAGCATCAACTTTCTTTTCACCTGTTAATTTATCCAATTGTTTTATTAGGCTGTCTGCAACATTTTTTTGTGGGAAAGAGATAAAGGTAAAACAAAAGAAAAAGACATAACTTAATTTTACAAAGTATTTCAATGTGAACCTTTATCTATATTACACAAGTACAATTCCATACATTTTCTGTCTGATTTTTAAGAATTTATTTTCAAAAATAATAATATTCAAGAACAACTAAGTGTCATTACCAAAGCATTCCTAAATTATAATAATATATATAACCTTATTATCGGAAATTCGCTGGTATATTTTATCCCCGTTTGAATATTTTATGGCTATTGCCGCCATTTTCCTGCAACTTGATAAATTAATAAAGAAAACATCCCCGAACTGGTAGGATATTTGTAATGAGAATTAACTTCTATTACGTGTTGCTGTAGATTTGCAAATATCGATTTTCCATTTTTTAATTCTGACTATACGGCAATGAAAAATAGAATTTACTTCCACCGCCTTCTTCACTTTCCGCCCAAATTTTACCATTATGCCGCTCAATCATTTCTTTGCACAGCAGCAGACCCAGACCTGTTCCTTCTTCATTAACTGTTCCTTTTGTACTTTTAGTTACATCTATTCTAAATAGAGTATTAACTGTGGCCTTATTCATTCCAACCCCATCGTCTTGTACAGAAACTACACATCTGTGGTCATCTTTTTTAGCATTTATAATAATATGCCCGTTTGGCTGAGTAAATTTTATTGAATTAGAAATAAGATTGCGGACAACCGCCTGAAGCATATATTTATCTGCTTTTAACACCAGATCTTTATCAATTTGGGGCTCGATTGATATCCGCTTATTCTGGGCTGTCTTCGCAAGCAAGTCCAACGTAGGGAACAGAGCATCATAAATATTAAGAGTGTCGGGATTAAATTCTATCTTACCGGTCTGGAGACGTGACCACTCAAGTAAATTCTCCAGAAGCTTATATGTGGATTTGGTAAGCTCATATATATAACCGATATAAGTTTTCCTCTCATCCTCCTTCAAGTCGGCATATTCCTCAGATAGTATTTGAGAATAGCCCATCAGTCCGAGGAAAGGACTTTTAAGATCGTGAGCTATTATTGAGAAAAATTTATCTTTTGTAGAATTTAAATCTTGAAGCCGCTTGTTTAACACACTAAGTTTTTCATTAGATTTTCTTTTTTGCCGGTAGCTGGAATAAATAAGACTAAAAATAATAATTATCAGGACTAAAGTTATTGAAAGTGCATAGATAGAAAGATTCTGTTTCTCAATTCTTGCGTCTTGTTCTTTCCTGAGCTGCTCAACCCGGTAGTCGTACTCCTTCTTGCTTAGTTTTTTTACCTTGTCAATATTTATTAAGGAATCTTTTGCATTAACATACACAGAGAGGTAATGGTAAGCTTTTATGTAATCTCCTGTTTTGTAATACTCTTTCTGCAAAATATTAGCAGCAGTAGAAATGTTTTCAAGAGAATGTATTAGCTGAGCATTATCTAGAGCTGCCAAGGCGTGAAGTACAGCCTGATTGGTTTTACCTTCCATTTGATAAATTGCAGCAATTCCGCCTTCAACAAAGGCTAAGCCGTTTTTACTGCCATGAGCAGTATAAATTTTCAAAGATTCGTTATAGTATTTTAATGCATTTGAGGTATCACCAAGGTGCCTGTAAACCACGGCAATATTTGCATAAGAATTTGCCATAAGCTGAACATTGCCTAACTCGTTATGAATTGCAAGAGCTTTTTTCATATAGTCAAAAGCTTTATCATATTTGCCCATCTTGGAATATACATCCCCAATATTATCATAGACAATAGCTATTCGTTTTTTATCTTTGTTTTTTTCACGGATGGCCAGCCCTCTGTTCAGATATTCGAGTGCGGTTTCATAGTTGTTTAAAGCAATATGCACTAAGGCTATATTGTTCAATGAAGTGGCAATTTTTTTGTCTTCGCCAAGTTCTTCCCTTATTTTAAGGGCATTTAAATGATTATCAATCGCACTATGATAGTCACCTTCATAATAATAGATAATGCCTAAAACATTTAACGAGGTGGCAATGCCCGCCTGGTTGTTTAACTTTCGGCTCAGTTCAAGAGATTTCCGTGTATATTCAATTGCTTTTGGGTTATCAACATTTATATATGAAAACCCGATATTACTATAACTGCATGCAATCCCCTTAGCATAATTTATGGATTCTGCCAGTTTTAGCGCCTGCAGTCCATACTCCGTTGAAGTCCTTGTATCTATATTAATATAGATATCTGAAATCTCGTTTAACGCATCAACCCTCTTTTCGCTGCTCAATTTACTTAATTGGTTTACCAGACTATCGGCTGTTTTTTGCTGTGGATATAAGCATATACACAATACCAGCATATTAAGACAGAAGACTCTAAATAGATATTTCATAAACCTCTTGATTCTATAGATTAAAAATTACAGTTCAGAATAATTTTTATAAATAAGCAAAACATGAATACATAGCACTTTTAATTCAGTTTTATTACCCGGAACTAAAGCAAAGCTCTAAATTTATAATTTCTTTTGATGTTCAATAAATAAGAATTTCCGAAAAAAGAATATAAGCTTTATAAATTAATGATTCAACAATTATTTTTTGTCTGATTCATTAGAATTCATCTGCACTTTTACATTATCTTAGGATGTTACCATTATTCATTTGGCAGCGAAATATAGAATATACTCCCTTTACCCTCTTCACTATCAGCCCAAATTTTTCCATTATGAAGCTCTATCATTTCTTTGCATAGCAGAAGTCCCAATCCGGTGCCTTCTTCATTTACAGTTCCTTTTGTGCTTGTAGTTTTATCTATTCTGAAAAGAGTATTTATTGTTGTCCTATTCATACCCACTCCATCATCTTGTATGGAAATATGAATATTGTTGGCTTTTCTTTCAGTTTTGGCAGAGATATGTCCATTCGGTTTTGTAAACTTAACCGAATTTGAAATAAGATTTCTGACCACCGTCTGGAGCATATGTTTATCTGCTTTTACGGTAAGGTTTTTATCGATTAGGTTTTCAATGGAAATTCGTTTATTCTCCGCCGTTTTTGCAAGAAGGTCCAAGGTCTGATACAAAACCTCATAAATATTACATAGCTCCGGATTAAATTCTATTTTACCGGTTTGGAGCCGCGACCACTCAAGCAGATTTTCCAGTAATTTATAAGTAGATTTAGTAAGCTCATGAATATTACCAATATAGATTTTCTTCTCATCTTCTTGCAGTTGAGTGTAATCTTCAGAAAGTATTTGAGAATAGCCCATTAGCCCAAGAAAAGGGCTCTTAAGATCGTGCGCAATTATTGAGAAAAATCTATCTTTTGTGGAATTTAATTCTTGCAGCCGCAGGTTAAGAGCATTTAGTCTTTCATTAGAAACCTTTTTTTGCCTGTAGCTGAAAAATATAAGGATAAAGATAACAACCAATAATACTATAGTTAGAGAGAGAATATAAATAAACAGTTTTTGCTTTTCAAGCCTGCTGTCCTGTTCTTTCTTCATCGTCTCCACTCTGTAATCATATTCCTTTTTACTCAACCTTTTTATTTTATCGACATTGATCAAAGAATCTTTGGCCTTAACGTAAATTTCCATGTAGGAATAAGCATTTTTATAGTCTCCCATCTTGGAGTACTCCCCCTGCAAAATGTCAGCGGCTGAAGATATATTTACGAGAGAGTTTATCAGTTGAGCATTTTTGAGGGCAATTGAAGCGTGTAAAATAGCCTGTTTGGTCAGTCCTGATGTTTTATATATTTTGGCCAGCCCATTTTCAACATTCGCAATTCCGTTTTTTTCGTCTAAACGCGAATAAATGTCCGCAGCATATTTATAATATTTCATTGCGTTGGCAGTATCCTTCATATCCTTATATACTTCAGCAATATTAAAACAAGAATTGGCTTCGGACTTTAGGTTACCAATTTCCCTGTTTATTTTTAACGACCTGCTGAAGTATTCATTGGCTTTCCTGAAATCTCCCTTTATTCCATAAATTCTGCCTATATTATCATTTATAATACCTGTCCCGGCCTCGTCTTTTGTTTTTATAACAAGTGTTAGTGCTTTCTTAAGGTATTCCATTGCCGTGTCATAATTTTCCAAAGCAATTAGCACCAAAGCAATATGATTGTATGAAGTAGCAATTGCAAATTCGTCACCAACTTCTTCACGAATTTTGAGGGCCTTTATATGATAGTCAATTGCAATTAGATAGTCGCCTGTATAATAATGAATAACTCCAAGCATATTAAGGGAATTCCCCTGTCCGGGTTTATCATTTATTCTATACCTGATTTCAAGCGCTTTGTTTGTATATTCAATGGCTTTCTGATTATCAACATTAACATAACTAAAACCTAATGTCCCGTAATTAGCAGCTATCCCCTTTTGATAGTTAATGCTGTATGCAATTCTTAATCCCTGTTCAGCATATTCAATTGATTTCTTCGTATCTATATAGTAATAAATATCCGCCAGTTCATTTATAGCATCAACTTTTCTCTCGCCATTTAAAGTTTCAATTAACTTGCTGAGACTGTCGGCAGTATGCTTTTGGCAGTAAGTGTTTACGCATAGTAAAATCATGAAAAGAACAAATAATTTATATTGACTTTTCATAATCATTTCCAAAAGGTCATATATGTTTTTGCAGTAATCAAGAAACCTTCATGTTAATTTAAGTCCTTGGCTCTGTACACCTTAGGGTGTTACTCAGAGACGTGACTTTTCCGGCAATTATTAAGAATAATAAGTGCTTTTATCTTGTTTTCCGATAAGCACACAGTTATCCCTCATCAATTATCGAAAATAATTTTAAATAATGTAGGTGGTTTAGCGCACATAGGGTAAAATTATAAGTCTGACAAAAATGTTAATAACCTGAATATGGCACAACTTCCCCTCAAAGCTCCCAGCCTGTGGTGCTTCACTTAAGTTCAGATGGACAACAGATTGGGTCCCCTCACGGCCGGCAATTGTGCGGCTATTTTGCCTGCACTGTCCCGTTATCATGTTCCAAAGTAATGACGACATTTCCGGTTTTCTGCCCTGTTTCAACATACCTGTAAGCATCGGCAATTTGCTCTAAAGGGTACCGTCTGTCTATTACTGCTTTGTATTGCCCTGCTTCAATAAGCTCTCTAAGGAAAATAATATCTTCTTTACAATCTTTAGGGATGGGGAACATTACTTTTCTCCCTTTTGTCAGAGGGGTTATAAGGGACAAGAAAATATTTTGCAGTAAAAATCCCAGCTCACTTGAAAAGTATATCCCTTTGGGTTTCAGAATTTTTTTACATTTGAAAAAAGAGCTTTTCCCTACTGAATCAAGTACAACGTCAAATAATTGACCGCTTTTAGTAAAATCTTCTTTAGTGTAATCAATTACATTATCAGCACCTAGGGATTTAACTATTTCAAAGTCTTTTGTTTTACATACAGCTGTAATTTCTGCCCCATAGTATTTCGCAAGCTGAACACAAGCGGAACCAATAGACCCTGAAGCACCATTTATAAGAACTTTAGGTTTGTCTTTATAATCAATCTTACGAATATAATTTAAAGCCAAAAAAGCTCCATCGCATACAGCAGCAGCTTCCTCATATGACATATTAGCTGGTTTAGTGGTAAATGATCCCGTTTCAGGGAGACAAATGTATTCGGCATGAGCCCCGAAATAGTTGCATCTTAACCCGAATACCTGATCACCGGGTTTAAATGATTTTACATTTTTACCTATTGATTCAACTTCACCGGCTAACTCACTCCCTAAAATTTTATTTTTTGGTCTGAAAAAGCCATTAATCATCCTAATAATTATTGGATATTCCGGCTTCCGGAATCCGCAGTCTGTTCTGTTTACAGTTGTAGCATGAATTTTAATTAGTACTTCGTTGTCATTCGGTGTCGGTTTTTCAACTTCTTCGAGGTGAGCAACCTCCGGCGGACCATACTTTCTGTATACAATTGCCTTCATAAATACTCCTTTAAGCTTACCCGGATTCGATCAATTTAAGTTTAGTTTACAATTATCTTTCCTTAGAATTTGCAAAACTGTTTTTAAATATACTGTATTACCTGCAAATATATATGAGAACTTTGTCTATCATCAATGGTTCCAAAGCTGCCGGTCGAGGCTGAAGAAGCACTTGAGGTCAACTATTATAATTTTGTCAATTGTTCAAAAATGTAATGACGTACAGTAAGTAACTATTTAAGTTCACAAATTTGTTTATATTTTACCAATGTTAAAAGAGATAGAAGAATGGACAATCTCTCTGCCTAGAAATTTAAATTTATCTATTTCTGGAATAATTAATTCAGGCGGTTTTTTGTTTATCACATAATCTTCTCTTAGTTGCATCAATAATCTTCCAAGCGCATTTACCCCTTCATAATAGTCGCCATTTAAAGAAGCCCCCCAGACCGTTCCCGGAGGTGATATCTCGACAATTGGTAAGCATTTTGTAGACAATAAGACATTATAAAATTTATTCCAGTTTTGAAAGAGTTTTACTTCAATGCAAAATTTCATTATCTTAAATCGACAATTGAGCCAGTCCCCTCTTGTATAATTAATATAACGTCTACTTTGGAGTTTAGCAGTAATAGGGCTAATTTGTGTTATTACTTTATTTTGAATTTCTGGATAATCTGGGAACCGTAAAGCTTGAAATAGCGCTTCGGATGTCCTAACAAGAGTTGAATCTATTTTAATTGAAAAACTAGGTGCCATATTTGATAATGCCCCATACGTTTCTGCAGTCCTCCTAAAGCCAACACAATTGTCTTTATGATACCTTCTTACTAAGTACATCGTTAGTTACCACCTCTATTAACTGGAAATAAAGGGTACCAATCATTATATTCCCACCAGTAAACTATTGGACAAGTATTAGAAATGTTCCTCCAAGTAAAAACGTGACTACCTGTTCCAAAAGTCTTGTTACTAGGAACTGTAAATCCTAAAGGACGTACTGGAGGAGCTGGTGCTTCTATCCGATTATATATATCAATGCCTTTATCAAGAATAATGTTTTCATATCTAATTCTGTTGTTTCTTGAACTATAATAATTTTCGGTTGATGGCAATTGTGGGGCCCTATATGCATTTTCATAATTTCTGTCGGCAGATAGTTGCTCCAAATATTCGTCCATATGTGGTCGTATTTTGTCCTTTATAGGGTATGCAATATTGAAGCGGGGGTTGGGATTGTGATTGTTGATTCGTGGATCATTTTGTATTTCATGATGAAACCAGAACTGCATATTTCCGAGTAATGGTTTCCCATATCGTTTCGACAAAATATATTCTGTATTAGCATGGCCCCAACTATGCAGAAAAAAGAAGAAAGAGATTATTTTTATGTCATTTTCCACAATTTCTTCCGCACCATAATCATCAATTTTATCTTCAATATTTTTTTGAAATGTCCCCCCAGAAGCAATAACATCATCCAAATAAATCCAGTATTTTACATCTGGATTATCGTAATTAAGTTCTGTGTCAAACTTCTCATTAACAATACTACTAAGATATTTGAGCAAAACAGTTTGACTTTTATATTTCCCTTGACAGCTTAAGAATCTTGATTTTGAAAGAAATTTATTGACGTTATCTTTTTCATAGTTTTCTGCGAACCGATTTAACAAGTTGGCCAGAATATCTTTGACGTCGACCTTTGATAAATAAGATGTAGGCAATATGTGCAACAATTCAGAAAGTAAAAATTTCCTATCTTTTTTATTAAATTGTTCAACCCACGTTATGATATGGTCTTTGTCTATGTTAATGCCCTGGTCATTTCTGTAATCAGAAATAAATTTTACGATCTCATCAACGATTTTTTCCATTCTCAAGATTCCTATTTGTTCATTTTTCTTATGAATTTTCCGGCACCAAGTGAATCGTATTACTTTGATATTGCATCCAGTCTAATTATACCACTATATATTCAATATTAATAATATCTATACTTTAGTTTGGATGTGATTGTTTCTTCATCTCATTTATTGCTTCTAATAACCTAATGGTAGTTTCACCATCCAAAATGTCATTTGAATAGCGAACTTCATATAATCCTTGCAAATTAGAAGGAAGCTTTACTCCATCTTTAACAAGGAGGATAAATCTTCTTCCAAATAATGCTAGTGCAGCCCCTATTTCTATTAACACATTAGGATTAATTATTACATGTTCTACAGCATTCTTATCGGTTAATTTTTCGTCAGCATCAACATGTATAATAGCCGCTCCACATATTCTCATATCGTTCATTACTTTATCCGTGACTGGTTGGGATACTGATTGCTTTTCGACAGAAATAACTGGCTCTAATTCGCCATATATTAAAAGTCTTTTTATTGGTTCAAGAAATGATTTATTCTTACCGTGTGTAATAAATACTTTTTTGCTCCTTACATTCTCATTTTTTTTAACATTATCTTTTTTGTCATTTTCTTCTTCCCAATCATTATTTTCATTCTCATTATTTTCCTCATCACTAATACTGTTATTTTGGGTATTATTTTCAAAGGAGTCATTCTCAATATCTATATATTTCTTACCCTTTATCTCTTTGATCATGGATAAAGATTCAGCACCTCCAATAATTATATCTAATACACTCTTTGCTCTTTCTTTTGGGACCCCCATTTCTGTTATGATATTTTCAGCTATTTCTTGTCGGGGAATCTGAGATGTGTTATACTTGTGTAAAAAATTTCCGATTATATTTGGTTTTAAAAAGGCTTCCCTTTTTGCTTTAAAGTCATCCTCTTCATTTAGCGGCGTTAGAATTCTTTTAGCCAACGTTTCGACAGATATAATTGCAGCGTTATACCCACCCTTAGTGAGACCATAAGATATTGAAGCGCCGCAAATCATCCTAAAATGACTACTGTTTGGCTGCATATTCATTGCTTGTGCCACATTTAAAGGAGTAGTGGGTTTCATTGCGTAGTTCTCATATATAGCTTGGGACACCTTTAATGCCTGTTCCAATGGCACTCTAGGGACATCTAACTGGCTTATATATTTTTTTTCTGGGGTTGCCTTAACTGTCTTTTTAGCCATTATGTTTACCTCTCATACTTATTTCTTTTTTGTTTAGCATTATTTCAACGCCTTCAACAAATAATATACATTAATATTTTATTAATTACAAGTATAATTTCAAATTATGCATATATATCGTAACAGTATCAATTTGCGTTACACTAATATTAAATTATCATCAATGGTTCCAAAGCTGCCGGTCAAGGCTGCGGTACTGTATGGCTTCGCTTACGTGCTGCGGCTGGATAAATTCCGATTCTTCCAAATCTGCAATTGTTCTGCTTACTTTTAATATCCTGTCATAAGCACGGGCAGAAAGTCCCAGCTTTGTCATCGCCATTTTCAGCATCTCTGCTCCGGCTTCATTAAGCACGCAATATTTGCGGACTTCCTTAGAGCCCATATCGCCGTTATTAAAAATATTCTTATTTCCTTCAAATCTCTTTAACTGAATTTTCCTTGCATTGATTACCCTCTGCCTTATGACCTCTGACGTTTCACTCTGACCCGTGCTTACAAGTTCTTTATATTTAACGGCAGGGACTTCAATATGAATATCAATTCTATCCAGTAAAGGGCCCGATATTTTTGCCATGTACTTTTGAATCTGCGGAGGGGCACAAGTGCACTCTTTGTGTGGATCGGTATAAAATCCGCACGGGCAGGGGTTCATTGCTGCGGCAAGCATAAAATTTGCAGGGAATTCCAACGAGAGTTTTGAACGGCTGACTGTAACCTTTCCGTCTTCCAACGGCTGGCGTAAAACTTCAAGGACATTCTTTTTAAATTCGGGGAGTTCATCTAAGAAGAGCACCCCATAATGCGCATAAGAAACCTCCCCGGGTTTGGGGAACGTACCTCCGCCGACCAAGGCTGCATCTGACACCGTATGATGAGGAGACCTGAAAGGTCGCTCGGTAATTAATGCCCTGTCCCTTGCAAGTATCCCGGCAACTGAATGAATTTTTGTTGTTTCAAGCGCTTCTTCAAAAGTAAGAGGGGGAAGAATTGAAGGCAGCCGTTTTGCAAGCATTGTTTTACCGGAACCCGGAGGTCCAATCATTAGGATATTATGCCCGCCGGCAGCAGCAACTTCCAATGAGCGCTTTACATTTTCCTGCCCTTTAACATCGGAAAAATCGAGATGATATTTGTTTACCTGTGAGAACAAATCTTCAATGCAGGTGTTGGTCTTTTCTTTTTCAATTTCACCGTTAAGAAATCCAATGACTTCATTAAGACTTTCCATTCCGTAAACTTCAATACCGTCAACAATGGAAGCCTCGCCGGCAGATTCAACCGGAAGCAAAATTCTTTTAAATCCCTTTTTCTTAGCTTCTACGGTAATGGGCAGTGCTCCTTTTATCGGACGCAGATTTCCATCCAATGAAAGCTCGCCTAAAATTATTGAACTTTCCAGCATCTCTGCTTTTATCAACTCAGACGAAGCTAATACGCCGATTGCTATGGGGAGATCAAAAGAAGAGCCTTCTTTTTTAAGATCGGCGGGAGCCAAATTGATTGTTATGCGCTTCATCCTGAACTCAATGCCGCTATTGGCAATAGCAGCCAGGACGCGTTCTTTACTTTCCTTAACAGCATTATCCGGCAAACCTACTATTATAAAATTTGGAAGGTTCTTATCAACATTCGCTTCCACTTCTATTACATAGGCATCAATGCCGTATGTGGCGCATGAAAATATTTTTGACAGCATATTTGGATATCAGATGATAAATAAATAATATTTCTGCAAATATATGCTTTTTTCCATTAATTATGTCAAACGTCCATAAAAATTTTGAGTAATTATTTCGTTATTCCATCTTTGAGCTGCTTTTTATTTGTAGATATAAAGAACGATTAACAGAAAGAGAGATTAAAACCCGCTTTGTCAGGAAAGTATCTGCCGCCACTCAGCAAATGACCACAGATAAAAGAACTGTTGAAAAAAGAAGGTTCGGGGTAACCCGGGGAAATAATGAAACATTGTTTCTGCATTATCCAAAAGCTTTAGACAATTCATGCAAATAATTTGAAAATACACTTCTATATTGCTTCTTATTAATAACAAATCATTTCAGGATTAGCGCAGCTCCGCAAAGGACGCTTCAATCCTTATATCATCTATCCCCTACCCCTAAAACTGATAAGGACTGATATTTTTATTCCTTATATTATTTACCGCATTTTTTTATCTTTTCGATACTTCTGGAAATATCAGTCAATCTTTGCGAAATGTTATTTTCTGAATATAATGTGTCTAACATATTTCTGTCTACTTCATATTCACATATTTCGAAATTATTTTCATATAATGTTTTTTTGTATCTAATACTTACCTTGTGAGGTGGTAAGCCAATAACGTTGCGATTTATGTTAATATGAGAAACAAATACCCCACTTTTGTATTTTGGCGGGAAATAATTAAAGTGACTAAGTCGCTCAAACGCATCGTCAATAATAACTCTATATTCTTCAGTAAATATAAATGAAACATTTATATCATATGCCGTTGCATTCCCTATATTTTCAATTACAGCATGAACTTGCGAACCACTTCCTGATAAGTAATAAACAAGCTCTGGTTTAGGTTTTAATATTTCAATTTGTTCATTGATTTGCTTTTGTGAAAATATTTGTAATTGCTTACTCTCTATGAAATTTTTCCTTGATTCAATCGATTGAAGAATTACGATATAAATAAGGACAAAGGATAGAATTGGTGATAAAATCCCGCCGAAATAACTTCCAAAGGATCCCCATTCAGTAATATTTTTAGAAATAGAATACCTGTAAAAAAATGCAAGAAACAAAATAAAAACAAAAAGTATTGTAAATATTATTATTAAAGGTAGATATTTCTCTATTCGAGTTTTCATTTTTATCACCGAATTACTTTTACTGATTATATTATTTTTATTTAAAGTAGACTCTTAACTCTCTGGCTAATGACCCGAATGTTGCTTTGATAAGGTTTTTCGGGTACAGGATATAAACTAATCCGTGAATGTTACTTGGGATGTTTGTCCCTTCTTCATACAAAAGACATACTTCGTCAAGCCCATATTTACCTTGAAAAAAATCCTATTTCATGCATAACATTTTCTCTTGTTCTAATTTCTCCATCAGAAATAATATCATCACTAAACGTCACAACAACAGAATAAGAATATTTATCGGATTCTTCATTTAGTTTTTGCAATACGGTTCTACCTTTATTTGGTTCTTGCGCAAGTTCTAATGTATTAATTTTTAAATCTTTTTCAATATAGTTTTGAACCGGCATCCAATCTTTACTTTGACCATGACTTATAAATATCATAATAGTATCTTGATACTCTTTTGAATCTGTTACTGAAAATTGTGAATTCAACTCGAAAAGATATTCATATCCTTTTTAATGCTTCTAAAAACTTCTGTATATTGATTGACCTCGTTGTGTGTCCTCATATCAAAATTCAGATGTGATCTTTCTTGGTTATAGATATCTATACTGTCTTTTGCTACTAAGCCTAATATACATTGGTCGTCAAATTTTCCTTCACCCAAAACTCATCCTTACTGCATATTCTTCTGCTACAGAATATATTTTTATTCTCTCGTCCGCTTTCCAAACATAAATAGAGGCAAATTGATGAAAATATTTTTGACAGCATATTTGGATATCAGATGATAAATAAATAATATTTCTGCAAATATATGCTTTTTTTTAATATTTATGTTACTTATTTATAAAGATTTAAAAAAATTGTGCCTGCTTTGTATATAAAATGAAGTTTGGAGTGAAATTCACCTAATCCCAATAATAGTATAACTTTATTGGGATTATACTCCCATAATTACATAACTATTTGTGGATTAGGATATCAAATGGATATTTAGGGATAACATGGGTGGTAGGCTCCATATTTCTACGGCGACCGGGTATTGGAGCCGCCGCAAAGACACTGATGGAGAAAAATATTTTCTCGATTAAAGATTTCGCTTTTTTAACATTTATTCTAGTTCGTATATACATTACAACATCCTTGCAATTCAATGATCGCTATGATGTAAGGGATGTTTCGACCTAAAATAAATTCACGGAAAAAGGAATACTTAAATGGAGCGTAAAAAATAAATACGGGGCAGAAGACACAAATGTTTCACTGCTATGAACCAAGGGAATTCAAATACTTAGCAATGGGAAGACAGCTACTTTATTTATTTTAGCGGAATTTAAGTGTTCCTAGTGAATTTATTTTCAGTCTTGATTTTTTGTTACTTTTGTATCAAGACAAAAGTAAAGAGAAAATTGAAAAGGGTATACAGTAGTATCGGCTATTAATTATGCGCCTATTTTGAATATTTTCACTATCTATGTCCCTCCAAACAATTTCCCTTTACTATAATCAGAAGTATTGATAATCGTGACAAAATGTACTCTTTTCCGAGGCAGCAAATCATGGCTAAAATTTATAACGAGCACTAATCCCAATAATAGTATAACTTTTTTAGGATTATACTCCCGGAAAGCTATAACTTTTCTGGGATTAGGGGTTTTTGCAGAGCGCAACAAAACAGATGGGTAAAATTTACAAATGTCTCTATGGCGGTTGATCTTAATCGGAGACCCGCCACAGAGACATCGGTTGAGGGAACAACAATTGTTATTTCTTACATAAAACTTTTTGCAGAAAGTACATTTAAGAGACTCTCTAATTCATATTCATTATGTTCCTAAAATAATATGGGGCAAAGTAATTATCTCTCAGCGGAGATTTAAGCATAAACAATATCGTACTTAAAAGGTTAAGAAGGAATAAAAATATCCATATAGGCAGCATATCGAATGCCCCTTTTACATCCTGGGCATTTGCCAGTATTGACGTTGTTATTAAAGATAATGTGCATATGCTTTTTGTTGTTAACATTATCCCGGTTAACAAATATCCGCTGTGTTTTTTCCTCAGCAACTGAATTAAGGCAAATATTGTAAGCGGAATATCAAAACCTAAATCCAGTACAAACATCGGACTTGTAGGGTGACCTGACTGGACAATTATTTCAGGTACTGTGTTGGTTTTAAATGCCTGCCCAATCATCCCGAGAGAGTTCGCCAGAAGAAATACAGTAGACAGCAGCAAAGTAGCAGTAATTAAATTCCGGTATATTTTTTCATCATCCCACGGCAGAATATTGCTGGAATCATATCTGGAAATTACACTGATAAGAAACAAAACCGACAGGGAAAAAATAGCAATATAAACAAGGAAGAAATCATTATATGCGGCCGTAAATGCATATAAAGCATAAGTATAAGCCAGGTAGCCAACCGCCCCAATGCTTATTATTTTGGCAGTTGTCAAATTCATTTGAGCATATAAAAGTGAAATAAATAAAGCAGGGACGCAGATGAACAGGGTTATTATGTCATGCCCTTTCCAGCCGGAAATTCCATAAAGATTATCATGATATAAATTATGGATTCCAAGTCCGCCCAAAGAGGCAACAATTGCCAAAAGGCATATCAGGCAGATAAAAATTTTATCCTGCAGTGATTTTAAAATTATATTATTCATAACAGCACCTCATATAACCGGTTTTCTAATTTCAACTTCTCTTTAATCTTATTAATTGTGTGCATATATCATTCCAGAATTTCTTACTTTCAATTTACGCAGTCAATAAAAAAGATTTAAAGCACTTATAGGTAAGGCGGATATCGCTATTTAATTGGAATAACAAGAGATAAGCCGGCCGGTTGTTGTGTATCAAATAAATATATATTTATTTTAGAAGGGGGAAATAACGCCGGACTTGGGTGCCGGCGTCAAAAATGACGGCAGGGACAGGATTACAATTTATATTTGTCCGCCAGGGAAGAGACCTCCCACAAAGCCATAACTTTATCTTTAAACTGCCCGTCCATTTCGGTGCATTTTTCGTCAAGCACATATAACGGCTCAGGAAAGTTAAACGGTGCCAGAGTAAAATTAAGCGGCCGCCAGCCGCCTGTATGAATATCTTTATTTACTTTTTGCTCAGTAAAAGTTGTGGTCATCAGATATTTTGAACCGCCAGCCGTTATGTTATCAAGAGAGGAAAAAATATCTTTAAAAGATAAGTGCACCAGGCAGTCACGGCAGAAAATCAAATCATATTTACCGGTTTTGTCTTTAATAAGGTTAAGCACTTTAAAACTTCTCCCCGGATTTTCATACTTATTTTTATTTCCGGCAATAAGCTCGCTTACAATATCGCCGCCGGTATATGTTACGTTATTCATCTGCACTTTCTGCATCCAGTTAAAATCTCCGCAGGGGGCATCCAGCATTGTTGTTATATCAAATTTATTGAATACTTCAGGCAGCATTTTAATAACTTCTCCGGTCTGGGCCAGCGATGATCCTATGCCTGAGACTGACTCCTCATCCGTCCAGGTGTTATCATTAAAGATCTCTTCAAATATCTCCTCTGCAGGTTTACCTTTAAACCGTGTATCATCTGCATAATCGTACAGCTTATCTCTTTCTGAATCCATTTTAAGTCCTGTTATTTAATAAAATCAAAGTATACTGAAATATTACAAATTAAAGGATTTATATCAAATGCAAAATTGTTTATTGGCTGCTAAATTGCACTCCCGTATAAGCACCAACAGCAGTACAAATACTGTGACTCAATCCTCAGCACGCAATGCATTTTGTATTTGACAAGCAATAAAATAATGCTTATACTTTATTTAATCTTTCTTATATTGTTTATGTTTAAGTTTATTATTTAACTTTTTAAGAGATCTATATGAAATTTATATACAGCCTCATACTTGCTCTTTTTTGTGTTAACCTTTGTCATTCACAGATTAACAGCACCCTGAATGTAAACAGAATATCCATTCCGTTAGACAAAGCCGGCGGTATTCCGCGTGTAAGCCCCGGAGGGCTTTATGACAGTGTGTATTTTCTTTTTTCAGGCGGGTTTGCATTTTCCGGTAAAGAAAACGGGACTCTCTTTGTTAACGGCCAGATGCCGTCAATGAGAGACATCGACTACCTGCCCGGCAGAGCCGGAGACACTTTAAATCCTAAAAACATTTTATATTCTGTTTCAACATCAGATTCTGCATTCGGCTCATCCTGGTTAAAATGGAAAGACGCTGTTGAACTTGGGGCCGATTATTACGATGGCAATAATGACGGCATATACAACCCTGTGGATTTGAATGGGAATGGTATTTGGGATCCTAATGAAGACAAACCCCTGATAATGGGAGATAAAACTTTTTGGTGTGTTTATAATGACGGAGTAAAGTCTTCACAAAGAGTATATTCTGATATGGCACCTAAAGGGGTTGAGATAAGACAGACAACTTTTGCGTACAACAATGCTAACAACTGTGCCGATAACGCATTCTTTATTAAATATAACATAAAGAATACTTCAGACAACAACTGGGATTCCTGTTATTTCAGTAATTTTTCCGATGTGGATCTGGGCGCATCCCAGACATCCGAATTGGTAGGGACTAATATCGGGCTAAAATCCGTATATGCTTATCGTGAAGAAAGCATTGCGCCTACCTGTTTTATAACAAGCCTTCAGTCTCCTGTCCAATATATCCCCGGCGTTACCTTTACTGATATAAACGGGAATGGGATTTATGATGCCGGAATTGATACTCCCCTGGACACTGCATCCAATTACAATGGAATAAATGGAATTCAATCCATTGTTGGGGCAGTAAATATTAATGATTTTAATACTCTGCTCTTTATGGGGGCTGATCCCGATTTAGGCGATCCCAGTACGAGTGCCCAGTTAAGATACTTTCAGTTATCCAAGTTAAACCGTGGACAAAATATTAATCCTTGCGATTTTCGAATCGGCACAGTAAATGGCGGGGCTGACTGTAATACGATTGATCCGAGATATATTTTCTCCGGAGATCCTGTGTCAAATTACGGCTGGCTGGAAGTACACAACTATGATTCACGGCAGCTTCTCAATATCGGCCCATTTTCTTTAAAGGCTCACGAGTCTAATAATATTATCTTTGCTTATGTGCTAGGGATTGGTAACACCTGGCAGATGAGCTTACTGACTGCTAAGGACAACACAAGGCTTATTAGGGAAGTATTTAATAATAATTTTACAAACTTTTATACCGGTGTAAATTCGAATAAAATAACGGTTAATAACTATAAACTTGAACAGAATTTCCCTAATCCGTTTAATCCTGTTACAACCATAAATTATCAACTGCCTAAAAGCGGCGAGGTAACAATCAGAGTATATGATATTTTAGGGAATGAAGTAAAGACACTTGTAAATGAGAATAAACAGGCAGGCAGTTATTCGGTAAACTTCAATGCATCAAAACTTAGCAGTGGAGTTTATATCTACCGGCTGACAAGCTCAGGCATCTGCATCTCCCAAAAGATGCTGCTGTTAAAATAATACTTTTGTTATATAATCACAGGCTGTTTACAATTAAATTCTTTTACGGGCGAAGGGCCAAATAATAAAGGGAGATAACCTTCTTCAGAAACGAGATTAAGAATGACAGCCGGAACAGGTTATATGTTTCCACGACTCATTCTAATGACTGAAAGTATTTAAGCGTTGTGCTTAAATACTTTCATCAAGTAACCCAACATCGGGAAAATGATGCATGAACCTATCAGCAGTGCATATACCAGATATATCAAAGTAATTTCAGGGGCAGCGCTGTTAAACAAGGTTAGAGATTCCATATCTTTAAATCTGACTACCACGGGGAAAAAGGCAACATAAAACGCACTTAGAACAAGTACAATATGCACTCCGGCAAAAGCTCTTGCCATCCACCCCATACCAAGCGATATAATTTTCCACGTAAACGGTATTGCCAATGTGGAAGCAATAATTAGTGCCTGCGATTTCCAATTCGATAAAAATACAAGCATAAAATCATTTCCGTCTATCACTGAACTTATAAATACCACTCCACCGGTACACACCAGAGTAATGCTTGCAATTTTTGCTTTTGTTATAAATGCTTTTTTATCTTCGGGGTTTAATGCCTCGCCTATTAAATAAACCGATGCTGCAAAAGTAAACAACGCGGTTACAAAGGCTCCCACGCTTATTGTAAATATATTAAGCCAGGGGTGAATGTACCCATCATAAAAATTAGCAGGATAAGCTGTAAGTTTGTTTGACATTAATGCTCCAATTATCAGACCAAATGTAAAACTGACTGTTAAGCTTGAAACTGCAAATACAATATTATAGATTTTATGCGAACTGTCCTTATATGCGTCATAGTGCCTGAACACAAAAGAAGTACCGCGTAAGACAATTCCGAGCAGCAGAATTATTAATGGGATGTATAAGTAAACACTAACGGTTGTATATATTTTGGGGAAAGCGTTAAAAAGAATGACTACTGCAATTATAAGCCACATATGGTTCGCTTCCCAAACAGGGGCAATTGCATCATTGATAACTTTAATAGTTTGTTGTTTGTTCTTTGGGCCGGCAAAAAGTTCAATTATTCCCGCACCAAAATCGGCGCCTCCTAAAAGCACATATATAATGATAGAGACCAAAAGAAAAAAGATTATTATGCTTATCATTTCCAGCTCCCGGAAGGATTAATTTTCTCTTCCTTTACGTGCAGCATTTTTATTTGCCGCTGCATCAGCCAAAATGCAACACAGGCTAAAATCAGATAGATACAGGCAAAGGCAAGAAAATGGAAAAGTTGACCCTGAACAGGAGAAACAGACTCACTAACTTTTAACACATTATAAATAATCCAGGGCTGCCTCCCCACTTCAGTTACAACCCACCCCGCCTCAACTGCAATAAAGCCTAACGGAGTGCATACCGCTATAAATTTTAAATACTTTTTGTTAAACAGTTCTTTTTTAAATTTAAACCGGATTACAATAAATAATAACGAGGCCAAGGCAAGCAAAGAACCACAGCCAACCATAATCTGAAAAGCAATATGGACTACTGCTACCGGCGGAATAGGATTATTTTCTTTTATAAAATCATTTAACCCCTTCACCTCAGCATTAAAGTCGCCATAAGCCAAAAAGCTTAAGGCATAAGGGATTTTAATTCCGAATTTTGTTTTCCCCTCCTTAACGTTCGGCAAACCGCCAATTGTTAAACCTGCTCCTTTTTCAGTTTTAAACTGCCCTTCCATGGCTGCTAATTTTATCGGCTGGCGCTTTGCCACATCCTTGGCGCTATAGTCACCGCTTACAAATTGTAAAAGGGCAAAAACAACGCCAACACTTAAAGCAATGGTCATCGCTTTTTTATGAATATCATAATTATTCTTTTTTAACAAAAGGATTGCGTGGATACCTGCTACTCCAAATGCGGTAGCTTCAAAAGCGGCAATACTCATATGCAACGTCTGGCTAATCCATGCAGGATTGAACATGGCTTTGAGAGGATCAATGTTTATTGCCTGTCCGTTTACCATCTCAAATCCGGCAGGAGAATTCATCCAGGCATTAGCACAGACAACAAAAATACCGGAAACAACGCCGGCGACTCCCACAATAAGTCCGGAGAACCAATGCATCCATTTATTCAGTCTTTTCCAACCGTACAAAAACAGGCCGATGCAAACCGATTCCACAAAAAAGGCAGTACCTTCCCAGCTGAACGGCATTCCAATTATTGCCCCTGCATGTTTCATAAATCCCGGCCATAACAGTCCAAGTTCAAAAGACAATGCGGTACCAGAGACAGCTCCAATTGCAAAAAATATGGCTACCCCTTTTGACCAGGCTTTAGTCAATCTGTAATACACGTCTTCGCCTCGTTTTAGCCATAGATAATGAGAAATTACCATTAAAAACGGCATAGTCATACCAATGCAGGCAAAAATAATGTGAAAACCGAGAGAAAGGCTCATAGTAGCACGAGCAAAAAACAGATTATCCATTTTTACCAAAAAAAATAATACGAATTTAAAATATAACAGAAAAAAACTAATTAACTATGCGACATAATTAACAATTGATAAGAAAAACTACACTCATAAACTTCCTTTTATATATTTGTAATCTTCTTTATAATTGTTATTGTATATTATTTTAAGGAATTGTACTTGTTTATAAGAAAAAGTGATAAGACAGCTTTTATTTGGAATAATGAAAATATAAGTTACAATGATCTATTAAGAAACATAAACTATTATTCTACTTTATTAAAAGATAAAAATATTCAAAAAGCAGCAATACTCTCCGCCAACAGGCCGGAATGGGGTTATGCTTTTTACGCGATATGGAAAAATCATTCCATCGCAGTACCTATAGACTTCTTGTCCAAGCCGGCAGAAATTGCCTACATATTAAAAGACTGTAAGCCGGAAGTTATTTTCTGCTCTTCTGAATTGGTTAAAGTTATTGATGAAGTCAAAACTCTTATTGATTATGATATCCGGTGTATTGTATTTGAAGAAGAGAAGTATTCAGCAGCCGACTACGAACCGGAAGAACTCGACATACCGGATGTTCACTCTACCGCGGTAATTGTATATACATCCGGCACAACCGGTTCTCCTAAGGGTGTAATGTTGTCTTATGATAATTTAATAGCAAACATAGATTCGGTAACAAACAATATAAAAATTTTCAATTCTGAACGAAATGTAATGGTGCTGCTGCCGATGCATCATATTTTGCCGTTATTAGGAACGATGATAATGCCATTGTACGTTAATGCAACAATTGCATTTGCCTCTTCCATGGCTTCAGAAGATATCCTAAATGTGCTGCAAAAAGCTAATATCAGAATTATGATCGGCGTACCCCGTTTATATGAAGCTTTTAGAAAAGGGATTATGGATATTATCCATAAAAGTTTTGCTGCCAATACCATGTTTAAACTTGCGCGGGTTGTAAACTCCAGAGCTTTTTCAAAAATATTATTCAAGAAAGTTCATCAAAAATTTGGCGGCCATATGGATTATATGGTCTGCGGCGGCGCAAAGCTTAATGAGGATATGGCAAATGATTTTAAGACTTTAGGTTTTGAAATGCTTGAAGGATTCGGTATGACCGAAGCCTCCCCTATGATAACATTTACCCGGCCGGGCAGATGGAGAATAGGCTCTGCCGGAGAACCTATGCCCGGAGTTACTATCAGTACCGACAATGGCGAACTTATTGCCAAGGGACGTAATATTATGAAAGGATATTACAACAGACCGGAAGAAACTGCCCAGGTTATTAAAGACGGCTGGCTGCATACGGGTGACCTTGGTTTTGTTGACAAAGACGGTTTTATTCACGTAACAGGAAGGCTTAAAGAAATAATTATCCTTTCCAACGGTAAAAATATAAATCCTGAAGAAATTGAAAATCATCTAAAAGAGAGCTCTCCCTTTATTAATGAAATTGCCGTATTCTGTAAAAACGACTTAATAAATGCTGTAATCTTTCCTGATTTTGCTAAGTTGAAAAATGAAGGTGTCGTTAACATTGAAGATAAATTCAGATGGGATGTAATTGACAAATACAATAGGAATTCCTCTTCATATAAAAGAATATCAAAGTTCTTTTTGTGCAAAGAAGAACTTCCCAAAACCCGTTTAGGAAAAATTCAGCGTTTTAAACTGGCTGAGCTTACAGACAATACTAGTAAAGAAAAAACGGTAAAACCAGAGCCGCAGAATCAGGAATATAAGGTTATTAAAGAATACCTCATGGAACAGAAACAAAGCGATGTTTCTCCTGATGACCATATTGAAATAGATTTAGCACTTGATTCTTTGGATAAAGTAAATTTTCAAGTGTTTCTTGAGTCCACTTTCGGGATAAAGCTTAACGATGACGTCTTTGTTAATCACCCCACAGTAGAAAAGCTCTCCAATTATATGAGGGAGAAGAAAAACAAGTTTTCTGTTGAGACTGTTAAATGGGCGGAAATATTTAAGGAGAAAGTTGACCTGAAACTTCCCAAAAGCTGGTTTACGCACAATCTTATTAATAAAATTTCAAAATACGCTTTTAAGTTATACTTCAGGTTAAAAGGAGAAGGTACAGAGAACCTTCCTCAGGGCCCTTTTATCATAGCATCTAATCATCAAAGTTTTTTTGATGGCTTATTTGTGTCTATTTTCTTAAAACGAGAGATACTAAAAAATACATATTTTTATGCTAAGGAAAAACACATCAGGCATCCGTTAGTAAAAGCATTGGCCAACAGGAATAATGTTATCGGGATGGATATCAACAAAGACCTTAAACAGTCATTGCAAAAGCTTGCTGAAGTATTAAAAAAGAAAAAGAATATAATAATCTTCCCGGAAGGATCCAGGTCTTTCTCAGGATCATTGGGTGAGTTTAAAAAGTTCTTTGCAATTCTTAGCTTAGAGTTTAATGTGCCGATAGTTCCTGTAGCTATTCAGGGCGCTAATGAGGCACTACCCAAGGGAAGTATTTTTCCAAGGCCATGGCGCAAGATTAAAGTTAAGTTTCTAAAACCCGTTTATCCTAATGGATACAATTACGACACACTGACAAGCTTAGTCTTTAATCAGCTCTCCAGGGAAATGGAATAACCTTTAGCGAAACTAGTTGGAAACACTTTTTGCTATTTATACATAAAGGCTGTTTGATATAATTGCTTATCAAACAGCCTTTATTATTTTTAACCCGTTTTGTACTTCTATTTCATCAAGATAAACTTTTTAGTCTGATTATAGCTGCCGGCTTTCATCGTATAAAAATAAACTCCTGAGTTAAGACTTGAGCAATTTACTTTTAATGAATATGAACCTGCGTTTTTACTTTCATTAACTAAAGTCATTACTTCTTTTCCCAAAATGTCATAAACTTTCAAACTTATATGGGAATCATTTGGCACATTATACTCAATTGTAGTTGAAGGATTAAATGGATTAGGATAATTCTGCATTAAGCAGAAAGTTAAACTTTTATTCAGCTTGACTTCAACTACCGGACTTATTTTAGATGTTCCATCAAAATCTACCTGCCTTAATCTATAATAGGCCGAGCCTGACTGATTTTGCACGGCGTCCGCAAATGAATATATCTGAGGATCAGAAGTAGTTCCGGCACCTTTAATAAAGCCGACGCTGTTCCATATATTGTTATCATAACTTCTCTGTATTTCAAATCCGCGGTTGTTAATCTCTGTGGCGGTTTTCCATTCTAAATAAGGTTTTCCGTTCTTAATGGCGGCGGTAAATGAAGTCAGTTCAACCGGTAAAACGCTTGCATCAATTTTAAATAATCCGCTTGTTGTGCTAAGATAAAGATAATTGCTATTGTCTATATATAAAGAGTTTACGACATAAGGAAATGCGGTTTTAGTCCAGGAGTTCCCTTCATCCTTAGAATAATATAAACCATTATTGGAACTATTCAAGCTATAATAAAAATAGCTCCAGAGATTGTTATTTATATCTTTTTTTATAAGAGCAGAATTTGGACATGGGGCATAAAAAACACTGTCCCATGTGGTTCCTAAATCTGAAGAAATAGCAAAATGTGAAGATATTAGCCCACCCGATACAAGCAATTTTGAATTAACGGAACACATTCCCCCTACATCATAAGTGTAATTAGTCTGAATCCAGGTCAGTCCAAAATCAGTCGATTTCCTCACTCCCATTCCTGCTAGTCCAGACCCACCTTCAAACAGGACATTATTGCACATGTCAAAAACGTTAAAAGCACCGGGATTTGTCGTAGCCGTCCAGCTGGCTCCTCCATTTGTAGAAACCCTTGTCCCGGCTAATGTACCGACTACAATATTTTGGTTAGGCAGAATTTTTATCGCATAAATTTCCGGAGTTGGATAACCGGTAAAGCCATTAGAAATTTTAAACCAGTGGCCGCCCAGATCTGTTGATTTATAGACCCCTCCGTATTCGGCAAAATATAAATTGTTTGAAGAATCAGCCGTAACGTGGTAATTAATATTTAGGCTGTCTACATCAAGAGTTTTAGTTACCCAGTTTACGCCGTTGTCCGTAGAAACTTTAAAAATGCCGTTCGAGACTACGGCAAACTGGATATTATTTTTTGTTTTACAAAAATCCACGACACTAAAAGGATCCAGTCCTACAGACTGCCAGGTTATATTTTGAGCATCAGCTAAGTGCAGGCCTAAAACAAGTACAACTATTAATATGTAACTGCATTTTTTCACTCTCGCACCTCTTAAATTATTATGTTAAAATGTAAATTACTGAAATATTCATTATTTGTCAAATGATATATTCCAACATATATATGCTTCGTAGTCAGCATCTAAATAATATTAAAGTTTCACTGATATTTGTTTTATTTGGTTACTGTCTGGTTATAACATCCTATAACAGAGTTATCAATTCGCTATTTTAATTTTAACCAATTCAAGAATTACTGCAACATCCTGGGGCGTTTTTACATCAACATAAAGGCCCCGCCCCTCAACATATTTTTTTGTTTCCAAAAGCTTTGTGATAATTTCCCTGGGAAGATTACTCTGTTCAACTTCAGACACAGCCTTATCTCCGAACACAAAGCCAATTTTGAATCCCGTAACATAAGGTAAAAAAAAGAATAGATTTCTCTTCTTTTTTAACAGCTTAAGTGACCATCCGCTCTTTTTCCCATAATATTTCCACCCTTCTGTTAAGTCCGGATATTCATTATGTAATGAGTCCCTTATGTTACACCACAAAAGATAATAATCGCCCAGCGCTTCAATTAATAATTGGTCGTTCGGGGTTACTTCTTTTTCAACAAATATTTTTTCTTCCACCTGAGTTCTCCTTTATTGATATTTAATCTGTATTAATTGCATATATTGTTCCGACATAAGTGACAAAATATACTCTGTTTTTAACCTTTATGGGAGAAGACCAGACCTGTCCGTCTGTCTTTACTCTCCACATCTCCTTCCCTGAGTATAAGTCTAAGGCAAAAAAAGAAGCTCCCTCCATAAAATTATAGGCATTCCCATCTCCGCAAAGGACGGTACTATTTGCAATTATGGGGGAAGAGAAAACATTAAACTTAGTAAAATACTTCCACACTTCTTTGCCGGTTTTAACCTCCATCGCATTTATAAAATGCGCATCTGAGCTGCCCACAATTACAATTGAATCATATATTGCCGGAGATGATATCACCCACGATCCATCATGTGAGTAGTTCCATATTTCCTTTCCTGTTTCCTTATTTAGCGCATGCACGCGTCCGTCCCTGCTGCCAAAAATAACTTTATTATCACTAATTATAGCAGATGACTGTATCTCTCCGCAACGTGAATAATTTGCCTCGGGCATTTTGTACCGCCAAACTTCTTTTCCTGACATGGCATTTACAGAATAAAAACATCCGTCAAAACTGCCAAAATAAATATTACCTGAATCATACACGGGGGAAGACCTTATTATATGGTTAGTCTTAAACTTCCATATACCCCTCCCTGTTTCACTTTCTATAGCATACAGAAAAGTAGAGCTGCTCCCTATGTATAACATATTATTGATTATTAAAGGAGATGAGTGGTAATAATCCCAAAAGTCATATAATTGCAGGTAGTCTGTTGCATCCAATTGAATTTTCCATATTTCCTTTCCGTTAACTTTGCTTATGCAATAGAGCCAGCCATCTCCGCTTTGGAAGTAAATTTTTGTATTTGCCACCGCAGGCCTACATTTAACCGGACCCTGAGTTTTAAAACTAAATAATTTTTTCCCAAGAGTATCAATTGCCAGCAGACTGCTTCCGGCACCTATATATATTACACCATCAGAATAAACCGGCGAGGAAGTGACCATGTTGTTAGTCTTATATTTCCACACGACTTCAACATTAAGACCCGCTTTGTTTATTACAAGGCTATCAACATCTTTAGGCTGGGCAATACTAACTACACAAATAAATATTAGTGACATTGAGAATAAAAGTAAAAAATTTTTCATTATGGTTCCATTATTTTCCATGGATAATTTGGATAAAGCAGTAAAAAGCAAATCAGACATTTAATTATTTTATATTTTTTTATCATGAGTCATTTTTAATAAACGTAATTTCATATAAAATAATATAAATTTAAAATTGGTAATTCTTCCCACAATATCAAGATTTAAATTAAACCTTTTCCGACTATAATTTGCATTTAAGTTTACACCTCTTATGGCTATTTTTGTTATGTAAATTGTGAAAAATAAGAAAAGAGACTAATGTCAGATAGTAAAGATACTTTAAGTAAATATTTTAATCATTCGTCGTTTAGAGGGCGTCAGGAAGAAATAATAAACCGGTTAATTACGGAAAATAAACATTGCCTGGTGTTAATGCCAACCGGCGGCGGTAAATCAATTTGTTATCAGCTCCCTGCAATGATTTTTGAAGGTGGTACCATAGTTATCAGCCCGCTTATTGCTCTTATGCAAGATCAGGTTGATGCTCTTAAGAAAAAAAACATACCTGCGGAGTTTATCAACTCTACGGTTTCCCCTGACCAGCGGAAAGCCAGACTTGATAAATTTGTTGAGGGTAAAATAAAGTTATTATATGTAACCCCTGAAAGATTCAGGAAAGCTGAGTTTGTTGAATCTATTAAGAAGGCAAATGTTTCGCTTCTGGCAGTTGACGAGGCACATTGTATTTCAGAATGGGGACATGATTTTCGTCCGGATTACAGCCGTATTGCTGAGTTTAGAGAGCTGTTAAATAATCCTTTAACAGTTGCACTGACCGCCACCGCTACCAAAGCAGTACAAAATGATATTATTGCCAAACTTGGACTTGTAAAAGATGAGATAAAAATTTTCCATGAAGGGATAGAAAGACCAAATCTCCGCCTTGAAGTAACTGATATATTCGACGAAAAAGATACCTTGGAAGCTATTTATAAAGTTCTGGATAAATATAAGGGTGCCGGAATTATTTATTTCTCGCTGATAAAAAGACTTGAATACTATTCACAGATACTTGGGGACAAAGGATATAGGCATGGAATATACCATGGGAAAATGGATCCTCGAGATAGGAAAAGAACTCAGCGCAACTTCCTTTCCGGCAAAGAAGGTTTAATACTTGCAACAAACGCTTTTGGAATGGGAATAGACAAGCCTGACATCCGGTTTGTGATCCATGCAGAAGTTCCATCTTCAATTGAGTCTTATTATCAGGAAATAGGCAGGGCCGGAAGAGATGGCAAAGACTCTTTGTGTATGCTGCTTTACAACCAGCAGGATCTTTATACGCAAATGGAGTTTATCAAATGGGCAAACCCAAATGCAGATTATTATTCCGGCATGTATGACCTTTTAAAAAATAAAATTGAAATTGTTAACTCTTACGGGATTGATTACCTGCGGGAGCATATGAGTTTTAAGGATAAAAACGATTTTAGAGTAGAAACCGTCCTTGCAATGCTGGACCGCTACGGCGTAACTGAAGGGAACATCCAGAATAAAAATTTAACAGTAGTCGAGAATTTACCCGTAGAACTTGAAGACGGGGAACGGCTAAAAGCAAAGTTACTTAATGATAATAAAAAACTGCTTTCTGTAGTAAACTACTTCAAGTCAGAAGAATGCAGAAGAGTATATATTTCAGATTACTTTGGATTCCCGGGGGAGAAGGCCTGTGGGAACTGTGATGTCTGCAGCTAATACAGGGGACATAACGGCAACACGTAAATCTTTAAAGTTTTCCCCCTTTTTAGTCGGGATGAATGGGTGACGTTTACCAATATTAGTATTTAACATACAAATAGGAATTTATACTTGTTTTCCTTACATCTTTTTATTCTTTACGAATTCTCTGTTGCCGGTTACATATAGAGAAATAGTTCATATTTTTCTTTATGAACGCTACACTGATATTATTATTTTATTACATTTTTAACCTCTTTCAACACCAAACAAATCATTTGATAATTCCTAAAATTTGTTTATTATAAACATATATTTTGTGCTAAATTTGAAATTTCGGGCATATTAGTAATTTAATTGGACAAACTGAATGTTAAAGGATAAATTAATTTTAACTGCATGGTTACCACAAGCTATTATTATTACTATCTTGTGCGGGTTTATGTATATAAGTGTGCAACAGATACTTAGGCAGTTGGCAAATGATCCGCAAATACAATTGGCAGAAGACTGGGCAAACACTCTAAACAAAAGCGGCTCTGTTTCAACATTCACCTCTAAAGACAGTATTGACATCGGCAAAAGCTTAGCCCCATTTATAATCATTTATGATTCAGCCGGCAAGCCGGTAATAAGTAATGGTTATCTCCACTACACAACACCTTCTATACCGCTGGGGACACTACAAAGCGCTAAGGCAAATGGCCAAAACCGCCTTACCTGGATGCCGGAAAAAGGAGTAAAAATTGCTGCGGTGATTACCCCTTATAGCAGTAAAGCAGGTTCTGGTTTTGTATTAGCCGGCCGTTCTTTGCGGGAGGTGCAAATGAGGATTAGCAAGATAGATGTTTTTTGTGTATCGACATGGGTAATTTTGCTGGCATTGTCTTTCTTGATAAATCTTACCCTTAAATTACCGGTAAAAGAAAAACATTTTAGGTAATGCTGCTAATAAGTATTATTAGGATCAGCCTGCTCTTTTAGGGACAGAATATTTTAAGCAAATTGTTTTTCCTTAATAATTGCCCTCTGGTATGGCAAATAGTGTGTATACGATTTATTTGGAATTTCTCTGCCGTAGGCCGCTTTTTCCCGACAACATCATGCAATTTTCACCCCAATTAGCTTTTAACGTACTATTTAACCGGAGTAATCTTATTCTCAAATTATTGTCTCATTTTTAGATTTTTTTTGTCTCATTTTTGTTTTAATTTTACAATTGTTATCTTCATTATCATTTTAGAAAATAGTCTAAGAAAGCAAACAGGATTTGGACAACAATAGTCTACCGGAAAAATTTACAGAATGCGCAAAAGCCCTCTTTGATATTTCTGAGGATTTGGTCTTTATTCTTGATAGTTACGGCCGAATTCTTGAAATTAATCATCATGGTGCCGTTTCATTAGATTACAATCCGGAGGAGCTTAAAGGCAAAACCTTTCTGGAACTGATAAATGAAAACGACAAATCGAGAATTGCCGGCATTTTTTCTACAATTATCAAAGAAAAAAAATCTTTTGAGCTTAATGTCACCTTCAATTCGAAATTAAACCACGAGCTGGTTTATCAGTTGGATATTAAACCCGTTTTTAAAGATGGCGCAATTTCCGGCCTGGTTGGTGCGGGAAAGAACATTACCCTAAAAACTAAATATGAAAATTCGATAATAGAGTACCGGAATAAATTAATTGAAGCAGAAAGGCTCCTGGACATTGAAAGATCCCGTGATAAGGAGAAAGAAAGTGTTCTGGAAGAACTAAACAAGCTGAAAAATGATTTTATTTCAAATATTTCTCATGAACTTAGAACCCCTTTAGCTTCCATTATCGGTTTTTCGGAAACTATTATCGGGGACCCGGAAATGCCTGATGAAATGAAATCAGAATTTAATAATGTTATTCTGTCTGAAGGAAAGCGTCTGGCAAAACTGATAAACGATATTCTGGACATCTCAAAATTTGAAGTCGGGCAGCTTATACTTAATAAAACAGTTTTTGATATAATACCCTTAATAAAAGAAGTGGTAGAAATTAACAGGAACAGTATTCCGGCCGGTAAATTAACTTTTAACGTCTCTCTCCCAAATGAAAAAACTATGATAAGCGGAGACAGAGACAGGATTGTACAGGCTATTAACGGCCTTATAAATAATGCCGTAAAATACACTAACAAAGGCGGTATTATTACTATTATAGGAAATAATCTTATAAATGAATTTGAGTTTATTGTTAGTGATACAGGGATTGGAATTCCCGAAGATGATTTACCATTTATTTTTCAAAAATTTTACAAAGTGACTAGTCCGGGGAGAGAAATTCCCGGTGTGGGCTTAGAGCTTACATTTGTTAAGCAGATAATTGATTTACATAAGGGTATGATAACAGTTAGAAGCGAAGTTAATAAAGGGACAACTTTCAAAGTTAAAATATCAAGAATTACAAATTAACAAGCGAAGGTAACTTGGAAAATCTAGTTTTTATTGTCGATGACGAAATAGCACTCGCAAAACTTCTTAACCACTGGGTTAAGGAAAAGTGGCATTACAACACTGAAGTTTTTCAGTCAGGTGAGGATATGCTTAAAAGGATTAACCGCAAACCGGACTTAATTCTTTTGGATATAATGCTGCCGGGCCTTGATGGTATTGAAACTCTGAAAAGAGTTAAGCAGTTTGATGAGAATCTGCCTGTAATTATGCTATCAGCACAAGGCAGTGTAGAGGTTGCTGTTGAAGCTTTAAGGTTTGGGGCCTTTGATTATTTCCCGAAGCCAATAGAGCAGCAAAGGCTGGAACCTGCTATCAAAAATGCTATCAGATCTTATCAGCTCACTAAAGAACTTGAAAACCTTAGGGAAATGGTAAAATCAGATTATAGCTTTGATCATATCATCTCGGCAGATAGTAAGATGCAGGATGTATTCAGATTTGTAACAAAGGTACTTAATAATGATATTTCTGTATTGATTTATGGTGAAAGCGGAACCGGAAAAGAACTGATTGCCAGAGCCGTTCACTTTAATGGAGTCAGGAAAAACAAGCCCTTTGTAGTTGTTAACTGTGCTTCCATACCAAGGGAACTGCTTGAAAGTGAACTTTTCGGTCATGAAAAGGGATCTTTCACCGGCGCTTATCAGCGCAAATTGGGTAAATTTGAACTTGCAAATGAAGGCACTATTTTTCTGGATGAAATTGGCGATTTAGAGATGTCTTTGCAGGCAAAGCTTTTAAGGGTAATCCAAGAAAAATCTTTTGAGAGGGTTGGAGGGAACGAAACCATTAAAAGTGAAGTAAGAATAATCTCTGCAACTAATCGTGATTTAAAATCCGCAGTTGAGAAAAAAGAGTTTAGGGAAGATTTATACTATAGGTTAAATTCTTTTCCAATTTATGTTCCGCCATTAAGACAAAGAAGAGGTGATATTCTTGTGTTAGCAAATCACTTCCTTGATAGTTTTAATAAGAAGCTTGGCAAAGACATAAAAGGATTTTCAAAGAAGGCATTAAAATTGATATACGAATATGAATGGCCGGGTAATGTACGCGAGATGGAAAATACCATTGAACGCTGTATTATTATGGCTGACGGAAGTATTATTGATGTTAATGACTTACCTGTTCATATAACTGCTTCCGAAGGCGAAATTTCATTTGATGGCAGCAGCCGTTTGTTTGAGGAAGATGTCATTATTCCTTTTGAAAATTTGAAAGAAGAAGCTATTAAACACGCTTTACGAATTACCAAAGGTAATATTGTTGAAGCAGCAAAAAAATTACAGTTAGGACGTGCAACCATTTACAGACTTATGGAAAAATATAATATTGAGTCTAAAATGGCTGTTGATAATTGAACATATAAATATATAAAGGTAAATATGGATTTTACTAAAGAAGTGTACAACGATATAATAGTAGAAACGGTTAATTTGTCCAGAGCGACTTTAAAAGAAGCTGAAGATTTTAAGAAAAGCCTTGCAGAAGATATAAATGCAGGATGGAAAAAAATGATTGTTGACCTGAGCGAATGTGAGTTTATTGATTCAACTTTTTTGGGGGCTTTAGTTGTTTCTTTAAAAAAAATAACCAGTATGGGAGGCGATCTCCGCTTAATAGGTTTTCAACCCGCTGTTCATTCTATGTTCGAACTGACCAGAATGTACCGGGTTTTTGAAGCTTTTTCTAAAAAGGACGAAGCTATAAATAGTTTTAAATAATTTAGATACTGGGAGTTACGCAATTTATGACTGAAGGGAATAATAGTTCCATATTGATAATTGATGATGATATCACTATTAGAAAGTTGATGTCATTTCATTTAAGGAATAATAAATATAAAATTTTTGAAGCCGAAAACCCTATTGAAGCTTTTCAAATTTTAGATAATGAAGAGATAAATCTTGTATTATGCGATGTTACAATGGACGAGATGGATGGCTTTACATTCTGCCAGAAGGTTCGCGAGAACGACAAGCATCGTATAATTCCATTTATTTTTGTTACTGCTAAATCTTCTATAGAAGACAGATCACGTGCTTTAGAAGCCGGTGGGGATGATTTTGTTATAAAGCCCTTTGACATGAATGAACTTTTATTAAAGATAAACTCTTTACTTAAACGCTCTGCAATTTATAAGACCTACGGCGTAAAAAAAGAACTTGAAAAATCACTCGAGACATCCACTCCCCTTGTTTTGCTTGTTGATGACGATGAATCTCTTTCAAAATTATTTCAATACAATTTAAAACGCGCCGGATTTGACTGTCAAATTGCACCAAATGCAGAGATCGGTTTAAAAGTTGCCAAAGATATAACCCCGAATATTATCATCTCCGACGTAATGATGCCGGGTATGGATGGCTTTTCCTTCAGGAAGAAACTATTAGAAGACCCCGTTCTTAAATCAACACCATTTATCTTCTTAACGGCCAAGGGAGATGAAGAAGATATGCTGGAAGGTTATGACTTAGGGATTACTGATTATGTTCTTAAAACCCAGGGACCGCGTTTAGTTGTTGCAAAGGTAAGTGCAATTATTAAAAGCCTTGGTAAAGAACGGCAAAAGGTTGTCTCCGAACTAAATAGAGCTGCTGATTCGCTTCGTATAAAAGTTGTACCGGACAGAGCACCTGAGTTTAGAGGATTTCGGCTTGAGCATTGGCATTTGCCCTTTCAGGGCATACCCGGAGGCGATTTTTTAGATTATTTTGTTATTGATGATAACAATATTGCAATAATTCTTGGTGACGTTATGGGTAAAAAGTGGGGTGCATGGTACTTTGCTTTTGCTTATGCAGGTTATATAAGGAGTGCATTCAGAATGGTTTTACAGGATACTGACAGGTTCTCTCCGGCAAGTATCCTTAATAAGGTTAACAAATCAGTTTATATGGATGCAAAAATTTCGGAAGTTTTTGCAACTCTGTCTGTAGTGCTTATTAATAACAAAACAAACACAGTTGCATATACCGGCGCCGGAGATATCCCGATTATTCATAAATCAGGTTCAACCGGGGAAATTAAGAATATCCAATCTCAGGGTTTATTACTGGGATTTGCTGAAAACGGAATGTATCAGGACATCAATTTCAGTCTTAATAAAAACGACAGCTTATTTCTGCTTTCTGATGGAATTATCGAATCCAGAAACCAGTACGGCGAACAATTCGGCAAAGATAAATTTAATGAAGTCCTTACCAAAATTGGTGTGCATAACAACAAAATAGAGTATATCAAAAACGAATTAAGCCTTTTTACGGGCAATAACTATGAAGATGACATAAGTTTGATTTGTATTGATAAGATATAAGCACTTTACTAAGGGGGCGATACAACGCCCCCTTTTTTATTGCAAAAGGTTTAATTTTTATTCACTATTCCCCATTTTAACAATCTCTTCAAATTCCTCTTTTGTAACAGGCATAACAGAAAGTCGGTTACCCTTTTGTAACAGCCTTACGTTTTTAAGCTTAGGGTTCCCCTTTATACTGCTTAACAATACCGGTAACCTGAACTCTTTTTTAAGTTTTATATCCACCATAAACCAAATCGGTTTTTCCGTTGTAGCCGAGGGGAAAAAATGCGAATCATCCGGATCAAATTGTGTGCTGTCAGGATATCCCTCTTTTACCACCTCACAAAAACCATAAATAGCAGTCGGGTCTTCGTTTGAGTGGTAAAACAATACAATATCTCCTTGCTTAATTTCATCCCTTAAATAATTACGCGCCTGATAATTTCTTACACCGCTCCAAAAGGTAGTTTTGTCTTTAGACTTTTTTAAATCCGCCCACGCAAAGTCGGCCGGATCTGTTTTAAATAGCCAATATTTAGTACTCATAATTTCCTGTAAAATGATACATCTAAAATATTTAAGAGCGTACTAATTTTCGTTAGAAGTAAATCACATAATGACAAACGTGTATCAATTCGCCTTTTCAATTAAAAGACTTTGATTAATTTTACTTAAGAGAATAATAAGTTTCAGCAGCATAGCGCGTTCTCACTATTAGAGTCTTTGTTTATTGAACATTATTATTGAGCATAAATAACCTGATTTTTAAGAAAGTCGGATGATAAAATGGGTACAAGTGTTGTAATGGGCTTTACGGGAGGACTGGGCAGAAGCACTGCAAAAGTCCTTCTTGAGAGGGGAGAAAAAGTTATTGCACTTATAAGGAACCCAATTAAAGCTGAGAAGTATGCCGAAGGATTAAAAGGTATTGAGTTTGTTCAGGGAGATGCAATGGACTCAGTTCTGTTAAACAAAATCTTCACCCATGCCGAAACTCTTTTTTACTGTTTAAATTTCCCTTATCAATTCTGGCAGGATAATGCCAGGGAATTACTAAGAACATCTGTAGATGCCGCTGCCGAGCAAGATGTAAAATTTGTCTTCCCCGGGAATGTTTATGTTTATGGCTACCCCAAGTATAACCCCGTTGATGAAAAGCATCCTTGGCATGCTCATACTAGAAAAGGGAAAATAAGAATCGAAATGGAGGATATGATTAACCTCCATAGAAAATTGCGTTACACTATAGTAAGACTGCCTGACTTTTACGGCCCCTGGGTAATAAATACTTTAAGCGAAACTTGGTATAAAAGTGCATTACAGAACAAACGGGTAATTTATTATGGCTCTCTGGATATCCCCTATGAGTTCATTTATATTGAAGATGCTGCAAGAGCAATGGTGGAAGCAGGACTGTCTAAAAAAGGAGAACGTCAGCAGTTTAATGTTTCCGGAACGGAAACAACTCCAAAGAAATATCTGGAAGAAATTATTAAGCTTGCCGGAAGCCAATCAAAAATCCTGGCAATAGGTTCTGAGATGTATGTTGCCCTTGGCGGTTTGTTTAACCCTCTTGCAAAAGAATTTGTTGAAATGATGTATTTAAAAAAAATGGAACTCCTGCTAAATAGCTCCAAGTATAAACAGACCTTCGGTGAAATTCCCCAAACCCCATATTCTGTAGGAATAGCGGCAACATTAGAATGGATAAAGCGTTACTATAATTTATAATTACACAAGGATAAAAAAAATGAAAGAGCATTTTATTGAACTATTTGAATATAACTTCTGGGCAAACGAAAAAGTAATAGACTCTATTGAAAAACTGCCTAAACACGATGAGCACATCAACAAAATTATGGCACACATTGCTGCTACTCCTCTATATTGGATAAGCCGCTTAACAACATATGAACTAAAGCTTAAAGAAATTTTCCCAACTGCCACCTTAGAAGAAATACGAAAATTTAATTTAGAGACTAAAGAAGTATGGGATAGTTATTTAGTGGAGCTTGACGATGATAAAATAAGGGATAAAATCTCCTATAAAAATTTTAAGGGCGAGACATATACCTACGCTTTAAAAGATATTTTAATGCAATTAGTTCTTCATTCCGCCTATCATCGCGGGCAGGTGGCAAAGATGGTTAGAGCTGCCGGGGGCATTCCCGCCAGCTCAGATTATATCTCATTTAAAAAAGGATAAGATAAATATTCGTGCCTGTCCTGTTTAGTGAGGGCCTCGGGCCCTCACTAATTATTGAACTGCTAAAGATCTTCCTTAATCAGAACAGAAAGCTGTTTTCCTGCAATTACTTTCCTGATTTCCGCTTAACAAATTTCAACTTTGCCGATAGCTGTCAAAGTGTTTTTGAATATTTTGTCGTGTCTTCTTTACGTTCGATGTAGCCGTCAAAATTCATGGCTATGTTACGAATTAACAGCTTACCCATATCTTTAACTATTATCTTATTGCTTGTTACCTCAATGAGATCATCGGCTTCAAACTGCTTAAGGTTGTTCAGCCCCCAGCCAAAATAATCCTTAAATTTTATACTGAACTTATTTTCAATGGCAGACATATCAAGCTCAAAGTCGCACATAAGCCGCATAATAACATATTTTCTCAAAACATCGTCATCATTCATCCGGTACCCTTTGGCAATCGGAATCTTTTCACTATCCAAGACCTGGTAATACTCTTTTTCAGTCTTGTAGTTCTGTGAATATATCCTCCCTATTTGACTGATGGCCGTTATGCCCATTGCATATAAGTCTGAACCTGCGTGCGTACTATAACCCTGAAAATTACGGTATAACTTCTTTTCTCTGTAAGCAACAGCCAGTTCATCATCGGGCTTTGCAAAATGGTCCATGCCGATAAATACATACCCTGCCGACGTAAGTTTCTCAATTGTCATTTTAAGTATGTTTAACTTAATATCAGGAGAGGGCAGGTCTTCTTCATGTATAAGCGCCATATGCCTTTTAACCCACGGGACGTAAGCATAGTTAAATACTGCAATTCTGTCGGGTGAAAGTTCCAGTACTTTATCCAGAGTTACAGAAAATGTATCTACCGTCTGGAACGGCAGCCCGTACATCAGATCAAGATTAAAGCTGTGAAATTTCAACTCCCTTACCCATTCAATAGTCTGGCGGGTAATGCTCTCTGGCTGGATACGATTTACTGCGTTCTGGACTTTTTCATTAAAGTCCTGCACACCCATGCTTATTCTGTTAAAGCCGTTATTTCTTAATGCTTCAAGGTGTTCTTTTGTCAAGCCTCGCGGATCTATTTCGCAGCTATTCTCTGAATCTTCTCTTATATTAAAAGACTTTTGTATAAAAGAAGTCAGATCTGCAATTTCATCAGGGTTAAGATGTGTAGGAGTTCCGCCTCCCCAATGAAGCTGAGATGCCTGTCTGTCTTTTAATATGTATGCCCTGGTCAGGTCAATCTCTTTTTTAAGATATTTAATATATTCCTGAACTCTGCCTCTGTTTCTGGTTATAATCATGTTACAACCGCAGAAATAGCAGAGGGTATCACAGTATGGCAAATGATAATATAAGGAAAGATCGGGCAGATCTTTTCCGTAATTTGTCCTTATTACCTCATCAAGAAAATCATTTGCAGTAAAACTTTCATTAAACTGCGGGGCAGTCGGATAGCTTGTATAGCGGGGACCGGGTTTATCGTATTTTTTAAATTTTTCTAAATCAAACTCAAACATAACAAATCCTTTTACATTTTTTCTTTATGATATTTTCCACTTTCACTTTTAACATAATCTACTAAAACCTTTAACTTTGCCGGATCAACGTCTGGCAGAATTCCATGCCCGAGATTAAAAATGTGCCCCGGACCCGGGCCATAAGACTCCAAAACTTTTTTTGCTTCTTCCTTTATCTTATCCTCATTGGCATATAAAACAGTTGGATCCAGATTACCCTGCAGGGCTGTTCTGCCGCCAATCTTACGTCTGACCGCACCAATGTTCATAGTCCAGTCAAGCCCTAAAACATCGGCACCGCATTTGGCAAGTTTTTTTAATTTATAGTGAACTCCTTTACCAAAAACAATTACGGGTTCATTATTTTTCTTAGTAATGCCGTTTACAATTTTTTCTATATACGGCAGGGAAAATTCAAGATAGTCAGCAGGTGAAAGAATACCTCCCCAGGTATCAAATATCTGAACCGCATCCGCGCCCGCTTCAATTTTAGCTGAAAGGTAAGCCGTGCAGGCATCGGCCAATTTATCCAGCAGTTTATGGGCAAGCAGTGGTTTATTGTATAACAAAGATTTCAGATAGGTATAATTTTTTGAGCCCTTCCCTTCAACCATATAAGTCATCAGTGTAAACGGAGAGCCGCAAAAACCGATTAGAGGTACTCTGCCTTTTAATTCTCTTTTCGCAAGAGAGACAGCATCCATAACAAATTTTAACTCTTTAAACGGATCGATTGATTTCAGCTTTTTAAGATCGCTTTCAGTTCTGAACGGATCAGGAAATACGGGGCCTTTACCTTCGTTCATTTCCAGAAACATACCCATAGCTTCGGGTATAACCAGAATATCAGAGAAAATAATGGCAGCATCAACACCTATAATATCAACAGGCTGAATAGTTACTTCGGCTGCAAGTTCAGGGGTTTTGCACATTGTTAAAAAATCAGCCTTTTCCCTTATTTTTCTATACTCGGGCAGGTAACGTCCCGCCTGTCTCATTACCCAGATAGGAGTTCTTTCAGTATCCTGTTTTTTACAGGCTCTTAAAAAAAGATCGTTTTTAATTTTGCTCAATTTTTTCTCCGTTATAATATTCTTTTATTTTATTTACTATTCCCTCAATAGTAAATTCATCCGGCACCAAATCCGGTGTAATACCGGCACTCAGAAGCGCTTCTTGCGTTGTATTGCCGATAACTGCGATTTTATTATTCTTGAAGTATTTATTTGCTTCCTTAATATTTAACATTTTAATATAATTATTAAAAGTTGAAGGTGAGGTGAAGACAAATATATCTGCTTTAAACCTATTTAATTTGTTTTTACATTCGTCAATGCAATGTTGATCTGGAAGGACAGTGTCATATACGTCCACAGGGAACACGTGAGCACCTGACTCTTTCATCCCGTTAATCAGTTCCTCCCTTCCTATAGCTGATTTAGGAACAAGAACGTATTTACCTTCCAAATTTTGTTTCTTTAATACATCAAGCAGTCCGGCTGCACAATATGTATCAGGCATATAGTCTGCTTTATAACCACATTTAGTTAACTCTTCAGCAGTTTTTTTTCCGGTTACTGCTATTCTTGTCTCTCCGTTTATGCTAAGGTTCTTCTCTTTTATAAACTTAAAAAATATTTTCACTGCATTTGCACTGCTAAAAACAATCAAATCATAACTCACTTTACTGTTTAACAGTCTCTTTAGTTTATCAGGGTTTATTGCTTTTATGCTAATTGAAGGGATTATTAATACATTAGCGCCGGCTTCTTCAAATTTACCGGAAGATAAATTTGCCTGCTGCTCTCCTCTGACCAGTACGATGTTTTTATTTAACAGCGGAAGTGAACAGCTGTTTGAAATACTTTTTATTAAAATAGAAAAAAGCTGATAGCTCTCAGTCTCAATTGACCTCTCGGCGGAAGACAGAATAGGCCAGGCAGCGGCAAAAATACTGCCTATCAATATCTCTGATGTAAATTCAATTTCCGCTATCTCAAATATTTTTTCCTCCATCCCCTGCTTCAGTATTGGAGTTAATAAGTTTTTTAAGGTAGTAGTGTGCTTTTTAACTTCAGAGCATTTTTCATTCTTATTTGTAAGAGTTTCTTTTTTAAAAATAAGATGAAACTCTTTGTTTTTAACAAGAAAATTAAAGACTATTGTTACATAACTTTTAAAAGAAAGAACCGTGCCGGGAGAGTTGTTTATCCCCTCCTTAAGAGTTGTTATAAGTTCATCCATATAGCCGCATAATATGGAATAATACAATTCTTCCTTTGAAGAAAAATAAAGATAAACAGTTCCCTTTGCTATGCCTGCTATTTTTGCAACATCCTCCATCATCACTTCATGATAACTCTTACCGGCAAATAACTCAGCTGCAGCTTTAAGAATACTGTCTTTTTTCTTATTTACTTTATTTTCTTTCTTTCTCATATGCAAACGGCTAACGGACATTCCATTTATTCATTTCCAGTACACTCCCTGAAACCGGGTCAATCATCACTTCTTCACCGCTGCCTCTAAAAGTATCCCCAACTTTAACTTCATTTAATACTGATAGTATATGCCAGACATATCTATTATATTTGGCCGACCATATAAAACCTGCCTGCCATTCTTTTATACCCTTAGGCAGATTATTATGCCGGGCTATTGAAACAGCTTTTTCTTTATCTATTGAATAGTTGCAAGACTCCGGAGCAGCCAGATATTCCGGAATTCCGCTGATTTCTCTATCCATAAGTACATTACCCAAACTGTCAACCGTAAACTCTATAGTTGCATCAACATATTTCTTTTCCGGCATTAAGAATCTGTAAACCATATAATAATTAGGTTTAAGATTTTTTGTACGTGTAAAATCAGGACTTATATATTTCTCGAAAAAGTCCTTACCTGTTTTTGAAATAATAAACTTATTGGCTTTTTCCAAAACAGAGTACGGCACTTCGGTTTCTTCCTGTTTTTGGCAAGCCCCGCATTTGCACGCATTCAATACAAATGAAGAAAATAAAAGAGTAACTATTATAAGGATGTATCGGATTTTCATAATTACCCCTTAGAATAAATTTCAGTTAGTATTTGCTTAGCTCCGGCTTTAAGTAAGTCTTTTGCCAAAGAGATACCAAGCTTCTCTGCTTCAGTTTTTTTCCCTTTTACTTTCTTTCTGTAAGTAATTGAGCCGTCCAGCGAACCGACAATTGCATCAAGATAAAATCCGTTTGATTTTACCTCACCAAAAGCGCCAATCGGCACCTGGCAACCCCCTTCCAGGGTTTTCATTAAAGCCCGCTCTGCACTTACGGCATAATATGTATTTTGGTCATGCAGTACTTTAACAATTTCATCTGCAATTTTATTTTCGGCATTTATCTCAATACCCAAAGCCCCCTGCCCCACGGCAGGTAAAACTTCATCCGTAGGAATAAATGAAGAAATATGCTTTTTAAGGTTAAGCCTTTCAACCCCCGCACGGGCAAGGATAATTGCATCCCAATTTGAAATTACAAATTTATCAATTCTGGAAGGTACATTGCCCCTTAGGTCAACAACTTCAATATCCGGACGCAAATGCAAAAGCTGGCTCATGCGTCTTAATGAGCCTGTTGCTACAATGGCACCTTCTCTAAGATCCCAGATTGTAGTCCCTTTCTTGCGGGCAATCAGAACGTCTTCAACCGGATGCCTTTTAGTTACGGCGGCCAATTTCAACCCGGTTGGTATTGTGGTTTGGAGGTCTTTTAAACTGTGCACCGCAATATCAATATTTTTATTCAGCAGTTCTATTTCAAGCTCTTTAGTAAACAGACTTTTATCCCCGATTTTAGAAAGAGCAACATCAAGAATTTTATCCCCCCGGGTTTTAATAATGCTAATTTCAACAGAAATAGTTTTATTAGCTTTTAACAATTCTTTTTTAATAAAATTTGCCTGCCATAAAGCAAGTTCACTTCCACGGGAACCGATTATAATTTTTGTTTTCAATTATTATTCCTTTTTGTGTGAATCATTCAGTCCGAATAAATCTCTGATTAAGCTTATTTTTTGCACGGTTTCATCACGGTCGTTTTCTAAAAGAATTTTCTTTAACTCAACTGTAGGATGATGCAGCAATTTATTTATTATTTTTTTTGTAACAATATCCAGCTTCTCCCTGTCGGAATCAGAAAAACGATTTATGTTACTTTTTACTTCTTCCGCCCTTACAGATTCAAAAAGATCTCTTAATATTTTTATGGTTGGTCCTGCTTCAAGAGAATTGTACCAGTCAAGCAGACTTTTTAATTCCTCTTCAATAATTGCCTGTACCTTTGATATTTCATCTTTCCGTTTTTTTAAGTTCTGGTCAACTATAACGTTAAGATTGTCAATATCATGGTAAAACACATAATCGATTTCCCGGCTGCCGGCATCAATATCCCTTGGAATAGCAATATCCATAACTACCATTGAAGCATAATTACGTTTTTTCATTGCGGCGGCAAGTTCATCTTTAGTAAGAATTATTTCCGGTGCACTTGTGGCGCTTAAAACAATGTCAAACTTATGCAGTTCATTTTTAAACTCCGGGAAAGGAATGGCGACCGCATTTAATTTATCTGCTAAGAGCTCCGCTTTTTCAAAAGTACGGTTTGTAAGGGTAAGTTTTCCTATGCCCCTTTCGCTTAAATGCTTTGCTGCAATTTCTCCGGTCTCTCCGGTTCCTATAACCAGTGCCGATTTTTTGTTTAGTGAAGAAAAGATTTTTTCAATAAGCTGGACAGCAGCAAAACTGATTGTAACAGCGCCTTCATTTATTGCCGTTTCAGAAATTGCACGCTTTCCTGTTTTAAGAGCAAGATCATATACCCGCTTCATTATAGTGCCGGTAAAATGGTTATTGTCTGCAAGGATAAACGAGTCTTTAACCTGTGAATATATTTGGTTATCACCTATAATAAGAGAATCGATTCCACAGATTACGGAAAACAAATGTCTTACTGCTTCGGCAGCCTGAAGATTTTCAAAATGCTCCGGCTGTATTCCGAAACCTGCCTTAAATTCGATTAATGAGTCCTGTATATCCTTAAATGTGATATCTTTTTTAGCCGGTATGCCGTAAATTTCCGTCCTGTTACACGTTGAGACAACCAGCCCTTCAGAAAAAAGACTATCTTTCACTTTACCGATATATTTGGAAATCTCGTCAGAGCTTAGATGCAGAGCTTCTCTTAAATTAATAGGAGCCGTATGGTGATTAATTGCTATTGCTACTAAATTCATAATATATCAATAAAATGAGTGAAAACTTTTTGCCAAAAAATTTGAAACCATTGTAGAGAATATTGCCACTAAAAATCCGACTATTGAAAGGGTAATAATTTTCTTGCCCCTCCATTTGCCAAGTATTTTGCTTGTTATGCCTATTCCGTAAAGCAGCCATACAATGGATGTACCAATCAGTTTTGGATCTCCGTAAGAAAATGAAGGAAATGCTTTTGGCAGCCAGATAATTCCAATTGCTATTGCAAAACTTAATAATACAAATCCAATTACTGCTGAGTAAAAGCTCAATTGCTCAAGTATCTCAAGGTTAGGCAGGCGGTTAAATATCAGTCCAAATGTATTTTGTTTAATTTCTTTATATAACATCAGGTATAAACATCCGTAAATTGCGGAAATCGTAATACCCGAATATCCTAATAATGCCGTGAAAACATGAGTTCCTAATAAATTATTCCTCAGGACTTCCTTAACCTCTGGATTATCTTTTATATATAATGTGGATATTATCTGAAAGAATAATGAAATTATTATAATGAATGGGCCCGTACCGCGTACATCCGTTAAAAGCTCCAAAACAAAATAGGAAAATGCCGTTGAGAAGGCAAGGACTGTAAATATTTCAAAAACATTAGTAATTGGAAAATGACCTAAATATAAGGATCTTAGTACTAAATATCCTGCGTGCATTAAAAGATTTAAAAACAAAAACAATCTTTTAACATCTGATAATTTACTTTTTTCGGTCATAAAATCATAAGCATATACTCCAAACGTAATAAAATAAAATACCGGGAGTAATATGTTTATAATATCAACATATTCTTTCATTATTATCCTTAAGATAGATTTAGCCAAAAATAATTACTTGTACCGGAACGTTCAAGGTTAAAAATGACTCATTAGTCACAATCCCCCTTTTGTCACTTTAGGTAATATCAATTTATTGACATTTATTTCTTTTTGCTTTATTATGGCACATCAAATTAACAACGGGTGTTTTATGGATCCACTATATACAATTTTTAGTGTAATAATAGGTCTGGGGCTGGGCGGTGTAATTGCCTATCTAAGTTTAAAATCAAAATTTTCCGGCTCTGTTTCACCTGACGACTATGGCAAAGTTAACGCCGCTTTAAACCAGGCTTTGCTGGAGAAGGCAAAAATTGAACAAACCTCTAAAATGCAGGCAGATGAACTAGCTAACTTAAAACAGGACTACCAATATCTTCAGGAAACGGCAAAACTTGCCGGCGAAGAGAAAGCCGCACTCAAGGTTACTCTTTTTAGTCAGAAAGAATTGTATCAGAACTTTAAAACTGATACTGAAAAACAGTTTAACGTTATTAAGCAGGAGAACAAATTATTTAAAGATGAAGCCGAAAAATTCAGGCTGTCCAGTTCTGAATTTTCTGTAGAGAATGCATCCCTGAAAAACGAAAATAAAAATCTCCTATTGCAGATAGAAGCTCAAAACAATGAACTCTCTAATCTTCAAACTAAATTGTCAGTAGAGTTTAAAAACCTTGCAAATGAAATACTGGAAGAGAAGTCATCCAAATTTACAGAGCAGAACAAAGCAAACATTGATGAAATACTTAAGCCGCTAAATGAAAAGATTAAGGATTTTGAAAATAAAGTTAATGAAACGTATGATAAAGAATCCAAAGAAAGATTTTCATTAGAGCGGGAGATTAAGTCCCTTTTTGAACTTAACCGTCAAATGACAAAAGATGCTCAGAACCTGACTAACGCAATTAAGGGGCAGTCAAAATTTCAGGGTAACTGGGGTGAATTTATTCTTGAAAGCATCCTTGAAAAATCAGGGTTAATAAAAGGAGAAATGTTTGAGACTCAGCCCTCCTTTACTGATGAAACAGGAAAAAGATTCCAGCCCGATGCAATTGTAAACCTCCCCGGAAATAAATGCATAATAGTCGATTCAAAAGTATCGTTGACGGACTTTGAAAGATATTGCTCAGCCGAAAATGAGGAAGAAAAACAGCAGCATCTTAAAGCCCACATTACGTCCATAAGAAACCATATTGCCAACCTTTCAGGTAAGGCTTACCAAAATATTTCGCAAATTCATACACTTGATTACGTTATTTTGTTTATAAACCTTGAGCCGGCATTTAATCTGGCTTTTCAGAATGACAGCAAGCTTTACAGTGATGCAATGGAAAAGAACATAATAATCGTTTCCCCTACAACGCTGCTTGCAGTATTAAAGACAATTGCGCACATTTGGCAGTCGGACAAGCAGAATAAAAACGTACTTATAATTGCTCAGGAAGCGGGCAAGATGTATGATAAATTTGTTTTACTGCTGAATGATTTAATTGATGTAGGCAAAAAAATAGATGCATTGCATACCTCGCACGACAAAGCAATGAACAAATTATATAACGGAAGCGGGAATTTAGTAAAGCGGGCTGAAGTAATAAAACTGCTGGGAGCAAAAACCACACGGCAGATGCCGCAGGAAATGCAGTCCTCCCTGCTGTTAACAGAGCCGGAAGATGACCCGGATATTGAGACAGAACCCGGCGATAATAACTAATATTATTTGTCATGCGCCGTTTGGGGGAATTCCGCCCCGAGTCGTCCTGCGGACTTCACTCAGCCTGCCACTATGTGGGGCTACAGATAGGGAGATCAATTGCATTAAATGAAGCTTCATCCCTCCCATTTTAAGGGAGGGACCGCGGGAGAGGTCAGTCGCAGAACATCTCTCTGCCGTTTACATAAGCCCAGATCCCCCTGTGTCCCCCTTACGAAGGGGGATAAACACAACCGATTGGATGTTCACACAGTCTCTTTATCTAGTGGGCTTATGAATGACAAGGCAGCCCACCAGGCTTTAGCCACAGTATGCAATCTAATTATCTATTTGTTTTTGTTGAATTGCAATAATGTAGAGGGGTAAATTTATCGGTCACAATGAATTCTTGAATAAATAAACTGCGGTAAAGCCGGGGAGGGCTTTTGTTCTTCTTATCCGCCAGATAAATCTGGCGGCAAATTATCGAAGAGCATATCAATTTTTGTTTTAATGGTTTTTGTTAAATTGCCAATGGTAATTGCATTCAATGCAGCTTCTTCCCTCCCATTTAAGGGGAGGGGCCGCGGGAGAGGTGTTCCGCAACTTTTCTGCAACCACACCAGCCTGCCCACGCATTCCTCGTTACACATATTATAGCAATGTGAGAATCGTCTCTTCAACTAACAGTAATTAGCAATACCTTTACTTAATGCTTTAATAAACCAAAGTGAAATACAAAGTGGTGGTTTTACTTAGATACTGGTGTTTTTTATCGGATATTATAGGTAGTACATTGGTTCTGCTATTAGTGTTCTAAATAATTTTACTGTACCTAAATATATTTTGTTTATTATGAGCAGAGTATTTATAGATAAGAAAAAAGATATATTACGAAAGGTACATTATGAAAAAAGTGATTACGGTTTTTTTGATTTTAATAACTACACTTCTGGTTAACAATAAGTTATTGGGCCAGAGTGAGGGGTGGAAGCTGGGCCTTCAATACCAGATGCTCTTACCGGGAAATGAATTCAAATATGATAAAAAGTTACAAAACTCGTTCCTGGGCAGAGTCTTGTTAAGGGAAATAATGAACGACAATTTACAAGCAGAACTTGGTGGAGGATATGGTAAATATGTAGGACTAGATTTTAACGAGGCTAAATATTCCACTGATATTATTCCCATTGACATACGCTTATTATACACGCCTTTTACAAGTGAAACATTTGGCCCATATATTTATGCAGGCGTTGGAGCCTTGAATTATAAAGTAAAAGATTTCCCCACCTCTGTTTCTCCGGCTTCTGTAAAAGCTGACGGATGGACAGTAATCATACCCGCCGGAATTGGTACTGAATTTGCGTTGGGAAATGATTTTGGATTAGATGTTTCTTTGGGTGTCACTTATTCTTTTACTGATAATCTCAATTATTATAAAGAAGGTTCGCCAAAAGATGTTTATTTTCAGTTGGCGTTAGGATTAACCCTCCCGCTTAGCGGCAATGCTGATTCCGATCATGACGGATTAACTAATAAAGAAGAAAAAGCATTGGGAACCGACCCTAAAAACCCTGATACAGATGGTGACGGTTTGTCGGATGGAGACGAGGTTCATAAATATCACACCGATCCTTTGCTAAAGGATACTGATCATGACGGTCTTTCTGATGGTGATGAATTTCTTAAATATCATACTGATCCGTTAAAAGCTGACACAGACGGAGATGGACTTTCTGACGGTGATGAAGTTCTTAAATATCACACTGACCCGTTAAAAGTTGACTCCGATGGAGACGGACTTTCGGACGGGCAAGAGGTATTAACCTATAAAACCGATCCATTAAAAACTGATACGGATGGAGATGGACTTTCTGATGGTGATGAAGTTCTTAAATATCACACCGACCCATTAAAAGCTGACACAGACGGAGATGGACTGACCGACGGTCAGGAAATATCCACTTATAAAACCGATCCATTGAAAATGGATACGGATGGAGATGGCTTGAATGACGGCGAAGAAGTTAATAAGTACAAAACCGATCCGCTCAACGCTGATACCGATGGCGGAACAGTTAACGATGGTGTTGAAGTTAAAAGAGGTACTAATCCTTTAGACAAGAGTGATGATATTGTAAATGCATTCGAATCCAAGGTTGGTGAAGGTATAATTCTTGAAGGCATAGTATTTAAAACGGGAAGCGCACAGATACTGCCGGTTTCAGAAGAAATTTTGAACAAAGTTTATAACACCATGAAATACTACAAAACAATAACTGTAGAAATTCAAGGCTTTACAGACAATGTTGGAAAGCTGAAAAGCAACGTGAAATTATCCCTTGCCCGTGCTGAGTCGGTAAAAAAATATCTGGTTAGTAAAGGCATTGATGCTGAGAGAATATCAACAAAGGGATTTGGTCCTGATAAACCGATTGCATCAAATTCTACAAAAGAAGGAAAACAAAAAAATAGAAGGATTGAATTTGTAAGAACTAAATAACTAATTTTCTCATGCCTTTTATGACATTAAAACCCGGAGTGCTCATCTCCGGGTTTTTTATTATGAATAGCACTATTTTCTTGTTTTATAATCCTGGATCCCCCTTTATCCCCCTTACAAAGGGGGATAAACCCATCCGATAGGATGTTCACACAGTCTCTAAATCTAGTGGCAATTTATCGAAAAGCATATCAATTTTTATTATAATTGTTTTTGTTAAATTTCCAATGGTAATTGCATTCGATGCAGCTCCATCCCTCCCATTTTAGGGGAGGGATCGAGGGAGAGGTCAGTCCGCAGAACATCTCTCTACAGTTTACATAAGCCCGAATCCCTGTGCCCTCTTCTCTATAGCCCCACATAGTGGCAGGCTGAATGAAGTCCGCAGGACGATTCGGGGCGAAATTCAAATAATGCTATTATTCCTATGTGGGGCTACAATAGGGAGATCAATTGCATTCAATGAAGCTTTATCCCTCCCATTTTAGGGGGGACCGAAGGAGAGGTATTCCTCAGAACATCTCTCTGCCGTTTACATAAGACGATTCGGGGCGGGATTTATTTAGCGATCATCAAAAACTAATCCAATTTTATATTGTTCCTAATCACAGTAATAGTTATTTTAACAAAGTTTCAAATTTCTATTATTAGTGTATATAAGATGAACAAAAAATTACTGTTTCAATTATTTTCTATTATTCTTATCGGCTTTTCCTCCAGCCTTTTTTCAATTGATAAAGGAAGCTTACGCGGCTTTGTTACTGATTCTACAAACGGCGAACAGATAAGTTATGCAAATGTTGTAATTAAAGGCAGCCGGTTTGGCTCAACCACTAACAACCGCGGATATTATTATATACCTTCCATCCCAGTTGGTAAACATACTGTCTTAATCTCTTTTATGGGTTACCAGACCAGAGAAATAGAAGTTATAATTACCAAGGATGAAATTATACAATTAAATGTAAAGTTATCTCCTGTACCTGTTCAAATGCAGGAGCTTTCAGTCTTTGGACAAAGAACCGCTAAAGAAAATGAGACCGACATAGGCTTGGAAAAAATTACTCCTAAACAGATTGAAATGCAGCCCCAGGGACTGGAAGCTGATATATTTAAATATATCCAAAGCTCCTCCGGTGTAAGTTCAACCGGTGATGTAACCTCAAAGTATTATGTACGTGGCGGCGGTAGTGACCAAAATTTACTTCTGCTGGATGGTGTTGCTGTTTATAACCCATTTCATGCTCTTGGAATATTTTCGGTAATTGATCCGGACATGATAAACGTAATGGAATTCTACAAGGGGGGCTTTCCTGCTGAATTAGGCGGAAGACTTTCTTCAATAGTTAACATTGTAACTAAGGACGGAAACAGAAACAGATTTTCAGGTTCAGCAAGCGGCAGTTTTATCTCCGGCAAAGTGTCTCTTGAAGGCCCGGTGCCTGACGGTTCTTTTATGTTAACCGGGAGAAAAAGCTATTTTACCAAAATATTAAAAAAGTATCTTGATAATAAAGATGCACCGTTTGATTTTTATGACCTCTCCTTCAAAGTTAATTATTCAAACCCCGACTGGCAAAACGGAAAATTTGTCTTCCATACTTTTATAAGTAATGACGGAATTAATAACGACGATCCGCTTCGCGAAGATTATACTGTACAGAATAAACTATTTGGTCTTAATTGGTACCAGATTTGGTCAAGTCCTTTATTCTCAAATTTATCTTTATCAATAAGCAAGTACCACGCTCAGGTTTTTCCAAACCTAAGCGATGCTAAACCACGTAAAAACGATGTATTGGATGCAACTGCGAATATGGACTTTACTTACATATATCCTTCAAAAGATGAATTCAGGTTCGGCTTGCAGTCAACTTATCTTAATACGGATTTAGCTCTTACTAATCTTTTAGGGACCAAAACTGACATAAGTAAAAACGGTTCTATGATAAGGGCATATTCGAATTATAAATTTTTAAGATATGATAACGTAGGCCTTGATATTGGATTGAGAATGAATTTTCTCTCCATCTCAAAAAGAGGTCCATTTATGCTTGAACCGAGAATTAACTTTATGTTTAAGCCGATTCCCACCCTTGCCGTTAAAGCAGCATTCGGTAGATACTCTCAGGAAATTACAACTCTCTCTAATGAGAATGAAGTAATTTCAATTTTTGAGCCCTGGGTTATCGTACCGGAATATCTTGATCCACCCGAAGCAACTCATTATATCTTAGGATTTGAAAACTTTTTCACCGAAAATATTTCTCTCTCAGTTGAGGGTTATTATAAAGTCTTATCACATTTAATGGATATTAACCCCAGGAAATATTCTGCCAAAGACGATGATTATATAAATGTTAACGGTAAAGCTTATGGTGTAGAGTCACAGTTAAAATATCAAAATAGCTTCATGTTTTTTCAGGTATCATATTCTCTTAGCAAAGCAGAAAAAGATGTGGGAGGAAAGATTGTGATTCCACGGTATGACATCAGGAACATTCTTAATATTATGATTTCCTTTGATGCCGGAAAGAATTGGGGCTTTAATGCCGCATGGTCTTTCAACACAGGAATGCCGTTTACTCCTATTGCAGGATTCTATGACCGGCTGGAGATATCTCCTACTTCATTAAATAGTAATTATATCCCCGTTACTTATTGGGCTGATAGAAACATTGGCAGACTTCCCGTCTATCACAGATTGGATCTTAGCATTACCAAGTCCTTTGAAGTTGGAATTACAAAATTTACAGTAGGTGCTAATGTTATTAATGTTTATAACAGAAAAAATATTTTCTATTTCCACAAAGATACAGGTGAAAAAGTATATATGCTGCCTTTCCTCCCATCCTTAACCTTAAAGGCTGAATTATGAAATTTATGAAACTATTAGTTCCGTTGTTCGTTATTTTTATTTCCTTCTTTTTTACTTCTTGTAAAGAGGACTTCTCTCCTAAAATAGAGTATTCCGAACAATACATTGTGTATGCTGTTTTTTCATCCAATGTAGAGGGAAGACCTGCCTCGCTGCAGGTTGTTGTCGCTAAAACGTATGATGTAGACGGTTATAATCCTAACACCAACACTATTGACCCTCTGATAGCTAACGCAGAGGTCTCAATAACTGTTAAAGATAAAGTTTATCCATTCGTGCCTGATTCCATAAGACGGATGGACACTACCAGATACAAAGATAAAATGCATTACTATTCTTATTTTGACAATATTTTCTTTCTAAAAAGTAATGACGTAATTACTATCACCGCAAAACTCCCCAATGGGAAAGTGCTATCTGCAGTTTCTACTGTACCGCCTAGTTTGCTCTTTGATTATTCTTATGACTTTTCTTTTGGCTTCTCTGCTGATCTAAACAGATTAGCTACAGGAGAGACATGGGATATTTCTTGGGACAACTCCGAAACCGGCCATTTGTATACCCCACAATTACTGCTTCATTACACGATAACCAACGACAGTGGAGTAATTTATAGGACTAAGGAAATTCCATGTAAATATGTACACAACAAAGCCATTTATCCGAGCAGTTCTTTTGATAATTTTGTTTCATATGACTATTCTGCCATTGATGCTGCAATTGCAAGCATTTCAGAAGGAGATGCCGATAAGTCCAAATACAAAATGGGAGATTTTGTTCTTGACATTGTGGATTATAATCCCCCGCTTGCAAAATTTTACTCAAGTACTCACGGTTCCCTAGACGAATATTCCATTCGCCTGGATGAAACAACTTATTCAAACATTTCCGGGGGACTGGGGGTCTTTGGTATTTATAAAACTAATCCAATTACTTTATATTTAAGGGCATCGTATATTAAAAAATTTGGTTATAGATAAAAACTGAACCTTAAATAATAATTTTATTAATTCAGAAATATTGCTGTAGAAAAATTATGCTAAACGTTTCTACAGCATTTTATATATTTATTTTCTCAATAGTTAATTGCCTTTTCTCACAGTCATCCTCTAAAATCTTTTCTATCTTAATTTCAATAAATCCCTTATTATTTAAATCCTTATACCGACAGGAAAACTATGAGTGACGTTACAGTAATAAAGCCAAAAAATATATTTACACAAAATAAGCATTTATTGGACTGGGTTAATGATATGGTATCTCTATGCAAACCTAATTCAATTCACTGGTGTGATGGTTCAGAGGAAGAAAACGAAAAAATTTCACTTTTACTTGTCTCAAACGGTACCTGCAATAAACTGAAAAGGGGGAAATGTTATTATTGCCAAACCGACCCCTCAGATGTTGCCCGCGTTGAAGACCGGACTTTCATTTGCACACACACCAAAGAGGAGGCCGGCCCAACTAACAACTGGCAAGAACCAAGAGAAATGAAATATGTTTTAAATAGGCTTTTCAACGGCTCAATGATTGGGCGTACTATGTATGTGATACCCTACAGCATGGGGCCAATAGGTTCCGATATTTCACATATAGGAATTGAGTTGTCTGATTCACCTTATGTCGTCTGCAATATGAAGATAATGACAAGGATGGGAGAACAGGTTATGGAAGCCTTAGGTGACTCTCCCAAGTTTGTAAAAGGAGTGCACTCTGTAGGAGCACCGCTGCAACCCGGGGAAAAGGACGTTCCATGGCCCAGTAATAAATCTAAATATATTGTCCATTTTCCTGAAGAACGAAGCATCTGGTCCTTTGGCAGTGGTTATGGCGGGAATGCACTCTTAGGCAAAAAGTGTTTTGCTTTAAGAATTGCCTCTTATATGGCAAAAAATGAAGGCTGGCTTGCAGAACATATGCTTATTGTCGGTATTACAAACCCTGAAGGAGAAAAGAAGTACCTGGCTGCTGCTTTTCCCAGTGCCTGTGGTAAAACTAATTTGGCCATGATGACCCCCACACTGCCCGGCTGGAAAGTTGAAACAATAGGTGATGATATAGCATGGATGAAATTTGGAGCAGACGGTAGGTTATATGCTATCAATCCCGAAGCCGGTTTTTTTGGAGTTGCAACCGGGACCTCTGAAAAGACAAATGCTAACGCTATGAAAACAATTAAGGAAAATACTATCTATACTAATGTTGCTCTTACACCGGATGGTGATGTTTGGTGGGAGGGGAAAACTGAAAATAAACCTGAAAAGTTGGTTAACTGGCTTGGTAATTCCTGGACTCCTGAAAGCAAAGAAGCAGCCGCCCATCCAAACTCAAGATTTACTGTCCCCGCCTACCAATGCCCGGTTATTGATCCCGCCTGGGAAAACCCGCAGGGTGTTCCAATCTCCGCAATCATATTTGGCGGAAGACGCGCATCTTTAATTCCACTTGTCTATGAGTCATTCAACTGGGAACATGGAGTTTTTACGGGGGCTATTGTTTCATCTGAGACAACCGCCGCTGCAACCGGTAAAGTTGGAGAAGTAAGAAGAGATCCATTTGCAATGCTCCCTTTCTGCGGTTATAATATGGGAGATTATTTTGCTCACTGGCTAAGTATGGCTCAAAAGACAGACGCAGCAAATCTTCCAAGAATTTTTAACGTTAATTGGTTTAGAAAAGACAGAAAAGGAAACTTTATCTGGCCGGGTTTTGGTAATAATATAAGAGTTATGAAATGGATTTTTAACAGATTAGATAACAAAGCAGATGGCATAGAATCTCCCTTGGGCATTATGCCTACTCCTGATGAAATTGATTTTGATGGACTAAATTTGTCAAAAGAGCAAATTGCAGAAATGCTGACAGTTAATAAGAATGACTGGCTGTTGGAACTTAATGAAATTGGAGAATATTTTGGAATGTTCGGTAATCACCTGCCGGAGGCAATAAAGAACCAGATACGGCAGCAAGCCAATAGAATTCTTGATATGAAAAACTAACCTGATAATAATAAAGAACCCCGGCATAACCGGGGTTCTTCTTGTATAAGTCTTTACCTATTACACTCTTAGTCTAAAGAATCAAGGATTTTTTCGCAAATGGCAGTCAATACCTGGCTGTCTTTTTTGCTGATTTTACCTTTAAGTAAGTTATCAAATTCGTCCATTTGACCTTCCATATCGGTAACTAATTTAAGTCCTTTTTTAGTCAAGCGGGCTAAAGATTGTCTTTTATCTTCTTCAGTTGTAATTCTTTCAGCTAATTTAGCTTCTACCAAACGATCGATAATACGGGTTACATCTGGCTGAGCGTCAATTAGTCTGCTTAATATTTCATATCTTGCCAATCCATTCGGATGAGCTTCTTTTAATATGCGCAATACAAAGAACTGAGTTGGAGTAATTTTGTTCTGTGCTGCAATCTTTTCCTGTTTTGCTCTTAATGCACTGGATGCGACCAGCAAGCTTAACAATGCTTCATGCTCAACGCCTTTGAATTTGGCAAGTTTCATTCTTTCTTTAATTATGCTACCCATTTTGTCTCCTTAATAGTTGTTTTAACATAAAATAATACATTTATATTGTTAAATGAATCAAGCGTCATAAACATTCCGGTAAGTTTTTCTGACCTTTTGAGTCGTTTTTGAGCAAGTTTTTACCGTAAATCGTCATCGTCTTGAAACATTATTTTTAAAGAACTGCACAAATATAATACTTTTTTTTGATATTTTTGTTACATATAGTACATCAAAGCCGTTTTTAGGTTGTTATATACATTAAAAATTAGTTATATCCTTAATAAATCTGTTAGCCGTCCTTTTTTTACATCCACAGCCCGGTTTGGATGGGGACTATCCTAAAAAGTGACAGCACTCAAACTGCCATACTCTCTCACTTTTTTTACTGTTCACTTGCATATATTTATTATAAAGATTTGTTTATTTGTATTACAAGGAAGTGATGGAAAATCTAAAAATTGAAGGCTCGAGAGAGCATGTTGCCCTTTTATTTGAGAATAATCCCGTGCCAATGTTTATTTATGACGATCTGGAATATCATATTCTTGCTATAAATAATGCAGCAATTTATAAGTATGGTTATACCCGGGATGAATTCCTTAAAATGAAAATCAGCGATATTCGTGTTGAGGAGACGGAATCCAATCAGCCTGAATCCATCATTGATTATAGTATCAAAACAGAAGGTAAAGAAATTCTGAGGCATAAGACAAAGGATGGAACAATTATCGACGTTGAAAATGTTTCAAATAAAATTATTTTAGGCGATAAATTTGCCTGGCTTGTAGCCTCATACGATATCACATACAGAAAAAGACTGGAACGCCAGCTTCAACTTCAGTATGATGTTGCCATGATCTTAGCTGAAACAGTTTCACTTAAAGCTGCCGGAACTAAAATACTGAAAATGATCTGCCTTTCAGAGAATTGGAAAGTTGGTGAACTCTGGTTTGAGGATTCAGGAGGCAGTTTTCTTAAGCTTGAATCTTCGTGGTACAGCGGCTCTGTTGACGGATCTGAGTTAGAAGAAGTGAGCAGAAATTACAAACTCGTTAAAGGTCAGGGTATCTTGGGAAGAGTATGGCAAGATGGCAAACCAAGAATGGTCAAGGATTTTAAGTCTTATATGCTTGCAAGGACTATTTATTTAATTAAATCAGGTTTAAAAACTGCATATGTCTTTCCATTAATAAGCGGCAGCCAAACAAAAGGAGTTATAGCATTTTTTTCTGATAATTCTTTAGAGCCGGATAAAAGTATAATGTTAATGCTGGAAGTACTTGGAAAACAGTTGGGTGTTTTTTGCCTGAAATATCTCGCCTCTGAAACTTCAAGCCAAAATGAGCTTAGGCTTAAGGGTGTTGTAGATTCTGCCATGGATGCAATAATTACTGCAAATGCCGATCAAAAAATTATTCTTTTTAATGCTGCCGCAGAAAAGATGTTCTCCTGCAAAGCTGATGATGTAATGGGTAAGCCCATTAATATCTTTATACCTGATAGATATAGAGGTATTCATTCTCAACACATAGTTAATTTTGGCAAAACAGGAATCACAAACAGAAAAATTGGATCATTAGGAACATTAAGCGCTGTCCGAATGAATGGTGAAGAGTTCCCAATTGAAGCTTCTATTTCCCAAATAAATATTGGTAATGAAATACTTTATACCGTTATTCTAAGAGATGTTACCGATAGTAAAATTGCCGGGGAACAAATAGCTCAGAATTTAAAAGAGAAGGAAGTACTACTAAAAGAAATTCATCACCGGGTTAAGAATAATTTACAGATTATTTCCAGTCTGCTAAGTTTGCAGGGTAATTATATGAACGACCCAAAAGTGATAGAGCTATTTGATGAAAGCCGACACCGTGTTAAAGCCATGGCGCTTATCCATGAAAAACTTTATGCTTCTAATCTCCTTTCCAAAGTTAATTTAAAAGAATATGTGAGTGATTTATTGCAGTATCTTGTCACTTCCTACGAATATTCAACCGGTAATATTACCCTCAAATTAGATATTGAAGATATCTCTATCTCGTTGGATTTTATTGTTCCCTTTGGACTTATTTTAAATGAGCTGGTTTCAAATTCCCTAAAATATGCTTTTCCGAACAGACAGAAAGGTACAATCTCTGTTTCCTTTAAGGAAAGCGACTCAACCAAGTTTTTGTTGACATTTGAAGATAATGGAATTGGAATGAAAGAGATACCGGATGTCTCTAAAATAAATACACTTGGGATGCAATTGATTTTTAATCTGGCTGATCAGCTAAAAGGGCTACTTCGTTTTGAAATTTCAAACGGGACTAAAGTATTCATACTAATTCCTAATAATTTTTAATGTTGTTCAGGTTACATTGCTGCATTATTGGTTATAAATATCTCTATCTATTAAAAAAGCCGGCACAGCATTTCTGCAGTACCGGCAATTACTTTCAACTCCCCAACTTTCAACTTTATAACCTTATAACTTTCAACTTTACAACTTTATAACTTTTCAACTTAATAACTTAGGCGCTATTTTACTAACAACATTTTTTTAGTTTGTGAATAATTTCCTGCTTTTAGTTTATAGAAATAAACACCGCTTGAAATATTTCCTTTACTTCCTGCATTAAACTGAACAGAATATTCTCCCGGTTGTTTTACTTCATTAACTAAAGTTGTAACTAACCGTCCTTGTAAATCATACACCTGCAAAGTAACATTTGAGGAAGACGTAACTCCATATTTAATTACAGTTGAAGGATTAAACGGATTTGGGTAATTCTGGACTAAGTACATTCCTTTAATTAACTGCGCATCATTATCACAAACATCTGTTACAGTAGGGCGCCCTGCATCTACCCAGGCTGTATAGATAAAGCAGGCAAGCCTATATGAAGCAAGCTTGAACATATAAGTTGTAGTGCCGCTAAGCTTTTGCCATAACGCAGTATAATATGCAGTGTTATATGACCCGCCGCTTTGGCCTTTAGCATATATATCGGCAGCTAAAACAGAATCAACATATTTATTATTAAAATAAATAAAAGAGAAAGCAGAATCGGCTATATTGCTAATATACTTTACGCTGTCACCGGTGTAGGTTATTTGAGTACTATATTTACCAATCATTGTAGTTTCATACCTTGAGTGAATACCCGATTGATTGGTTAAATCTCCATCATAATTTTTAGTAACGTGCAGCGGCATATGGCCGTCCCCAATGTAATGGCCAAGATCTGCAGCAAACAACATTGCTTTATGCCAGTCTTTACGGGCAAAAGCATTTTTTAGGGAGTCCTCTGTATTAATTATTGCCCAAGGCAAAATTCCGTTATCATACACAGTTGTATTGCCGTGTATTGCAATCAGGGAATCTAAATCCTGTGTAATCTTCCCGTTGGAAATGAACTCTGCATATGCGTCAATATCAATATAGTGTTTGGGTGCTTCCGTCGGGTCCGCACCTTTTCTGTTATCCGCATCAGAGCCATGTATAGAAAGAGAATCAGCCCAAGATGATAAAAAGCTCATTGATTGTGGTATCGACAAACTAAAATTTTTATTTATCATCTTATGCCCAACAGAGCCCCAGCCGATCCAGATTATTGATGTAAATATTATTACTAATGATATTTTTCTTTTCAAATTCAAAATTGTACCTTTTTATTCTCTTAATAACTTTCCATTTATTTTTAATTAAGCGGAGAAAGATAATATTATTAAATCCTGAAAATAATTCAAATTTTATAACACTTAATTAATTATTCTCTAACTAAATAGAAAAAGCCGGTTAAACACTTTTGCTAAACCGGCTTACTATTCTATTTTTAACTTTAAGTCTTAATTAACTTTTCAAATATTTGACTACTTTATCAGCAGCATTTTTCTGCTTTGTGAAAAAGTCCCCGCCTGTATCTTATAAATATAAATTCCGCTTGGAAGGTTTTTAGCATTTAACGATACTAAATGGGTACCTGCTTCCTGTTCTCCGTTAACTAATACAGATACTTCATTTCCTAAAACATCAAATACTTTCATTATAACTTTTTGTTTTACCGGAATAGCATAACTAATAGTAGTTGAAGGATTAAACGGATTTGGATAATTCTGTTCTAAACTATATGAATTAATTAATTGAGTATTTGTTTCGGCATATGGATAGGTCTTTATGCTGCCGTCATAATCTTCCTGAGTTAAGCGATAATACGACTTTACTGAGTATGGGTGTTCATCAATAAACGAATAAGTATTTATATTTGTTGAAGTTCCATTACCTTTAACAAATGTTAAGCTCTCCCATACTGCCTTATCCTTTGATCTCTGAACACTAAATCCTTTATTATTAGTCTCCGTTGAGGTAGTCCAGTTTAACGCTATTTTATTCCCTTTCCGGCTGACAGTAAAAGCCGAAAGCTCAACCGGAGTAACGGCACCATAAGTAACTACTTTAATATTATCAACATACCAGCCATCATATTGTAATGAGTTATCAGAGACAAACCGGAATCTTAATTTCACACTGCTTCCAAGAAATTGGTTAAGACTCATAGTTTCATGCACCCATGCAGCCTGCGTACCATCATAAAGAGGTTCTGCCGGCTCATGAGTTGAGGTACTTACGTGTGTAAAATTACCGCTTAATGATGTCCAGGTCGTTCCATTATTAGTAGTTGCCTGTACCTGACAATAATCATAATCAGGTTCAGTAGCCCATTGAGTATCAAACTCAAGCTGCGCTCTTAGCAAACCGGTCAAATTGAAAACTGAATCGATAGTAAGTTTTGCATCTGCGTTTGCCAAATAATTGCCGGCAGGCGACTCAGTTAACGAGTAAGGAGCGGAAACATATTTAGTAGTTCCAAGCCCCCAGCCTCCTTCTGCAACATAATGAGTAAGCCCGGTAATTGTGTCAGAAAAAGCATAAAATGGATCTGCAATAAGGAAATCGTAAAACGCTTGCGGAGGTGTAGAGCCCGGAGGATTTATTCCGCTGCCGCCACCGGGAAGTGTTACACTAAGATTTCCTGCAGAGTCCTGTGCGGCTATATAATATTGAACTGTAACGCCTTGATTTTGAGTAGGTAAAATAAAGTTAAAGGTGTTTGTTGTACCCTGTCTTACGCCCTGCACATAATTGAATGAACCAAAAGTACCGCCGCTGTTAGTTCTGTAATAAAGCCTGGGTAAATTGCTTCCGGAACCAACCGGCAGAGAGGTATTAATGTTAGCAGACGTTAAAATATTGCCGGTGTATGCTGCTGAAATTACAGGGGTATGTGTAATTGCAAGGTTCAGATCGAGCGCATAATTAGCCAGCGTAGCATAAGAAAGCTTTGCCATTTTTAAATAATAAGGAAGATTGAATAACGATATTCTATCCCCTGTTTGGTGATATTGACTATTAAAGTCGCCGCCTACATAATTTTCTATTAAGAGGATTGCGGTTATGTTTTTATCCCAGAATGAAGAGTGATCACTTGAAGTTGAACCGGGATCAACTAATACTGTATTTAACCCTATGCCATATACAGTGTTTAATTCAGCCATTTTTGCTGCCCACAAATTTGTCTGCCCTTTGTTCTGCTTATGGATCTCACATTTTCCATCATTATTTGAGTCATAAGCTATCATATCCATATTCACTACCCCCACAATTGTGTCAGTAGCAGAAATATTGTTTGCAAAATATGCACTCCCTACCAAGCCCTGTTCTTCTTCATCCCAGGCAGCAAATACAATAGTATATGGGAAGGAATAATTATGAAAAATTCTTGCGGCTTCAATTACGGCTGAAGAACCGGAACCATTATCATCAGAACCCGGGGCATAACTACCTGACGGCATATCATCATAATGTGCACAAATAATTATTTTTTGGTTTGGATATTTTGTACCAACCTTAGTTCCAAGTACATTTTCACCAGTGGAGCTAAAAGACTGTAAAGTAGTGGGAATACCATAACTCTCAAATTTTGACTTTATAAAAAGTGCGGCCTTATGGTTATCTGCCTGATATTTATTCCTGGATTTAATGGAATCAATTATGCCGCCAAGACTGATAGTAACATCTCCGCTTAATTGTTTATCAAAATAGACCAGAGAATCTAAATTTGCCTGCGAAAGTATATTTTGAATAGTAGCATTCTGAGCAGTTACATCAATTGTAATTACAGTAATAAAGAGCAAGATAAATTTTAGAAAGAATGGTTTCATAAAATATTCCGATATTTTTAATAAGTGATTCTTTAATTTATAAAAAATATTCGCATATTCAAAAAAAAATTCAGTTCTTTTGCATAATTTCTTTGAAAAGGGTTACTTCCCGCCTGCAGGACGTAATTTCAATTATTAATTTAATCAGTCCCTGCTCAGACATGATTATTTGCTCATTACTAATTGAGCAGTACCATTTTTTTGCAAATTTTTGTGTTTCCGGAAATCAATTCATAAAAATAAACACCCCCGGCAAGATTCCTACCGCTAAAAGCCACTTCATAATTCCCATTGTCTTGGAATCCGTCAAACAGTGTCACAACTTTCTCTCCCAAAATATTATAAATTATTAAGGATGTATGCCCCGCTTTGGGAAGAGTATATTTTATTGTTGTAGCAGGGTTAAAGGGATTCGGATAATTCTGATAAAGTACAAATTCTTTTGGGAGTATTTCTTTCTCGGATCCGGTTGATGAAACTGATTGCCTGTCGGCCAACTGCCCCAAGAAAAGAGAACGCGGACTTACATTAGTCTGTCCGGTACCTTCAATAAAACCCTGCGGCTCGTTAAACAATGCCAAAGGCCAGAGTCCTGTAACAGCCCCTTTACAACCGATAGCATAATTTTGTCCGGTAGGCGGCTTCTGAACAATTAAAGCACCTGTGTTTACATCGCAATTCCAAGCTACAGAATGCACAGCCGACCACCCATGTCCCGTTCCTTCATATCCCCTATTATAAAGGCATAATAACCTTGGTTCATATGTAGGACGCGGACCGGTTAATTCCTTAAGGTTATCATATAATAGTCCTTGGGTCCAACGGCGATGCCCCTCACTTGGCGCATATGCACCATCTGAAATACAATCGAGGAATACACATCCGGAGACCGTAGATGTTCCGTTTGACATATAATGATGCCTGCCATTTGAAGCATAGCAATTTTTGATTAATATTAATTGTGAGGCTTCGGCTAATTGATAATTGTAGCGTCTTTCACCTGTAATTTCGCTTACCGGATCGATTGCTTTGCAGCTATCAATTGTAATTCTCGTTGCATTAGAAGTTCGTATGCCTGATTGACCAAAGTGAATAAATGTACAATTTTTAACCCAGGAATCTTCTAATTGGCATAAATCCAGTGCCTGCCATGCATGATTTTCATCCAAGCCACCCGGGGTTTCAATATCTATTCGCAGATTTTCTATCCCTATATTTGTCAATAACCCTGATCTGTCATATCTATAGATATAGCTTGGGGACTCCGCTTTTACCAAATGGTTAAAAACAGGAGCATCAATCGTAATTTTATTGCCTGATATATTTGTAATATGCCGGTTATAAATAATCGGCTGGCTGTTCACTTCCCAGGGAACATCCAGGCTGTCTGAACCGAACTCTCCTTGATGAACGCCGCCATAATTTATTTTTTGCAGCCAGAGATCTGTACATGGATGATATATTATTATATTATCCCCAACTGAGTAGGCGGAAGCATTCTCAATATAAAACTCTTTATCTCCCGAATATACTATATCAGAAGTAATATTCGATCTTGAATTGGGGATTTCGCCGCTCCAATAATTTGTTGCACCTCCACCTGCAACTATAACAGTCCTTTGTGCAGGTACGTTACCCGTACCCAATATGATTGTACTGTTTGAATCGTCATCCCCGTCCCCTTCGCCTCTTATTACAATACCTGATGCATTTACTCTAATTTTTCCTGCAACATTATATGTCCCTTTGGAAAGAAAAAGCACACCTCTAAAGCCGTTTGCCTGCAATGGCATTGCGGCAACTGAATCTATTGCGGCTTGAATATTGGCAGTATTGTCTCCGGAAATTGGCGATAGTATTTTAACTACCGGAATATTTGAGGGTATGTCAGAATTACTGTTTTTATAACCTGCCAGGCTAAAATCAGGAATTTTATTTCCTTCGGCATCAGAATTATAAGATAATTTATTATTGCCGCTTTCATAGACAATGGACGACTGCCATTGAGGTATCATTTCATATGAAAGTAGTATTACCAGAACTAATATTTTAACTGTGCTCTTCATTATCTGCCATTGTAATTTTTTATGCAAAATGCTTTATTCTTCTATAATCGAATGATTTTTAAAATTTTACACAGCGTTTATAGTATAAATAATGGTTTTAGAGCTTCGCATTTTTGTTTGTTTGTTTACTAATTGTTTTCTTAGAAACAAGTTAAGTCTATAAAACTAAAATATTATTATTTTTTTTCGATAATTAACTAAATTTTTTTTTGAAAAACTTAACTGATAGAAAGATCCGTCCATGTCCAAAATTAATATGAAACTGACACTTATTATTTTTATTGTTACTCTTGCGGCAAGTTTCCTGCTTATAATGTTTTTTAAAGACTCCCCTATACTTTCAGCCTCTATTATTGCAGTTGCAGTGGCAGCCATTGCGTATTTTGCTAATCAGGCAATATTTATTAATCCATTATCAAAAATAAATGAAGAAATAGCTAATAAGGAAGGGAGTGGCAAAGGGCTAAATAGTTATATGGACGGACAAGATGAGCTTGAGGTACTGTCTAAAAATGTTATGAAATTAGATGAACTTTTACAGGATGAAGTTGCTAAATTTAGAAGCTTTCAGGATGGCGTAAGCTATACATTTTATATAGCAGATAAAAACAAGACCATTATAGCCATCAATGAAGCTGCCTGTAAAATTATGAAATACAACAAACATCCAAAAGATATAATTAACAAATTAGGCGTAAAAGATGTATTTCGCCAAGACGGTATTACCGTAAAAGCCTTAAATGGTGATTTTATTACACAGCCTACAGAAGTTACATTGGCTGATCACTCAGAAGAAAAGCTCCACGCTCTTATTCAAACAGGGCCTATTTATAACGCAAAGAGGGAACTTGTTGCTGTATTTTGTACATTTACCGATCTGAGGGATGTAGAAAAGCATCAAAGTGAATATCTTAAGAAACAGACTTCTCCAATTCAGTCTATAATAAGCCATGTAGCCAAAGGTGATTTGACCAAAGAAATCTCCATTGAAGAATCCAGTGACTTGTTTACAGTTGGAACGGAAATAAATATAATGATTAGAGATTTGAACAATACAATGATCAAAGTTACAGAAGCCATTCAGGCAACAGCAAGTGCTGCCAACCAAATATCTTCAAGTGTAGAAGAAATGGCCGCCGGTGCTCAGGAGCAAAGTCAGCAAACTACTGAAATTGCAAGTTCAGTTGACGAAGTTACCAAAACAATCCTGGATAGTACAAAAAACGCAAGCATTGCCTCTGAAAATTCTAAAAAGACTGCCGACTTTGCTTTAAAAGGTACTCAAAAAGTTAAAGAAACCATTGCAGGAATGGATCGAATTGTTGCCATTACACAGCATACTGCTTCAAGATTAAGTGATCTTACCAAGAGGACTGAACAAATCGGAGTAATTACACAGGTAATTGACGATATTGCTGACCAGACAAATCTACTCGCTCTTAATGCAGCTATTGAAGCAGCCAGAGCCGGTGATCAGGGACGCGGATTTGCTGTTGTAGCTGATGAAGTAAGAAAGCTTGCTGAACGTACTACAAAAGCAACAAAAGAAATTGCAGAAAATATTATGAGCATCCAGCACGAAGTAAAGGACACAAACGACGCAATGGCTGAGGCTAATGATGCCGTTGCCAACGGTATGAGACTAACCGGTGAGGTTGATGTTGCCCTTAAAGATATTGCCGAAAGCACTGAAAAAGTAAGTGACATAATTGTCCAGGTAGCTTCAGCCAGTGAGGAACAATCTTCAGCAGCCGAACTTATAAGCAGAAATCTTGAAAATATCAGCAGCGTTACACAACAATCTTCAGCTGGTATTTCTCAAATTGCAAAAGCTGCGGAAGATTTAAACAGATTAACATTAAATTTGCAGGATCTGATAGCTCAATTCCAGTTAGCAGAAGATAAGTCTTTATATGCATCCCGCAAAAGATTAAACTGATTTTTTACTTCGCTTAATAAATAGTATGCCGGGCTGCTGATAAAATCCGCAGCCCGTTTTTTTTAATATAAGACATAAGCTACACCCAACTGCAGACCTTCTTTTAGTTGTGTCTTTGGCGACTGCTGCTTTTCATATACAACAAGCCATGCCAAGCTTACATTAAATAAATCGTTAATCTTGGAAACAATTACATTATCCCACCTTATGTCCCAGACATCCATGCTTTCAAATCTGCTAAAGAGTCTTAAACTGCTTTTTAACATCATGTTTGTATAAAGATTAAAATGGCCCTCAGTTACGGACTCTATACCTGTATCAAATCTGAATTTCTTCAAATTTCCGTTCTTATCCGCTGAATAGTTTTGGAATTTATTTGTAAAGGTTTCCTGAAACGCAATGCCCAGCCTTGTTGAAATTGCCTCGCTCTTATTATAAATAAAGCCTAAACTCTGTGTCAAGTAGCCAGGATCCCAAAAATCTGCAATCTTTGTTATTGGTGTGGTTTTATAATCGTAGCCTGCAGATATTGCTGTCTTTACAGTATTACTAATAAAGGGATCTAACACCCAGCCAATATATTTAGATAAAACCGTCTGAAAGAAAAATTCGTTTTCGCTTGTTCTAAAATCCGCACTCCCTAATTTTGTTTTGCCATAGTTTATTTTTAGGCTGTTCTTAAAGTTCCAGTCATCACTGATATAGTCTATTGAACCTGTTCCTAAAAACGACCATGAAATTGAGTTGTCTCCCCCTTGAGTCCAATTGCTAAGTGCTATCTGGCTGATATTAAAACCAACAACCGCCCCCGGCAGCCAGCCATATTTTTTTGTGCTATCCTGTTGAGAGTAATTACTTCCGCTAATTGCAACTATCAAGACCAGCAACATGAATTTTAAACTGTTCATAATGTCTCCTAACAAAAGTTAATTGAATTACTTAGAATTAAAATAGCAATATTTACTGTAATAAAAATTGTCTGACAATAAAGGTTTTTCACCCAAAACTTGTTCACTTTTTCTTTTAAATTAACAAACATTACATTATGTTATGATTTACACACTTGACATAAAGTAATATTAATTTTAATTTTGGGTACTGAAAAAACTAAAATAGTTTCCATTGTTTATTTTAAGTATCTTGGAGTTATGATGATATTAAAAAGATTATATTTGGTACTGACACTTACAGTTCTTGCTCTTTCAGGATTAGCAGCTCAGGAGAAGGAATTATCTCTTGATGAATGTATTAAGATTGGATTAGAAAAGAACACAAATCTCCACTCTTCAAAACAAAAAGTTTTATTTGCAGAGTATAAATTGAAAGAGGCGAACTCCCAAAGACTCCCCTCCTTAAAATTCAATGCCGGTTATACGCGTTTAAGTTCAATTGATCCTTTTGCTATCACCATTCCACCTAATTACAAAGTTTCAATTTCACCTAATATTGTAGATACTTATTCCCTTAAACTTACTTTGCAGCAGCCTCTTTTTACAGGTTTCAGACTTTCAGGGAACAGCGATTTATCAGAATATAATTACCAGGCCTCCATACAAGATCTGTCTAAAGATCAAATAGAATTGGTACTAAATATTAAAACTGCTTATTGGACATTATTCAAAGCCATAAAAATAAAGGAAGCCATTGATAAGAATGTTTTGCAAATACAGTCACACATTCAAGATATCCAAAACTTATTCAAGCAGGGGATGGCTACAAAAAATGATTTGCTTAAAGTTCAGGTTCAGCTCTCCGATGCACAAATAAGGCAGATGGATGCGGTAAATAACATCCGGATGGCAGAACTGAATTTAAATAATATTATACAGTTGCCCCTTACCATAAAACCGAAAATAGACCAGATCGTAAGCAAAGAAACCATTGATATTAAAGAAATTGATTATTATACAGAGGCGGCCGAAAAAACCCGCCCTGAGCTTAAAGCAGTTGATTTAAGAATAAAAGCCGGCGAAAGTGCCATTACAGTTGCCAAATCAGGCTGGTACCCACAGGTATTTCTTGTAGGCAATTATAATTATTCAAACCCTAACCAGAGAATTTTTCCTCAGCAGAACAAATTCAAAGATACTTGGGATGTCGGAGTAAATTTATCCTGGGATATTTGGAACTGGGGAACGGCAAGTCATCAGACAGGAGAAGCTTCAGCACAATTAGAACAGACAAAGGATCAATTAAAATCTACCCGTGACCTTATTACGCTTGAAGTAACACAAAATTACTTAACAATGTTACAAAACAAAGATAAAATTATTGCTGCTCAAAGCAGCGTAGAACAGGCAGAGGAAAATTATCGCTTAACCGCCGATAAATTTAAAGAAGGACTCGCATTGAATTCAGATTTACTTGATGCGGAAACATCTCTTCTGCAGGCAAATACAAATTATATCCAATCCATAGCTGACTTCAATATCTCGAAAGCAAAACTTGAGAAAGCTATCGGGCAATGATGCACATTTTATAATCTAAAAACAAATGCTTATCCTTCAAAATAGATATGGGAGGGTAAGCATTTTGTTAGACGTTATTATCTTTCATTTGCCTCATTATTCAATTAATTACGGTCCATATTGCATTCCCTCCTTTGCATAACATATAATACTATGTTCAAAATAAATAATTTACATATTTACTAAGAGCCTTGACAATAATTTGCAATTAATCTAATTTATTTTATAATTTTCTATTTATTAATAGGTTGTGTTGTTTATATAATATTTTAGTGTGCAAGTTTTTTAACCAATAATATAGAGGCTTTAATGAAACATATTATTTCCCCCTGTCTGTTTCTGTGTTTAATTTTCAGTCAGGCATTTGCGCAGGATGACTTGATCCGTAACCACAGCGCTCTTCAGTTTTATTTTGTGAACGGCTATGCCGTCTCCTACAAACTCCCGACTAAAGGCATTTTAAATTATCGCATCAATTTAGATTTTGGAGCAAATTATAGTTATTTAGCCAGAGAAACAACCCAAGGAGATTATAACAGGACAGGATCGGACAATACAAAAAGTATTTCGGTAACTTTAGCACCACAGGCTTATTTATATATTTTATCCACTGAATATGCAAGTATATATGCGGGCGGCGGCGGCTTTATCAATTACAGTTATTCGAAACAAAATAGTAACGATAATCGCCATGATTACACAGACTCAAGTTATTCTATAAATAATTATAAAAACAGTTCATATTCTTTTGGACTATCAGCTTTTTTGGGAATTGAAGTTAAGTTAACAAAAAATGTAATGGCTTTTGCTGAATCGCAGCTGAATGGGGGCAGATCCTGGTATTCGTGGAAGAATGACTATGTATCTGATGACAACTCTCCAGGTTGGAGTAACACTTCGCAGCACGGCTGGTTTGTGGATTATTCAACAATAAGAATTGGCTTAGGCATATATTTTTAATGAACTGATATATGTTATCTATATATAATATTTTAACAAATAATTTTGAGAATTAAATGAAAAATACATTTTTATCCTTTCTGGTTTTGTGTCTGGCCTGCAGTTTTATTTATGCACAGGATGTTCCAATCAGCAGCCGGCACGAATTGCATTTTTATATTATAAACGGGTATGCAGTTTCATATAAATTTCCGTCAAAAGGTATATTGAATTACAGAGTAAACGTAGATTTTGGAGCCCATTACGGTGATTTGTCCGGCAAATCTTCCGTAGATTATTACAACAATAATCGCGGGGATATAAACAGAGCACTAAACATTACCCTGACACCTCAGATATATGTATATTTTTTATCTACAGAATATGCAAAGATGTATGCCGGCGGAGGTGCGTTTATAACCTATGAGTACAACAAGCAACATACTGATCAATCTTATAATCACGACAAAAACAGTTCCTCAGCTATAACTAAGAACGCCTGTTACTCATTAGGGCTGTCTGCTTTAATTGGGATTGAAACAGAACTGGCCAAGCATATTATGCTTTTTGCTGAGTCTCAAATAAACGGAGGCAGACAATGGACAGAAGCCGAGTCAAGTTATTTTAACAATGAGGGCTACCATTCTCAGCATAATGAAACTGAGCGAACTTGGTTTACCAATTACTCAAACATAAGAATCGGCTTAGGCGTTTATTTCTAATTATTCAATTATCTGACTGACTTAGAGCTAAGGATTCCAAAACAGTTTTTTGATTATTATGACACCCTTCATAGTCCCTCCCTTCCAAAGGGAGGGCATGCCTGCCGTATGGCGAGGATTTAGGGAGAGTCCTCCTGTTACGACTTACAGATGCACGACAACTTTCTGCAATATCAGTTTGCTTCCATTAATTTAAATCGTATCCTTAATATCTCATTTTCAAAAGATGTAGAAACTATTTTAAACTCACCGATCTCTGAAGTGTTCTTTACATGCACGCCGCTGCATAAGCACTGATCATAATTACCAATTTTTATAACCCTTAGAATATCCCCGGTTTCTTCAGGCAGGCGGTGCAGGCTGAATATTTTTCCTGCTTCAGCGCGCGGCATAAATTCTTCGTAAACATCATAATGACTTTTTATTGCCTCATTAACCCGCTGCTCCAATTCAGCCACTTCCTCAGGAGTTAAATTTCTGTCAAAATTCTTATAATCGCATTTGGATTTTTTCTTTTCAATATGGGCACTGAACGAACGCCCTTTATCAAACATTCTAACCATTGTCTGGTTTAATATATGCTCTGCTGAGTGCATGCGCGGATCTGCTATTTTTTCCAATTTACTTTCCCTATTTTTTCCTTAAAATTGTTTCAGACTGTATCTTATTTTTTCTGCAGCATTTCAAAATATCTTCTGATAAGGTTTTCGTAATCTTTGTTATAACCTTCCTGCGAGGCTCTGTTCAATTCATCTCTTAGCTTATTCTGCTGATCTTGCGATTTCAGGTTCAACTGTCCCGGAGATGTTCTTTGAAAATTCTGCCCCGTAAAACTCTCGCGGTTCTTTTCATAATCTCTTTCATTTATTGATTTTTGCGCATCCAGCATTCTTGACAGTATTCTTTCCTGTTTTTGAATAAGATTATTATCCAATTTCTGAGCATTCATATCAGAAACAATTTCCTCCATCTGTTTAGGCAGACTTTCCGTACCCGGGAGTTTTTTGCTCTGCCCTTGCTGCTGCGCTTCCTTGTTCAACTGATCCATTGATTTTTTTATAAGCTCCTGCTGTTGTGCAAGCCTTTGGAGTTCACCCTGCTGCTGGGGTGTAAGCTGGCCGCCTTTTTGGCTTAATTGCTGAGTCATGTTGTTTAACTGCATTTGCTGCTGAGTCATTTGCCCAAGCTGCTGCATTAGAGACATCATCCCGCTGCTTCCCTGTCCGCCCGGTTTCATCATTGATTCCATTGAATTTTTCATTGAAGTAGCAGCCTTATTTAGTGAGGACATTGCATTGCCCTGATCATTAAACGCCTGCATTCCGTTGCGGCCCTGCAAATCCTGCTGAGCCATGTCCATGCTTCGCTTCGCATCACCTAATGCTTTCCCCATATCGGGAGTAACCGCAAATGATTTTTGGGCAAGGTCATTCATCTGCTTTAATATTTTATCCAGATTGTCCCCAATCTTGCTTTGCTTCTCAGCTTCTTTGTTAAACTCTGATGAGTTAAAATCAAGCTGACGGCTTTCGCTTTTAAGTTTTTCCTGATCCTTGGATAACGAGACTAAATTATCTAAAATCTTCATCATATTTTTAAAGGACTGCACTTGATTCTGCTGTGCCATTTGACTTTGCATCTGCTGTATGCTTTGTTTCATCTTCTGCATATTTTGAGCAATTTTCATTTGATTCTGCATCGCCTGCTGCTTTTGGTTTTGCATCAATTGCTTTTCAGCCTCTTTGGAAAGTTCGTCATTGTTTTGTTTTTCAAGCTCCTCATTCATTTTCTCCATATTCTCTTTAGGCATATCATCAAGCTGTTTCATTTTTTCCTGAAGCTCTTTCATTTCCTGTTGGAGCTTTTTAATGTCTTCTGTTAAGTCTTTCTGTTCTTTACTTAAGTTGTCCGCATTATTTTTATTCGCCAAATCTTTATTCTTGGCTTCATTTTGAATCTGATTTTGCCTTTTAGTAATTTCCTCTGTACGTTTGGACATTTCATCAAGTTTCTGCTCAACCTGCACGCGTTTTAGCAAATTTAATGTACGTTCAATGCTTTTCTTAAAAACCTCCTCATCAAGCTTCATATTTTTAAGAGCATCCTGAGTCATCTGCCTGTCCATTTTTTGCAGAGCATTCTGCAGCCTGTCCATTACCTTTTTCATCTCTTCACTGGAAAGGTTATGGAGAAGATCCTGCAGCTCCATATATTTCTCTAATGTTTCTTTTGACAAAAGATTATTCTTTTGCAAATCTTCCTGCATCTTCTGAAGGTCTTGAGAGGCTTTCTCAGTTTTATTCTGTAGTTGTTTAAACTTATCTATGGTATTTTGAACTTTTTCTTTCTCCTGCCATGTTATATCTTTTTTATCCTGCTTAAGTTCCTGTTCAGTTTTTTCTATATTTTTCTTTAGTTCTTCAGATTCCTTCATTACCTCTTTTAGATTCTGCTGGGCATTCATCTGAGTATTATCTGCCTTTGAAAGCAGCTCTTCAAGCGAAGGTATTCTAATTGAGAATGAAGAAGTTTTTGCAGACTTTGGCCCGCTGACAAAATCATTATCAAGCACTTCAACATATGCTTCAACAGCATCTGCGGGACCTATGTGCAGTGAAGTTAGATTCCATATATAATTTACTTCGGCATCTTTTTGAGAATGGTTAAACAGAATATCAACCGCTCCGTTTACCGGGCTTGATTCTTTACCCTGATAGATAACCTTATATTTAATCTGAAGCTTTGAAAATCCATAGTCATCACTGATCTTAACAAGTACAGGCAACCGGTTATCATTTGCCAGATCAACATTTTTAACCGGCTGAATTAATTCAATAGCAGGGGGTGAATCATAAAGCGCTTTAATATTATAACTAATTGGCGATAAATTCTGGTTGTTGTCTATATCCGTAATAATAACTTTATAGCTGTTATCCCCGGTAACCTTAAAGCTTCCGGTAACATTTTTACCGGACACACTTAAATTACTTTTTGTTGTATCAGCAAAAAGTACATAAGCATTTTTTAAATCCTTGGTTGAAGAAATGTTAATCTGAACTGAACTTCCAAGCAGGGCTGTTACGTTTCCGTTATCCGGCTGCTTAACAGCGGGTATTCCTGAGTATGATGGAGAGACAACATTAACCTCAAAACTCTTTATAGCAGGAAAGTCAACTACTTCAATTGTATATTCGTCACTGCTTATATCTTCAGCAGCGGCAAAGTATTTAAAAGAGTTTTGGACTGAACTTGTATGGAAAACGAAACTGCCGGTCGAATCTTGTTCGATCTTTGTTTTCCTGAATTCAGGCTGGTCAAAATCTTTTACTGCTAAATAAACTTCATCAGGCATTATGCCTTTAATTTTAACTTTAATAATTATGTCATTCCCTTTGGTGACCTTTGCATTCCCCGGTTCGACCTCAAAATAAAACTTTTGAGGAGGCAGATATCTTTTATTAAAATCAATTAACCTGCCCGCTGCACTGTTTAGAGGAGTAAGCATGAATAAAAAGGACAGCACTACCATGCCGGGAAGGGTTATCCTCAAAAACATTTTTTTTGCTTTATTAAATGTTACTATTGAATCAAAATTTAAATCTTTTGTTTTATTATAGACGTTTTTAAAAGCAGCATCAATAAGGGAAACAGAATACATATTAGTATCCGCTTTACCTGAGACTAATTGTAATGCATTTAACAAATCGTCTTTTATGATGGGGAAAAACCCTCCGGCTATACGTGCAGTTTTAAAAACATCAACATGCCCAAAAAGATTATAATGTTTTAGCAGCGGAATAAAAAAGTAATAACCAAATGAGCCTATTGAAGCAATTAAGAATAAAAAGAAAAGAATTGTTTTAACCAATACACTTAAATAACCGACTAATTCCGCAAAAGAGAAGACCAGAAATATTCCTGCACTTAAATATAGAGCATATTGAATACCGAAAGCTGCATTTAATAAATTCTCTTTATTACCTGCTTTTTTAAGTCTGCTTTCAATCTCTTTATAATATTTGGAATCACTGCTCATTTATATAATTTCTTAATTTGATAACGAATAAACAACTATATTAACACCGAACTTAAGAGCTTCATCTCTTTTCCCTGGAGGGTCATTATGTACATCAGGATCTGCCCAGCCGTCGCTTGGATTTGATTCGTAAGTATAATAAACACCTAATCTTTCACCCATAAATATTCCAAATCCCTGAGGCGGTTTACCATCGTGCTCATGGGTTTTAGGAGGACCTGCATTAAAGTCATAGACTATATGATAAATTTTATGACTGAAAGGAAGCTCAATAAATTCCTTATCCGGAAAAACTTTTTTCATTTCCCTTCTGATTGGAGCATCAAATCCATAATCATCGTCGATATATAGGAATCCACCCTTCTCAACATATCGTCTTAACCTGTCGGCTTCATCATCACTTAAAACAATATTTCCATGTCCGGTAACATATATAAAAGAAAAAGAAAAAATCTCATCAGTTGAAATATCCACAGGAGTATATACAGCTTTAACTTTTATGTTAGTATGATCCTTTACATAATTAAGCAGATTTACTTCTTCGGAAGGATCATTGTACCAATCACCGCCGCCGCCATACTTCAAACGTCCTATTTTGAAAGCCGGCTGTTCCTGCGCTATGCTAACAGAGCATATAATTAGAATAAAAAATATATATTTCATAAGTGGGTTAATATATCGGTATATGCGTAGATTATCAATAGAAAAAAGAGATTCTCCAAATTTGATATTAGCAGACTATTCAATAAATTTGTCCATCATATAAATTTTTATAGAATAGGACTGCATGACCTGGTATGTTGAATTTGTAAAAGCTAATCCAATAATTTCCGCAATTATTCAGTTTGCATTGCTTGGTACGTTAGGGGAAATGGCTTCAAAATGGATAATTGAAAAGAAAATACACCCGCCCTTTAGTTTTAGACATACTTTGTGGAAAATGCTTGAATGGTCTTTCCTGGCAGTATGCATTAAATATGCTTTTGTTGGATTTACAGGATTTATAGCTGCCTTAGTAGATCATTCTTATCTGCCTCAATTAGGCAGCTTTTCAAACGCATTTGCAATTTCTACCTCTATGAATCTTCAATTTGGACCTTTCCTTGTAATTGCGCATAGACTACTTGACAACCTATATTCAAGACAAAACAACTGGGATAATATAGATAAAGGATTATACTCTCTGCTGTGGTTCTGGATTCCGGCCCATACTATTACATTTATGCTGCCGAAAGAATTCCAGATTGGCCTGGCAGCCATATGGTCATTAGCATTAGGAATAATTTTAGGCTACTATAATAAGGGAACAAATTCGACTAATTAATTCTTCTGTTATAAAAATTCCGAATTATTTTACCTAATTATTTGCTTTGCCAAACTTCACTTTTATTTTAGAATAAAAAGTTAAAAGTCCAACTACACATAATATGTTAATAAACGGCATAACCGGAATTCTATATCTTGACAAACCGACTACGCCAGTCAATATGGAAAAATACAACACAATGAATACAAGCAGATATACATACTTTTCTTTTTTCCTTATTAATGGAAATACCCCAAATAGGGCAAAAAGATAATTTATTAACAAATAGGGAACCAATGTTAAAGAAATAACTATTTCTCCTATTGTTTTACTTTGGTAAAAATCGATAATCTGCCTGAATATATTAGGGCCTACGGAGGGATCTACAGAAAGGCGATTTGATTTAACATTAAAAATAGAAGCTATCTCTTTTGTTCCCAAACTAGTGTACATATTTACGATACCCATAAAATGCCTACTGCAATATAAAATAAAATTTTCTTTTATATATTTTTGAGCAATATGCGAATATATCCGCGAGTTATTGAAGGATTCTTTTTTTGTTGTATCAATACCTTGTTTTACCGCAAAGTCATAAAGATCACTTCTCACCTGTTCAAGAGGTTTACCCGTTTTATATACTTCTGTGTAGGCTACATTCCAAAACAATAAGTTAGAGCCGGAAATTGATGAAAGTTGCATCTCACCATACTTTGAATAATTATTAAATAGCCATGGTGAAATGCTTGCCATAAAGATTAAGCCGAACACCAAAGAGTATACCAGTTTAGTATTTAATTTTAAATTACAAATAAAAAGGATAAAAACGATTACAATAAAAGGGAAAAGAAAAGAAATCGGACGTACTAATGTAGCCATTCCTAAAAATAATGCACTTAAGCCGATAGATAGTAAATTATTTTCTTTAATACTTTTACATAAATAATAGATTGAAGCCAAAAACAAAAAAACAAAAAATGTATCTGTCAGCAATGTTATTGTATACCACGCTTGGTATATATCAATTGCAAACAGGAAAGCGGAGAACAGTCCAACTTTCCTAGAAAAAATAATTAAAGCTATTTTATATACAAACAAAACGGAAATTAGACTTAGAAATATCTGAAAAAGCAAAACAAACCATACTTTACTTGATGAAATACTGTAAAGCATTGCAACCAAAACTGGATATCCGGGGGTTCTAAAAGCATTATAATCTTCAAATGATTTTTTTGTTAAAAGAGATACTGCAAGCTGGTGGTATTCACTTGCGTCAGCAATTACAATAGTATTTTTGACAACATCTGTTTTCCAAGGCTGTAATGAAACGAAACAAACCATTCTAATTACAAAGGCAAGAAAAATAATTATCAGAAGAGTGTTTTTGTTAAAGAATTCAGTGAGATCATTTTTCTTCATGATATTCTTCTTCCATATTAATACTCCAAATATTTTCTTTTGATTTCTCATTTGTCATTATATTATTTACAGCAGTTATTGCGGTAAGCATAGAATGATCTTGGTTGTTATATTTGTGCATTCCATTTCTACCTATCAGAAACAAATTCTCAATTTTATCGGTAAATTCTCTTATTACATTAAATTGAGAATATGTGCCAAAATAAGCGGGATAGGTCTTGGGTACCCTGATTATTGTACTGTCAATTACCTCATTTCTATCAATGATATCAATTTTGTGCAGTTCCTCTATGGCAAATTTTATAAATTCTGAGTCCTTCATCTCCCAAAGTTCATCGCCTTGGTTACAAAAATATTCTAAACCGATCCATACTTTTTCTATATCTGCTACCATATAAGGCGACCAATTATTAAATAGCTGTAGTCTCCCAACTTTTACATCTCGTTCCTGGATATAAATCCAGTTATCCGGGACTAACCCAAATAGAGTATCAATTTTAGTTTCGTTTTTGATTTTCAGCTTATTTAATAGTAAACCTACTGTTATAAAATCACGATACTGCAATCCCTCGCTTACCGTTTTAACATTAGCCGGGGCTTTATCTCCCATGGCAAGAATGAGATCTTTTACCGGCATGGTAGAAAAGAAATAGTCACCCTTTATTACTGATTTTAATTTTGTCAATTGGTCATAATAACCTAATTCACTAATCTGACTATCAGTTATGTTCAGCTCAACAACTTTGGAGTTTCTTATAATCACTCCACCATTTTTTTCAATAAATGCAGCAACTGTTTCCCACATTTGACCTGGGCCATATTTGGGGTACAAGAACTGTTCAATCAAGCTTGTATCTGTATCTTTTTGCTCAATTGAGTTTTCTTTCCTAAATATGGATTTTATAGCATGAAGAATTGTTCTTGAAACTGATAACTCTTTAACTCTTTGAGCACCCCAATCTGCAGCAATTTCATTACATGGAACACCCCATACTTTCTCTGTATAGTCTTTAAAAAATGTTTTATATAATTCTTCCCCGAATCTGCTTATAAAAAAATCTTCAAGAGAGTTTATGTTTTTAACAGGGAATAATTTAATCCAGATATAACTGCAGCCTATTTTAATAATTCTAACTATCCCAAGATTAGAGATTGTCTTCGTATCCAATGTAACCGGATAATCAAAAAATTTTCTAAGGAAAAAGATACGGGATAACCTGCTCCTGATAAGCATGACCCTATCTGTCTTTTCAGGATCAGGCCCATTCTTTGAAAGTTTAGCCGTCGTCTTTTTTTTATCTTTATTATTTAAGAGGATTTCATCTTTAGCCTCTGACCCCTGTATAGGTAATATATTCTGCCACCATTTCATAACTACATCAGATTTTGAAAAGAACCTATGTCCTCCAATATCCATACGATTCCCGTTATGAACAACTGTTTTAGAAATACCGCCAATATCATTTGTACATTCAATAATAATTGGTTTAATATCTGTTTTGGTAATAAGTTCATATGCTGCAGTTAAGCCTGCGGGGCCTGCACCAATAATTATAGCAGTTTTACTCATTGATTTATTAGTTTTTAAGATCATTTATTATTAAAAATTATTGTTTTTCGTGCAAAGAAATTCCAAAAATATACAATGCAAGTCGTTATTATTTTAGAAAAAAGATAATAAATCAGAAGAACATCAGTAAGTATATAAATGAAAAATTCGTTTAACACCAACCCGACAAGTCCTATAATCGCGAACAATAAAAATTCCAACCAGCGATTTTTCATTGTACTACTAAAGACCCAAATTACACTTAACATGTAATTTATTAAGAGACCGAAGACGAAAGCTATTGCTGCCGAAACCAAGTAATTTATTTTAAAGTATTCAGTTAAGGTAAACAATGTACTGAAATCAATTAAAAAAGCTAATCCGCCAACAAAAGTATATCTGAACAACTGTAAAAAAGTATTGTTAGTCTTCCCGGCCACTAATTTCATTATTGCTTGATAATATTTATTTATCGTCATGTTCAAGATATTTCCTTTTCAACTTGGTGGGCAAATAACAAATAAAAACATTGAAAATTTTACCGGTCAATACAAGTCCTGATTTGGTATTATTGTAGTCCATTTATTGTGTGCTTGTTCTGAATTACTTAAAAGATAAAATAAATTTCCAAGTTTTTACAGCTTCAATATTATAAATTTCTATGACCCGGAAATCCGAAATTATTCCGGTTTCAAACGGTAATACGGTGTCTTTACTATTTCCGCATACTATCAAGAAGTTCGGTTTGTAAATTACAAATTGGATATTGTGGCCGTCATACTAAGTTGCTTTTTTACTAAGGAAACTTAATTACTTCGACTCTCATTGTCAAGAAAATGAGAAATAATTTTTTGACACTGTAATAACACTTAGGAATGTCATAAAAGTGGGATGAATTAGAGTATAAAGGGCATATAATATTACGCAAAAAAAAGACTTGGCACCTATAGTAGATAACGCTGCAAATTGCATACGGCAAGATTTAGCAGGTCCGGAAATACAGGAGAGATGCTATGTTTAAATATATAAAAAAATGGTATCCTTTCTGCAATAAATATTTGCGATCTTTTTAGATCAAATTTATAAACAAACAGTAAAGGATACCACAATGCAAAGTAAACGTATTAAAGTAGTCTTTAAGAATCAAATCATTTATGTAGGTATAGATGTACATAAAGAGAATTGGTCAGTTACATTTCGGAGTAATCATTTGCTGCTAAGGACAATAAGTATGGATCCGAATCCCGAGGTGTTAGCAAAATATCTAAAAGCTAATTATCCCGGTGCAAAATATATGAGTGTATACGAAGCTGGCTTCTGTGGATATTGGATACACAGAGCCTTAATAAATTATGGTATTGATAATATAATTATCAACTCTGCTTCTATCCCAACAACTGGTCAGGAAAAAACACGTAAGACTGACCAAATTGATTCTGCAAAATTAGCACGAGAGTTGGAAGACAATAAATTGCATCCTATCTATGTACCAACTGAATATTACGAAACTTTAAGGTCTCTAACCAGACTTCGTAAGCAATATGTCTCTGATAGGGTACGTCAGAAAAACAGGATAAAGTCGTTTCTTGATTTTAAGGGAAAAAAGATACCCTCCAACTATGAGATATCAAATTGGAGCGGAAACTTTATATCTTACTTAAGGAAGTTGTCATTCACTAATATAGAAGACAAGATTATTCTTGATTCAATGCTGGACACGTTAGACCAAATAAAGAAAAGAATTGCAAAAGTTGTAGTCCTGATAAGAAAATACATAAATAGCGTACCGGAGAGAAAGCAAACATTAACTTTTCTGACCAGTGTCCCCGGGATAGGCTTTTTAACCGGAGCCACCCTTATGGCTGAACTTGTAGATATAAGCAGGTTTAAACACCTCAACCATCTGGCAAGTTACGTAGGCCTGGTCCCTTCGGTTTATTGCTCAGGTGAAACCAAGAGGAATTTGGGAATAACAAATATTTAGCTGCATTACTTGAGAAATGAACTTATTGAATCAGCGTGGATGGCAGTACGAACTGATCCGGCTTTATTAGTTTGCTATAGTCAGCTAATAAAGAGAATGAAGAAAGTTGAAGCAATTATTAGAATATCAAAAAAATTACTCAACCGGATAATGATGGTATGGAAAAACCAAACCACATATGTTTGTTCGGTAGTGAAATAATAAATCATAAACTAATATTTTCTATAAAGAATAAATTCTACTTTTAAGCATTGACCGTTCCCCGTTCCCTGCAACCTAAGGATTGTTCCGGAGAGAATGCGGCATGCACATATAATAATAATTACATCATGCGACTCTTCAATGAAGATGTTCGTTAATAACAGGTTGGATTATTTTTTTAGAAATATTAAAACAAATTAAATCAGATATGTAAGCAGGATTTTATTACTTGTCTAGCTATCAGAGAAGTAAGCTATATTATGGTAACCCATATACCCCTGACTTGACTTTTAACATAACAGGTATTGGAGGCATTATGGGGTTATTGCATAAAATATGGGACACCAAGAAGTGTCTTTACAGATAGGCATAGTGTTTATTATGCAGTAAGCACTCTGACGGATTTTGGCAGGACATTAATAGAATT